>Ga0111539_10003554_pt1 | contig 20558 bp, 15 predicted proteins | sample RhiMethybrSRZTD1_FD_79667 | JGI IMG/M metagenome (GOLD analysis project Ga0111539, IMG submission 79667) | Populus rhizosphere microbial communities from Tennessee, USA - Rhizosphere MetaG P. TD hybrid SRZTD1 (version 2) (version 2) | ecosystem: Host-associated > Plants > Roots > Rhizosphere >...
GCCGCCTGCGGGCGTTTTCGCCCTGCGTCCTCGCCGGCGGCCTGCTCGCTCGATCTCGCGACGAACGGCCGCGTGTCGCCGCTCATGAGCCCGGTGCTCCGTGGACTCCCCAACTCTCCTGAACGTCCGGACCGGGCGAATGAGAGGGCCGGAGCCGACCCCGAGCCAGCCGCGGAGCGGCCCGCGATCAGCTGGGGTTGGCGGACGTCTTCTGCTGCTCGAGCTTCACCGCGCTCATCCAGCCGATCGAGCGCAGCACCTCGAGGACCTCGGTCCACGTGGGGAAGGTCTTGCCGGTGCGCCGCTTGAAGCTGTCCATGGCGCGCAGGAACTGCAGCCGCTCGAGCTCGAGGAGCTCGGGGTCGGGCTCCGGCTCCTTCGGGCTGCGGCGCTTGGCCGAGCGCGACGAGGTGCGGGTCTCGGCCACGGCCGAGTCGGCCTTGGGGCGGCGGGCGGACGAAGCGGGCTTGCGGGGGCTCACCATGGGCGGTTGATCTCGGTCCGGGCGGGGACGTCTCAACGAGACACGGCCCGGCCCCTATCGACCGACGCGCCGTGCCGGGTGAAGTGTTCCCGGATGCGGGCGGCGTCGGGACGGTCGATCACGCCGAATTCGGTCACGATGCCCGTGATCAGCTCATGGGGGGTCACGTCGAAGGCGGGGTTGTAGACCGCCACCCCGGCGGGGGTATTGGGCCCGGAGAAGCCCCGGTTGATCTCCCCGGGGTCGCGCTGCTCGATGGGGATGCCCCGGCCGTCGGGTGTGGCCAGGTCGAAGGTCGAGGTGGGGGCCACGACGTAGAAGGGCAGCTCGTGGTGCCGGGCCAGCACCGCGACCGAGTAGGTGCCGATCTTGTTGGCCGTGTCGCCGTTGGCCGCGATGCGGTCGGCGCCCACGAAGACGCGCTGGATGCGGCCCTCGCGCATGACCTGGCCGGCCATGCTGTCGCAGATCACGGTCACGTCGATGCCGCGCCGCTGCAGCTCCCAGGCGGTGAGCCGGCTGCCCTGGTTGAGCGGGCGGGTCTCGTCGGCGAAGACGCGGAAGCGCTTGCCCGCCTCCTGCGCGGCGAAGAACACGGCCAGCGCGGTGCCGTAGTCGGCGGTGGCGAGGCCGCCGGCGTTGCAGTGCGTGAGCGCGGTCTCGCCGTCGGCCAGCAGCTCCTGGCCGTGGCGGCCGAGCGCGCGGCAGATGCGGCGGTCCTCCTCCTCGAGCGCCCGCGCCTCCGCGAGCAGCCGCTGCTTGAGCTCGGCGGGCGGCCGGTCGCCGGCCTCCGCGACGGCGCGCGAGACGCGCTCGAGCGCCCAGGCCAGGTTGACCGCCGTCGGCCGCGCGCTCGCCAGCCGCGCCGCGACGGCCGCGAGGTCGGCGCGGAACTCCGCCGCGCTGCGCGCCGCCGAGCCGCGCGCGCCGAGCACGGCGCCGAAGCCCGCGGCCACGCCGATGGCCGGCGCCCCGCGCACCGCGAGGCGCGAGATCGCGTCGCGCAGCTCCTCCGCCGTGCGGCAGTCGATGACAGCCAGCTCGCCCGGCAGCAGGGTCTGGTCGATGAGCCGGCAGTGGCCGTCGAGGCCGCCGACCCACTCGACGGTGGGCGGCGTCGTCGCGCTGGGGACGCCGGCCGCCACCGCCGCGCTCAGCGCTCCTCGAGGCGGCGGCCCTTGTCGCGGTCGCGCTGCAGGACCGCGCGGGTCATCTCGGCCCGCATCGCGTCGAGGGCCACGGCCAGGCGCTCGTCGGACGTCGCCAGGATCTCGGCGGCGAGCAGCGCGGCGTTGCGGCCGCCGGCCTTGTTGCTGCCGACCGTGGCCACCGGCACGCCGGCCGGCATCTGCGCGATCGAGAGCAGCGAGTCGAGCCCGCCCGAGAGGTCGGTGGGGATCGGCACGCCGATGACCGGCAGCGTCGTGCGCGCCGCGAGCACGCCCGGCAGGTGCGCCGCGCCGCCCGCCACGCCGATCAGCACCCGCACGCCGCGCGCGCGCGCGCCGCGCGCGAGCTCGTCGACGGCGTCGGGCGAGCGGTGCGCCGAGAGGATGCGCACCTCGAAGGGCACGTCCAGCGTGGAGAGCGCGGCGAGCCCGTCCTCGATGTGCGGCAGGTCGCTGTCGCTGCCCAGCACCCAGACGACGATCGCGCTCACGAAGGGTCGCGGCCCGTCAGCAGGCGGTGGATCTCGAGGTAGCGGGCGCGCGTCTTGTCGAGCACGTCCTGCGGCAGCCGCGGGGCCGGCGGGCGCTTGTCCCAGCCGGCACGCGTCAGCGCGTCGCGCACGATCTGCTTGTCCCACGCGTCCTGCGCCTTGCCGGGCGTCCACTCCTTCGACGACCAGAAGCGCGAGGAGTCGGGCGTGAAGAGCTCGTCGATGACGATCACGTTGCCGGCCAGCAGCCCGAACTCGAGCTTGGTGTCGGCCAGGATCATCCCGCGCTCCTCGGCGAAGGCCGCCGCGTGGTTGTAGAGCGCCAGCGCCTCGGCACCGGCCTTGCTCGCGACCTCGGTGCCGACCTTGTGCGCGAGCTGCTTGATCGTGATCGGCTCGTCGTGCTGCCCGGCGGGGGCCTTGGTGGTCGGCGTGAGGATCGGCTCGGGGAGCCGGTCGGCCTCGCGCAGGCCGGCGGGCAGCGGGTGCCCGCAGATCGAGCCGCTGCGCTGGTACTCGGCCCAGCCCGAGCCGGCCAGGTAGCCGCGCACGACGAACTCGGCCTTCAGCGGCACGGTGCGGTGCACGAGCATCGAGCGGCCGGCGAGCTCGCTCGCGTGGCTCGAGATCGCCGGCGGCATCTTGCGCACGTCGGTCTCGATCAGGTGGTTGCGCAGCAGCCCGCCGGTCTCCTTGAACCAGAAGGCGCTCAGGCTCGTGAGCACCTTGCCCTTGTCGGGGATCGTCTGCGGCAGCACGACGTCGAAGGCCGAGACGCGGTCGGTCGCGACGATGAGGAGGCGGTGCTCGTCGACCGCGTAGACGTCGCGCACCTTGCCGCGGTGCAGCAGGTGCAGGTCCTTCAGGGATGCCGAGGCGTCGGTCTCCTGGGCTTGGCTGCCGGCTTCGATGGTCATGCGCTCCTCCGTGGATCCCAAGGGCACGGCATGGTACCCGAGGACGGCGACACGCCGACAGGCGTCGCGGATGGTTTCCTGCGTCGCGCGGCGGCGGCTATCCTCGGCGCACCGGCGTCGCGCCGGCCCCCGACACGACGAGGAGCGACGGATGCTGCTGGCGACCGGCGGCGCGGGTTACATCGGCAGCCACACGGTCCGGACGCTCAGGGAGGCCGGCCACGACGTCGTCGTCTACGACGACCTCAGCGAGGGCCGCCGCGAGGCCGTGCTCGACGCGCCGCTCGTCGAGGGTGACATCCTCGACACGGCCCGGCTCACGGCCACGCTCCGCGAGCGCCGCGTCGAGGCCGTGCTCCACTTCGCGGCCCGCTGCTACGTGGACGAGTCGATCGCCAATCCGGCGCTCTACTGGCGCATCAACCGCGACGGGACGCGCTCGCTGCTGGCCGCCATGGCCGCGGCCGGGGTGGGGCGGCTGGTCTTCTCCTCGACCTGCGCCGTCTTCGGGGTGCCCGACCGCGTCCCCATGGACGAGGACCTGCCGCACCGGCCGATCTCGGTCTACGGCGAGACGAAGTCGGCCATGGAGGCCGAGATCCGGGCCGCCGCGGGCGTGCGGCACGTCATCTTCCGCTACTTCAACGCCGCCGGGGCCTCGGAGGACGGCCGCCTCGGCGAGCACCACGATCCCGAGACGCACCTCATCCCGCGGGCCCTGGCCGCGGCGCGCGACGGCACCGAGCTCGTCGTCTACGGCGACGACTACGACACGCCCGACGGCACCTGCATCCGCGACTACGTCCACGTCTGCGACCTGGCCGACGCCCACCTGCTCGCCGTCGAGCGGCTGCTGGCGGGCGGCGAGTCGCTGACCTGCAACCTCGGCTACGGGCGCGGCAGCTCGGTGCAGCAGGTCGTCGACGCCGTGCGCACGGTGACCGGGCTGCCGCTGCGCGCGCGCGTCGGGCCGCGGCGGGCGGGCGACCCGCCCGAGCTCTACGCGCGGGCGGACCGCGCCCGGCGCGAGCTCGGCTGGGTCTGCCGCCGCGACGACCTCGAGCTCATCGTGCGGCACGCATGGGCGGCGCTGCGCGACTGATCGTCCTGGGCTCGGGCACGGCGGTGCCCCGGGCCGATCGGGCGACGAGCTGCTACCTCGTCGACGACGGCGCGGGCCTCGTGCTGCTCGTCGACTGCGGTCCCGGCGCCCTGCACCGCGCCGCGTCGGCCGGCTACCCGCTGCCCTGCCTCGACGCGGTGCTGCTCACGCACATCCACCCCGACCATTGCGCCGACCTCGTCGCCGCGCAGTTCGCGCTGCGCAGCCCGCTCGGCGAGCCGCGGCCGCGTCCGCTGCTGCTCTACGGGCACGAGGCCGTGGGCCTGCTCCTCGCGCGGCTGCGCAATGCCTGGCCGGGCTGGCTGGCACCGGGCGAGGACCGGCTGAGATCGACCACCGTCGAGCCCGGGCCCGTGGCGCTGCCCGGCCGGACGCAGGCCGCTGCGTTCCGGGTGGCGCATCACGCCTCGTCGCTGGGCTGGCGGCTGACCCTGCCCGACGGCTTCGTCCTGGCCTTCTCGGGCGACGCCACCGAGGGGGCCGACCTGGTCGAGCTGGGGCGCGACGCCGACCTCTTCGTGCTCGAGGCCGCCGTCCCGGCCGGCTCGGACGTGCCCGGCCACCTCGACCCGGCCCGGGCCGGCCGCGTCGCGGCCGCCTGCGGCGCGCGGCACCTGCTGCTCACGCACTTCTACCCGGCCGTCCTCGAGCAGCCGATCGCGGCCCTGGCCCGACAAGGGTTTGAAGGTCGGCTGACGCTCGCTCAAGATGGACTGGTTGTGCCCTTGACGCGCTGAGGCGTCCGCCGGATCAGCGGGCGCCGCGCGGGAGCCCCTTCATGACGACCCGCCTCTGGCCGCTCGCCGCCTGCCTGCTCGTCCCGCAGGTCCTCGTCCCGCAGACCGCGCCCCCGCAGGGCGACTCGCCCGGCGGCGGCGCACCCGCGCTCTCGGCGCCGGAGACCACGCGCGCGCCGGCCGTCGATCGCATCGAAGCGCTGCTCGGCCAGGGCGAGCTCAAGGGCGCGCGCGTGGCCGTCTCGGTGGTGGACGTCGAGCAGGGCCAGGCGCTCTTCGCGCGCAGCGTCGACCTGCCGCTGGCGCCGGCGAGCAACATGAAGCTGCTCACGACGGCCGCCGCGATCTCGCTGCTCGGGCCGAGCCACGTCTTCCGCACGCGGCTGCTCTCGGCCGCGCCGCCCGACGCGCAGGGCGTGCTCGCCGGCGACCTCGTCGTGCAGGGCAGCGGCGACCCCTGCCTGCGCGACGACGCCGCGCCCTCGGGCCAGGCCGCCGATGCGGCCGCGACGCTCGTCGAGCTGCTCAAGCGCTCGGGCGTGTCGCGCGTCACGGGCCGCCTCGTCCTCGACGACGGGCTGCTCGATCGCACCTGGGTGCACCCCGACTGGACGCCGGGTGACATCGCCAACAGCTACGCGGCGCCCATCGGCGCGCTCTCGATCCACGGCAACTGCCTGCGCCTGGCGATCGACGGCGGCCCGCCGCCCGAGGCCCGCCTCGCGACCGCCGCGGCCACCTATCGCGTGCGCAACGAGCTGCGCGCGGCCGACCGCTCGAACGCCTTCGAGGCGGGGGCGATCCGGCCGGACGGCGCGGGCGTGGTCAGGGTGACCGGCGAGGTCGGACGCACGGTCGGCCGGCGCGAGATCGAGGTGCCGGTCGTCGACCCGACCGAGCTCTTCGCGCGCTGCCTGCTGTGGCACCTCGACGCGGCCGGCATCAAGGTCCGCGGCGACGTGGCCGTCGAGGCCGGGGCCGCGGCCGCGCTCGTCGCGCCGGTCGAGCTCGCCTGCATCGAGACGCCGCTCGGCAACGCGCTCATCGTGGCCAACAAGGAGAGCGACAACTCGATCGCCGACCACCTCTTCAAGGTCGTCGGCGCGGCCCAGGGCGGGGAGGGCTCGTTCGAGGGCGGGGCGCGCGCGGTCACCGGCTTCCTCGAGCAGCGCGTGGGCACGCCGGTCTCCGAGCTCGTGCTGCGCGACGGCTCGGGACTCTCGCACCGCAACCGCGTCACCGCGCGGGCCATGACCGCGGCGCTGGCCGCCATGGCGCGCGCCGAGCCGGCCGTGCGCGACGCCTTCCTGCGCTCGCTGCCCGTCGCCGGCGAGGACGGCTCGCTCGACGAGCGCCTGCAAGAGCCGGCCCACGCCGGCAGCGTGCGCGCCAAGACCGGCTACATCAGCGGAGTCTCCTGTCTCTCCGGCTACGCCCGCACCCGCTCCGGCCGCACCCTGGCCTTCTCGATCCTCATCAACGACTACGGTCCCAAGCAGACCAACCAGCAGATGAAGGCCGTCCAGGATGACGTCTGTCGCGCGCTCGTGGATCTCTGGTGAGGGCCGCGTGAGGCCGGACCCCGCGCAGGCCCTCGACTTCGCCCTGGAGACGGCGCGCGCGGCGGGAGCGGTCATCGCCGCGCTCGACGCTCCCGTGCCGCGCGCCGCCCCGCGCATGAAGGGGCTGCGCGATCCGGTCACCGAGGCCGACCTCGCGAGCGAGCGGCTCATCGTGGAGCGGCTGCGCGAGCGCTGGCCGGGGACGCGCATCTGCGCCGAGGAGGAGGCGCACGACGCGGCCTGGGACGGGCCGACCTGGTACGTCGACCCGCTCGACGGCACGGTGAACTTCAGCCAGGCGCACCCGTTCTTCGCGGTCTCGATCGCGCTCTACGAGGGGCCGGCGCCGCTCGCGGCCGTCGTGCACGCGCCGCGCCTGGGCGAGACCTTCGCGGCCGCGGCCGGGCTCGGCGCGACGCTGAACGGGCAGCCGCTCGCCGTCTCGCGCAAGGAGCGCCTGATCGACGCCGTGCTGGCCACCGGCTTCGCCTACCAGCTCGACGAGCTGGGCGACGACAACCTGGGCCGCTTCGCCGCGATGGCCCGGCGCGTGCGCGGCCTGCGGCGCGACGGCTCGGCCGCGCTCGACCTGGCCTTCGTCGCGGCCGGGCGCTTCGACGGCCATTGGGAGCGGCACCTCAACCCCTGGGACGTCGCCGCCGGTGCGCTGCTCGTGCGCGAGGCCGGGGGCGTGGTCACGACGCTGGAGGGCGGCGACGGCTGGCTGCACGGCCGCAGCCTGCTGGCCTGCCCGCCGCAGCTCCACGCGCCGCTGCTCGCGGCGCTCGCGGAGGCCGCGCCGTGACGCTCACCGACATCGTGGTGCACGGCGCCTCCGAGCACAACCTGCGGCACGTCGACGTGACCATCCCGCGCCTCGCGCTCACGACGATCACGGGCGTGTCGGGCAGCGGCAAGAGCAGCCTGGCCTTCGACACGATCTACCAGGAGGGCCAGCGCCGCTACGTCGAGAGCCTGTCGGCCTACGCGCGGCAGTTCCTGGGGCGCATCGAGAAGCCGAAGGTCGACCGCATCGACGGGCTCTCGCCGGCGCTGCTCATCGACCAGAAGACCGTCAACCGCAACCCGCGCTCGACGGTCGGCACGATCACCGAGATCTGGGACCACCTGCGCCTGCTCTACGCGCGCCTGGGCGAGCCGCACTGCCCCGAGTGCGGCGCGGTCGTGGCCGGGCAGACGCGCGACGCGATCGTCGACACGCTGCTCCAGCGCTACGCGGGGCGGCGGCTCATGCTGCTCGCGCCGATCGTGCGCGACCGCAAGGGCGAGTACCGCAAGGAGCTCGAGGCCTGGCGGCTCAAGGGCTTCGCGCGCGCGATCGTGGACGGCGTCGAGCGCCGGCTGGACGAGAAGCTCGATCTGCGCCGCAACGTGCGGCACACGATCGACCTCGTCATCGACCGGCTCAGCCCGTCGCTCGAGCGGCGCGCGCGACTGGCCGAGGCCGTCGAGGCCGCGGCCGCGCTGGCCGAGGGCCTCGTCGGCGTGCGTCTCGAGGACGGCGAGATGGTCTCGTTCTCCACGCTGAAGACCTGCCCGCGCGGCCACGGCGAGTTCCCCGAGATGGAGCCGCGGCTGTTCTCCTTCAACTCGCCGCACGGCGCCTGCCCGGCCTGCGACGGGCTCGGCCGCAGCTGGCAACCCGATCCCGACAAGGTCGTGGGCGACGCCTCGCTCTCGATCCGCGGCGGCGCGCTGCGCGTGATGGACAAGTCGGGCTACCTCGGCTACGTGCGCCTGGGGCCCAGGAGCCTCGAGACGCTCGCGCGCACCTTCGGCATCGACCTCGATCGCCCGTGGAAGGAGCTGCCCGAGCGCAGCCGGCGCCTCATGCTGTGGGGCTCGGGCGAGCGGCCGGTCACGCTGGAGTGGGCCTGGACCTCGTCCGACAGCCGCACGGTCGTGCGCGGCAAGGACACCAAGCCCTTCGAAGGGCTGCTGCCGGCGCTGGCGCGCGCCGCCGACACGCCGGGCCTGCGCGCGGCCGAGCGCTTCCTCTCCGAGTCGATCTGCACCGAGTGCCAGGGCACGCGGCTGGGTCCCGCGGCCCGCAACGTGCTCTTCCGCGAGCGGCCGATCACGGCGCTGGCGGGCGCGACCATCGAGCAGGCGCTGGCCTTCTTCGGCGGCCTCGAGCTCGAGCCGCGCGAGGCGCTCGTCGGACGGCAGCTCGTGCGCGAGATCGGCGACCGGCTCGGCTTCCTGGCCGCCGTCGGCGTGGGCTACCTGCGCCTCGACCGCGGGGCGCGCTCGCTCTCGGGCGGCGAGAGCCAGCGCGTGCGCCTCGCGAGCCAGGTCGGCTCGGGGCTGCAGGGTGTGCTCTACGTCCTCGACGAGCCGTCGATCGGCCTCCACGCGCGCGACAACGGCCGGCTCATCTCGACGCTCCACGCGCTGCGCGACCGCGGCAACACCGTGCTCGTCGTCGAGCACGACGAGGAGACGATCCGCGCCAGCGACCACCTGGTCGACATCGGGCCCGGCGCCGGCCACCAGGGCGGCCGCATCCTGGCGAGCGGCCCGCTCGCGGAGGTGCTGGCCGGACCGCCCACGCCGACGACCGACTACCTCATGGGCCGCCGGCGCATCGAGGTGCCCGCCACGCGGCGGCCGGGCAACGGGCAGGCGCTCACGGTGGCCGGCGCGCGGCAGTTCAACCTCGCCGACCTGACCGTCGCCTTCCCGCTGGGCTGCCTCGTCGCGGTGACGGGTGTGTCGGGCTCGGGCAAGTCGACGCTCGTCGACATGGTGCTCAAGCGCGCGCTGGCCCGCGTCCTGCACGGCGCCGAGGCCAGGCCCGGCGAGCACCTGGGCGTGACCGGCAGCGAGCACGTCGAGAAGGTCGTCGAGATCGACCAGCTCCCGATCGGCCGCACGCCGCGCAGCAACCCCGCGACCTACACCGGCGTCATGGACCTCATCCGCGACGTGTTCGCCGGCACGCCCGAGGCCAAGGTGCGCGGCTACGCGCGCGGCCGCTTCTCCTTCAACGTGACGGGCGGCCGCTGCGAGGAGTGCCAGGGCGCGGGCGTGAACACGATCGAGATGCAGTTCCTGCCCGACGTCGAGGTGCCCTGCGAGCGCTGCGGCGGGCGCCGCTACAACGCCGAGACGCTCGAGATCCTGTACCGCGGGCGCTCGATCGACCAGGTGCTCGACAGCAGCGTCGACGAGGCCCTGGCCTTCTTCGAGAACCACGCGCGCATCGCGCGCATCCTCGGCACGCTGCGCGACGTGGGGCTCGGCTACCTGCGCCTGGGGCAGACCTCGACCACGCTCTCGGGCGGCGAGGCCCAGCGCGTCAAGCTCGCCAGCGAGCTGTGCCGGCCCTCGACCGGGCGCACGCTCTACATCCTCGACGAGCCCACGACCGGCCTGCACTTCGAGGACGTGCGCGTGCTGCTGCTCGCGCTGCAGCGCCTCGTGGACGCCGGCAACTCGATGATCGTGGTCGAGCACAACCTCGACGTGATCAAGTCGGCCGACTGGATCATCGACCTGGGGCCCGAGGGCGGCGACGCGGGCGGGCGGCTCGTCGCGCAGGGCACGCCCGAGCAGGTCGCGCAGGTCGAGGGCTCGCACACGGCCGCGGCGCTCGCCGCCGCGCTGCGGCCGCGGCGTCCGGCGCCGCTGCGCGCCCGCAGGCGCCCGGCGGCCGCCGCCCCGCGCGCCGGCCACGACCTCGTCGTGCGCGGCGCCTCGCTGCACAACCTCGCGCACGTCGACGTGACCGTGCCGCACGGCGCGCTGACCGTCTTCACCGGGCCCTCGGGCTCGGGCAAGACGAGCCTGGCCTTCGACACGATCTTCGCCGAGGGCCAGCGCCGCTACGTCGAGAGCCTCTCGACCTACGCGCGCCGCTTCCTCGAGCGCATGGACCGCCCGCCGGTCGACTCGATCAGCGGGCTGGCACCGGCCATCGCCATCGACCAGAAGACCGCCAGCCGCAACCCGCGCTCGACCGTCGCGACGACGACCGAGATCCACGACTACCTGAGGCTGCTCTACGCGCGTGTCGGCCACCCGCACTGCTGGAGCTGCGGGCGCGAGCTGCGCGCCTGGAGCCCGTCGGCCGCGGCGGCCGACCTCGTCGAGCGCTGGGCGGGGCGCAAGCTGATGCTCACCGCGCCGCTGTGGAGCGCGGCGCACGAGCACCGCACGGCGCTGTCGAAGCCCGCCGAGCTCGACGACCTCGTGCCCGAGCTGCGCAAGGACGGCTTCCTGCGCGTGCTCGTCGACGGCGTCGAGCGGCGCCTCGACCAGCCGCCCGGCCCGACGGCGGCGCGCTCGATCGAGCTCGTCATCGACCGCACGACGGCCGAGCCGGCCCGCCGCGCGCGCCTGGCCGACGCGCTGGCCACGGCGCAGCAGCGCGGCCTGGGCCTGGCCCGCGCGATCGATGCCGCCGGCGAGGCGCGCGAATACGAGGCCCGCGCCGCGTGCGCGCGCTGCGGCCTCTCGCTGCCCGGCGAGCTCACGCCGCGGATGTTCTCCTTCAACAGCCACGCCGGCGCCTGCGAGACCTGCCAGGGCCTGGGGCAGCTCCGCGTCGCGATCGAGGGACGGCTCGTCGACCGGCCCGACCGCCCGCTGCTCGCGGGCGCGATGGGCTCGCGCGTCGGCCGCTTCCTCGCGCGGCCCGACGGGCGCGCCGCGGCCGTGCTGCAGCGCCTGGCCGAGGCGCAGGAGGTCGACCTGCGGCGGCCGTGGCGCGAGCTGCCGTCGCGCTTCCGCGCCGCCGCGCTGCGCGGCACGGGCGTGCGCGGCCCGGTCGCAGTGACCTACCGCAGCCACGCCGAGGGCCGCAGCCGCCGCGTCGAGACGCAGGTCGAGTGGGAGGGGCTGCTCGCGGTCGTCGAGGGCTGGTGGCGCGGCGCCGGGCACGAGGGCTGGTGGCAGGAGGCGCTCGACGACCTGCTCGAGGAGGGCGAGTGCCCGTCCTGCCAGGGCGGCCGCCTGCAGCCGGCGGCGCTCGCCGTGACCGTGGGCGACCGCGGCATCCGCGACGTGTCGCGCCTGACCGTCGCGGCCGCGCGCGAGTTCTTCGCGGGCCTGCGCCTGCCCGGCATGGAGGCCACGATCGCGCGCGACGTGCTGCGCGAGATCGGCAACCGCCTGAGCTTCCTCGAGCAGGTGGGGCTCGAGTACCTCGGGCTCGACCGCGCGTCCTCGACGCTGTCGGGCGGCGAGGCCCAGCGCATCCGCCTCGCGAGCCAGCTCGGCAACCGCCTCGTCGGCGTGCTCTACGTGCTCGACGAGCCCTCGATCGGCCTGCACCCGCGCGACCAGGGGCGGCTGCTCGCGACGCTCGCCGAGCTGCGCGACCTGGGCAACACGATCCTCGTCGTCGAGCACGACCGCGCCACGATCGAGGCCGCCGACCACGTCGTCGACATCGGGCCGGGCGCGGGCACGCGCGGCGGCCGCATCGTCGCCGCCGGCACGCCGGCGCAGGTGGCGCGCACGCCGGGCTCGCCGACCGGCGCCTACCTCTCGGGCGAGCGGCGCATCGAGGTGCCGGCGCGCCGTCGCTCGCCGGGCGGAGCGCTCGTGCTGCGCGGCTGCCGGCGCCACAACCTGGCCGGCATCGACGTCTCGTTCCCGCTGGGCGTGCTCACCGCGGTGACGGGCGTGTCGGGCAGCGGCAAGTCCACGCTCGTCGGCGAGCTGCTCGTGCCGGCCGTCGAGTCCAAGCTGGCGGGCCGCGACGAGAAACCCGAGGGTCTCGGCGGCCTCTCGGGCGCCAGCCCGGTCCACCGGCTGCTCGTCATCGACCAGTCGCCCCTGGGCCGCTCGCCGACCAGCAATGCCGCCACCTACAGCGGCGCCTTCGACGAGATCCGCACCCTGTTCGCGAGCACGCCCGAGGCCCGCGTGCGCGGCTTCGGCCCGGGGCGCTTCTCGGTCAACGTGCCGGGCGGGCGCTGCGAGGCCTGCCAGGGACGCGGCGTGGAGATCGTGGAGATGCACTTCCTCTCCGACGTCGAGCTGCCCTGCGAGGAGTGCGGCGGCCGACGCTTCAACCGTCCGACGCTCTCGGTGACCTGGAAGGGCAAGACGATCGCGGACGTGCTCGACCTCGAGGTCGGGCAGGCGCTCGAGCTGTTCGAGTCGCAGCCGCGCATCCACCGCCGGCTGGCCATGCTCGGCGAGGTCGGCCTGGGGTACTTGAAGCTGGGGCAGCCGGCGACGACGCTGTCAGGCGGCGAGGCCCAGCGGGTCAAGCTGTCGGCCGAGCTGGGACGCACCGGCGCCGGGAGCGCCCTGGTGGTCCTCGACGAGCCGACGACGGGCCTGCACTTCGTCGACGTCGCGCGGCTCCTGTCGGTGCTGCAGCGCCTGGTCGAGCAAGGCAACAGCGTGGTCGTGATCGAGCACAACATGGACGTGGTCAAGAGCGCCGACTGGGTCATCGACCTCGGCCCCGAGGGGGGCGAGGGCGGCGGACGCCTCGTCGTCGCCGGCACGCCCGAGCAGGTCGCGAGGACCCGCGCCAGCCGCACGGGCGTGGTGCTCAAGACCGTGCTCGCGGAGGGCCGCGCGTGAACGGCGCGAACGGCGGGGCCAACGGCGGACCGAACGGAAGCCCCAACGGCGGGCGCCACGCGCCCAACGGCGGCAACGGCGGCGGCCGGCCGCTCACCGTGCAGGGCGACAAGACGATCCTGGCCGAGGTGCAGGCCGAGGGCTTCGCCGAGGCGCGCGACTATCTCGCGCTCTTCGCCGAGCTGAAGAAGTGCCCCGAGTACGTGCACACCTACGAGATCACGCCGCTCTCGATCTGGAACGCCGCCGCCGCGGGCCTGACTGCCGACGCGATCATCAGCTTCCTCGTCGGACACAGCCGCTACCCGGTGCCCGCCGGCGTCGACCGCGACATCCGCGAGAACATCCGGCGCTTCGGGCTGCTCAGCCTGCGCCGGCTGGACGGCCTGCTCGTGCTGACCTCGACCGACACCAAGCTCCTGGCCTGGCTCGCGGGCCAGAAGACGCTCAAGCGCTTCTTCGACCGCGCGCGCTCGACGCCCGACGCGCTCGTCGTGCACGAGGAGGTGCGCGGCGAGGTCAAGCAGGCGCTGATCCAGCTCAACTACCCGGTCGAGGACCTGGCCGGCTACGAGGCCGGCGCCGAGCTGGCCTTCGAGCTGCGCAGCGAGTGCGTCGCCGGGCCCAAGCCCTTCGCGCTGCGGCCCTATCAGGTCGAGGCGGCCGAGGTCTTCCACGCGGGCGGCACCGAGAAGGGCGGCAGCGGCGTCGTCGTGCTGCCGTGCGGCGCGGGCAAGACGATCGTGGGCATGGCCTGCGCGCACCGCCTGCAGACCCAGACGCTGATCCTGACCACGAACACGATCGCGGTGCGCCAGTGGCGCACCGAGCTGCTCGACAAGACCACGCTGCGGCCCGACGAGGTCGGCGAGTACACCGGCGACACCAAGGAGGTGCGGCCGGTCACGATCTCGACCTACCAGATGCTGACCTACCGCCGCCGGCAGGACGGCGACTTCACCCACTTCGCGCTGTTCTCGGCGCGCAACTGGGGGCTGGTCGTCTACGACGAGGTCCACCTGCTGCCGGCGCCGGTCTTCCGGGTGACGGCCGGCATCCAGGCGCGGCGCCGCCTGGGCCTGACGGCCACGCTCGTGCGCGAGGACGGCCGCGAGGACGAGGTCTTCTCGCTCATCGGCCCCAAGAAGTTCGACGTGCCCTGGAAGACGCTCGAGCGCCAGGGCTGGATCGCGACCGCGCACTGCGTGGAGCTGCGCCTGCCGCTCGACGAGGAGCTGACCGGCGCCTACCTGCAGGCCGGCAGCCGCGAGAAGTTCCGCATCGCCAGCGAGAACCCGGGCAAGCTCGAGGTCGCGGCGCGCCTCGCCGAGCGGCACCGCGACGACCGTGTGCTGATCATCGGGCAGTATCTCGACCAGCTCGACCTGCTGGCCGAGAAGCTGGCCTGCCCGCTCATCACCGGCCGCACGCCGACGCGCGAGCGCGAGACGCTGTACGACCGCTTCCGCAGCGGCGACCTCGGCCTGCTCGCCGTCTCGAAGGTCGGCAACTTCGCCGTCGACCTGCCCGACGCCAACGTCGCGGTGCAGGTCTCGGGCACGTTCGGGTCACGCCAGGAAGAAGCCCAGCGCCTCGGCCGCATCCTGCGCCCGAAGTCCGACCGCCGCCCGGCGATCTTCTACTCGCTCGTGACCCACGACAGCCGCGAGGAGTTCTTCGCCAACAACCGCCAGCTCTTCCTCACCGAGCAGGGCTACACCTACGAGATCCGCGACGTCGCGCGGCTGTGAGGGGTGGATGACGCGGCTGGCTCGGGGGCGGCTCCGGCCCTCTCATTCGCCCGGTCCGGACCTTCAGGAGAACTGCGGAGTCCACGGAGCACCGGGCTCAGGAGCGGCGACACGAGGACGTTCGTCGCGAGATCGAGCGAGCAGGTCGCCGGCAAGGACGCAGGGCGAATCCGCCCGGAAGCGGCCTCATGAGGCCGCTGAGGACGGATTCGTCCCGAGGACGAAGCCCGCGGCCTGCGCAGCCGATCGCAGCAGAACGGACGCGTGGAGCCGCGACCGGGAGGGCCTGCGCCGCACCCCGGCCGCGCCGCGTCCTCTTGGCCATCGCCGCCTCGCTGTGAGAAATGACGCCTGGCCGGCCTGCACCTCTCGTTGAGGGATCCGGAACCCGGTGCGTTGTCTTGTCGTTCGCTCCTCTGAGCGTGTCGCCGGGTGAGCGCCGGTGCAGTGGTCGGGGGCGGCGAGGGCGGAGCGGCGCGGCGCGCCCGGGGGGCGGCGTAGGCCGCACTCTGCAGCCCCGCGCCGCCTTCGACTCCTCGCCCCCTCCTGTGCAACCGGCGCGGGGCGAAGCCCAAGGCCGTAGCCGCCCCCCGAGGCAGCCGCGCCACACCCGGACGACCGCTTCCACCTCTTCCCCCGCGCTCATCCGACCGATACGATCAGTGGATTCTGCCCCGGGGTCATAGAGTGCCGGACCGGGAGATCACCACAGTCCACAACACCGTCAGGGGCGTGGCCTTGCAGGCCGCCCTGCACGCTCGCGCCACGGGCGACCTGCGCGAGCTCTACTCGTTCTGGGACGGGCACGGCGCGGCGCCCGACACCCATGACCGTCTGGTGGGCGAGCTCGAGCGTCGGATGTCGAGCGAGAAGGCCGTGCGCAAGCGCCTGCGCTTCCTCTCCAAGAAGCTCGTCGACCTGCTCAAATTCTTCCTGCGCGGCGAGGGCTACCGCGCCGACCTCACGCACGTCACGCGCAGCCAGAACTTCGGCTACCTGTCGCCCTTCGAGCTCAAGGCCGCGGTCAACGCGCTGATCAAGCGCGGCTTCCTGTTCACCGCCGCGCCGAACGGCGATCCGTCGGCCGACCACTACCTCGTGCCCTGCGAGCTCGGCGACCTGCTGCAGTCGTTCATCTGGGACGACGACCGCACGATCGAGGAGACGATCACGCTGCGCGGGCACCTCTCGCGGCTCGTCGACCGGCGCGACCTGCCGGCGCTGGTGGGGCGCGAGCTCGGCTCGGGCCGCCGCGTGGCCGACCACACGCAGGCCGCCGAGCAGCTCGCCGGTCCCGAGGCCGTGCGCGCGCGGCTGGCGCGCCTCGAGAACCCCAAGCATGCCGAGCTGCTCGCGCTCGTCGTGGGCCAGTACGGCGGCATCGCCGGCCGCACCGTGCTCGAGAAGAACCACCGCGGCCTGGCGCGCTGGAACCGCAAGCAGCTCCAGGACGCGGTCGAGAGCAACCTGCTCGGCACGGTGCGCCACGTCTCGCTGGGCGAGTACGGGGTGCACCAGTTCGACGAGGTCCTCGTGGTCTTCGCCGAGCTCGTCGAGCCGGTCCGCGCCGCGCTGCACCCCGACCCGCCGGTCCTCTCGGGCGTCCGCTGCCTGGGCGTCGACCTGATCTCGGACGTCTCGGCCTTCATGTCGTTCGTCGAGCACAACCCGATCCGGCTCACGCTCTCGGGCAAGGTCTACCGGACGGCCGTGCGCAAGCTCGAGGAGTCCTTCATCCTCGCGCGCAGCTCGGGCTTCGACGGCCCCTGGCTGTTCCAGTACATCTTCGAGTTCTGCCAGGCGCAGTCGATGGTCGAGCGCGGGCGCGACCGCAGCGTGGTGCTCACGGTCAAGGGCCGCAGCTGGGACCGCACGCCGCTCGACAAGAAGCTCTCGCGGCTGCTCAAGTTCGCCTGCGGCAACTGGACCTCGGTGGTCGAGCCCTTCCACGGCGAGCACCTCATGCCGCTCTACCTCGAGCAGCTCCGGCGGCTGCCGGTGGGGACCTGGGTCGACCTCCACGCGCCGGCCTTCGCCGCGCGCAACCTGTACCTCGCGGGCCTCGACCACCTCGGCGTGCGCGAGCGCTTCCAGAGCCGCTACCAGTTCGCGCAGCAGGCCGGCATGCGCGACCCGCACCAGCTCGCGCTCTCGCTCTCGAGCTGGGCGCGCGAGCGGCTGTTCCTCTTCGGCCTCGTCGACCTGGCCGAGGTCGACGGCAAGCCGGCGCTCATGCGCCTGACGCCGCTGGGCGCCAAGGCGCTCGGCGTGGCCGTGCCCGAGGACGCCGCCGAGCAGGCGCAGGCGCCGCTCATCGTGAACCCCGACTTCGAGATCATCCTGTTCCCCGACGGCGAGACCTACGACCTCGTCACCGAGCTCGACCGCTTCGCCGAGCGCATCAGCAGCGACTCGGCCTACCGCTACAAGCTCACCGAGTCGTCGATCGAGAAGGCCGTGGCGGAGGGCCTCGAGCCCTCGGCGATCCTGCGCACGCTCTCCGAGCACAGCCGCGTCGAGGTCCCGCAGAACGTGATCTACTCGATCGGCCAGTGGGCCGAGAAGGTCAAGTTCGTCACGCAGGCGACGGCCAGCCTCGTGCGCGGGCGCAACAAGGAGGTCATCGACCGGATCATGCACGACGCGCGCCTGCGCGAGCTCGTGCTCGAGCGCCTGGCCCCGACGGCCCTGCTCATGTCGCCGGACGTCAGCCGCGAGCGCCTGGCCGAGCTGCTGGAGTCGCTGGGTGTGTTCCTCGAGCGCTGAGCTCGCGCGCCGGCTGCGGCTGGTGCTCGTCACGCCCGGCGACCGCGCGCCCGAGGCCACGCAGGTCCTCGTCGAGCGGGCGCTGGCGGGCGGCGTGACCGCGGTGCTGCTGCGCGAGCCGCAGCTCGGGCGCGACGAGCGCAACTTCCTGGCGCAGGAGCTGGCCACCGCCGTGCGCGAGGCCGGCGCGCTGCTGCTGCTGCACAACGACGTCGAGGCGGCGCTCGAGTGCGCGGCCGACGGCGTGCACCTGGGGTGGGGCGGGCCGGGCGTGGCCGGAGCGCGCGCGGCCGCGCCGGGGCTGCTCGTGGGACGCTCGGCGCACTGGCCGCTGCAGGACGACGATCGCGCCGCCGACTACCTGCTGCTCTCGCCCTTCCGGCCGACGCCCAAGGCGCGCCCGCGACCGCTGCTCACCGCCGAGCAGGTGCAGGGCGCGATCGACGAGCCGCGGCGCGGACCGATCATCGCCCTGGGTGGCCTCGATGCCGCCGCGGTCGCGACGCTGCCGTCCGGCCTGGCCGGCGTCGCGGTGCTGCGCGCGATCGCGCAGGCCGAGGACCCGGCCGCCGCCGCCGCCGCGCTGCGCGAGGCCGTCGAGCGCCGCTGGCCCGTGGCCGCATGAGCGTGCGCGAGTCGGAATTCATCGCGGAGGTCACGGCGGGCATGGCGGGGCGGCTGCCGGTCGGCCCGGGAGACGACGCCGCGCTGCTCGCCGATGGCACGCTCGTGGCCGTCGACGCGGTCGTCGAGGGCGTGCACTTCGCGCCGCGCACGCCGCCCGAGCGCATCGCGCGCAAGGCCCTCGGCCGGCCGCTCTCCGACCTGTGCGCGATGGGGGCCGTGGGCGAGGCCGTGTTCATCGCCGCGCTGCTGCCGCCGGGCGGCCCGTCGCTCGAGCTGGCTCGTGCGCTCAACGCGTGGGCGCGGCGCTTCGGCGTGACGATCGCCGGAGGCGACACGAAGCGCACGAGCCCGGGCGCGCTGGCCCTGGCGGTCACCGCGGTGGGACGCGCGGCGGGCGCGCCCTGGCTGCGCTCGGGCGGCCGGCCGGGAGACCGGCTCTACGTGAGCGGCCCGCTCGGCGGCGCGGGCGGCGGCCGCCACCTCGACGTGACGCCGCGCACCGACGTCGTGGCCGCGCTGCGCGGCTCCGGCCTCGAGGTGCACGCCGCCATCGACGTCTCCGACGGACTGGGCCGCAACCTCGCGCTGCTCTGCGAGGCCTCGCGCGTCGGGGCGGTCGTCGACGCCGCGGCGGTGCCGGTCCATGACGACGTGCCGGCCGGCCCCGACCGCCTGCTCGCCGCGCTCGGCGACGGCGAGGACTACGAGCTGCTCCTCGCGCTGCCGGCCTCGGCGCGGCCGCCCGCGTTGCTCACGCCGATCGGCGAGCTCACCGAGGGGCGCGAGCTGCGCTTGCGTCGGGACGGCCGGCCCGAGCCCTGGCCCGAGGTGGGGTACGAGCATGCCGTCTGAGCGCGTCCTGCTGCCGGACGTCGAGGCCACGCAGCGCCTCGCGCGGCGCCTGGCGGGCGGCCTGCGCGCGGGGTCGGTCGTCGCGCTGACCGGCGAGCTCGGCGCGGGCAAGACCGAGCTGACGCGCGGGCTGGCCCGCGCGCTCGGGCTGCCGGCCGCGGACGTCTGCTCGCCGTCGTACCTGCTGCTCAACCTCTACCGCGGCGGGCGGCTGCCCGTCGCGCACTTCGACGCCTACTTCATGCAGGGCGCCGACGACCTCGAGCGCGCCGGCCTGGCCGAGCTGCTCGCGCAGGGCTGCGTGGCGGTCGTCGAGTGGGCCGACCGCGTGGCCGAGGCCCTGCCGGCCGACGCGCTGTGGGTGGCGCTCGAGCCCGGCGAGGCCGGCGCGGGCTCGCGCGTGGCGACGCTGCTCTCGCGCGACATGGCCGCGGAGGACCCCGCGCGATGATCGCTCCGGCGCTGCTGCTCGCCGCGCTGCTGCAGAGCCGGGCCGGTCCGCCGGCGCCCACGCCGTCCGTGCCGCCCACGCGCATGGGCGTCGAGCTGCTCAGCACCTGCCCGCTCGTCGTCGTGGCCCGCACGGTCTCGACGCGCGCGGCGGGCCCCGGCATCGAGCTGCTCCACGTCAGCGTCGTCGAGCGCCTGCTCGGCGCGCCCTTCCAGCCCGGCGACGTCCTCTCGGTGCTGAGCCCGACAGGGCAGTTCGCCTTCGGCAGCGAGGACCTGCTGTTCCTCAAGCCCTGGCGCGGCGACGAGCGCTACGAGGTCGCGCTGCGCGTGGCCGCGACCGACCCGCAGTTCGAGGCCAAGCTCGCGCTGACCCGGCGCATGGTCTGGCTCATGGAGATCCACGACGAGCAGCAGCGCGTCGAGGCCACGCTCTCGCTCGTGCTCGAGCAGCTTCGCTCGACCGACGAGTGGACGCGCTCGCAGGGCCTCGAGGAGCTGCGCTGGATGACCGAGCGCCTGCCGGGGCTGTTCACGGCGGCCCGCCGGGCGCGGCTGGTGTCGGCCGGGCGCGTGACCTCCGACCCCCAGGTGCTCGCCGGCGTGGAGGCCGCGCTTCGACGTCTGCGCGCCACGGACGACGGGTTGCGCGGCCCGCCGCCAAAGGAACAATCCCGCCCATGATCACCCTGGCCTGCCTGCTGGTCCTGCTGCTCCCCGGCGACCCGCCGCCTGCCGGTGACCCGGCGCCCCTGGCCGAGCCGCCGTCCGCCACCGACGGCGCGAAGGAGGCCGCGCCCGACGCCGAGTCCGGGCCGTTGCGCATCACGCTCGAGGACGCCATCGAGCTGGCGCGCATCAACAACCTCACGCTGGCTGGCGCGCGCCTCGACGCCGCCGCGGCGGTGAGCTCGTTCGACTCCACGTGGGGCGCCTTCGACACGATCTTCTTCAGCAACGGCACCTGGTCGCAGGCCAACACGCCGCCGCAAGTCATCTTCGTGAACGGGTCGCCGGTCGGCGTGAACGCCTCGTCGAACCAGGAGTTCGCCCAGTGGCGCA
>Ga0111539_10003555_pt1 | contig 20558 bp, 25 predicted proteins | sample RhiMethybrSRZTD1_FD_79667 | JGI IMG/M metagenome (GOLD analysis project Ga0111539, IMG submission 79667) | Populus rhizosphere microbial communities from Tennessee, USA - Rhizosphere MetaG P. TD hybrid SRZTD1 (version 2) (version 2) | ecosystem: Host-associated > Plants > Roots > Rhizosphere >...
GCCCTTTCAGACCGGCGGGGATTGTGCCATGCCCGTGCTCGGGTCGCGCACTCCGGCCGCTGCACCTGCCAGGCGTTTTGCGGGATAGTCACAGACGCAAACTGCCGACGAATCTTTTGGAAGGGAGTGGTCTGGCCATGGCGCAGTCGGTCCTCGAGGAACGTTTGGCCCACCTGCCGTTGCAGGCGAACCCCGCGCTGATGAGGCAGGCCGAAAAACGAGCCGCCAGCGTTCAGAACCGGATCGCGGATCAGATCACGACATTTGCGGGCTCGATGTGGTTCGTCTACATCCACATCATCTGGTTCAGCTGCTGGATCGGGTTCGGTGTGGAGAGCTACCCATACGGCCTGCTGACGATGATCGTCTCGCTCGAGGCGATCTTTCTCTCGACCTTCGTGATGATCAGCCAGAACAGGGCGGACGCCAAGCACCAGGTGGTCGCCGACCAGCAGTGGCTGACGGTCAAGGAGGAGGACCGACAAAACGTGGAGTTGATCAAGCTCTCGAACGAGATCCTCGAGTTGACGAAGGCGATCCACTCCTCCACGAGCGGGCGCTCCAGCGAGCGAACGAACTGACCACGGCTGCGGGCGTAACCGGTGACAAGCCGACGGCAGCCGGCCGTTCCTGGCGCGTCCGGCTGCTGATCGAAACGGAACCTGGGCGCCGAAACCGGCGCACGATCGACTCGATCGTCCTGTTCTGCGCCGCGATCGTAATCGGGCTATCGGCCGTGATCGCATCCTCGGCCAGGGCTCAGGACCAGGACGTCGCCCAGGCCTTCATCACGGTGTTCGGCTGGGCCGGAGCCTTCTGGCGAGCTGCGTTCTTCGGCGTGCTCGGACTGGCGGTCGTGCTCGTCATCGACGTGCTCCTACAACGACGGTGGAACCTCGTCCGCGACGTCGTCGTTGCACTCTCCGGCGTCGTCGGCGCGGCTTTTCTCCTCAGTCGCGTCGTCGCGTCCGATTGGCTCCCCGTCAAGGTGCATCTCCTGGCCCTCTGGGGCTACCCGGAGTTGAGGCTCGCATGCGCGATCGCCGTGATCGTCGTGATCGGTCCCGAGCTCGTGCGGTCGGTCCGCATCCTCGCGTGCTGCCTCATCCCGCTTGCAGCGTTCGGCTTGGTAGTCCTAGGTGCAGCGCGCCCTTCGGACAGCCTAGCCGGCTTGGCCCTGGGTCTCGCCGGCGGCTCACTCGTGCGCCTGCTGTTCGGGACGGCGGCGGGTGTGCCTCCGACCGAACAGGTACGGACGGCGCTCGCTTCGCTCGGGCTGGAGGTCGGAGATTTGCGGCCGTCGACCGATCAGCGCGTCGGCTCGGCCGAATACGTCGGGCACGACAATGAGGACCGACCTCTCAAGGTGCGCGTGCTGGGGCGAGACGCCCAGGACACCCAGCGCCTCGCCCGACAGTGGCGGCAGCTCTCGTACAAGGATCCCCCTCGAAGCGCACCCACGGGTCGGCTCGAGCAGGTGGAGCACCAGGCCTTGGCCACCCTGATGGCAGCGCAGGCAGGCGTCCGAGTCCCCGAAGTCGTGACTGCCGCGCTCGGCCCGGACGGCGACGCGATCATCGTCACCCGCGAACCGGACGTCGGGCCGCTCGAATCCCTTCCTGCCGACCAGGTGAGCGACGAGACGCTCGATGCTCTGACGAGGCAGGTCGCGAAGCTCCACGCCGCGGGGATCTCTCACGGACGGCTCAACGCGAGCAACGTCCTCGTTCTCGACGAAGGGCCGATGCTCGTCGACCTGTCGGCAGCAACCCTCGGCGCCCCGCAATCGGCGCTCGACATGGACATTTCCGAGCTCCTCGTTGCCTGCACCATCCTGGTCGGGCCGGACCGGGCGCTTCGCAAAGCCAGCGAGGCCGGCTGGAGCGACGTGATCGGCCGCGTCCTGCCCTACCTCCAGCCCGCTGCGCTCACCCCGCACCTTCGCGACCTTGCCCGCTCTCACGAGGTCGACCTCAAGGATCTTCGAACGCAGGCGGCGCAGGCAACCGGCCAACAGGTGCCCGAGCTCGTTCCGTTGCGCCGGGTGCGCCCGCGCGACCTCGTCGCCACGGCGTTGGTGGCAGTCGGCGCGTACCTGCTGATCAGCAAGCTCGCGAAGATCGGGTTCGGGACGATCGCGGACAACCTGCGTCACGCGGAGGTTGCGTGGATCCTCGTCGGGCTCATCACGGCGCAGCTCACGTTCATCGCGGGCGGCATCTCGTTCCGCGGCGCCGTGCGGGCTCCGTTGCCGTTGCTCCCCTGCACCGTGCTCCAGTCGGCGATCAAGTTCATCAACCTCACGGTGCCGAGCTCGGCCGGGCGCATCGGTATCAACGTTCGGTTTCTGCAGCGGATGGGCGCTTCCACACCGGAGGCGTTCGCCGCGGGGGCAGTCGACGACCTGTCGGAGAAGATCGTCGAGATCGCGCTCGTGTTGCTCACGCTGCCGTTCGTGCATCTCGCGGTCAAATCCAGCGACTTGACGGGCGGGGTTCCGTCGGGGCGCCTGATACTGGGCGTGCTCATCGTCCTGGCGGTGATCGTGTTGGCGCTCCTGCTCGTTCCGTCGATTCGGGCCAAGGTGCTGCCGCAGATCCACACCGCGGTCGGGAGTCTCGTGGCCGTTGCGCGCGACCGTCACAAGCGGCTCGAGTTGTTCGGCGGGCAGCTCGGGGTGGAGGTTCTCTACGCCCTCACCCTCGGCGCCGCGGCCCTCGCGTACGGTGTCCACCTCAGCTTCGCCCAGCTCTTGCTGGCGAACACCGCAGCGTCAGCGTTCTCGAGCCTCATACCCTCGCCGGGTGGAGTCGGCACCGCGGAGGCCAGCCTCACGGCGGCTCTCGCCGCAATGGGAGTCGACAACGCCACGGCCTTCTCGATCGCGTTCACGCACCGCCTGTGCACGTACTACCTGCCGCCGATCTGGGGGTACTTCTCGATGCAATGGCTGCAGCGAAAGGCCTACGTCTAGTTGTAACCTGGGCCCATGACCGGCAGCACGGACTACCCGAAGATCGAACGGGCTATCCACATGCCGAGCGTCTCCGACATGGCTTTGTTCGTCTTCTTCTCGGGAGTGCTGTTGCTCGCGGCCTGGATCGCTGGAACCGGCCGCGTCGCGTACGTCTTCGCGATGCTGATAGTCGCTGCCGCGTTTGGGTATGCCGTCCTCGATCTCCTCGGCATGGAGATCAGGAGACAGACCCGGGACTAAAGGCTCGTCGTTCCGAACCTCAGAATGCCGGGCGTAAGTCTGCCCGGGGCTCCTGGGGGGCTACCTGCCCTATCCCTAACAGGATTCGAGTGAGGATCGCGCCGAAGAGGAAACCGCCTATGTGGGCGAAAAAGGCGACGCCGCCGCCGTTCGCACTGGCGCCGAAGAGCCCGAAGTTGCCCTCGATCAGCTGATAGAGGAACCAGGCGCCGAGGAAGAACCAGGCTGACAGCTGGACCGGGAAGATGACCACGAGCCCGGTCACGGTCGAGTTCGGGTACAGGACGAAGTACGCTCCGAGCACGGCGGCGATCGCGCCGCTCGCACCCAGATTCGGCGTACGCGCTTCCGCAGCGGTCCCGAACGCGAGTGTCACGAACGTCTGTGTCAGCGTGGCGACGAGCCCGCCGGCGAAGTAGAAGACCAGGTATCGAATCGAGCCGAAGGCATCCTCGACGTTCTTCCCGAAGACCGCCAGGAACAGCATGTTGCCGAGGATGTGGTCCCAGCTCCCGTGCAGGAACATCGAGGTGATCCAGCTGACGCCCCAGGACTCGGGCGCATGGCAGGAGCCGTTGACCGAACAGGGATAGAACGAGGCGTGGAGGACCGACCGTTGGAGGTGGGGGAGCTCGTAGAAGATCCAGACCGCGAAGTTCGCGGCGATGATCGAGACGTTGACGATCGGGAAGCGCCGAGCCGGAATCCCGTCCGAGAGCGGGAGCATTCGCTGAGTCTCTCACCTCGCGCCGCGCCGAGCGAGTCAACCGATGCGTCGGTCTCAAATCCCGTGGGGACTGATTCTGAGCGTCCTGATGTACTGCGCCGATGATGACCGAACACGAGGCTCAGCCGTCCTCCCGCGACCTGTTCGGTTCGCTATCGCTCCCGCCGGGCGCGGGCGCTTCCAGTCTCGGCACCGTCCTGGTTGCACTTGCCGCCAACCTGCTCGTGGCGGTCGCAAAGTCGGTTGCAGCGCTTGTGACCGGGTCGGCGTCCATGCTCGCCGAGGCGGCGCATTCGTGGGCGGACACGGGCAACGAGATCTTCCTCCTCGTCGCGAACCGGCGCTCGCAGCGACCGCCCGACGCCATGCACCCGTTCGGCCACGGCCGGGAGGCGTATGTGTGGTCGCTGCTTGCCGCGGTCGGCTTGTTCGTGGCCGGCGCCGCGGTGTCCGTCACTCACGGTGTCCAGGAGCTGATCTCGCCGACGCCGGCGACCGACTTCGTCGTCGGCTACGCGGTCCTCGCCGTCTCGTTCGTGCTCGAGGGCGTCTCGTTTCTCCGTTCGGTCCGGCAGGCAAGGCCCGCCGCCGCGCTGCTGGAGAGAGACCTGCTCGAGCAGGTACTCGAGACCTCTGACCCCACCTTGCGCGCAGTCTTCGCCGAGGATGCCGCAGCGCTCATCGGTCTGGTCGTCGCCGCCGTCGGGCTGGCCGGGCACCAACTGACCGGCTCGGGTGTGCCCGACGCAGTCGGATCGATCCTGGTCGGCGTCCTGCTGGCAGTTGTCGCGACCATCCTGATCAACCGCAATCGGAGGTTCCTGGTCGGTCAAGAGACCGACCCGCGGATCCGCGCTGCCGTCTTGGAAGCGCTGCTCGAGCAGCAGGAGGTTGCGCGGGTCACCTACCTGCGGCTCGAGTGGGTCGGCCCCCGGATCGTGTCCGTCATCGGCGACGTCGACTTGACCGGGGACGATGACGAGCGGCATCTGGCAGTGCGGCTCCGAGCGCTGGAGGCAAAGATCAGCGCGTCGCCCGCCGTGGCCGGCACCGTGCTCAGCCTCTCGGCGCCCGACGAGCCGTCGCTGGTCGTCTGATCTAGCCCGCGTGCCGGATCCGGTCGCGGGCCTCGGCGTACCGGAAGACCTCGTAGGTGATCAGCATGCAGGCAACCGCCGCGACGAGCGCCAGGGACACCAGCGCCGGCAGCGTGGTCACAGCCGGGGCGAGCGCCACGAGCGTCGCGCTCGCCATGAGGCGTGGGTAGTTGAAGGAGCCGACATTCCGCCGCTTGAAGGTGCTCAGTGCCAGCAGATAGAGCGCAACCCCGCCGCAAAGCGCCGCGGCCGGCACGGTCTCCAGGTGGGCGTGCACGTGGACGAGCGTCGCCTTGACCCCGAACGCGAAGAAGACGATCCCCGCGACCATCGGCAGGTGCAGGTACGAGTACGAATCTCGGGCGATCCGCGCCCGCTGGACGGGGCCGGCTTCGCGGAGTTTCCGCTCCGCCACCATCGCGACAACGTCGAAGTAGGCCCACCAGAGACAGGCGGCGACGGCCAATCCGAGCACGACGGCCGTGATCACGCCGGCGTCGAGGGCGAGGCTGGATGCGCCGACTCCGAGGGCGACGATCGACTCCCCGAGGGCGATGATGATGATCAGGCCGTGGCGCTCGGCGAAGTGCGCCGGCTCGACGCGCCATCCTTCGATGCTGCTCAACAGGAGCCCGCCGTAGTCGATTGCGAGCGCAGCGACCCAGCAGAAGGCGCGTAACGGTTCGGGAAGCAGGCCGGCGAGGACGAGAAGGCCGGCCGCCGGAAGGATCGTCCGCGAGAGCCGGATGACCGCCGCTTGCAACTCGGGGTTTCCGCGCGCGAGCAGCGCGTACTCGACGAGATGGAGCGTCCGGACGAGGAAGTACGCGACCCCGAAGACGAGCGCGTCTTTACCGAACGCGTGCGGAACGGCGAGCGAGGCGACGAGCAGCGGCGCCATCGCGGCGAGCAGGACGACGCGCATCGTTCCCTCATCGCTTCCGGCGGTGTTTCCGAGCCACGCGTACGCCGTCCACGCGAACCAGAGAGCCATCAGGATCGCGAAGGCCTCCGCCACTTGCGTCCAGGTCGGGTCGTGGTAGACGAACCCGGTCACCTGAGTGATCGCGAAGACGAAGACGAGGTCGAAGAAGAGCTCGAGCGCGGTCACCCGCTGCTCTCGCTCGACCGGCGCCTCGAGCAAGTCGTCGCGGACCGCTTCGTCGAGCATCAAACGAGGTCGTAGCACGCGGGGCAGGCCTGAGCGAAATGTGGAAAGGCCGCAAGCATGATGTCCGCGGCCGGACGCGCTGGGATCAGCGCGCGGACGCCGTAGCTGTGCGTGCGGCCGGGACGGCCTGCGTCTCGTCGTGCCCGAGCGCGAGCTGGACGCGCCGCCTTGCGACGTAGATTCTCCATCTCACGTTCGGCAGCGAGATCTCGAGCGTCTCTGCGATCTCCTGATAGCGCAGGCCGACCACGTCGCGCAGCAGGAGCGGCGACTTCAGCTCAGGCTCGAGCGTCTCGATCGCCGACCAAAGGTCTCCCATCTCAGCTTGCTGGTCCGGGGAGAGCCCTCGCACTGCGAACGGCCCCGCATCGTCGAGGTCGACCGTGGACGGCCGGCGGCCGTTCGTCCGGAGCTCGTCGAGGATCCGGTTCTTCGCGATCGCGAACAGCCAGGTCGTGAACTTCGACCGGAAGGAGAAGCCGGGCAGGCTCCGCAGCGCGCGCAAGAAGATGTCCTGGGTCAGGTCTTCCGCCTGGTGGTAGTTGCCGATCGAGTGGAGGACGTAGTTGAAGATCGGCAGCTCGTAGTCGCGCATCAGCTTCGCGAACGCGCTCTCGTCGCCGCGCTGGGCAGCCCGTACGAGGCCTTCGTCGGGTTGTATGAGTGCCATGCTGTGATCCTCGCCGCGGGGCCTCTCCGCGCGCCTGACCCGCTTTGGCCATATTTGCGCGCGCAGCACTATTTCGGGTGCAGCAGCACGAGCAGCACGGTTGCGAGACCGAGCAGCGCGCCCAGGCCCGCGAAGACGACGGCGCCGCGGCCCGGGAGACCTGCGTACTCGCCGCGCGAGAGCGCCTCGTCGACGTCCCGGTACCTGAGGTACCCGTAGATCACGAACGCGATGCCGACGATTGCGAACGCGACGCCGATCAGCTCGAACGGCCACTTCGGGCCGCCGGAGAGCTCCGGGACGAGGCGCCCGGCGCCGACGCTGACCGCGAGCGTTGTCAGGCCCGTTCTCCACCAGGCGAGGTACGTGCGCTCGTTGGCGAGTCGTGTCCGCCGCGTCGCGTCGCGCGCTTCGTCGAACCCGGCCACGCAGTCGGGTTCGCCGCCCTCGCAGGCGTTCCCTCTGTCAGTAGAGTCGCGTCATGACGCGCGAAGGCGGTTGCGCGTGCGGCGCGGTTCGCTACCGGCTCGCCTCCGAGCCGCTCTTCGTCCACTGCTGCCACTGCCTGAACTGCCAGCGGCAGACCGGAAGCGCGTTCGTGATCAATCTCCTGATCGAAGGGGACCGAGTCGAGCTACTGTCGGGCGACCCGCAGCCTGTCGACGTGCCGCGCGACGATGGCAGCCCGCAGCGCATCTACCGCTGCCCGGGTTGTCAGGTCGCGGTCTTCAGCGAATACGGCGCCCCGGCCGTACGGTTCGTTCGGGGCGGGACGCTTGACGAGCCCGCGGGCGTGAGCCCCGACGTCCACATCTACACGCGGTCGAAGGTCGGCTGGCTGACGCTGCCGGAGACGGTGCCGGCCTTCGAGGCCTATTACGACTTGAAAGCCTTGTGGCCGCCTGAGAGCCTCGAGCGGCTGGAAGCCGTCATACGTCGCTGACGCGGCCGAGCTCGTCCTTCTTCAGGCTGAGCTCGACCAGGTCGCTCTCGAACTTCGAGATCGCCTCGGCGGGAACCGCGACCTCGCGCTTCCACCAGAGGTGACCACGTTGGAAGAAGACCTCGGTGAGCCGGTCGTTGTCGCCCACCACCACGCCTTCGAGCGAGCCCACGTGGTGCCCGTCGGACGAGTAGACGGAGCTGGCCCGCCGCAGCTCGATCTCTCCCTTCGGAACGCGGTCGTATGAGATCGTCACTTCGGAATCGCCGGCTCCCGCTCCGGCGTACTCGCCGAACGCCGTGGGCGCGTAAGTCGGCGTGACGACGATCTCCTCGACGCCGACGTCCCACTTCGGATCCTCCTTCGGTCGTTCGCCGGCGTGCAGCACCTCGAACTCGTGGACGAGGTCGAAGCGCTCCAGGTCCTTTGCAGTGCAGCGCAGGGAGAGCTCGTCTCTGTCGCCGCCTTCCTCGGCGAGCCCGACGGGGACGAGCCGTGCGTTCTCGCCGTGGTCTCGCGGCTGTACGACTATGTGAGTGACACGCTTGGCGCTTGACTCGATGACGACGTCCACAAGCTGCTGCGGGTCGCCGTCCGCCAACCGCACCGACTGTCCCAGCTCGAGCCTCATCTTCTCGTGCTGAACTGTCGACGAATTCGCCAACTCAGGCATCGTCCCGACCGGATGAGATGAACCACGTTCGTGAAACTCAGATAGAGCAGCGCGAGATCGAGGTCGGCGGCCGAGCGGTTCGATACCGGGTCACCGGGAGCGGCGAGCCGCTGGTGCTCGTCCACGGCCTGGCCGGATCGTGGCGGTGGTGGTCGCCGCTGCTGCGCGCTCTGGCCGCACGGCGCCGTGTGAACATCGTCGATCTGCCCCGTCTCCGCTCCCCGCTGCGGCCCGAGCAGCTGAGCGCGTGGCTCGGCCGCTGGCTCGACGCCGCGGGGTTGGAGCAGGTCGATCTCGCCGGCCACTCGCTCGGCGGGCTCGTGGCGGCGGAGCTCGCGTCGATTCAACGCGGTCGGACCCGGCGACTCGTGCTCGTCGCGCCCGCGGGGATTCCGTGTGGTCGGAGCCTCCCATCCCGGTTTGTGCAGCTGGGGGTGGAGCTCTACGATGCTCGCCGCTGGCTGCCGATGCTCGCCTTCGACGCATTGCGAACGGGGCCGGTCGACGTGGTCCGCGGGATCGCGTTCGTCTCGGGCCGCGACCTACGCAGTGAGCTGGCGGCCGTTCGTGCTCCGACTCTGCTCGTCTGGGGCGAGCGCGACCGGCTCGTGCCCCTCCACGTCGCGGAGGAGTGGCGGCAGACGCTGCCCGATGCCCGGCTCGCCTACCTCTCGTGCGGGCACGTGCCGATGCTGGAGGCCCCACGGCAGCTGGCCGACTCTATGCTCTCCTTCCTCGACGAGGAGCTCGTGGACGAGCGCCGCGACTAGCTCCGGCCGCGTGTAGTGGACGGCGTGCGGCTCTCCCGGGAAGACCTGGAGACGGCCGCGCGGGAGCAGCGTTGCGACTCGCTCTGCCCACTCGCGGCCGACGAAGGCGTCCTGATCGCCGTGGATGACCACGGTCGGCTGCTCGATCAGCGGCAGGCGCTCCTCGATCCGGTCGGCCAGGACCGCCCGCGCCGTCGACAGGAGCACCCGCGGTCCGGCGGCGAGGTCGTCGCGCGCCGCCAGCGCGATCAGCGAGAACGGCTCGCGGGCGGAGTCGCGCAACGCGCTGAAGAGCTGGTGGCGCCGGCCGCGGCGGGCAGGATCCACGGTCGGCCCGACGAGCACCATCGGCCCGACCTGTTCCGGCCGGCGTACGGCAAGTTCCGTGAGGACCTGGCAGCCCATCGAGTTCGCGACGAATGCGGGGCGGGTCAGTTCGTTGGCCTCGACCCAGGCGCCGAGCGAGTCGGCGTGCTCGGCGAGGCTGATCGCGCCCTTAAGCTGCTCGCTCTTCCCCTGGCCCGGCAGGTCGGGGACGAACGCAGTGAACGAGCCGGCGAGCGAGCGCGCGAGCGGAAGCATGTACGCACCCGAGACTCCGTAGCCGTGTACGAGCACGACCGGCGCCCCTGCGCCGAGCGCGACAGCGTGCATGCGTGCGCCGCGGACCTCGGTCCAGACGGTCCGGAGGATCGATGGATCGGGATCGCAGGCGATCTGGCCGACCGCAGCCATGGCCCGACGGTTGCTGCCTCGCGCAGAGGCCGCATCGTCCGATCGGGACGATGCCTCGCCGCGCCGCTCCCGCTTTGCTGTCAGTCGACATGGCGACCACGACGCGAAAAGCGCGCTCGGACGAGGAGCTCCAGAACCTCGTCGCGTTGCTAAAGGAGGTCGACAGCGTCGAGCTCAAGCTGACCGTGCCGGAGCCGGCGCAGCTCTCGACGGCCCATGCGCTGGGGCTCGATCCGCTTCGGGCTCAGATCAGGCAGGTCTTCTTCTTCGACACGCCCGAGCTCGCGCTCGACGAGCTGGGGCTCGTCGTCCGCGCGCGCCGGTCCCAGAAGAAGGGTGACGACACCGTTGTGAAGCTTCGACCGGTCGTGCCCTCGGAGCTGCCGTCCGAGCTCCGTCGGTCGCCGAACTTCGGCGTCGAGCTCGATGCATCGCCCACTGCTTCCGTTTGCTCCGGATCGCTGAAGGGCGTTCCTTCGAAGGCCAACGTGCGCGATGCGGCGGGCGGAAGCCGGCCGGTGCGAAAGCTGTTCTCGAAGGAGCAGCAGCGCCTCTTCGCCGAGCACGCTCCCGACGGGGTCGGTCTCGACGATCTCTCCGTTCTCGGCCCGCTCTTCGTGCTCAAGCTGAAGAACTCGCTCGAGGGGTACGAGCGCCCCCTCGTCACCGAGCTGTGGCTCTACCCGGACGGCTCGCGCATCCTGGAGCTCTCGACCAAGTGCGAGCCGTCGGAGGCGTTCCAGGTCGCGGCCGAGTCCCGGGCGTACCTCGCGTCGCGCGGGGTCGACCTCGAGGGCGAGCAGCAGACGAAGACGCGCACCGCGCTCGAGTTCTTCACCAAGCGGCTCGCGGACGCTTAGAGCCGCTCGATGACCCGCGCGTCTCGCCGGTAGCTCAGCGTCTCGAGCGCCCGCTCGGGCGTCAGCCAGAGAACGGCGTCGACTTCGTTCTGCGGCTTGGCCTGGGCTCCGTCGGGCGGGGTCATCGCGAAGTAGCGCACCCGTTTCGGGCGGCCCGACGCGTCCTCGTACTCGACCACCGCGACCTCGTCTCCGAGCTCGCAGGCTAGACCCGCCTCCTCCTCGACCTCGCGGAGAGCACAGGCCTCGTCGGACTCGCCCGCCTCAGCCTTTCCCTTCGGAAGCGTCCAATCGTCGTACTTCGGCCGGTGGACGAGGAGAATTTCCGGGTGCCCGCTCGCTCCCGGTCTCGTGACGACGCCGCCTGCGGCGCGGACTACTCCGGTCGGCACCGCCGAAGCCTCGGTGTCAGCGCGTGACGACGTGTTCCCGCCGCGCCACCGCGACGGCCTCGAGTCTCGAGTGGACGTCAAGCGCCCGCAGGATGCCGCGGATGTGGTTTCGGACCGTCTCGAGGCTGAGGTGCAGGTCATTTGCGATCTGCTGCGTCGAGCGCCCATGCTCGAGCAGCCGCAGAACCTCCGCCTGGCGCGGGGTCAGGTGGGGGTGGAGGGGCCTCTCGGCCTCCTCCTCGACCTCCGTCACCTGCCCGAACACGCCGACCACCCGGTGCCCGTCGTACAGGGTGACGGCGCTGACCTCCACGGAGACGCGGCCGCCGTCCTTGCCGATCAAGACCGCCGAAGCTTCGATGTCCTCGTGCCCGATGATGTGCTTCGCGTAGGCCTCGCGAGCGCGCCGGGTCTCTTCCGGCGCCACGATGGAGGTGATCTGACGGCCGCGGATGTCTCCCATCAGCCTGTGCCCGGCGCGGTTGATCCAGCGGATGATCCCGTGCTTGTCGTAGGCGTAGCTAGGGACGTTCACTCGATCGAGCGCGTCCGGAACGTCGCCTTTCACCGTGCCCAAAGCAGACACAACCCGAGTCTGCGCGCGGCGCGCCCCGGGTTCGTCACCCGTTCGGGGCGATTTGGGCCGCGTGAGGCGCGCTCTGCCAGTCGGCTTCGCCCGCTTGAAGGACGTACTCGCGCCCGTCCACCTGGAAACGGATCATGCAGAGCGATTCCTCCTCGACCCAGGACTCGACCGTTCGGAGGAGCACCCCCAGCTCTCCGGGGTCGTGACGGAGTGCGGCCGACACGAGGTTGACCTCCGCTCGCTCACGTAGCGAGACGATCCACGTCTGTGCGAGCCGGCGGGTCAACCTCACGGCCGCAGCGAGGTCCGTGACCTCGAAATGAACTGTTTCTGCGAGCGCGGTCATCTCAGCAGCACTCGGCCTCGGCAACGCGAAGCACGACCGCGAGATCGTCTCGAATCTGTTCGAGCGTACTGACCTGGACGCCGTTTGCGCGCTCCGCGTCGAGCAGGATCAGCGCGTTCTCGATCGACTTCAGCGCGTGCTTGATTCGAAAGCGACGGTGGTCGGCGACGGGAGAGAGGGAGAGCAGCCGCCCGCCGCCGACGCATCCGCCTACCCGGGCCGCTTCTCCGGCCGCGAGTCTGGGGCCCCGTCCGTCGGTGGTGAAGACCATGCGACGAGCATCGCGGTTCGCCCCAGGCTCTCGCCTGACCGGTTTATGTCATTCCGAGTGGCCGACGGCGCCGCCCGGGAGCGGCGCCGTCAGTCGTTGAGATTCGGGCTGGGCCCGAGCGTCAAGCGTTGCGGAGCTTGTGCCCCGCGTAGGCCACGAGCCCGTAGATGATCAACAGATCGACCGTGAACATCGCCAGCGACCAGAAGGGATACGCCGGGACGTAGTAAAGCTGGCCGATCGCGTTGACGCTCGCGACGAAGACCCCGAACCAGCGGGCGAGCTCGCTGCCGCTGAACAGGCCGAACGCGGACAACAACATGCCAACGCCAAGGAGCAGCACGATCCAGCCCCACGTGTTCAGATTGCTGAAGACGAGAGTCTGGTGACCCGTGTAGACCCTCGAGTTCGCGATCGCGAGGATGCCCTCGAGGACTGCGAACGTCCCGCCGAGGCCGAGCATCACGGCTGCAAAGGTGATCCACCCGCCGCCTCTGACGTCGTACGCGTCCTCGCTGCTGTAACCGGCGTCATAGCTTGTAGTCGCCATTCGTCTCCTTTCGCTCGTACTCGGCCTGAGCGAAGCCGAGTCGGTCGGGGCTTGCATCGTCCGAATGGGATGAACCCTCTCCCATAACGGGCTCGACCACGAGGGTCAGCCCCTCCATGCCGCGGACGACGACCGTATCGCCGACGTCGCCGCCGACGGTCGACCTCGCTTCCCAGAGCTCGCCGTTGACGTGAACCTGCCCGAGCGGATGCAAGGGCGACACGACCTCGGCTTTCATCCCGATCATCGCCTCGGCGCCGGTCTTCGGCCGCCAGCGCCGGGCCAGCCGCCTGCCCCAGATTACCTCGCCGATCTCGGCAACGATCCCCGCGCCGAGGACCAGAAGCTTCCAGGGCCATGGAACGAACAGCGCGATCACGATCGCAACGATCAGAACCATCGCGTCGAAGTCGACCTTCGCAGTGCGCTCGACGCATCGTCCGATCGGGACGAATTCAGCGGGTCATCCCATCTGGAGGATGCCGTCGCGGCGCCGCGCCGAGATCCTCGCTCACGAGACGCACACGACGAAAGGACGGACCGAATGGCGGAACTGATCGCGATTGGCTACCCGGACGAGACAACTGCCGGCGAGGCCGAGAAGGAAGCACATCATCTCGCCGACGAGCTGATCATTCAGCCCGATGCGATCGCGTCGATCGTCCGCGACAAGGACGGCAAGTACAGGGTCTCGACGAGCCACCACGTGGTCGGCGCCGGAGCGTCGTACGGCATGTTCTGGGGGTTCCTCTTCGGGCTCCTGTTCTTCGTGCCGGTGCTCGGGATGGCCGTGGGAGCCGGCCTGGGCGCCCTGATGGGGAAGTTCGAGAAGAGCGGCATCGACAGGGAGTTCCAGGAGCAGGTGCGCGACATGCTCAAGCCGGGAACCTCCGCGCTCTTCCTGATCCTCGAGAAGGCCACGCCCGACAAGGCTGTCGCCGCGATGAGCAAGTACGGCGGAACCGTTTTGAAGTCGTCGCTGTCAGAGGACACCGAGCGCCAGTTGCAGGACGCGCTGCATGGCGAACAGCCGGTCGCGGCCGGCGTCTAGCAGGAAGGAGGCGAAGCGATGTTGATGCGAAGACGGCGCCCGCTCATGCGGGCCGCGATGGTCGGCGGTACCGCTTACTACGCCGGCAAGAAGGTGCAGGAGGGGCGCGAGGAGGACGCCTACCGCGACGCGCGACTGGAGCAGCTCGAGGGCCAGCAGGCTCAGCAGGCTGCAGCCCCGCCGGCGGGCGGCATCTCGGACAGCTCGATAGAGCAGCTCCAGAAGCTGGGGCAGCTCCACGAACAGGGCGTCCTGACGGACGCCGAGTTCGAGGCGCAGAAGCAGAAAGTGCTGCAGGGCCTATGAGCGTTCCCACTCATACAGACGAAGGGCTGACGCTCGGCCCGGTTCAGATGCTCGTCGTCGGCTTCGACAACGACAACTTCACGGGCGAGATCCGGGCAGAGCTGGCGAGGCTGAAAGAGAACGACATCGTCCGGGTGATCGATCTGCTCGCGGTGAGGAAGAACTCCGATGGCGAGATCGAGGCGATTCAGCAGAGCGATCTCGACAAGGAGGATGCGGAGACGTTCGGCGCGATCATCGGGGCGCTGGTCGGATTCGGCGAGGGCGGCGAGGAAGGAGCCGAACGAGGGGCCATCGCAGGCGCCATGGAACTCGAGGACGGGCACGTGTTCGACGACCACGCGGTCTGGTACCTCGGCGACGCCATCCCCGAGGGAACCGCCGCGGCGGTGGCGCTGATCGAGCACCGCTGGGCGATTCCGCTTCGCGACAAGATCGCCAAGGCCGGTGGGATCACGCTTGCGGACGAGTGGGTCCACGCCGCCGACCTGATGGCGGTAGGCCTGATCCGAGCGGAGAAGGTCGAGGCTTAGCCAGGGCTTCCGGAATCTTCGGGTGAGCCGGTCCCCGGGTCCGGCTCACCTGGGGGTAGGGACGAGCCCCATCGCACTATGGTCCGGGGCGGGCTGAGCGTTCCCTCTCCCAGACGAAAGGAGGAACAGCATGACCGGCAAGGCCGACTTCACTGAGGAGGAGTGGGAGCTCGTGCGCGAGGGCCCTCCGACGGCTGGGCTCGTCGTCCTGACGGCCTCGAGCGGGGGCAGCTTCCGCGAGAGCTGGGCTATGGCGAAGGCCTTCACGGAGGCCCGGAAGTCACGCGGGGCCAGCGAGCTGCTCGACGAGCTCGTCGGAGAGTCGCCGAAGGTGAAGCGCTACCACACGCCTGAGGAGGCCGAGCAGGAAGGGTTGGGCCGCATCCGTGACGCCGTCGCGCTGCTCGAGCAGAAGGCGAGCCCGGACGAGGTCGACGCGTACAAGCGCTTCACGCTCGACGTCGCCGACAAGGTGGCGTCGGCGCACCGGGAGAAGGGTGAGATCGGCGATGTCAGCGCCTCCGAGCGCGAGGCGATCGACAAGATCACCGCGACGCTGAATGCCTAGCGTCGGTCGTAGACCACCTCGGTGCGGGCAACGAGGTCGGGTAGTCCACGTCTGCGGGAGTCGAACAGGACCGTGACGTAGCCGAGGAAGAGCGGCACGATCGAGACGAAGGTGGCTGCGACTCGCAGGAGCGAGCGCCAGGGCGAGGGGGGCGTGCCCGTCCGATCCCGGACGCGAATGTGCAACACATGCATACCGGGCGTCCTTCCGGCCTCGCTCCAGAAGAACACGAGGTAGGCGGAAGCGACGATCAGCCAGCCGCCGCCGGCGATGGCGCCGGCGAGCCAGGCTGGGCGCAGGCCCCCGACGATGTTGGTGATCAGGGCAAAGATTCCGGCGAGCACGGCGAAGATCGCCGCGATCGCAAGCACGTCGACGGCGAAGGCGACCCCGCGCGTGGCGAGCCCGGCGTAGCTCGAGCGCCCGACCGCAGGGCGCCGGTGCACCCGAGCCTCGATGCTCCCGTCGAGCTCGACGCTTCGGCGCCGGATGTCTCCCGCCAGGTCCTCAGCGAGCCCCGCGCTCTGCTCGGTCAGCGCCTTGCGGACCTCCGGGCTGGAGACCACGTCCTTGAGCGCCTGCCTGAACTCGGGGCTGTTGACGAGCCGGTCCACCATCTCGTTCGTCCGCGGGCTCGCAAGCGCCTTCTCCACGGCCGAGTCGAGTGCGCCCGACTCGGCCAGCTCGGCCGCGACCCGCTCGAGGACCTGGTGCTCGGCGATCGACCGCGCGAGCTGCTCCGGGAGGTCGCTTGCAAACGCCCGGTCCGCGAGGCGGGAGAGCTCGGGAACGAGGTGCTCGTCCGCCGCGGTCTCGATCGGGCCACGCGATACGCGAGCCGCAGCACGCGCCGGGAAGAGTGCCACTCGGCCCGCAGCCCCGAACCGCGACCTCGGCTTGCCCCGTCCGTCGTCCTTCCTCAACGCTCCGCCAGCCGCTCCAGCACGATGATCCGCGCGGCCGCTTCCAGCAGGGCGAGATGCGAGAACGCCTGCGGGAAGTTACCGAGGTGCCGACCCGTCTCGACGTCGAACTCCTCGGCGTAGAGACCGAGCGGCGAGGCCACCCGCAGCAGCCGCTCCATCAGGTCGCGCGCCCGCTGGAGCTCCCCGATGATCGCCAACGCCGAGACGAGCCAGAAGGAGCAGATCAAGAACGTCCCTTCCTTGCCGGCGAGCCCGTCGTCCGTTTCGTCGGTCTTGTACCGCAGGACGAAGCCGTTCTCGGTCAGCTCGTCCGCGATCGCGAGGACGGTCGCCCGCAGCCGCTCGTCGTCGCCGGGGAGGAAGCCGAAGATTGCCGCGAGGAGGCTGGACGCGTCGAGCGAGTCGGTCTCGTAATGCTGGCGCAGCACGCCCCGCCCGTCGACCCCGTTGGCAAGGACATCCTCCCTGATCTCCTCGGCGATGGCGGCCCACTTTTGCTCGATTTCGGCGTCGCCTCGCATCGCGGCGAGCTGTGCGGCACGGTCGAGCGCGACCCAGCACATCAGCTTTGAGGAGACGTAATGTCGGGGAGCGCCGCGGGCTTCCCAGATCCCCTGGTCGGGGTCGCGCCAGACGCGCGTGGCGCACTCGGCCTGCGCCTGGACGATCGGCCAGAGGCGTCGAGGCAGCCGCTCGCTGCGGCGCGTGTGCAGGAGGATCGAGTCGAGTGCCGCACCGTAGACGTCGTTCTGGCGCTGGTCGAAGGCTCCGTTGCCGATTCGGACAGGGCGGGCGCCGGCATAGCCGGTGAGCTCGTCCCGGATCGACTCGGTCAGGTCGCGCCGCCCGTCGATCCCGTACATGATCTGCAGCGACCCGTCTTCTGTCACCTCGACGTCGGCGACGAACTGCATGAACTCGTCGGCCTCCCAGTCGAGGTTGAGCAGGTGGAGAGCCTGGAGCGTGAAGGTGGTGTCGCGTATCCACGTGTAACGGTAATCCCAGTTCCTCTCACCGCCCGGCGTTTCCGGCAGAGACGTCGTGAGTGCCGCGACCGTCGCTCCCGTGGGCATGTAGGTCAATCCCTTGACCGTCAGCGCCGACCGTTGGATCGGATCGCGAAAGCGGTGGTCCGGGATCCGAGCGCGGCCGAGCCACGCGCGCCAGAAGCGAGTGGTCGTGTCGATCTGCTCCGCTGCCTCCTCGGCGTTCTGTGGCCCCGTCAGCCCTTCGTCCCAGGACAGCGCGCAGAATGCGCGATCGCCAGGCCCGAGAACGTGGCGGGCTCGCACCCGGTTTTCCTCGATCCCGAGGGCGAGGTCGGTCTCGAGGCGGATGTTTTGCCCGGCCCCCGTCGCGTTCGCCACGTGCCGGTCGTCACCGGAAAGCGACCATTCGGCCGGCGTGCGTCCGTAGTCGAATGCCGGCTCGCAGACAAGCTCCACTTCGACCGTGCCCTCGATCCCCTCGACCGTGCGGACGAGCATATGGTCTGCGTCGTCGTCTGCGGGCGGCCGAGTGTGCGGCGTCACGGTATCGTCGCGCTCGCGAGGCGCCATGGTCAGCGCGTCACGCACCACGACCCAACCGTTCGGCGTCTTCCACGTCGTTTCCAGAACGTTCGTCCCGGCCAGGTAGGCAACTGCCGTCGGGTGGTTGATACCGAACGGCGCGAAGCGGAAGAAGCCGGCCTGGCGGTCGAGCAGGCTGCCGAAGATGCTCGGGGAGTCGAAGCTGGGGACGCAGAGCCAGTCGATGGCTCCGTCCGGCGCGATGAGAGCGCCCGTGTGGCAGTTGGAGATGAATGCGTACTCCGCGATCGGTGGAAACGGCGAAGGAGCTGCGGCGCTTTGGGGGCGCCGGTCGGTCGTGGGCTCGACGGCGGTCATGACGCGATCCAAGGCTTATGCCACCGGCCATGACCGGCAACGAGCTTGTCCGCTGCCTTCGGCCCCCACGAGTCGGGGGCGTAGGAGTGCACCGCGGGCGGAGCGTCCAGCAGCGGCTGCATGATCCGCCAGGCTTCCTCGACGCCGTCCTGGCGGGTGAACCGTTTGCTGTCGCCGATCATCGCCGCGTGCAGCAGCACCTCGTAGGGCGCCGCGCCCTCACCTCCCTCTTCCTCGAATTCCATATCGAGCGAGATCGGCTCCGGCACGTTCTCTCTGGCCCGACGAGCGTCGACGATCAACCTCACGCCCGTGGCTGGATCGAGTTTGACCACCAGCTGGTTCGGGTCCGGCCGGTGGGAACGGTTCCAGAACCCAAGTCGCGGCGGGTGCTTGAAGACGAGCCGCAGCTCGGTTTGCGTCGCCGGAAGCCGCTTGCCCGTCCGGATGAAGAACGGGACGCCCGCCCAGCGCCAGTTGTCGATCTCGAGGCGCAGCGCGGCATACGTCTCCGTCTGGGAATCCGGAGCGACGCCGTCGATATCGCGATAGCCGTCGTACTGGCCGCGGACATAGTGCGCAGGATCTGCGTCGGCGATCGCCCGGAAGAGGGCGACTTGCGCGTCCTTCAACGTGTCCGCCTCCACCGACGACGGCACCTCCATCGCCGAGGCCGAGACCAGCTGCATCAGGTGGTTGGCGACGACGTCGCGGAGCGCGCCGACCGGGTCGTAGAAGTGGCCGCGATCCTCGACTCCGAAGCTCTCGGCCATCGTGATCTGGACGCTGTCGAGGTAGTTCCGGCTCCAGAGGGGCTCGAGCATCGCGTTCGCGAAACGCAGGTACAGGATCTCGTCCGTGCCCATTTTCCCGAGGAAGTGGTCGATCCTGTAGAGCTGGGACTCGTCGATGTACTGGTGGAGCTCGTCCGCGAGCTCGCGCGCAGAGGCGAGGTCGTGGCCGAACGGCTTCTCGACGACGATCCGCGCATTCTTCGTCAAGCCTGCTTCCGCGAGCCCCTTGACCACGGTTCCGAACAGGAACGGCGGAATCTCGAGATAGAAGACCGGGTGCTGGGCTCCGTCGATCGCCTCGGCGACCCGCTCGTACGTGGCAGCGTCGGCAAAGTCGCCCGAGACGTACGAGAGACGATCGGCGAAGCGGTCGAAGATCTTGGGCTCGATTCGCTCGCCCGCCCCCGCGATCGAGCTCCGCGCGCGTTCCTTCAGGTCCTCGATCGTCCAGTCGTCGACGGCGACGCCGACGATCGGGCAGTCGAGAAGGCCGCGCCGCTCGAGACGGTAGAGCGACATGAACGTCATCACCTTGGCCAGGTCGCCCGTGATCCCGAAGGCCACGAAGACGTCTGCGGGCTCCGCGGCTTGATCGCCTGCAGCCCGAATTTCACGTGTCGCCACGGTCGTGGTCATGGGCGTGTCTCCTCTCCTCGCAAGTTCATGTCTCGACGGTGATGCGCGCTTGGCGCTGGTGGGTCAGACCGGCGCCGGCCCAGTCGACCACGGCCTTCGCGCGGGCTTCGTTCGTGGGCAGGAGCGCCAGATGGACGGTGCCCCAGGCGAGCGAAGCGGTCTTGCCCTTCATCGTGCGCCCGCCCAGCATCTGCACGACGGCGGAGCCGCGGCCGATCGTTGCCATCGTGCCCTTGTCGCGGTACTTGAACGGCTTCGTCTCCTTACCCGCTAGTCGGCGCACGATCGTCTCGCCTGCGTGCTCGCCGGACTGGAGCGCAACGGATCCGAGCTGGGGCAGGACCTGGCTCGTCTTTTCGTCCGTGATCGCCGCGATGTCACCGACGGCGTACACGTCCGGGTGGTCCCGGACGCGGAGCTCCTCGTCGACGCCGATCCGGTTGCCGCGCTCGAGCTCGAGCCCGAGTGATCGAACCAGCGCGTTGCCCTGTAGCCCCGCGCCCCAGACGAGGGTATGAGCCGCCAGCACCTCGCCCGACTTGAGGGTGACTCGGGTGGGCGCGATCGACTCGACGACCTCGCCGGTGCGGACGTCCACGCCGCGCTTTTCCAGGGCCTTCTCAGCGTAGGAACGGATGTCGGGCTTGAACATCGAAAAGATTTCCGGGCCGGCCTCGACGAGCTCGATCCTCGCCTGCTCGTGCGGCAGATCGGGGTAGTCCTTCCGGAAGACGGCCTTGTAGAGTTCGGCGAGCGCGCCGGCCGTCTCGACGCCGGTAGGTCCGCCGCCGACGACCACGACGTTCAAAGCTCCGTCGTCGGCGAGCGAAGGATCCTTGTCGGCGGC
>Ga0111539_10003558_pt1 | contig 20546 bp, 19 predicted proteins | sample RhiMethybrSRZTD1_FD_79667 | JGI IMG/M metagenome (GOLD analysis project Ga0111539, IMG submission 79667) | Populus rhizosphere microbial communities from Tennessee, USA - Rhizosphere MetaG P. TD hybrid SRZTD1 (version 2) (version 2) | ecosystem: Host-associated > Plants > Roots > Rhizosphere >...
GCGACGAAGTCGAGGCCCTCCTGCGTGTGGCGGGCGATGCCGTCGAAGAGCGTGCCGAGGAGCCGGCTCGAGCCGAGGCCCATGTTCTCCACGGTGTGGTTGCAGAGGAGCTTCAGCATCGCGAGCTGGTTCCCGGGGAGCCGCGCCATGCGCCGCGCGAGGCCCATCGCGTGCGCCTGCAGGCGGTCGTCCGGGACGGTCTCGAGGACGAGCCCGATGCGGGCCGCCTCCGGCGCGGGGATCTCGTCGCCGGTGAGGAGATAACGCTTCGCCTTCTCGAGCCCCATCCGATAGACCCACATCGCGGTCGTCGGCGTGCCCCATACGCGCGCGGGTGGATAGCCGAACACGGCGGACTCGGCGGCGACGATCAGGTCCGCGCAGAGCACCATGTCGGTGCCGCCGCCGATGCACCAGCCGTGGACGGCCGCGAGCGTCGGCTTCGAGGCGTACCAGAGCTTCATGTAGACGTCGACGAAGCGCCCGATCATGCGCATGTCGGCTGCGGAGTCCCACTGCCGCTCGCGGCTCTCCTCCGTGGCCTGCGCGACCGTCGACCAGTCGAGCCCGTATCCGGCGCAGAACGCGGGCCCCTCGGCGCGGAGCAGGATGACGCGCACGTCGCGATCGGCGTCGGCGTCGTCGATGGCCGCGGCCAGCTCGTCGCGCAGCGCCGGCGTGATCGTGTTGTACTCGGCGGCGCGGCAGAAGACGATCGAGCGCACGCCGTCCGCGGTCTCGGTGCGGAGCGTGGTGGGGGCCGTCATGGCGCGCAGATTGGCACGAGGGAAGGGCGAGTCAACGAGGGGCGCTTGCCCCTCGCGTGCCGTGGCCGTAGACCGGCGGCATGGGGGACACCTACGCGGGAGTCGACGGCGAGCTGGCCGCCTTCCTCACGGGCCAGCACGTCTTCTTCGTCGCGACGGCGCCGCTCGCCGCGGACGGGCACGTGAACCTGTCGCCGAAGGGCCTCGACACGTTCCGCATCGTCGACCGCCAGACCGTCGCGTACCTCGACCTCACGGGCAGCGGCATCGAGACCGTCGCGCACCTGCGCGAGAACGGCCGCATCGTCCTCTGCTTCTGCGCCTTCGAGGGGCCCCCGCGCATCGTACGGCTGCACGGCGGTGGTGAGGTGCTGGAGTCGGCGGCACCAGACTTCGCGAAGCTCCGGCCGCTCTTCCCGCCGATGGACGGCGTGCGGGCGATCATCCGTGTCACGCTGCGACGCATCGCCGACTCGTGCGGCTATGCGGTGCCGCTGATGCGCTTCGAGGGCGATCGCCGGCAGCTGCCCGCGTGGACGGAAAGGAAGGGACCGAAAGGCATCGCAGGCTATCAGGCGACGAAGAACCGCCGCAGCCTCGACCGACTCCCGGGCCTCAAGCCAAAAGGTGAATGACGCCGACGGCCTCTTCGCCCGCGACGGCATCTTCCGCCGCGTAAACCGCGAAGCAGTGCTGCTCCTGGGCGGGCAGCGCGCGCTCCTCCTCCAGCTCGCGCATCCGCTGGTCGCGGCGGGCGTCGCCGACCACAGCGACTTCCTCGCGCATCCGCTCCGGCGTCTCTGGCGGACCGTCGACACCATGCTCCGCATCGTCCACGGGGACCGTGCGACGGCGGAGGCGGCGGCGCGTGCGCTCGACACGGTCCACGCGCGCGTACACGGCACGCTGCGCGAAGGCAACGCCGCGTTTCCCTCCGGCACCCCGTATCGCGCGCACGACCCGGCGCTGCTCCTCTGGGTGCATGCGACGCTCGTCGACTCGGCGCTCGTCTCCTACGAGTGCTTCGTCGGGCCGCTCGCGGCGGAGGAGCGTGAGGCGTTTCACGCGGAGTCGCGCGTCGTCGCCCGCCTCCTCGGGGTGCCGGCCGACCTGCTACCGCCGAGCTACGCGGCGTTCGCGCGCCACGTCGCCGAGATGATCGCCGGCGGCGTGCTCGAGCCGACGCCGACGGCGCGGCGCCTGGCCGACGCGGTCCTGCATCCGCCGCTCCCCTTCCTGCCGCGATTCGCCGGGGACGTCGGCGCCGTGGTGACGCTCGGCCTCCTCCCGCCGACGATTCGCGAGCGCTTCGGCCTTCCCTGGGACCGGACGCGCGAGCGCGGGTTCGCGGTCGCGCGGAGCATCGTGCGCGCGGCGTTGCCGTTCCTGCCCGACGTGCTGCGCGCGATGCCGCAGGCCCGACGCGCGGAGCGCGAGCGGCGCGCCGGCGTGTAGTTGACCGGAGCGCTACGCGCGCGCCGCGCGCCTGCGCGTGGTTCGGATCAGGCCCCAGCCGAAGACGACCGCGAGGACGGCGAGTGACAACGACGTGAGCGCCACACCCGCCCGAAAGTGTGCCGGCGAGAAGTCCATTCGGAGATGATGCCGTCCGGCCGCCAACGGTATCGCGCGAAGCACGCGATTGGCGGGGAGCACGTCGTAGGTTTGCTGCACGCCATCGCGGAGCCCGCGAGCGCGCCATCCTCTGCTGTACGCATCCGTCACGAGCAGGAGAGCCGGCGAGGGTACGTCTGCGTCGATCGTGAGTGAATCCGACGAGTAATCGCGAAGGGTAACGGTGCCGGCCTCGCTTCCGGCGACGGGCGCGGGATGGGGCTCGGACTCGAGGATCACGGTCTCGCGCGGATCCCAGGTCGGCGAGTCGAGGGCATGCAGGGCGTCGCGACCGTCGTCGTGAACGGCGTAGCGATGCGCGAGCATCAGGTGCGGCAGGGGAGGCGGCATGTCGCGCGGACCTCTGAACAGCCGTAGCTCGCCGTCGTCGTGACCGATGAGGTACCGGAGCCGGAGCATGCCGTACGAGCGATGCGCGCCGCGGCGCGCGACGTCCGGAATCGCGTCTCCGTCCACGCGCTCGTGCGTGAACGCCATGTAGTCCTTGTAGCGGGCCGAAACGAATGAATCGTAGCCCCAGATGTCGAGAACGCCGGCCGCCATCGCGCAGTTGGCGTTCGTCGCGTCGTGGACCCGATAGGCGTCCGGCGCTTCGCTCAATCCCGCGGCGCGATAGAACACGTCGAGACGGCTCGGGCACAGCTTGGACAGGTCGAACGTCTCACGGATGGACCAGGCGAAGGTGCACATCTCGAGGAATCCGATGACGGCCAGCACGAGGGCCCCGGTCGGCCGTCGTGGGGCGACGTGGAGGAAGACGGCGACGACGACACACAGCGCGGCGGAGACCAGAAGCTGGAGGATGGCCGCGTGCGCCTGTGCGCGTCCTCGCGCCGGGTCGGCCCAGTCGCGGAGCGAGTGCGCATAGCCCGGCGTTCGGACGAGGAACGCACGGAGCGCCTGCCAGGCATCGACTTTCATCGCCTCGACGTACTCGGGCGCGTAGTCCTCCGGCGCCGGCGCCTTCGCCCCGGGACCGGTCCCGCGTTTGAGGCGATCGCGCGCCGATGCCGCCGCGCGGAGCGCCGCTTCCCGCGCGGCGCTTCCCCCGGCGAGCTCCCGGATGCGTGCATCGCGAGCCCTCGGCGGCATGCGTAGCATCGCCTCGATGGCGCCCCGCGCGACGGGTGGGTCGCCGGACACACCCAGGGCGATCCCGCCGGACGCCGTGGCGAGAAGGACGGCTACGACGACCAGCCCCGCGACGAGCGCGCGGCTCCGTCGCGGGTCGCGCATGAGTGCATCCACGCCGACGGCGGCGAGGAGCGCGATGAACAGGCCGAAGTAGAACACCGCGCGAGCGCTGGCCCGAAAGCGATCGAACGGTGGGACGAAGTCGTACAGGAGATGGAACAGCGGCGTGTTCGCGCCGAGCGCCAGGAGGAAGAAGATGCACGCGAGGATCGTCGCGCCCCCGCGTTTGCTGCGGCCACCGTGCGTGGCGCCGTAGATGGCCAGGGCAAGTCCGACGATGCCGACGAACGGCGTGATCTCCCAGTAGAGCCAGTCTCCCCAGTAGGGCCCGGGCGTCCCGTGTCCGAAGACGTTCGGAACCAGCAGCATCAAGAGAGCCGACCAGGTCATCGAGAACGCCGCCGCCGAGCCCTGGCCCAGCGCCGCTCCGCGGGATGCCTCGCCGAGCGCATCGAAGACCGGGAAGAGCTGAATCGCGGCGAGGCAGAAGCCTCCTCCGACGGCCGCGACGAATGCAGCGACCGCCTGCCACGGCCGCCCCGCCTCGCGCAGTCGCAGAACGACCGTCAGCCCGGCCGCGAGGAGCGAGTAGAAGACGAACTGCGGATGGCCGCCCAGCGCCTGCATCGCGACGGCGACCGCGCCGATGCCGACCCAGGTCGCCGACGTACGGCGCAGGATCTCGTCGACCGCGAGCAGCAGCAGAGGAGTCCATGCCAGCGCGGCGAGGACGCTCAGGTGCCCGGCATGGATGCGTGCGAAGTATGGACCGCCGAAGCTCACCATGGCCGCGGCGAGGAGGCATCCCGCGGCGTGCAGCCCGCGCCGTCGCGTCCACAGGAACGTCGACACGCCGGCAAGGAAGGTGTGCATCACCACCCCGACGGTGATCGCGAGGGGAAGCGGAAGCACGACGCCGAGCAGGCTCGGCGGGTAGAGCATCATCGCGTTCGGATTTCCGAGTCCCGGCATGCCGCTGAAGACGTGCGGGTTCCAGAGCGGCAAGTGCCCGCGCCGGAGCTCGGCGGCAGCGAATTGGAGGAGCCGCCCGTGGATCTCGACGTCCCAGGCCGTCGGCACCTCCGTGATGCCGGGTCGAAGCACGTCCGCGAACAGGAGGACGTCGACGAGTCCCAGAAGGGCGATTCCGAGAACGGTGCTGCGACGGCCGGCGCGCCCGTCCGTGGAATCAGGGCTCATCGTCACTTCGTGAGCAGCGGGGAGTAGTGGGGGGCCGCTTCGACGAAGTGGTACGTTTCCCCTTCGCGGTTCGCGTAGCAGTAGTGATCCGGCCGCCGGCAGCTCGGAGGTGGGACTACGTCCGACGAACACGCGGACGGCCAGCGGCCTTCTCGTAGAAGAACCTTGGAACACGTGGGCGTGCCGATGGACGGCAGCCGATGTACCAGTCCGCCGTCCACATGGCTGATCCGGTCGAAGAACACCTCGAAGGGCGGGTTGTAGAGATTCGGATGGTTCGACCAGAGGAAGTCTGCGAGCCGAGTCGGCCGCAGGTAGCCCACCTCGAGGCGCGGATGGTAGTTGGCGAGCTCATAGACGACCGAGACGACGGCCAGAGGAATCAGGACCGCTTCCCACCGTCCGCCCAGTGTGAGCTGCGCGGTCACCAGAAGCGGGATCGCGAGCGGAATGAGCATCAGTGCGTAGCGGCTCATGCTCGGGGTGGCGGAGCTGTTCATGTTCGTCGTCTGTGCGGCGGAGACGAGGATCGTCAGGGCAAAAGCCGACGCGGCCCACGGCCACGGCGAGCGAAGAAGCGCCGGCGCCCGCAGCAGGACGCGGACGGTCGCCACCAGCACGACGACCAACAGCACCGGGACCCCCTGAAGCAGCCCGATGTTCGGGTCCCACACCAGCGCCCCCACTTCACCCACCGTCGGGATGTGGAAGTGTGTCCCGCCGGCCAACGTCTGCGGCTCCGCGACGCCGATCTGCCACAGGTTGTAGGCCGGCTTCAGCAGCGTCAGCGCCAGGCCGGCCGCGAGGCCGCGCCACGCGCGGCCATCCCGGAGGAGCTGGGGACGCTCCAGGGTTGCCGCTGCCCAGAGAAGCGGTATGCCGGCGGCGAGGAACGAGTTGTGCGCGGCGGCGGCGCCGAGCATGACGAAGGACCACCACGGCCGCCCGGCGGCCAGCGCAAGCGCGCCGGACATCAGGGCGAAGGTCATGACCTCCGTGTGGGCCTTGTCGACCCACCAGATGATCGGGCCCACGAACAACAGGAGCATCGCCGGCCACCGCATCGTCGCGGAGACGACCCAGAACGCGCCCACCAGCAGAAGAACGTTCGCGGTGGTGAACGCCCACAGGTGGCCGACGCCGAGGAGTCGCGTCACCCAGATGAATGGAACGGCCGCGAGCGAATAGAGCCAGAAGTGCGGCCAGTGCCTCAGGCCCTGTCGCGGCCAGGTCCACTGCCCCGTCGAGTCCACGAGGTTCGGGTACTCGTCGATGCGCTCGAGCGTGTTCTGCTCGAGCGCGTAGCCGTCGAACACGGCGGCATTCACCGCGCCCAACTCGGGGTCCGGGACGGGCGGGAGATGGAAGGCGCTCAGGCGGAGGCTCTGCGCGACGTATTCCGGGCCGTCGCCGGTCAGCCGCGGTTCCGAGCCTGCGACGAGCGCCACCAGTAGCGCGAGGTACGAGGCGAGGGCGGCGAGTCGTGCGACGTTCGGCCGACTCCGACGTCTCAAGGCACGTCAGCCCTGCTCGCGCCAGAAATTCTCGAGCGCCGCCGCCGCCTCTTCCGGACGCTCGTGCGGCCAGAAGTGCCCACAGCCCTCGAAGAAGTGGAGCCGGCCGCGCACGCGCTCGGCGAGGCGCTCGGCGAAGCGCGGCGCGACGAACGGATCCTCACGTCCCCAGAGGATGAGGGCGGGGCGGCGGATCCTCGCGACGTCGTCCTCCCACTCCTCGCCGACCTTCGTGGCGGAGCGGTAGAGCGCGAGGATGCAGGACTTCATGCGCGCGTCGATGTGCGACACGACGTCGGGCGCGACGTCGGAGGGGACGCCGCTTCCGACGAGACCCTCGACCATCGCCTCGCCTCCCATCATCTCCATCATCGCCTCGCCGACGCCGGGCGTCTGCCACTGCTGCGCCATGTCGTGCCAGACGTAGTCGCGGTCGATCGGGCCGTTGCCGCAGGCCCAGGTACGGATCAGATCCGGACGGCGCGACACGGCACGCTGCACCAGGAGCGAGCCCCAGTCGTGCCCGACGAGGTCGACGGGCTCGCCGACGCGCTCGAGCTCGCCGATCAGCCACTCGACGTACTCCTCCTTCGTCGCCCGCCATTCGGGCGGCGTGTCGGCGCCGAAGCCGGGGAGATCGGGGGCGAGCACGTCCGTGCGCGCGAGATGCTCACGCATTTTGTCCCAGAGACGATGCGTATCGGGAACGCCGTGGACGAGGACGACGGGCATGTCGGCGCTATAGCCCCGGCTTCTTCGCCGCGGCAATCCCACCCGGTGGCGTGCGGAGCCGCGCCTCGTGGAAGTCGAGGAACGCGCGCAGGACGCCCTGCGGGTCCTCCACCTGCGGGTAGTGCCCGATGCCGGGGAGGAGCACGGTGTCCGGGTTCGGTACGAGCTCGCGGTAGCGCTCCACCATGTGCGCACCCGAGACGGGATCCTCCGGCCCGTCGATGACCCGGAGCGGCACGCGCGTCGACCGGAGCGCGCCGACCCAGCGCTCGCGCTTCTGCCGCCGCTCCTCCATGTAGCCGAGGAGCGACGGCCAGATGACGGCGCCGTCGCTCTCGGCGGTGAGGAGCCAGAAGTCGTGCCACTCTTCGGCGCTCGGCTTCGTGTTTGCACCGAACACTGCCGCCATTCCTCGTGCGTACGTCTCCTCGGTCAACATCGCCGCGACCGCCGGGCCGTCCGGACCCGCCAGCATGATCTGTCCCGGCGTCGCGCGATGCGTCTCCGGGAAGAGCCCGCCGTTCAGGAAGCACACGGACTCGAGCACGACGCGTCCTTCCTCGTGGCGCGCCAGCAGCTCCTGCGCGACCGTGTCGCCGTAGTCGTGCGCGAGCACGTGCACGCGGCCGATGCCGAGGCGGCGGAGGAGCGCCTCGTGGATGTCCGCCTGCTCGGCCATCGCATACGCGTGCGGCCGCGGCTTCGCCGAGAACCCGAAGCCGAGCATGTCGAGCGCGACGACGCAGCCGAAGCGCCCCGCGAGCGCGTCCCAGACCTTGTGCCAGTCCCACGAGGCGGTCGGGAAGCCGTGGATGCAGAGGAGCGCGGGCGTCGCGTCCGGGCTGCCGGCGACCCGGTAGAAGATCGCGTGGCCGCCGTGGTCGAAGCGCGAGCCGGCGGCGCGCCAGGCGTCGAGGGTGGTGGCCACGGCCGCCTCATAGCACGGGTGGCCGCGTCTGGCTCCGGCCCCGCCGATGTGGTGGAAAGGCGGGGCATGACGACCCCGCCCCAGGACGGCATGCCGACGACGCGCGGCATGAACTTCTTCCGCGCGGATCGCAACCTGGCGTTCGTCTGCGAGTCGGTGATGGCTCCCGATGTGCTCGAGCGGGCCCGGCCCGAGCTCGACGCGATGGGCGCGACGGCGGGCGGCGAGCTGGACGCGCTCGCCGCCGACGCCGACCGGAACCCACCGGCCCTCCGTGCCTTCGACGCCGGCGGCCGGCGGGTGGACGAGGTCGTATTTCATCCCGCCTACCGCGAGATGGAGCGCCTCGCGTTCTGCCGCTTCGGCCTCGCGGCGATGTCGCATCGCGAGGGCGTGCTCGGCTGGCCCGGCCGCGTCCCCCACGTCGTCAAGTACACGCTCTCGTATCTCTTCGCGCAGGCGGAGTTCGGCATCCTCTGCCCGGTCTCGGTCACCGACTCGACCTCGCGCATGCTGCGCTGGTTCGGGAGCGACGAGCTCAAGGCGCGCTATCTCCCGGGGCTGACGGCGACCACGCCCGAGGCGCTCCGCCAGGGCACGCAGTGGATGACCGAGCGTACCGGCGGCTCCGACGTGGGCGCCTCGACGACGCGGGCGTGCCGCGACGCCGATGGCACGTGGCGCCTCCACGGCGAGAAGTGGTTCTGCTCCAACGCCAACGCCGACATGGCCGTCACGCTGGCGCGCCCCGAGGGCGGCGCCGCGGGCACGTCCGGCCTGGCGATGTTCCTCGTGCCGCGCCTCCTCCCCGACGGCACGCGCAACGCCTGGACCATCAATCGTCTCAAGGACAAGCTCGGCTCGCGCTCGATGGCGACCGGCGAGGTGACGTACGCCGGCGCCGTCGCGTACCCGGTCGGCGACCTCGCGCGCGGCTTCAAGCAGATGATGGAGATGGTGAACGTCTCCCGCCTCTCGAACGCGATGCGCGCCGCGGGGATCATGCGCCGCTGCGTGCTCGAGTCGGTGGTACACGCGCGCGGGCGGGCGGCTTTCGGGAAGGCGCTCGTCGAGCTGCCGCTCCTCCGCGCGAGTCTCCTCGAGATGCTGCTCGACGCCGAGGCCGCGGCCTCGGTCGTGCTGCACGCCGCGGCGGCGCTCGACCGCGCCGACGGCGGCTCGGCTCCCGACCGTGCCCTCGTCCGCGTCCTCACGCCGCTGGCCAAGTTCTGGATCACGTACCGCGCGCGCGCCGTCGCGGGCGATGCGATGAGCGTCCGCGGCGGCAACGGCTACATCGAGGAGTGGCCGAACGGCCGGCTCCTCCGCGATGCGCACCTCGGCGCGATCTGGGAGGGCACGAGCAGCGTGGTCGCGCTCGACGTGCAGCGGGCGATCCTGAAGGACGGTGGCCTCGACGCGCTCGCCGGCTACGCGCGCGAGCGTCTCGCGACGGTGCGCGTGCCCGCGGCGGCCGCGTGGGCAAGGGACGTCGGTACGGGGTTCGACGACCTCCGCCGGCGTGCCGACGCCTGGGCAACGTCCGACGACGCCGCGCGCGAGCTGGACGCGCGGCCGGCGGCGGAGCGCCTCTATCACCTCTTCGCGACGAGCCTCCTCCTGGCCGAGGGCCAACGTCTCGCGTCGGCGCGCCGGAGCGCGCGGAAGCTCCTCGCAGCGGGGCTCTACGCGCGGCGGTGGCTCGGCGCGACCGACACGCCCGTCTTCTCGCCCGCGGCGCTCCGCTGGCTCGACGCGCTGGTCGACTGGGGCGAGGTGCCGGAGGGCGCGCTCGCGGACGCGCGGTGATCGACGTCCGGCACTGGGGCACGACCGAGGCCGAGCGGCGTGCGACCTACCCGGCGGACCGTTACCTCCCGAATCCGGACGACGTCCTCTACCGTGCGGTCGACGTCGACGCGCCGGCCGCCGTGACGTTTCGGTGGGTCTGCCAGCTCCGCGTCGCCCCCTACAGCTATGACTGGCTCGACAACTTCGGGCGCCAGAGCCCGCGCACGCTGACGCCGGGCCTCGAGGACCTGGCGCTCGGCCAGACCGCCATGCGCTTCTTCGAGCTGGTCGACTTCGCGCCCGGGCGCCAGGTGACCGCCCGCACGCGCCCGTCGGCCTTCGGGGTGTTCGTCGCCACCTATGCCGTGGTCCCGGTGGACGCGCGGCGGAGCCGAATCGTGGTGAAGCTCCTCGCCCGCTATCCGCCGCTCTTCCGGACGATCGGGCGCTTGACGATGCCGTTCGGCGACTGGGTCATGATGCGGCGCCAGCTCCTCAACCTGAAGGCGCTGGCGGAGGAGACGGCGCGCCGCGGGCTCAGCCCTGGAGCGGGCCGAGGTTCATGACCACGCGCTCCGAGGTCAGCTTCCCGCCGCCATCGAAGCGGTAGAAGGCGACGAACGGGAGCTCGATGTCGCGGCCGGTCGGCGCGAAGCCGAGGAACTCGCTCGTGTGCCGGCCCGTGATCCTCCCCTCGATCACCGTCTCCTCGTCCGTGAAGTGCTCGGCGTCGATCGTGGCCACGAGCCCGTTGAACGCCCCCGGCGCCGCGCTCATGCCGATGTAGCCGTGCGCCCAGCGGATCGTCTCGTCGCTCGGGAACTCCTGGCGGTTGTAGAGCATCACGCCGTCCGGTGAGAACGTCTTCATGATGCGCTCGAGGTCGTGGTCGTTCTCGGCCGCGTAGTGGGCGCGGACCAGCGCGTGTCGCCGCGCGCGCTCTCGCTCGTCGATGGCCATGATCAGTCCTTTCGTGGGTGGTCGAAGCAGCGCCGGGCGGCGTCGATCGCGCCCGTCGCGATGTTCTGGAGGAGGCGCCGGTTCTCGCCGGCGCGGCCGAGGACGCGGATCGCGACCGACGCCGCGAAGAGCATCGCGGCCAGCGGCTCGAGGTCGACGTCGGCACGGCCGGCGTCGACCTGGGCCTCGCGCAGGAATTTCCGGAGGAGCGCCTGCATCGACGCGAGCCCGCCCTGGAGCTCTTCCTGCGTCTCGGCCGACAGGCCGTGCGACTCCGGAATCGCGTTCAGGATCGGGCATCCGCGCCGCTGGCGGTCCGCCACGGTGAGGCGGACGATCGTTTCGAGGACGTGCCGCGCGCCGTCGAGGCCTCGCCGGTCGGTCGCGATGGCCGCGGCGAGATCGGCGGCGTAGCGCCGCGTGGCCGCTCGGAACATGCCCTCCTTGCTGCCGTACGCGGCGTAGAGGCTGCCGCGGAGGAGGCCGGTGGCGGCGGTCAGCTCCTCGATCGAGGTGCGGGCGTAGCCGCGCGACCAGAACACGTCGAGCAGCGCCTCGTCGACGTCGGCGGGATCGAACTGACGCGGCCGTACCATCGGCCGACGTCATACGTCGTTCTTGAACGCTCAGTCAATATCGTCGCGGGGCCCGGGCTCGTACCCCGAGCAGCCCGTGACCGGGAGGCGCGGGTAGCGGACGAAGCGGGGATCGTCCTCGGCGCGGCGGCAGCGCCAGAACACGCTGCCGCGGCTCGTCTCCTGCCGGCGCGCGTGGCGGCACTCCGCGCAGAGTCCGACGGTACGCGCGTCGTCCGTCACGGCCGCCCGGCGCGGAACTCCGCCCAGTCGACCATCGCCCGGAGGGCCGCGACCGCCCGATGCGCGCTCGGGTAGCAGACGCGGCCGGCCTCGCGCACGGCGAGCGGCCCCGCGTTGCCGTAGGCGCGGTCGGTGTAGGCGAGCTCGGTGGCGACGAGCACGGGCTTCCCGTGCCGCTCCGAGGCGCCGACGGCGGCCTCGACGTAGCGCCGGTCCTGGCGGTTCTGGAAGTCCGTGATGCGCTCGAGGCCGTGGTCTGGGAAGAAGGGGCCGCTGCGCAGCATCTCGGCCTGGTTCGACTGGATGCCCACGCCGAGGAGGAGCACGGCGTCCACGTCCGGATGCGCGCAGACGAGATCCAGGATCTCCGGGATCGTGTCGCGGGTCTCGCCGCCGGCCGGGTCGATCGGGTTCGCCCGGCTCCAGCGCGCCGGCACCATCGTGTCGATGCGCGCGCGCAGATCCTCCGGCAGGGCGATCACGTCGAGCCCCGCGGCCTCGCACGCGTCCGAGGCGAGGACGCCCCAGCCGCCGGCCGTCGTGATGACCACGACGCGGCGCCCGCGCGGCAGCGGCTGCGTGGCCAGGGTCGCCGCCCACTCGAAGGCGTGCTCGACGGTCGGCGCGCGCAGCACGCCCGTCTGGCGGCAGAGGCCGTCGAAGAGGCGGTCGTCGGTGGCGAGCGCGCCGGTGTGGCTCGCCGCGGCCCGCTGCCCCACCGCCGCGACGCCGCCACGCAGGAGGACGAGCGGCTTCGCGGCCGTGAGCCGGCGGAGCGCGCGCGCGAAGCGGCGCCCGTCGCCCAGGCCCTCGACGTACGCGAGCGCCACGTCCGTGTCCTCGTCGACCGCGAGGTACTCGAGGTAGTCGGCGATCGACGTCTGCGCGGAGTTGCCGCAGGAGGCGGCCTTGCTGACGCCGATGCCGGTGAGCACGGAATAGTTGAGGAGGCCGGAGCAGAGATTCCCGCTCTGGCTCGCGATGCCGACCCGTCCCGCCGGCGGCCACGGCGCCACCATCTGCGCGCAGAGCGAGGCGGGCGTCGACACGACGCCCTGGCCGTTCGGCCCCGCGAGGAGGATGCCGAGCTCGTCGGCGACGGCGCGGAGCTCCTGCTCGCGCGCGCGGCCCTCCTCGCCGCTCTCGCCGTAGCCCCCGCTGGCGACGAAGGCCGCGCGGACGCCGAGGCGCGCGCTCGCGCGCAGCAGCTCGACGTTGGCGGCGGGCGGCGTGCAGACGAAGACCAGATCGGCACGGCCCGCGGGCACGTCGGCGATGTCGCGGTACGTCGGGCGGCCGAGGATCTCGGCGCCGTCTCGGTTCACGGGGAAGAGCTCGCCCGGGAAGCCGCAGCGGAGCAGGTTGTGGAACACCGAGAAGCCGAACTTGGCCGGATGGCTCGAGGCGCCGGCGATGATGACGCCGCGCGGATGGAAGAGCGGCCGGAAGCGCGCGCGGATCGCCTCGTCGCCGAGCGGTGGCGGGAGCGGCGCCTCGGCGGGCGTGCTCTCCAGGACGACGAGGGCGTCGACGGCCACGGGCCGGCTTCCCGCGACGATGAGCGGGTTCACGTCGACGCTCGCGACGTCCGGCCGCTCGAGGCCGAGCCGGCCGAGCGCCACGAGGATCGCCGCGAGCGCCTCCTCGTCGACGGCGGGCTCGCCGCGAAACGGGCCGAGGAGGTGCGCGCTCCGGAGCGCGCGCATCATCCGGCGCGCATCGCCGGGCGCGAGGGGAGCCGTCGCGAAGACGACATCGCGCGTCGCCTCGGCGAGAATGCCGCCGAGCCCGAGGAGCACGCTCGGGCCGAGCTGCGGATCGCGCACGAGGCCCGCGATCAGCTCCCGCCGGCCGTTCACCTGCTCGGCGACGAGGAGCTGCGTCGCGCCGTCCTCGGGCCGGCGCGCGGCGAGGAGCTCCTCCGCGGCTTCGCGCACGGCGGCCGCGTCGCGGAGGCCGAGGCGCACGAGCCCGCGTTCGGTCTTGTGAGCGATGGCGTCGCCGCAGAGCTTCAGGACGACGGGATGGCCGAGCGCCTCCGCGGCGCGCACCGCGCCGGCGGCGTCGTCGGCGAGCTCCTCGCGCGCGGTCGGGATGCCGCGGGCGGCGAGCAGCGCCTTGGAATCGTGCTCGGAGAGGGTGCGGGGCATGGCGCACGACCGTACAGGATCTCGCCCCGGTCCGTCATGCATGCGGCTCGCGGCGCGCTTCGGCAAGCAAAGTAGCACTCTCGCACTGGGCGACCGTCACATCATCGACGTGGATCGACGATATTGAACCGTCCTCGTCGCGGCTGCCGATGCCGGCTACACAGCGCCGCCACCGCGCGGTGTCCCCTCCCCATGGGACAGCCATCCCAAAAATGCGTGATGATTGGGAGAGAACGAGGTGACGCCTGCGGGATGGGGCGGGGAGGTCTGCGGCATCCTCCGCGCGAGGCCTCCCGCCGGCGTTGCTCTTTGGGTCCGCCGCAGCTGCTGACGGCTCAGCACGCAGCCGACGCCGGAGACGCCGGTGGGCACGTGGCCTGCTTAGGCCAACAGGCATGTACCACACCGGCGACTTCGTTTACCCCACCGACCTGCCCCGACGTTTCCTCTGCCGCGTGACGGAGGAGGAGAGCTTCAACGTCGAGACGGGCACTGCACAGATTCTCAAGCTGGCCCCGCTGGAAGGGCCGTGGCCCGAGGGCACGCTCCTCGTGCGGCCCGACGTGTGGGTCCGCGCCGCGCGACGGGGCTCCTCGTCGTCCGCGCTTCGCGACCTGCTGGCGCAGGATCGTCGCGCCGTGCGCACCAGGCGGCGAGGGCAGGCGGCGTGAGCGCAGCGGGCGCAGCAGCCGTCGAGGCAAGGGTGCGGCGGGTCGTCGCCGATACCCTGGGAGTCGGCGACCACGAGCTCACGCCCGAGGTCTCCCTCGCGGACGACCTCGCGGCCGATTCGCTCGATCTCGTGGAGATGGCCATCGAGCTCGAGGGCGAGCTGGGGATCATGCTGCCCGACCGCATTCTCGATCACGTGCGGACCTTCGGCGAGCTCGTCACGGCGACGCTGTCCCTGACGCGGAGGACCCGGGACGACGAGGATCGTGCCCGACGGCGGCCGATGCTCGTCCGCACGGGCGTCGTCGCGCCGCGCGGGAAGGACACGCAGCGTCGGGGGCCCGTGCGCACGGAATGGCTCACGCCCTACGACATCGAGACGATCGCCGAGGACGCGAAGCGGGCGGGCCGCGGCGCGCGCCTCGACGTGGTCGTGCCGTTCGAGGCGGGCACGGCCGCCGAGCGCGAGGTGGAGGAGCGGTTCGCGCGGCTCCGCCGCCAGGGGCTCGATCTCGCGATTCACCGTGCCGACGACGAAGAGGCGTCGCCGGCCCAGCACCGACGTGCCGGGACCAGGAGCAGTTGAGGCGAGAGATGCGGATGCAGGGTGGGATGCCTCCCGGTCCCGGCGCGGCGGGGGACGGGCTCGAGCCCGACGTGTTGGCGATGCCGGAGTTCGAGAGCCTCCGGACACGCACCGCGCTCGATCGCGAGCGGGCGCTCATGTACGCCGTCCTCGAGGACGCGCTCTCGTGCTACCGGCAGTACGCGGGCTCGCGGCTGCCGCGCACGCGGCAGCTGCATCAGGAGGCCCGCGAGTGGGTCGCCTCGGAGGATCGCAGCTCCCTGTTCGCGTTCCAGACGATCTGCGAGGCGCTCGAGATCGACGCGGACGTCATCCGCGGCCGGCTCCGGACCTGGGAGGCGCGCCACGGGTGCCGCCCGCTCGGCTCCGCGCCGCCCCGACGCCGGTGAACTTCGGCGTGCATCGCGAGGAGGCGTCGCAGGACGGCCTCCGCGCCTTCGGCCTGATCTCCCTCGTGGCGGTGGGACTCCTCCTGCCGCTCGAGGCGCTCTATCGGACGCACCGGGCGCTGCAGCCGCTCCTCCTCGTCTACGGCCTCCAGACCGCGCTCGGCGCCTGCATCCTCATGGCCTGCCGTCAGGCGACCGCGCCGTTCGGCCAGTGGGTGTCGCGCGTGCTGGTGCTCGGCCACGCCGTGGCGCTGCTCGGATACCTCTCGCTCGCGCCCGAGCATCCGGGCTTCGTGACCAACTCGCTCACCTGCCTGCTCGTCGCGAGCGCGATCCTCTTCGGATGGAACGCGGCGCAGACGCTCCTCGTGTCGGCGGTCGTGTGGACGGGGTTCGTGCTGGCCGGGATGTCGGCCGGTGCCGCCGATGCCGCCGGCGGTCGGTTCTGGATCGCGGCTGCCGGCCTCGCCATCGGGATGGTCATCGCGACGACGTGCGCCAACGTGCTGACGGCGTTCCGGACGAGCCTCGCGCGCGGCCGGGACGACCTGCGCGCGCTGTCGGTGAGCCTCATGTCGGCGCAGGAGGAGGAGCGCCGTCGGCTGTCGCGCGACCTGCACGACGAGTTCGGCCAGTCGCTGGCCGCCGTGGCGTCGTATCTCTGGATCATCGAGCGCCAGGTTCCGGAGTCGCTCGACGGCGTCCGGAGCCGCGCCGCCGAGGCGCGCCAGGTGATCAGCCGCACCCTCGGCCAGATGCGCGAGCTGTCGCAGCTCCTCTGCCCGCCGGTCCTCGGGCTCTACGGACTCGTGCCCTCACTGGAGACGCTCTGTCGCGACTTCGGCGACCGCCACGGTATCGCGACGACGTTCGAGGAGGTGGACCTCCCCGAGCGGCTGCCGCCGAGCGTCGAGACCGCCGTCTACCGCATCACGCAGGAGGCGCTCACGAACGTCGCGCGCCACGCCCACGCCGGACACGTCCGCGTGACGCTGAGGGCCGCGCCCGGTGAGATGCGCCTCGAGGTGGACGACGACGGCGTGGGCATCGGCACGCACCGCCCGGGCCAGGGCATCGGGCTCACCGGAATCGGCGAGCGCGTCCGCGCGCTCGGCGGGACGGTGTCGATCCGGTCCGACCATGGCACGCGGCTGCTCGTGAACCTGCCGATGCCGAGCGCCACGGCCGTGGCGGCGTAGAGCGTTTGGACCCGGGCGCCCGGCGTGCCATGAGGGAGCAGTGCGTGCGCTCCTCGTGGCGGCCGCCCTGCTCGCGGCGGGCTGCACGAACAACCCGTACCCGGACGACGACGCGCGGCAGAAGGTCCTCTACGCCGCGTTCTCGGAGCCGCCGAAGACCCTCGATCCGCAGGTGTCGTACACGACGGTCGATCACGCCGTCACCGGGCCCGTCTACGACAAGCTCTTCGAGTATCACTACCTCGCGCGCCCCTACCGTCTGATTCCCGGCCTGGCCGTGGAGATCCCCGAGCCGCAGGCCGAGGCCGGCGGCCGGGTCCGCTACCGCTTCCGCCTGCGCGCCGGCGTGTACTTCCACGAGGACCCGTGCTTCGCGCTCAGCGAGGCGGGGCGCACAACGCGCGAGGTCACGTCGGCTGACATCGCCTTCGCGCTCGCCCGCATCGCCGATCCCGACGTGAACAGCCCCGTCGTCGAGAGCTTCGGCCGAGTCGTGGGATTCGGCGAGTTCGGGCAGCGTCTCGCGGAGCGGCGGAAGACCGACGCCGACTTCGCGGCGAAGCGCATCGACCGGCAGTACGCGGAGCTCGGCGGGATCGCGGGCGTGCGGCTGCCGGCGTCGCACGAGCTCGAGATCGAGCTCACCGAGCCGTATCCGCAGATTCTCTACTGGTTCGCGATGGAGTTCACCGCGCCGGTGCCGTGGGAGGCCGTCGCCTTCTACGATGGCCGAGACGGCCGCGACCTCTTCGCCGAGCACCCCGTCGGCACGGGGCCGTTCCGGCTCGTCCGCTACGACAAGCGGAGCCGGATCGTGCTCGAGCGGAACCGGCACTGGTACGGCGTCGAGCACCCCGAGTGGCGCGCGCCGGCCGCCGTCTACCCCTCCGAAGGCGAGCCCGACGACGGCGCGCGCGGCTTCCTCGATCCCGCCTATGCGGGCAAGGCGCTGCCGTTCCTCGATCGCGTCGAGCTCCGGCTCGACAAGGAGGACATCCCCGCGTTCACGAAGTTCCTCCAGGGCTACTACGACGCATCGGGCATCATCGAGGAGAGCTTCGACCGCGTCGTGAAGGAGGGACGGCTCTCGCCGGACATGGAGGCGCTCGGCATGCGCCTCGACCGCGCCGTCGTCCCGTCCATCTACTACCTCGGCTTCAACATGACCGACGGCGTCGTCGGCACGCCGGCGGGCGAGAAGGGCCGGAAGCTGCGCCAGGCGATGAGCCTCGCGATCGACAGCCGGGAGTTCACGCGCATCTTCCAGAACGGGCGCGGCGTGCCGGCGCAGTCGCCCGTGGCGCCGGGCCTCTTCGGCTACGACGAGGGCTACGTGAACCCGTTCCGGAAGGTGGACCTCGAGCGCGCCGCGGGGCTCCTCCGCGAGGCGGGCTATCCCGGCGGCGTCGACCCGGCCACCGGGCGCGCGCTCAGGCTGACGTTCGACACCGGCGACACGAGCGCGCGCGGCCGCCTCCGCTATCAGTTCTTCGTCGATGCGTGGCGCCGGCTCGGGATCGACGTCGAGATCGCCGCCACCACCTACAACCAGTTCCAGGACAAGGTCCGGAAGGGCGCCTATCAGCTCTTCATGTGGGGGTGGGTCGCCGACTACCCCGACCCCGAGAACTTCCTCTTCCTCCTCTGGAGCCCGATGGCGCGGAGCGCCGGCGGGCCGAACACCGCGAACTTCGCCGACCCGACCTACGACAGGATCTTCGTCGCCATGCGCGACCGTCCGAACGACGCGGAGCGCCTGCGCCTCATCCGCGAGCTGGTCGCGATCGTCGAGCGCGAGCGGCCGTGGATCGAGCTCTTCTATCCCGAGTCGTACACCCTGACGCACGGCTGGGTGCGGAACGCGAAGCCGCTCGGCATGTCGTTCTCGACGCTCAAGTACCGCGACCTGGATCCGGCCGAGCGCGAGCACCTGCGGCGCGAGTGGAACCGGCCCGTCATGTGGCCCGCGTGGGTGCTCGCGGTGGCGGCGGTCGTCGTCGTCGCGCCCGGCGTCGCGACGGTGCTGCGGGCGCGACGCTGATGCTCGCCTACCTCGTCCGCCGCGCGCTCTTCGGCGCCGGCACGGTGCTCGGCGTCCTCCTCTTCCTCTTCGTGCTGTTCTTCCTCGTGACGGCGCCCGAGGACATCGCGCGGAAGTCGATCGGCGAGAAGGCGCCGCCCGAGGCGATCGCGCAGTGGCTCGCGAATCACGGCTACGACAAGCCGCTCTTCTGGAACGCCGAGCGGCCGGCCGACACGCTCCTCGCCGAGCACTTCCGCCGCATGCTGACGTTCGACTTCGGCGTGAGCGACGCCGACGGCGTGCCCATCACGCGGCGGCTCGGCGAGGGCGTGGGGCCGAGCCTGTCGCTCACCGTGCCGCTCTTCCTGCTCGGCGTGCCCATCGGGATCGGGCTGGCGCTCGTCGCCGCGTTCTTCCGCGACAGCTACATCGATCGCATGGGGGTCGTGCTCTGCGTGCTGGCGATGAGCGTGTCGCTGCTCCTCTACATCATCGGCGGCCAGTACCTGATCGGGAAGCTCCTCCGCTGGTTCCCCATCTCGGGCTTCGACCCGCGGCCGTCGGTGATCCTCCGCTTCCTCGCGCTGCCGCTGATCGTCGGGCTCCTCGCCGGCGTGGGCGAGCACGTCCGCTTTTATCGCACCGTGTTCCTCGAAGAGACGGGCCGGGACCACGTGCGGACCGCGCGGGCGAAGGGGGCGGGGGAGGGCCGCGTGATGACCTTCCACGTGCTCCGGAACGCGCTCATCCCAATCCTCACGCAGGTGGTGCTGGAGATCCCGTTCCTCTTCACGGGGTCGCTCCTCCTCGAGTCGTTCTTCGGCATCCCCGGCCTCGGGTCCATCACCGTCGACGCGATCCAGGGGAACGACTTCGCGACGCTCCGGACGATGGTCTACATCGGCGCGCTTCTCTTCATCCTCGGGCAGGTGCTGACCGACGTGAGCTACACCCTCGTCGACCCGCGCGTGAGGCTCGGCTGAGCGATGGAGTCGCACGTCGTCTCGAACCTGGTCGCCGGCCTGCTCGTGCTGCTCGTCGTCGGCGCGCTCGTCGCCGCGAGCCGGAGCGACATCTGGCGCGAGGCCGGGCGGCAGCTCGTCCGCCGGCGGCCGATCGCGCTCGCGGCCGTCGCGCTCTACGCCGCCGTCGCCATGCTCGATTCCTTCGCCTGGGTCGGCGGCGGCGACATCGCGCGCCCGCAGACGATCATCGACCGCTTCTTCCCGGCCGATTTCCAGGAGCGGAGCTACTCGGCGCCGCTCGCCCGGACAGAGTTCTACGGCGACGAGCCGCTTCGCTACCCGGCGCGCCATCTCCTCGGCACCGACATCCTCGGCCGCGACGTGCTCCACTTGACGCTCAAGGGCGCGCGCGTGGCCCTCCTGATCGGCGGCTTCACGAGCCTCATCGTCATCCCCATCGCGCTCCTCTTCGGCATGTCGGCGGGTTACGCGGGCGGGCGCTGGGACGCGATCGTCTTCTTCGTCATGTCGACGCTCGCCTCGATGCCCGGGCTGCTCCTCCTGGTCGCGCTCATCATGGTGATGGGCCGCGGCCCGCTCCAGGTGTGCGTCGCCCTCGGCGTCACCGGCTGGGTCGGCTTCTGCCGGCTGACGCGCGGCGAGACGCTGAAGCTCCGGGAGCTCGAGTTCGTGCAGGCGGCGCGCGCGCTCGGCGCGACCACGCCCCGCATCCTCGCGACGCACGTGCTTCCCAACCTCGCGCACCTCGTGCTCATCACGTTCGTCCTCATGTTCTCGGGTCTCGTCCTCTCCGAGGCGATCCTCTCCTGGCTCGGCATCGGCATCGACGGCAGCTGGGGCCAGATGATCGACCAGGCCCGCGACGAGCTGGCGCGCGACCCGATCATCGTATGGAACCTCACCGCGGCGTCGTTCGCGCTCTTCGGGCTGATCCTGTCGGTCAACGTCGTGGGCGACGCGCTGCGGGACGTGCTGGATCCGCGGACGCTGCGGGAACGGTGA
>Ga0111539_10003560_pt1 | contig 20535 bp, 19 predicted proteins | sample RhiMethybrSRZTD1_FD_79667 | JGI IMG/M metagenome (GOLD analysis project Ga0111539, IMG submission 79667) | Populus rhizosphere microbial communities from Tennessee, USA - Rhizosphere MetaG P. TD hybrid SRZTD1 (version 2) (version 2) | ecosystem: Host-associated > Plants > Roots > Rhizosphere >...
GTCCTGCTCTTCGTCGACAACATCTTCCGCTTCACCCAGGCCGGCTCCGAGGTCTCGGCGCTGCTCGGGCGCATCCCGAGCGCGGTCGGCTACCAGCCGACCCTGGCCACCGAGATGGGCATCCTGCAGGAGCGCATCACCTCCACCAAGGAGGGCTCGATCACCTCGGTGCAGGCGATCTACGTGCCGGCCGACGACCTGACCGACCCGGCGCCGGCGACCGCGTTCGCCCACCTCGACGCCACCACCGTGCTGTCGCGCGCGCTGACCGAGAAGGGCATCTACCCGGCGGTGGATCCGCTCGACTCGACCTCGACGATCCTCTCGGCGCAGGTTGTCGGCGATCGTCACTACTCTGTCGCGCGCCAGGTACAACAGGTACTGCAGCGCTACAAAGATCTGCAGGACATCATCGCCATCCTCGGCATGGACGAGCTCAGCGAGGACGACAAGCTCACGGTGGCGCGCGCGCGCAAGATCGAGAAGTTCCTGTCGCAGCCGTTCCACGTGGCCGAGACCTTCACCGGGACTCCGGGCGCTTACGTCGAGCTCAAGGACACCATCTCCGGGTTCGAGGAGATCCTGAACGGCAAGCACGACAACGTGCCGGAGCAGGCCTTCCACCTGGTCGGGACGATCGACGATGCGCTGAAGAAGGCGGAGCAGCTGGCCAAGCGGGCGGCGGGCTGAGGAGTCATACCGACGTGGCGACGCAAGAGACGAAGAGCGAGGTCCTCCGGGTCTCGGTGGTGACCCCGCGCGGTCCGGTCGCCGACCAGGACACCGACGCGGTGACCGCGCCCGGCGAGCTCGGCGAGCTCGAGGTGCTCCCGGGTCACGTCCCGCTCCTCACCGAGCTGCACCCCGGCGTGCTGGTGCTCGGTGAGCGGGAGCGCCGGATCTTCGCCGTGTCGACCGGTTTCCTCGAGGTCGAGCCGGACGGTACCGTCCTCGTCCTGGTCGAGCAGGCGGTGGCGGCCGGCGACGTGGACATCGAGCAGGCGAAGGCGCAGCTGGCAGAGCTGGCGCCCAAGCTCAAGGACTGGAAGGGCGCGGTCGACGCGGAATTCAAGAACCTCAAGGCGCGGCACGACTGGGCCCAGGCTCAGGTCGAGGCGCGTTCGCGAGCCTGACCCAACAAGGAGATGATGATGAAGCGCGCTATCGGATACGGGATCGCTGTGCTGCTCCTGGCCTTCGCCGTGGGGTGCAAGAAGGACAAGAAGAAGGACGGCGAGACGCCGGCCACCGACACCAAGGCGGGCGAGGCCACCCCGACCGACACCAAGGCGGGCGAGGCGACGCCGCCGGGCGGCGAGACGACTCCTCCGGGCGGCGAGGCGACTCCGCCGGCGGGCGGCGGCACCGCGATGGCGCCGGCTGACATGTGCAAGAAGATGGAGGAGATGGCCAGCAAGGAAGGCGGCAAGGCCAAGGAGACCTGGGACAAGAACCTCAAGAGCGACTGCGAGAAGGAGCTCGGCGAGGCCAAGACCAAGGACGAGGCCAAGTACAACGAGTTCACCGCCTGCGTCGCCGGCAAGGCCACGCTCACCGAGGCGATGGACGGCTGCAAGCAGATCAACTGAGCTGGTCGAGGTCCGCGGCGGCCGGGCTGCTCACGCGGCACCGGCCGCTCGCTTTTTCGGCTCGCGCACGCGCGCACTTGGCGGCCCGCCCGCTGCTGAAGACGAACGCGTCGAGTCAAGTTGCCGGAATGGCGATCCTTCCACCGTACGCCAAGGACGACGCGGGCGCCCAAGACGATCGTTGATCGATCGGTTCAGTCTGAGCGAGAATTCTAGCTGAACGACCGAGCAATGAGAGACGAAGGACTTCTCGGATGAAGCGACGCTCGGCAATCTTAGTCATCCAACGAGGTTCAGGGCGGAGACAGTGGCGGTCCAGTGTTTTCATGGCCACTTGGAACAAACAATGTTCGACTAATGGGCTTGATCTCCGCATATCAGGGGACAGACGTTCTCTACTCATCTCGGATCAGCCGAATCAGAAATGACTTCGGTAGTATAGCGACCCATTAGAGAGCTTGCGCTATGCCACGAATGCTTGCACGGACTCATGTGGTTATGGCGGCACTCTTGTGTGTTCGGCCTGTGGGTCTGACTTCGATGTGGAAGTGGGCATCATCGATTATTTCGGTGAGTCAGAAGATGTGATTCAAGCGCCGGAGTCGGTTGGCTTGCGGGAACGGTTCTCGGTCACCGTGAACACCTATGGGACTTTGTGCTACTCGGCAGCGTCAATGTCGATCGAGCGAGATGGGGGAGCCGTCGTCTTCATGCCTTTCGATCGGGAGGACGTCGCCCACCCATGCCGGCCGGCGCTCATCCACATTCCTCACACGGCCGAGATAGAGCTCTCGACTGCCGGGAAACAGACTCTGACTATCCGCGGTCGTCAGGTAGACCAACAAGACGATATCCTCATCGAGCTCACCCAGGAGATTGTCGTTGAGTAGGCTATCGGACGTGCTGATCCCGCCCGGTCCGGCATGGAACCGGACGGGATCGCCCAGGTCACGCAGCGCAGCGGCCCTGCTCGTCGCATTGCTCGTGCTCCCCCTGTCACTGGCCGCTTGCAAGGGCGGGGCGAAGAAGCCGGAAGACAAGACGCCGGGGACCACCGACTCGCCGGCCGCTCCCTCGGCGACCACGCCCGAGGCGAACGCCAAGGCGGGCAGCCCCGACGCGCCCGCGCTGCCCTCGATCGGGGACGACCCGTCTCCAACCAAGATCTGCGCGCGCCTGGCGGCGGCGGCCGCTGCCGAGGGAGGCGAGGGCGAGGCGAAGTGGAAGGAGCTGGCGCCCGACTGCGAGAAGAACCTCGCCGAGCGCATGAGCTCGAGCACCGACAAGTACACCGCGTTCGCCGACTGCATGCGCGACAAGACGACGTTCACCGCCGTCATGCGCGACTGCAGGCAGCTCGAGTAGTCTCGCGCCGGCTCCGGTCGCGCGCTGATTCCTGGTAGGCTGCCCCGGTGCGCGCTGCCCGCTGGCTGATCCCCGCCGCTGTCCTGGCCGCAAGCCCGTTCCTCCAGGGAGCTGGCTGTCGTGCCCACTACAGCGCGCGCCTCCGCGGCACGGTCGCCATCGATCGCTCGATCCAGCCGGCGCCGGGTCCCGGGGAGCTGGTCGTCCTCTTCCGGACGCACCGCGACGAGCAGCCGGCATGTAGCACCGACTGGGCGCCGTGCCTGCGGGCCCAGGCCGACTGGTCCCGGGTGAGGCGCTGCGGGGTCGAAGGCAAGGAGGCGCTGCAGGGGTACGTGGTTCGCGCCGCCGGCCAGGGCTACAGCTTCGAGGCCTGCACCGGGTACATCGGGGTCGACTACCGCGCGGACGTGGCCGCGTTCGTCGACGGCGATCGGGACGGCGTCCTCGACCGCGGCGAGGCCTACGGGGTGTGGCCCGGCGGTCCCTTGACCCGCGAGCGCGAGCCCGAGCTCCTGCCGCTCACGATCGCGATCGATCGCCGCATGCCGTGACCCGATCGCCCGCGATCGGGACGGAGAGAGATCGCCCACGCCGCGCGGTCCGCCGCTGGCCGTAGTTGCGGACCGCGCAGCGCGGTCGAAAGAGGGGAGGGCCGTCGCTCGCTGCGACCGGGTGCTCCTTCAGCAAGGCCCATACCACCGTCACCATTGCCCTGTTTCGGGGTGTTGCAGCCGGGTTGCAGTGGCAGGCTCAGGAGCCGGCAACGGGTGGCGTCGCCGCTTCCGACCCCACCTCGGCGGGGGCGATGGCGGGATCGCGATCGCGCCGCGCGATGGCCACCAGGACCATCGCGGCGAGCGGGATGGGAATGAGCAGCCAGAGCGGTTGGCGCAGGAGGCCGACCGCGCGCAGGAGCGAGACCAGGACCAGCTCGGCTGCCCGCGCGCGCGCGTAGCGGCGGCGCCGGTCGGGGCCGAGGGCGATGAGGGCGAGGTCCCACGGCATGAAGACCAGGAGGACCTCGTTCCAGCGCACCTCCGGCAGCGGGCTGGCGATGGCGAGGGTCCAGAGGACGAGGCCGACGAGGGCGAGCGGGATGGCAGCGGCGGCGATGGCGGCGCGCTCGCGCCGTCCGCGCCAGACGGCGCGCGACAGGGCGAGCGGCGCGGCGAAGAGCGCGGCGAGGAGGAGCCAGAACCAGCGGCCGCCGAGGCCGGGGTCGCCGGAGAAGGGCGGACCGCGGCGGGTGTAGACCAGCTCGGGGCGGGCGCCCAGGCGCGCCTCCACCTCGCTGCGCAGGACGTCGGGCAGGAACATCGCCTCGAAGTTGTCCGGCTCGCGATCCGTCTCGCGCCCGAGGATGAGATCGCTCACCAGCAGGATCCCGGTGTCGCCGGCGAAGCCGCGCCGGCTGATGTCGCGGTAGCTGCCGTGGCGCGACGGCTCGCGGGCTGCGGCGGACAGTGCGCCGCCGGTGACGCGGTCGAGGTGGTCGCGCAGCCGCGTCGAGCAGTTGTCCTTGTAGTGGTGATAGTCGTAGTAGCGGTTCTCCTCGCGCGAGTCGTGCGCCAGGGCGTCGGCCAGCGCGTGCGCGCGGTCGGGCGGCAGGTCGAGCACCTGGCGCCAGATGCTGCGATCCGACTCGCGGTAGTACTCGAGCATGCGGGCGCGGCTCGACACCGAGACCCAGAACACCGAGCGGCCGCGGAGGAAGCCCCAGAAGAGCGGGACCACCGAGTCGAAGTCGGTCGAGCCGTAGTTGTAGCAGCGGGTCCGGCGCGGCTGGCGGGTGTAGCGGATGCACATGGCCGCGTGTCCGAACTTCTCGAAGATGTCGTCGCCCTGGCCCATGGTGTAGAGCTCGACGATCGGCTCCTCGCCGGCCCGCGGCGGTTCTCCCGTGCGGTCGTCGGGGGCGCCGCCGGTTTCCCCCGCGCGCGCGCTGCCCGACGCCGCGGCGACGGCGAGGAGGAGTGCGACCAGCGCGGCTCCCCGCGTTCTCATCGACTACTTGCCCGGGGCCGGCTTCGTGCCCGGCGGGGGCGTCTTGGGCCCGGGGTCGGGGCCCGGCACCGCGGTCGGCGGCTTCTTGGCGGGCGGCGGTTTCTTGCCGGCGGGCGGCTTGCTGTCGGCCGGCTTCTTGTAGATGGCGACGTCGATCGGCCCGTTGACCTTGATGTCGGTGACCGTGGTGTCGAGATCGACCTGCGCGCTCTTGGTCTTGCGCGACTGCGCCACCTGCACGCCGCTGACTGCCTTGTAGTTGCCGAAGCGCTCCTCGGCGCTGACGCCCTGCTCCTCGTAGGTCATGCCGACCAGGCGCTTCGACTTCTTCTCGATGAGGAGCACCACCGACTTGCCGTCGGCCGCGGTCACCCGGATGGCGTGGTGCTTGACCCCGTCGAGGTCGACGTCGTCGAGCGGCGCCACGGTCGCGCCCTTGTCGCGGTGGCGCAGGAGCACGAAGTCCTGGTCGCGCCAGATCTGCGCCTTGCCCGCCTCGATCTCGCTCTGCGGGAATTCGATGGTGCGCGAGCCGTCCGGCCGCTTCTCCTGCGCCCACCCGATGTTGCCGGCCAGCGCCGTGGTGATGCTCATCTTGGCGCCGCCCATCTCGATGACCATGTCGAGCCGGAGCTTGTCGGGCGCGACGTACCGCTTCTCCACCTGGGCCGGCACCTTGCCGTTCGGCAGGTTCAGCGTCGCCGTGCCCTTCCAGGACAGCGTCTTCATCGCGGCCAGCTTCTCGGCGCCGCCCTTGGCGGCCAGGGCGGCCTCGAGCACCCCGCGCGCCGCCGCCTCCGCCTTCGGGCTGGCCGGCTTGACCGGCTCGGCCACCTTCGCCGGGCCGCCGGCGCCGGCTGCCTCGGCGGCGACCCGCTCGTACTTCAGGCCCGCCTCCATCAGCTGCGGCTCGATCACCTGCGCGTTGCCGGTCAGCACGACGACCAGGTTCTTGCCGTCGAGCCAGCGGGCCGCGCTCGAGCGCGCCGCGCCGGCCGACACCTTGCCGACCGTCAGGCCGAAGTCGCGCACGTAGGCGCTGTCGAAGCCGTGCAGCTCCGCCGCCAGCAGCGCGCTGCCCAGCTCGTGCGCCGACTCCAGGCGGGTCTGATAGCCGCCGACCAGCTCGGTCACCGCCGCCTTCACCTCGGCGGCGCTCGGCCCATCCGACGCCATCGCGGTGATCTGATCGATGAGGATGCGCATCAGCGCCACCGCCTCCGGGGTCGGCGCCACACCGGCCGCGACGAAGGCGCCGACGTCGAGGTTGCGGTCGAAGCTCGACGAGGCCGCCGCGCGGCCGGCGAACGACTTCCTGACCGCGCGCCCGATGCGCGACGCGTCGCTGCCGCCCAGGACATGGTTGACCACGCTGGCGGCCGGGAAGTCGGGATCGCGGTGCGCGAGCCCGGTGCGGCCCACCCGGACGTGGGCCTGGGCCAGGCCGGGCGCGTCGACCAGGCGGATCTTCATCCCGCGCAGCGCGGGGGGCGGCGCCGGCGTGACCGGCTTGGGGGCGGCGCCCTGCCAGGAGCCGAACGCGCGCTCGACCGCGCTCTTGACCTGAGCGGCCGGCGGGCCGACCACCAGGAGGACCGCGTTCTTCGGCGTGAACTGCGCCTTGTGCCAGGCGACCAGGTCAGCGCGCTGGATCGCAGCGACCGACTTCTCGCTCATCGCCCAGCCGCGCGCGTTCTCGTCGCCCCACAGGGCGCTCTGGAACTGGAGGTTGGTGAGCTGGGTCGGATCCTGGCGCGCCTGGCGGGCCGCGGTGCCGAGCTGGCTGCGCACCTCCGCCATCGCGCCGGCCGGAAAGCTGGGCGCCATCGCCATCGCCGCGACGGTGTCGAGGCAGGTCGCCCGCCCGGCCGCCGGCGCGTGGCAGGTGACGATGAGGGTCTCGTACGACGCGTTCGAGGTGAGCTGGGCGCCGGCCTGCTCCAGGGTCGCGGTCAGCTGGGTCTCGTTCTTGCCGCGCGCGCCGCGGGTGAGCATGGAGGCGACGAAGTTCGATACCCCGACCTTGCCCGACGACTCGCTCTGGCGGCCGCCCTTGACCGCCAGCTGCACCTGCACGGTCGGGGCGTCGGCGCTCTCGAGCGCGATGACGGTGAGGCCGTTCTTGAGCGCGAAGCGCTCGACCGGCGGCATCGGCAAGGCTGCCGGCACCAGGGCGGGCGGCGGCGCGATGAGGGTTCGCCCGGTCCACCAGTCCTCGCCGCCTGCGTCGCGGCCGGTGCGCGGCTGGGCGGTGTGCGCGTCGCCATCGCCCGGCAGGCGAGGCACCACGTCCTTCTGCCCGGCGCCGCAGGCGGCGGCGAGGAGCAGCGCGGTCCGAGCCATCGCGGTGGTCTTCATCGCCCACCTCCGGCCGGGCGGCCGGCCGAGGCCGGCGCCACCACCACGTGAGCCCGCTTGGTCCCGAGGTAGCCGGCGGCGGCCTTCTTGACCGTCTGGGCGGTGACCTTCTCGACCCGGCCGAGGTCGGCGACGAATGCGTCAGGCATTCCGGTAAGAGTCCAGGACACCCCCATCTGGTTGGCCACGCCGGTGGTACTTTCCATGCCGAACCAGGCGGCGCTCAGCACCTGACCCTTGGCGCGGCGGAGCTCGGCGGCGGTCGGCCCCTGCAGCGCCAGCTTGTCGATCTCGGCGAGCAGCGCCTTCTCGACCGCGCCGGCCTCGGCCTGCGGCGCCACCCGGGCGTAGGCCACCATCAGCCCGGGACCCTCGCGGACCAGGACCTGGCCGCCGATCTCGTCGGCCAGCTTGCCTCCGACCAGCCGGCGGTGCAGCCGGCTCGACGGGCCACCGGTCAGAAGCGCACCGATGACCTGGATGGCAGGCATCTCGGCGCTCTTGCCGGGCGGCAGGCGGAAGCCGGTGAAGGCCAGGCCGACCGGGCTGCCCGGCATCTCGGTGCGGTGCGGCCCGTCCGCGGACGAGCTGGGATCGATCGGATCGCGCGCCGGCGGATCGCTCTTGGGCATCCGGCCGAAGCGACGCTCGACCGCCTTCTCGACCTCGTCGGCGCTGGCGCCGCCGACCACGATGACCAGCGCATTGCTCGGCCGGTAGTAGGCATCGTACAGCGCCTTCAGCTTCTCGGCGGTGAGCGCCTCGATCTCGCCGCGCACGCCGGCCGGGCTCCAGGCGTAGGGCTGGCCGGAGAAGGCCGAGGCGGTGATCTGCAGGTAGGCGCGATAGAGCGGGCTGGACTCCTGCCTGCGCGCTTCCTCGCCGAGCATCGCGGTCAGCTTGGCGACCGCCTCGGGGCGGATGACCAGGCTCCGCATCCGCTCCGCCTCGAGCTCGAGCGCGAAATCGAGGTACTGGCGCGGCACCGCATTGTGGAACGCGGTCACGTCCTCGGTGGTGAGCGAGGTCGAGTCGCCGCCGATCTTCTCGATCGCCTTGCGGTGCTGATCCGGTCGCATCTTGTCCGAGCCCTCGAACATGAGGCGCTCGAGCGCGCGCGCGGCGCCGCGCTGGCCGGCCGGCTCGTCGCGCGAGCCGAAGCGGTACCAGACCTGCACCGTCACGGTCGGCGCATCGCGGCGCTCGACCTGGGCGACCGTCAGCCCGTTTGCGAGCTTCCAGGTCTTGATCGACGGGCCGCGCGCGGCGCCCGCGTCAGCCTTCGGTTTCGGCTGCGCAAGCGCGCGGGGCGCTGACGCGAGCGCGACCGCGCAGAGCGCGGCCAACGCCGCGAACGTGGCCCGGAAAGGGCTGCCATGGCGATGCACGTGCGAACGGTATCGCGGATCGCCGGCCGGTCAACTCGCGCGGCCTGACTACGCCGCGGCTGACGAGGAGTTCTTCCGGGCCCGGTAGAACAGCGTGATGGTCAGGCAGTGGAACTCGGAGTCCGACGACTGGGTCACGATCTTGTCGATGATCTCCATGTTGGGATTCCCGCGGATCCACTCCGTGATCGCCTCTCCCAGCGCCTCACGCTCCTTGGCCTTGGTCGCCGAGAACACCTTCACCCCCGTGACGTTTTCCACTCTCACCCTCCTTGCTCTGGCTATGCGACCGCACACTGGCTGGCGCCAGAGATGCACCAGGTTACGGGCTGGTCCGGTTTCAGTCAATCAAGAAAATTACAAAAATACGAAAGTTCACGCTGTTTCAACGCCTTGACCGGTGGGTGGCCATCGGCTATGGATCCATGCCTTATGGAGCCGCTCTTCGGTAAGCCGGTCGAGGTGGAAGTCCGCGACAGCCTCGAGAAGGCGATGAAAATCCTCAAGCAGAAGATGTCCAAGGAGGGCATCCTGCAGGAGCTCAAGCGCCGCCGCTTCTACGAGAAGCCCAGCGTCCGGCGGAAGCGAAAGATGCGCGAAGCGCGCAAGCGCCTCCGCCGCGAGATGAAGCGCCGCCAGTCGCGCTAGCGACGGCGGACGATGGGAGCCAGTGACCGACTGGCTGGAGATATCGGTCCCGGTCGGATGTGGGGGAGAGGCGGCCGATGACATCGCCGGGCTGATCGCCCTGGCGATCCCCGATGCGGCCGCTGGGGTCGAGGTGCGCGCGGGCGAGATCGTCTACTGGGTCCCGCTCGAGCGCGGCGAGAGCGCGCTGGCGGAGGCCCGGCGCGTGGTGGCGACGATGGCCGCCGGCGGGCAGCCGCTCGATGCCGACAAGGTGGCGAGCCGCCCGGCCGCGCCCGAGGCCGAGTGGCGCGACGCCTGGAAGCGCCACTTCCGCACCGTGCGGCTCACGCGGCAGATCGTGGTGGTGCCGAGCTGGGACCGGCACGACGCGGCGCCCGACGATCGGGTCATCCACCTCGATCCCGGGCAGGCCTTCGGCACCGGCGCGCACGCGTCGACCCGGCTGGTGCTCGAGGCGATGCAGGAGCTGGCGGACGGGGGGGCCCGGCCGCGCCGGGTGCTGGATCTCGGCACCGGGTCGGGCATCCTGGCGCTGGCGGCCGCGGCGCTCTGGCCGGAGGCCGAGGTGCATGCGGTGGACAACGATCCGGTGGCGGTCGCGGTGGCGCGCGAGAACGCCGAGGCCAACCGGGCGGCGCTCCACCTCGGCGGCGCCTGGCCGGACGGCGCGTTCGATCTGGCGCTGGCCAACATCCAGGCCGACGTCCTCCTGGCGCTGGTGGGCCCGCTGGCCGCGCGCCTGCCGGCCGGCGGTCACTTGATTCTGAGCGGACTTTTGACCGAACAGGTCGACGCGGTGGCGGCGGCCTACGCGGCGGGCGGGCTGGCGCTGGTCCGCAGCGCGGCCAGCCGCGACGATCCCGCCTGGAGCGCCGCGCTCCTCATCCGCCCCGAGGACAGCTAGCCCGTGCTGCGGCTCCTGGTCGAGCCCGGGTCGCTCCGCGAAGGCGCCCGGCAGGTCGAGGGGGACGATCACCACTACCTGTTCCGGGTCCGCCGTCTGTCGGCCGGCGACCGCCTGGTCCTGTTCGACGGCGAGGGGGCCGAGGCCGAGGCGGAGGTGACGAGCGCCGGCTCGCGCACCGGCAGTCTGCGAGTCGGCGCGCCGCGGTCGGTCGCCAGCGGCGCGCCGCGCGTCAGCGTCATCCTCTCCATCATCAAGGGGGAGCGGATGGACTGGTGCGTGGCGAAGCTGGTCGAGCTGGGCGTCGGGCGGATCGTCCCGCTGGCGGCCGAGCGCTCGGTCGTCCGGCTCGATCGCGATCGCGCCGAGCGCCGGGCCGAGCGTTACCGGGCACAGGTGCGAGCCGCCGCGCAGCAATCCAGGTGCGCCGTGCTCCCCCTGGTGGACCCGGTGTGCCAGCTCGAGGCGGCGCTCGAGCGCGTCGCCGGCGCCGAGCTCAAGCTGCTCCTGTGGGAGGACCCGCGAGCGATTCCGCTCCGATCCGCGCTCCCGGAGCGAGCTCCCGCGTCGGTCGCATTCCTGGTCGGTCCGGAAGGCGGGTTCACCAGCGCCGAGGTCGAGCAGGCGCGCGCGGCCGGCTTCGCCGCGGTCTCGCTGGGCCGCCGGATTCTGAGGGCCGAGACCGCCGCCGTCGCCGGCGCGGCCATCCTCGCCTACGCCCTCAACGACATTTGATTTTCGCCGGCATCGCGCCGTATAACGGTGCTCTATGTCGGACCGGGAGCCGGCGCTGTTGGGGGTGCCAGGTGGCCCGCCGGGCGCGCCCCGGCAGGGTCACGAGGCGCGCGCCGTCGGCGCCGGGCCGGTCCCGGGCCCGCAGCCGGCCGGCTTCGTGCCGCCCGATCCCCGCGCCGTGGGTCGCGCGCCGCTGCCGGTCAACACATTCTTCGTCGGCGGCTTCTGGCGGCGCGCCGCCGGCGGCGCGGTGGACCTCGCCGTCCTGCTTCCCATCTGCTTCGTCCTCACCTGGCTGGCCGGCGCCCTGTCGGGGGTGCACCTGCCCGAGAGCCGCCACCGGGGGCTGGATTTCTGGCTCGACCTCTTCCTCGGGACCGACCCGGCGCTGGTCGGCGGGCTCGGCCTGTCGATCGCCATCGGACTCATCTACGCGCTGGTGTTCCAGGTCACCCGCCAGCGCACGCTCGGGATGCGGCTCCTGCGCATGCGGGTCATCGACATCTACGGCGACCCGCCCAGCATCGCGCGCTGCGCCGGCCGCACCGCCGGTTACCTGGCCAGCCTGGCGACCCTGGGGCTCGGGTTCCTGTGGATCGGCTTCGACAGCGAGAAGCGCGGCCTCCACGACTGGCTGTCCGGCACCTACGTGGTCAAAGAGCAGCCATGACCTCCCGCCTCAGCTCGCTCCTCGTCCGCGACGGGGTCATCACGGTGAAGCGGATGGAGAAGGCCTTCCAGCGCCAGGTCCTCTTCGGCGGCGGCCTCGACACCATCCTGCTCGAGATGGCGGAGATCACCGAGCAGCGCCTCCTCCAGTACCTGTCGCTCGCCACCGGCCTTCCGCCCGCCACCTCGAACGAGCTCGATCAGCTCGACCCGCGCGCGGCCGAGGTCTGCCAGAAGGAACTGGCCAGCCGGTTCAAGGTGGTGCCGCTCACCTTCGACGGCGACGCGCTCAGGGTGCTGGCGCGCGATCCGGTCGACATCGCGGGGCTCGAAGACCTGGCCAGCGAGCTCGAGGTTCCGGTGCAGCCGTTCGTGGCGCCCGAGTTCCGCTGGGAGCTCACGTTCGACCGCGCGTTCGGCCGCTCGAGCGACGAGCGGTTCGTGCGGGTCGCCGACCTGGTGAGGTCGGCCGCCCCGGTGCCGGCGGTGGGCAAGCCGCAGACGGTGGTGGTGGACGCCGGGCTGGGTGCGCTGCAGACACCGAGCACCGGGCGCAAGACGCTCATCTTCAGCGGCGTCGCGATGCGGCAGGAGATGCAGCGGCGGCGGCGCGCGCCATCGGTGCCCGACGGCATCGTCTCGGCGGTCGAGCCGGAGCTGACGCCTCCCGAGATCTCGATGGAGCTGCCCGAGGAGCTGGGCGGCGGGGTGGTGGAGCGGTTGGCGCCGCACGACACCCAGCGGGTGCCGTTCACGCCGAACGATTCGCGCGCCTCGGAGATCGCCTACGGTGAGATCACCGAGGAGGAGGCGCTGGCGGCCGCCGCCCGGGCCGCGCTGAGCTCGATCATCAAGGAGCCGCCGCCCCGCGTGGTGACCGGCCCGATGTCCACCGTGCCGCCGGCCAGCTCGGCGTCGGGCAGCGTGCCCGTCCCGGCCGCGGCCGGCGCCGTCTCGGCCCGCCGGCCGGCCGAATTCGATCCGTCGCCGCTCGCCGCCGGCGAGGCGCGCGCCCTGCTGAGCAGCGCCGAGCACCGCGACGAGGTGTTCGAGGTGCTCCTGCGGGCGATCCGCGGGCGGGCCTGGTACGCCGCGGTCCTCACGGTGCAGGGCGGCGCGGCGATTGGCCGGGTGGCGGTGGCGGGCGACGAGATCGACCACAGCGCCATCACGCAGGTCCTCATCCCGCTCGACTCCCCATCGACCTTCCGGCAGGCGGTCCACACCGCCTCGCCCTACATCGGGCCGATCGCCACCGGCGACGCCGAGATCGACGGGATGATCAAGCGCATGGGCGGCGTGGTGCCGCCCTCGGCGCTGCTCTTGCCGCTGGTGCTCAAGAACCGGGTGGTCGCGCTCCTGGTCGGCCACCGCGGCGCCGACACCCTGCGGGTGACCGAGGTGTCGGAGCTCCTGCCGCTCGCCGGGGTGGCCGGCGAGTCGCTCAGCCGTATCATCATGCGGGGCAAGAGCAAGGGGATGCCGGCGGTGAGCGGTTCGCAGCCGGCGCAGTCGGAACCGCAGTCGGTGTCGTCGATGGCGCCGGTGCCGCAGGACGTCGACGAGGGCCCCACCGGGCGCCTGTCCGGCATGCCGCGCCTGTCGCGTTCCGAGGCGGCGCAGGCGAGCGGGCCGATGCGCGCCTCGTTCGGCAGCGTGGACGAGCTCATGGCCGCGGTGCAGGATCTCGAGGACGAGAAGGGGATGGAGCTGGCCATCGTCGAGGCGCTCGGCCGCCCGGCGGAGGTGCTGTTCTGGGCGGGCGAGCACTTCCCCGGCAAGCTCAAGGTCGACCGATTCGACCTGGGCGGTCGCCACATGAAGGCCGCGCAGCACGGCCCGGTGCTCGACCTCGTGGTGCGGCTGGGCGCGACGGCGGCCGATCTCCTGATCGAGAAGATGCGCGACGGCCGCAAGGAGGTCCGCTACTACGCCACGCTGTGCGCCTCCGAGAGCCGGCCGGAGATCCTGGTGCTGCCGCTGGTCGACCGCCTGTTCGACTCCGACTACGGCACCCGCGAGGTCGCCCTCGAGGGCCTGGTCGGCTACCCGGCGCGCAGCCTCGACGAGGCGCTGGAGATCCCGCGGCGCGCCCTGCACAGCGAGGACCTCGACAAGATCAAGACGGCCTCGACCGCGCTGGCGGCGCTGGCCGACGTGCGCGCCATCCCCGACCTGCTCGACGTGCACGGGCGCGGCGGCGACGCGGCGGTGGCGGTCGGCAAGGCGCTGGTCGGTCTCACCAAGCAGGACTTCGGCCTGCACAACAAGAAGTGGCGCCAGTGGTGGGACCGCAACCGGAAGAAGAACCGCATCGAGTGGCTGCTCGACGGCCTGGCCGCGCGCGACCCGGAGATCCGCCGCAGCTCGGCCGAGGATCTCAGGAAGGCGACCGGCGAGTACTTCGGCTACCACCACGACCTGCCCAAGCGCGAGCGCGAGCTGGCGCGCCAGCGCTGGACCGAGTGGTGGAACCAGACCGGCAGGCTGCGCTTCCTGCCGCCCGAGGAGCACGAGCGCAACCGCCCGACCGCCGTCCTGCCGCCCCGCCGAGTCCCCTAGTCACGGCGGCAAAAGGTTTCTTGAACCGCCAAACGCCAAATGCGCCAAACCAGAATTTGATTTTGGTTGGCTTCGAGTCATCGGGGCGAACCCAACAAGTTCTGACTTTGGCGGGTTTGGCGGGTTTGGCGGTTCAACTCTCTGATGCGTCGATCAGCCACTGGGCGAGCGGGGCGTGCACCGAGGCCTTGGCGCCGCGGCCGACCACGGCGCCGACGTGGCCGCCGGGGACGGCGAGGACGTCGCGCTGCTTCGACGAGACGAGATCGCTCAGGGCGAGGGCGGCGGCGGGCGGGCAGATGGTGTCGCGATCGGCGACGATGGTCATGACCGGGCAGCGGATGTCGGCGAGGTCGACCGTGCGGCCGAGCGCGTGGTGGCGGCCGGCGGCGAGGGCGTTGTCCTGGTAGAGCTCGCGGAGGTAGGTGCGATAGGCGGCGGCGGGGAAGGGGATGTTGTCCCTGGCCCAGGTCTCGAGCGCGGCGAACGCCTCGCGGGCGGCCGGGTCGGCGCGAGCGAGGTCGACCAGGCCGACCAGCTTGCCGAGGTCGAGCGTGGGCCGCAGGGCGGCGAAGCCGGCCTGCATCTGGTAGGGGGAGACGTTGCCGGCGGCGGCGACCGCGTCGGCGTCGAACCAGCGCGGATCGACCATGCGGCGGAGCGCGCCGCCGTGGGCGAAGTCGATGGGGCCGAGGAGATCGATCAGCGCGGCGACCCTGTCGGGCTCGAGCGCAGCCTGGATGGCGGCGAGCGTGCCGCCCATGCAGTAGCCGAGGAGGGAGACGCGCTCGGCTCGCGCCGCGCGCCGGGTGCGCCGGACCGCGCGCGCCAGGCGGTCGAGCACGTCGTCCCAGGTGAGGTAGCGGTCCTCGTCGCCGGGGACGCCCCAGTCGAGGAGGTAGACGTCGAGCCCCGCCGACACCAGCACCTCGACCAGGCTCGCGCCCGGCCGGAGGTCGAGGACGTACCAGCGGTTGATGAGCGACGGAACCAGCAGGACCGGCGTGGTCGCGGCGCGGCCGGCGCCGGCCGGCCGCAGGCAGGCCTCGGGCGCCGCCCGGCGCGAGGGGGCGAAGTGGAGCAGGCTCGCCGAGCCCTCGCGGTAGAGCGTGCGGCGCGGCGTCGGCGCGATGCGCGGCCGCGCGATCCAGCCGAGTCCGCTCGCGGTCACGGCGCCGGGGTCTCGGAGACGCGGCGGACCGCATCGAGCGCGAACGAGCGCCAGTGGGCCGACAGGGCGGCGGCGTAGTCGAGCGCGTCGAGGTACAGGCGGGTCGCCTCGTGCATCGAGGTCTTCATGCGGTCGAGCGCCTGGCGCTCCATGCCGGCGAGCTGGTCGGTCAGCGACCTGAAGGGGCTGGTCGGCGGGTTCGGGTTCGAGCTCGGGTTCTCGGTCTTGCTCATGGCGGTTCCTCCTGGTTGCAGAAACCAGATAGGCCCGCCGCGCCGCCGAGTCAAGCAAAAATTGTTGCAGTGCAACAAAGAGTCGCGTCAGCGGCGGCGTTTCTTGCCGTGCACCGAGCGCTTCAACTCATCGAGCTCGCGGCGCAATTCGGCCAGCTCGTTTCGCTGGCCGCTGGCATCGGGCCGCTCGGGCTCGGCCGGCGGCGCCGGATTGTGCGGTGCAGTAGGAGCCGCCGGGGGCGGCGCGGCGAAGGGCGAGGCCATCCACATGCGGGCGAGCGTCTCGGTGGCCGACAGCGGGACCTGGGCGAACGGATTGTAGACCGCGGCCGCCTGCAGCCCGCGGCGCGCCTGCTGGTACATGTCGAGCGCGCTCGACAGGTAGCGGCCGAGGAACTCGGCCAGCGCGTCGTCGCCCAGCCGGATGAGCTGGGTGAGCAGTGGCACCGGCAGCATCCGGGCCGCGTCGCGGCTCTCGATGATGATCTGGGTCAGGGTGGCCTGGGTGAGATCGGCGCCGGTCTTGGCGTCGACCACCCGGACCTCGGCGCCGCCCTGGATGATCGCGGCCAGCTCCTCGAGCGTGATGTAGCGGCTCTCGGCCGTGTCGTAGAGCCGGCGATTGCCGTACTTCTTGATCAGGATGGCTGGCATCCGGGCGACCGAACCCTACCGGTGCAGGCTCGCGCCGGCAAGCAGCCTTCGATGTTGCACCGCACAAAAGGGGATTGACAAGCCCGGCGGCGGCCGCCTATGGTGCGCCGCGATGAACAGCCCGTGGGCGACCTGGAAGAAGGGGTTCGAGGCCTGGGAGAGCGCGACCGCCACCTACCTCGAGAAGGTGATGGAGAACCCGGCGGTGCTCGGTCCGGCCGGCGCCCTGCTCACCGCCTTCATGCGGAGCAAGGCGGCGAGCGATCGCGCGCTGACCAGCTGGTGGGCGGCCATCGGGCTGCCGACCAAGCGCGACCAGGAGCGCACGCTCCACAAGCTGAACCAGCTGGAGAGCCGGCTGTGCGACCTCGAAGAGCGCCTCGACGCGCTGGGAGAGCGCGGGGCCCCGTGAGGGTGGAGGAGCTGGTCGCGGGGCCGATCCAGCCGGCGCCGGCCGCGGTCTTCGCCCGGCTTCCCGACTGGGCCGACCGGCCGCGCTTCCTCGTCCCGCGGGCCGACGAGCTCGAGGTCGTGACCTGGGGCGAGTTCGGCCTCGCCATCCGCGCCGCGGCTGCCTTCCTGGCCGAGACCTGCCTCGCGCCGGGTGAGCGCGCCGCGGTGCTGGCCGCCAACTCGGTCGAGTGGGCGGTGGCCGCGCTCGCCGTCCAGGCGGTGGGCGGGGTCCTGGTGCCGATCGTGCCGTCCAGCACGACGGAGCAGATCGCCCACGTTGTCGACCACAGCGGCGCCCGCGTGCTCTTCACCGGCGCCGGGCCGGCCGCCCGCTGGCGCCAGGCGCGCGCGCTGTGTCCCGCGGTTCGCGAGGTGATCGCCCTCGACCCGGCCGCCGACGGGCGCTCGTGGCGCGAGGTGATGCAGCGCGGCGCGGCGCTGGATCGCGCGGCGCCCGGCTGGCTCGAGGACTCTCTGGCGGCGATCGATCTCGATCGCCCCGCGCTCATGCTCTACACCAGCGGAACCTCGGGCCCGCCCAAGGGCGTGCCGCTCAGCCACAGCAACGTGGGCGCCAACGCGCGCGACTGGCTGCTCGCGATGGCCGACCTGCTCCCCGACGAGGGCACCGGCCGCGATCTCCTGTGGCTGCCGATGAGCCACATCTTCGGCCTCGGCGAGCTCTGCCTCGGCAACACGCTCGGCTTCACCTCCACGCTGTGCGCGCCGGCCGAGGTGCTCTCGCTCCTGCCGGTCGTCCGCCCCGACGTCTTCATGAGCGTGCCGGCCTACTGGGACAAGCTGGCGGCCGCCGCGGCCGCTCTGCCGGATCGCGAGTCGCGCCGCCGCGCCTTGCTCGCCGCCACCGGCGGCCAGCTCCGCTTCTGCCTGTCGGGCGGCGCCGGGCTCGAGCGCCGGGTCAAGGAGCTCTTCCAGGACGCCGGCATCCTAATCGTCGAGGGCTACGGCCTGACCGAGTGCTCGCCGACCCTGACCCTCAACCGGCCGCACGCCTACCGCTTCGACTCGGTCGGCCTGCCGCTCGATTCGGTCGAGCTCCGCCTCGACGCCGACGGCGAGATCCTCGTGCGCGGCCCCAACGTGTTCGCCGGCTACCACCAGGATCCCGCCGCCACCGCCGCCGCCTTCACCGAGGACGGCTGGTTCCGGACTGGCGACCTCGGCCGCTTCACCGAGGACGGCTTCCTCCAGATCGTCGACCGCAAGAAGGACATCCTGGTCACCGCGGGCGGCAAGAACGTCGCCCCGCTCAACATCGAGCTCCGCTTCGCCGGCGATCCGCTGTTCCAGCACGTGGTGGTCTACGGCGACGAGCGCCACTACCTGGTCGCCGGCGTCTGGATCGACCGGGCCGCGGCGGTCGCCGAGCTCGGCGGCGACGACCAGCCGGAGGCGCTCCGCGCCCTGGTCCAGCGCCGGGTCGATGCGGTGAACGACCAGCTGGCCCGCTTCGAGACCATCAAGCGCTTCTGCATCCTCGATCAGCCGCTGACCGTCGAGGCCGGGCTGCTCACCGCGTCGCTCAAGGTCCGGCGCAAGGCGGTCTACCAGCGGTTCCGCGCCGAGCTGGAGGGGCTCTACTCGTGAGGCCCACCGGGTCACCCCGTTTGATCCGGTCAGTTGTTCGGGAGGGGACCGTTCGGACGGGGAGGCTCGGCGAGCGAGCGGTCAACTTGCTGGCCCGCGCGGTCCGCGGACTGCCCGAGGTCGGCCTCACGCCGGCCGACGTGGTGCACGCCGAGAACAAGTGGCGGCTCCTGCACTACCGCGGCAAGGCAGACTTCGCGACCCCGGTGCTCCTGGTCCCCTCGCTCATCAACCGCCACTACGTCCTCGATCTCCGCCCCGGCCGCAGCTTCGTCGAGTTCCTGGTCGAGCACGGTCACGACGTCTTCATGATCGACTGGGGCACGCCGGGAGACGAGGACCGCCACCTCACCTGGGACGACATCGTCGACGGCTACCTCGGCCGCGCGATCCGCATCGCGGCGCGCCGGAGCCCCCGCGGCACCGTGCACCTTCTCGGCTACTGCCTGGGCGGCACGCTGGCGGCGGTCCACGCGGCCGCCCGCCCCGACAAGGTCGCCAGCCTGATGCTGGTCGCCGCGCCCATCGACTTCCATCAGGGTGGTCTGCTCGCCCGCTGGACCACCACCCCGGGGTTCGATCTCGACGCCCTGGCGGACGCCTTCGGCAACGTCCCCTGGCCGCTCATGCAGGCCAGCTTCCACATGCTCAGGCCCACGCTCGTCCTCTCCAAGCTGGTCTCGATGATCGACCGCGCCTGGGACGACGAGTTCCTCGATCACTTCGCGGCGCTCGAGCGCTGGGGCAACGACAACGTCTCTTTCCCCGGGCGCGCCTACCACCGCTACGTCCAGGAGCTCTACCGCGAGAACCGCCTGGCGGCCGGCACCTTCACCATGAGCGGCCGGCCGGCCCGGCTCGACGCAATCGAGCAGCCGGTCCTGGTGGTGTCGTTCGCCCACGACCACATCGTTCCCGACCGGAGCGCCACCGCCGCGCTCGATCTCTGCTCCTCGCGCGACAAGACGCTGCTCCGGGTCCGGGGCGGCCACGTCGGCGCCATGGTGTCGCGCAAGGCGAAGGACGGCCTGTGGGGCCAGCTGTCAGCCTGGTGGGCCGAGCGCGACGATCACAGAGAGGTCGAGCCGGAGTTGCCGAACTCGTCGCTCACCGCGGCGGACACGATGTCGCCCGCCTCGCCGCCGGCGTCGACCACCAGCACGCCGTCGGCGTCGGTGGTGCCGGAGGCGACGATGTCGGGGCCGGAGCCCTGCGCCAGCGTCACCTCGACCACGGCGCCGCGCAGCGGGACCGGCTGGTTCGACGGCGCGGTCATGTCGAGCAGGCGGTAGCCCTTGGGGGCGTGCATCCGGGCGGTGACCCGGATGTCCTGGCCGTCGCGCACCGCGCTGACCTGGAGCGCCGCCGCCACCACCTGGAAGGGGTCGCTGTCGAGCTGGTAACCGGAGCCCTCGACGTGGAAGCGGTAGCGGCCGAGCGGCGCACGCCGGATGCCCTCGAAGCCGGTCACCTCGGCGGCCGGCACGCCCTCCATGCCGATCCAGCCGACCGCCTGCCACTCGACCGACCAGTAGTGGCTCTGCGGCTCGTCTCCCTCGCGGCGGAGCGGAATGGGTGTGTAGGCCAGCAAGAGGTCGCCGTCGCGCACGCTGCGCCCGCTGCGCCGGACCACCGGCTCGAAGGTGTCGGGCGCGGTCTCGCGCTCGAGCGTCACCACCGGCGTGGCGGTCAGCGGGTCCTCGCCCAGCCAGACGAAGACGGCGTGACCCGAGACGCGCGGCACCGTCGCGTCCGGCTGGGCCGATGCCACCGCGCCGAGCCGCAGCCACAGATCCTCCGGCAGCGCGCCGCCGGGGACCGTGCCGGCCCCGGGCGCCGGATCGTCGAGCGGGAGATCGTCGCTGACCGACAGCGTCGCGACCCGGTCGGTGCCGCCGGCGGTGGCGTCCTCGCGCTCGTCCGACAGCGCGAGCGGCAGGAGATCGAGCAGCCTCTCCATCACCATCTCGGCCTCGAGCGGACCCCAGCCGTTGATCGACGCCTCGTAGCCGCCCTGCAGCCAGTCCTCCGGCGCCATGAAGTAGCCGATGTGGCCCTGCGCGTAGCCGACCGCGATCGTCTTGTCGGGATCGGCCGGCGAGCCGTCGCGAATGGCGTCCGCCATCATCACCGACAGCTCGCCGGGGACGGTGGCGACCAGGTAGTCGCCGATGCGCAGCGCCGACAC
>Ga0111539_10003561_pt1 | contig 20533 bp, 24 predicted proteins | sample RhiMethybrSRZTD1_FD_79667 | JGI IMG/M metagenome (GOLD analysis project Ga0111539, IMG submission 79667) | Populus rhizosphere microbial communities from Tennessee, USA - Rhizosphere MetaG P. TD hybrid SRZTD1 (version 2) (version 2) | ecosystem: Host-associated > Plants > Roots > Rhizosphere >...
CGCGCACGCAGCAGTAATCGAACTCCACGCCCTGGCCGATCCGGTTTGGTCCGCTGCCGAGGATGATCACGCACTCGCGACCGGTCTTCGGCACTTCGCTCTCGTCGTCGTAGCTGCTGTAGAGATACGGCGTGGACGACGGGAACTCGCCGGCGCACGTGTCGACGATCTTGTACGCGGGTCGAACGCCGAGCTGCCATCGGCGCGCCCGGGCCTGTTCCTCGGTCTCTCCGCGAATCGTCGCGAGCTGCCGGTCCGAGAAGCCCATGCGCTTCATCGTCCGGATGTCGGCCGCGGAGGGCTCGGTCAGGTCAGCATACCAGCCTTCCGCGGTGAGCAACTCCCTCATCTGCTGCAGGAACCACGGATCGATGGCGGTCAGGGAATACAACTCATCGTCGGTCAATCCCGCCCGCATCGCGCGCTTCAGCTGGAAGACACGCTCCGGCGTCGGCTGCGACAGCGCCCCGCGCAACGCCTCCATGGACTCGTCAGGCAGCCGGTCGTCCTGCAGGCGCGCGCCAATCACCCAACCGACGCGTCCCGACTCCAATGCGCGCAGCCCCTTCTGGAACGCTTCCTTGAACGTGCGACCGATGGCCATCGACTCGCCGACCGACTTCATCTGCGTCGTGAGTCGGGGGCTCTCGTTCGTGAACTTCTCGAACGCGAAGCGTGGGCACTTCACCACGACGTAATCGAGGACGGGCTCGAAGGACGCCGGCGTCGTCTTCGTGATGTCGTTGGTGATCTCGTCGAGCCGGTATCCGACGGCCAGCTTGGCGCCGATGCGCGCGATCGGGAAACCCGTCGCTTTCGAGGCCAGGGCCGACGACCGGGACACGCGCGGGTTCATCTCGATCACGACCATCTCACCCGTTTGTGGATTGGTCGCGAACTGGATGTTGCAGCCACCGGCTTCGACGCCGATCTCGCGGATGACCGCGCACGCCGCGTCGCGCATCACCTGGTATTCGCGATCGGTGAGCGTCATCGCCGGCGCGACGGTAATCGAGTCGCCAGTGTGCACACCCATCGGGTCGAGGTTCTCGATCGAGCAGACGATCACCACGTTGTCCGCGAAATCGCGCATCACCTCGAGCTCGAACTCCTTCCAGCCTAACAACGATCGCTCGATGAGCACCTGGCTGACCGGCGACTCGGCCAATCCACGCCTGACGATGTCCTCGAATTCCTCGCGGTTGTAGGCGATGCCGCCACCCGCGCCACCCAGCGTGAACGAGGGCCGGATGATCGCTGGATAGCCCGTGAACTCGGCGATCGCCTGCGCGTCTTCCCACGTCCGCGCGATGCGCCCCTGCGGCACCTTGAGCCCGATGCGCTCCATCGCCGCGGTGAACTCCTCACGGTCCTCAGCCATCTTGATCGCGCGCGCCTTCGCCCCGATCAGCTCGACGCCGTGCTTTTCGAGCACGCCGTTCTCCGAGAGCTTCATCGCGACGTTGAGCGCGGTCTGTCCACCCATCGTCGGCAGCAACGCGTCGGGTTTTTCCCTCGCGATGACCATCTCGACGTAGTCGGGTGTCACCGGCTCGAGGTACGTTCGGTCGGCGACCTCGGGGTCCGTCATGATGGTCGCCGGGTTCGAGTTCACGAGGATGACTTCGTATCCCTCCTCGCGAAGCGCCCGCGCAGCCTGCGTGCCCGAGTAGTCGAACTCTGCGGCCTGGCCGATGACGATCGGGCCCGAACCGATGAGCAGGATTTTGTGAATGTCGTTCCGACGGGGCATCTATGAACGAGGGTTCAGGCTTCTCTCAACGCTCAAGTCACAACTCCCAACTCGTAGTCAACCATCATCGTAACCAAACGCTCGAAATCTACTTCCGGTGTCCAGCCGAGTTGTGCTTTTGCACGCGCCGGATTGGCGAGTCGGAGCGGCGCGTCGGCCTGACGGAAGAGCGCCGGATCACTGACAACGTGGTCACGCCAGCTCAGTCCAACGTGCCGAAACGCGATCTCGCAGAACGTAGCCACCGAGTGCGCCTCGCCAGTGCCGATCACCAGGTCCGCCGGCTCATCCTGGAACATCATGAGCCACATCGCGCGCACGTAATCGCCGGCGAAACCCCAGTCGCGGCGCACCTCGAGGTTGCCGAGCGTCAGCGTCTTTTCCTTGCCTTGTGCGATACGCGCTGCCGCGCGCGCAATTTTTCGGGTCACGAACCCGTCGCCGCGGCGGGGACTCTCGTGATTGAAGAGGATGCCCGTGACCGCGTAGATCCCGAACTGTTCACGCGCCTTCCGTACGTTGTCCATCGCTTCGAGCTTGGCCTGGCCATACGGAGAAGCAGGCGCACGAGGCGACGACTCGTCCTGCGGACGCTCTTCCGGCGCGAATACCTCGCAGGAACCCGCGAAGAACAGTCTCGGCGAAGGAAGTTCCTGAACGATCTGTTCTACCAGGACGGACGTCTGTAACACCGTCGCCAGGCGCGTGCCTTCGGGATCGGTCCACGAATCGGATACGCGCGACGGCCCGCCGAGATGGTAGACCTCGTCGGCCTTGGCGTGCTCGACGAGCTTCGCGAGCCACATCTCGGGTGACTCGAGCTCGAGAAGCTCCACTCCACGAAGCGCCGCGCCGAACGGGCCCTGCACCGCTCGCGCCGCGTTCCGCGTCGTCCCGATCACCCGGTAATCCCGTGCGACCAGAAACTCGGCGAGGTAGCTCCCATCCTGTCCGCTGACGCCGGTGATCAACGCCGTCGGCATGCGTCACCATTCCTGGGTTGCCGGCGAAAAAAAAGGAGCGCCGTAGGCGCTCCCTTTGACACGAGTGACGACGGGCTTCACGCGACCCGAGGCGCCCGCGGAGCGCGCTGGATCTTCCCAGCGCCAAGACAACGTGTGCAGACCCGGACCCGCGTGATCTTGCCCTCGATCACGATGCGCGCCGTCTGGAGATTGGGACGCCACGTGCGACGCGTGCGGTTGTTCGCGTGGGACACGTTGTTGCCGTACGCCACGCCCTTGTTGCACACGTAGCAGCGGCTGCGATTGATCTGCGCCATGGTCAGTTCTCCACCAGCTCGATGCGAGCCATTTCCGCGCCGTCACCCTTGCGGTGACCGAGCTTCAGGATGCGAGTGTAGCCGCCGGCGCGCTTCTGGAACTTCGGGCCGACTTCAGCGAACAGCTTGTCCGCGATCGCGCGTTGCTGGACGTGGCGCGATGCCTGACGACGATCGTGCAACGTGCCACTGCGCGCGCGCGTGATGAGCTTCTCGACGAACGGGCGCAGCTCCTTCGCCTTGGCCTCGGTGGTCTCGATGGCCCCGTGCTGGATGAGGGACATGGCCAGCCCGCGCATCAGGGCGAGTTTCTGCTCCCCGGTGCGACGAAGCTGCCGTCCTGCCTTGCGGTGCCGCATTACTCGAGGTCCTCCAGGAGGTCATCGTCCGGCGCATTCGCGGCGGCCTGGCTCGGCGCCGTTCCCCAATCGAGGATCTTCACGCCCTCGCCGTTCTCCTCGTATCGCATGCCGAAGTTCAGGCCTTCGCTCTCGAGCAGGTGGGCGATTTCCTGCAGCGACTTCTTCCCGAAGTTCTTCACCTGCAGGATCTGGTTTTCCGTCTGGCGCACCAGGTCGCCGAGCGTGCGAATGTTCGAATTCTTGAGCGAGTTCACCGACCGCACCGACAGGTCGAGGTCGTCGATCAAGGTCTTGAGGCGCTGTGCCAGCTTCGCCGCGTCACCGGTCTGGGCTTCGCCGCCCGGCGACACCGTTGCCGACGTGCTGGAACCGAAGCCCGCGAAATACTGGAAGTGCGTCTGCGCGAGCGCGGCCGCGTAGCTGACTGCTTCCTCCGGAGCGATCGTGCCGTTCGTCTCCACCGTCAGCGTCAGGCGATCGTAGTCGGTGCGCTGTCCGACGCGCGTCTCGGCGACGGTGAAGTTGGCGCGACGCACTGGATTGTAGAGCGCGTCGATCTTGACCAGGTCCACGGGAAGTCCGCGGTCGGCGACGTGCTGGTCCGCCTCGACATAGCCGCGTCCCTTGTTCACGTAGAGCTCGACGTTGATGTCGCGCTCATCCTGCAGCGTGAACAGGTGGTGTCGCGGGTCGACGACCCGCACGTTCGCGTTCGCCTCGATGTGACCGGCAGTTACCGGGCCGGCCGAGTTGCGCGAGATGCGAAGCACCACGTCTTCGGACTCGTCACCCATCGCGAGGACGAGGGTCTTGAGGTTGCCGATGATGAGGTGGACGTCTTCGACGACGCCGGCGACGGTCTGGTGTTCGTGCACGACGCCGTCGATGCGAAAACCCCAGACGGCACTACCGCGCAGCGACGAGAGCAGCATGCGCCGCATCGAATTGCCGAGAGTGTGGCCATAACCACGCTCGAGCGGCTGGATGCGGAACTCTGCGATGTGCGAATTGTCCTCCCGGCGGTGGACTTCAACCAGCTGCGGAAGGACGAGGCCTTTGAGATCGATTGCCTTGCTCATGACGTATCCTGTGTGGTCATGCCGAGCTTTGTCTCGGCAACGCCCCACCCCGCCCCTGGCGCGCGGTGGGTTCGTGAGGGATCCAGGGTCCCGACCGAATTGGTGACTCGTGACTCGTGATTGGCGACTGGTTGTTGCCAGTCACTGGTCACCAGTCACTAGTCACTACTTCGAGTACAACTCGACGACCAATTGCTCCTGTGCAGCTATTGGGATATTCGGCCGCGATGGCCGCTCCAGCATCCGTCCGCTGAACGTGTCGCGGTCGACGGCGAGCCACGACGGCGACGCCCCGCGCGATGCGTGTTCCATCGCGCTCTGGATGAATCCATTCTCGCGCGAACCGGTGTGAACGCGGATTTCCTGTCCAGGCAACACGATGAAGCTCGGGATGTCGACCGTCTTGCCGTTCACTTCGATGTGACGGTGACGGACCAGCTGGCGCGCAGCCTTGCGGCTGGACGCGAATCCCAGGCGATACACCATGTTGTCGAGACGGCTCTCGAGAGCTGCCAACAGGTTGTGACCAGTGATGCCTGGCAGCGTGGAGACGTGCTCGAACGTGTTCCGGAACTGCTTCTCGGACACGCCGTAGATGCGCTTGATCTTCTGCTTCTCGCGCAACTGCTTGGCGTATTCAGATGCCTTGCGACGACGCGCGGTCGCCTGGCCATGCTGGCCGGGCGCGTACGGACGCCGTTCAACCGGGCACTTCTCGGTGAAACACTTCGTTCCCTTCAGGAACAGCTTGGTGCCTTCGCGACGGCACTGACGGCAACTGGGACCCGTGTAGCGCATGGATCAGACTCTCCGGCGCTTCGGGGGACGGCAGCCGTTATGCGGAATGGGCGTGACGTCCTTGATCGACTTGACCTGCAACCCTGCGGAAGCGAGCGCCTGGATCGCGGACTCGCGCCCACTGCCCGGCCCCTGCACGCGCACGTGAACCCGACGCATACCCACCGACAGCGCTTCGCGCGCGGCCTGCTCGGCGGCGACCGTGGCGGCGAACGGCGTCGACTTCTTCGAGCCCTTGAAGCCCGCCTTGCCGGCCGATCCCCACGCGACCGCGTTACCGCCCATGTCGGTGATGGTGATGGTCGTGTTGTTGAACGTGGCGCTGATATGCGCCACGCCTTCGGCCTCGATCACGCGTTTGGTCTTCTTTCCAGTTGCCATGTTTGAATCGGATGTCGGATGGCGGAAGGCGGATGTCGGAGACTAGGCTCGCACCGCCGACGGCCTGTTACTTCGTGACCTTCTTCTTGCCGGCGATCGCGCGGCGCGGACCCTTCTTCGTGCGTGCGTTGGTGTGCGTGCGCTGACCACGAACTGGAAGACCGCGGCGATGGCGAATGCCGCGATACGAACCAATGTCCATCAGTCGCTTGATGTTCATCGCGACTTCGGTGCGCAGCGCGCCTTCGACGCGATAGTCCTTTTCGATCGCCTGGCGCAGCTTGTTCACGTCCGCGTCCGTCAGGTCGCGCACGCGAAGCGCCGTGCTCACGCCGGTCTTCTCGAGGATTTCGCGCGCGGTCGTGCGACCAACGCCGAAGATGTAAGTCAACCCGATCTCGACCTTCTTGTCGCGAGGGAGATCGACGCCAGCAATACGAGCCATGTCAGCCCTGCCGCTGCTTATGCTTGGGGTTTCGCTTGCAGATGATGCGCGTCACGCCGCTGCGCTTGACGACGCGGCAGTGCTCGCAGATTGGTTGTACGCTGGTTCTGACCTTCACATCATCTCCACGCTATCGGACGGGCAAATCGTGCAAGACGCTCAAAATAGGCACCTTACGATGCCCGTGCAAGGGACGGAGTTGTCGCGTTTCTGACCCCGCCAGGGTCAGGTCGAAGTGAGTTCTCCGAGGACCCGGCGCATGGCGTCAGCCGGCTCGGAGGCGGCGGTTACGGTTCGCCCAAGGACGATGTAGGAAGCCCCGGCGCGGGCGGCATCGGAGGGGGTCACAACCCTGCTCTGGTCGTGGGTGGACTCGCCCGCCAGACGAACCCCTGGAACCAGCGTGGTCAGGCTACCCTCGTGCTCCATCCGGATTCTGGCCGCCTCGTGACCCGAGCAGACCACTCCGTGGGCGTTCCCCTCGCGTGCGATGCGCGCCAGACGGCTGACTTCGTCTGAAACCGAAGGCACAGGCTTGCCAGTCGCTTCCGAGTAGTCGGACTCACCCAGCGAAGTGAGGACCGTGACCGCGAGCACCCGACAGTGATCGCCGGCGCCCTCGACCGCAGCGGCGATCATCGCGCGCCCACCAATCGCATGCACGGTGATCAGCGAGGCACCGCAGGCTACCGCCGACCGAGCCGCCGAACGAACCGTGTTCGGAATGTCGTGGAACTTGAGGTCGAGGAAGACGTGCTTGTTGCGCGTTCGAAGTGCATCGACAATCGACGGTCCCGTGGCCGTGAAGAGCTCACTCCCGACTTTGTAGAACTCGCAGGAGTCGCCGAGTCGATCTATCAGAGCAAGCGCTCGTTCCATATCCGGGACATCGAGCGCCACGATCGGAATCGGCTTCACGACGGCCACTCCAGCGTGCCTGTGAGCTCCGCGACCGACTTTACGCCACGCACTTCGCACCACGATGCGAGGTCGCGAAGGAGCCGCGACGGTGTCCTGGGATCGCGCAGCACAGCGGTGCCCATCGCGAAGGCGGTCGCACCCGCGATGAGGTACTGAATCGCGTCGGTCGCGTTCGTAATTCCGCCCGCACCGATGATGGGCGCCCTGGTGGCACGGTACACCTTCCACGTCGCGAGCACCCCGATCGGCAGCAGCGCGCCGCCGCTCATGCCACCGCTGCCGAATCCGAGCTCTGGTTTGCGCGACTCCACGTCGATGAGCAGGCCCGGCATCGTGTTCACCAGGGTGAGGCCATTCGAGCCTGCCTCCAGCGCGATTGCGGCACTGCGCGCGATGTCGCTCGAAGTTGGAGAAAGCTTCGTGAACAGCGGCAGCCTGGTTGCGGTGCGTGCCCGCGTGACCACCTCGCGCAGCGCATCCGGATCGGCGCCGAACTCCATGCCGCCAGCCCGGACGTTGGGACAACTGACGTTCAACTCGAAGCCGTCAATGCCGTCAACTCCTTCGAGTCGCGCGACGACCTCACCAAAGTGCTCGACGCGGCTCCCGACCACATTCACGAGTATCCGCACTTTTTTTGCGCGCTGTGCGAGCCACGGGAGATGTTCGCTTCGAACTGCCTCAACACCAGGGTTCGCGAGACCGATCGCGTTGAGCATGCCGGAGGGAAACTCGGCGACACGTGGTGACGGCGCGCCATCCCGCGGTTCCAGGCTCACGGCCTTCGTGACCAGGCCGCCGAGGCTATCGAGATCGATCACGCCATCGAGCTCCCTGCCGTACCCGGCAGTGCCCGAGGCGAGGAACAACGGATTCTGGAGTGAAAGCCCGGCCAGCTCGACGGAGAGTCGCGACGTCGAGGCCGTGGTGGTCATCGTCCGCCGATTCCCGCCCCACCCCGACGCGCGTACTCGTCGAGGTATTTGAGCGTTGACTTGGCAATCGCGTCGGCGAGGGTCTGTTGTCCCTTCGAGCTTACCAGCCACGTCGCCTCGGAGGGGTTGGTCCCGAACCCGATCTCGACGAGCACCGCGGGCATATGCGAGGCGATGAGCACGGCGAACCCGGCCTGCTTCACTCCGCGATCGTTCGCGGACGGGTGCACCGGTTTGAGAGCCGCCTGCACGGTAGCGGCCAACTCGCTCGACTCGCGAAGGTGGGCGTTCTGAAGCATGTCGCCTAACACGAGTGCCAGCGGATCGCCCGGTTCGGTGCTCTCTCCCAGGAACCGGTCGGCGTCGTTTTCCATCTCGGCGACGTACCGCTCGTCCTCTGTCTTGGCATCAGAGAGGAAATATGTCTCGAAACCGCGGGCCGTACGAGGGTTGCGCCATCGCGGGTTTGCGGCGTTGACATGGATCGAGATGAACAGCGTCGCCCCGGCGTCATTTGCGATGCGGCCGCGATCGCGCAGCGCAATCAGCGTATCGGTATTGCGAGTCATGAGCACGTCCACGCCGCGCTCGATCAGGGCTGCCCGCAACTTCCACGCGACGGCGAGCGTCACGTCCGCCTCATGGACGCGCTGCCGCGTGCTCGTTGTCCCCTTCATTCCGCGGTCGGGCCCACCGTGTCCGGCGTCGACCACGACCAGTGGCCGTGCACGAACAGGCGCCGGCGGCCGGCGCTCGACGTTCGTCGCCGCCGTATCAGCGACCTGCAACGTGAGGAAGAGCGCAGTCAGGATCATCGTTTTCGGAATGCCCGCGCCATGTCGCGTTCCGCATCACGGCGGCGCGCGTCATCGCGCTTGTCGTGGAGTTTCTTGCCGCGCGCCAGGGCCATGCTGACCTTTGCGCGGCCGCGGCGGAAGTACAACTCGAGCGGGACCAACGTCAGGCCCTGTCGTTCGACGGCCCCGATGAGCCGACGAATCTCGCGCTGGTGAAGCAACAGCTTCCGTGTGCGCGTTGCCTCGTGGTTTATGTAACCTCCGCTGCCATAGGGGGCGATGTGCGCATTCAACAGCCACAGCTCCCCGTCCCGCACGACGCCATAGGCGTCGGCGATGTTCGCGTGGCCGCCCCGCAGGGACTTCACCTCGGTGCCCGTCAGCACGAGTCCGGCCTCGAACGTGTCCAGCAACTCGTATTCGTGTCGCGCCGCCCGGTTGCGCGCGATGCTCTGGCGTTCGTTGTCAGTGGTTTTCGTGTCCGCCATGGCAGTCACCGTTCGACACGCACTTCACCCCACAGGTTCCGCGCAGGCGCAAGTTAGGCAGGCAAGCGTCGCGAGGGCAGTGTCGCTGAACCTAACGTCGCGGGTCGTTCGTCACATCACGCGGTTCCGCTGCGTCGGCGATGACGTGCCTGGTGCGAAAAGCGCGTGATCACGTTTGTTGGTCACTCGGAAGAGCGCCTGTGGACCTTCTTAGTGCTTTCTCCGATACAGGATAAATCGAGCCGTTTGATCAGCGGGCTCAGGGTAGGAAATTGACTGCACCGCAGGCGTCCGGTTACGTTCCGGCCCCCTGCCGAAGTGGTGGAACTGGTAGACGCGCTGGCTTCAGGAGCCAGTGGGCGAAAGCTCGTGGGGGTTCGAGTCCCCCCTTCGGCATATCACAAAAGAAACGACGGCCACCGCGAGATGGCCGCCGTCTCTTTTTCCGGTCTCGTCAGGGCTGTTTCGCGCCCCAGACCGATGGCGGGACGTCTTCCGGGACTGAGGCGACTCCGAACGCGCGGCGGAGCGATTCCTGGGATTCGTCCACGTACCGGCGGACGATCACGGCCGCCCGCGCCACGTTTCCGGAGATGTCGCGCGCGCCAACGCGTTCGAGCAGCGATCGCGCGGCGCGCTCGTCAGGCGTGTCGCGCATGGACCGATCGGCGAACACGGTGCGCAATGAGGACAACCGCTGGTTGAGCTGGCGCTCGGCAACCGCGACCATCCCGGCCGCAACGCTGCGATCCATATGGAGCGCCTGTCGCATCTCGCGCGCGACGAGTGAACCCGTCTTGTCATCGAGCGCGTCCCGTTCCGCGACGAGCAGGGCCAGCGCGCGCCGGGCATATCGCAACTCCCAGCGTGCGCGATCGGCATCGCCATCCCCGGCAACCGTCGCCAGCCACTGCACGTCCTGGTCATCCGGCTCGACCGACGCTGACTGCACGTACGATTGCACTGCCTTGCCGCGCTGCTCCGCCGCTTTCGATTTCCGGAAGGGCCACGCCACGATCCGCTTCCTCAGGCGTGAAGCACCGGAAGACCGACGCGCGCACGCACGACCGGTTCATCCTGCAACAGGTCGGCGAGATGCACGCTCTCCAACGCGTCGTCGATCCGCTGCTGCAGCATCATCCACACGGGCCGGATACTGCAGTTCGACGAGTCGGCGCAGCGATCTTCGGCCACGGGATGCGTCAGGCAGCGAACGTCGAAGGTCGTGTGCTCCGACGCAGCGACCACCTGCCGAATGGAGATGTCGCCCGGGTGGCGTGCCAGCTCGTATCCGCCGTGCGAACCACGCACGCTGGCAACGATCCCGGCACGCCGCATTCGCAGCAGGATCTGCTCGACATAGTCCGCGGGGAGGCGCTCCTGCGATGCGATTTCGCGGCCCGTGACCGGACCACTCCCGTGACGGCGCGCCAGGTTCAGCGCGCAGATCAATCCGTACTCGGCCCACGTCGTGATGCGCATCGGGTCAAAAGCTAGCGAGAACTGTTCACCATCGCGATTGGCTCAACCGCCAGCCGACACTGGCCCATGCTTCCCGCCGGGCACTCCGATATCGGTCATCTTGCGCAGGTTCAGCACCTCGTCCACCTCGTCCGCAGGAATGATTCCTTCGCGCTTCACGAGATCTCGGATGAGGATTCCCTCTTTCACGGATCGCTTGCTCAGCTCCGCCGCCGCCGCGTAACCGATCTGCGGGGCAAGCGCGGTGGCCAGGGCCGCCGAACGCTCGACCCAGTACGACAGCATCTCGCGGTTCGCTTCGATGCCCCTCACACAGCGTTCATCGAGGATAGTCGCCGCACGCGTCATGATGCGCATCGAAAGCATGATGTTCAGCGCGATCACCGGCATCATGGCGTTCAGCTCGAGCTGCCCGTGCTCCGCCGCGATCGTGACCGTGGTATCGCAGCCGATGACCTGGAAGCAGACCTGGTTCACCATCTCCGGAATCGATGGATTGATCTTTCCGGGCATGATCGATGACCCGGGTTGCACTGCGGGCAGCTTGAGCTCGTCGATGCCCGTGCGCGGCCCCATGGCCATCAGCCGCAGGTCACTTGCGATCTTGCTCAGGTCGACCGCGAGCACTCGCATCGACGCGGAAAACGCGGCGGCGTCTCCCATACTCTGCATGAGCTGCACGCGATCCTGGCCGATCCGCAGGTCGAGTCCCGTGATTTCGCGCAGGTACTTGTTCATGAGCGCCGGATATTCGGGCTCCACCGTTACTCCAGTGCCCACGGCACTGCCGCCGATGCCAAGATCGCGCAGGTAATCGGCGCTTTCCTTCACGCGCCGAAGGCCCCGGTCTACTGATCCAGCCCACGCCGTGAATTCCTGGCCGAGTCGGATTGGCATCGCGTCCTGCAGGTGCGTGCGGCCCGCCTTCACGATGTCGTCGAACTCCCGCCCTTTCTTCGCGAACGAGTCCCGTAGTGAGTCGAACGCGCGCAGGAAGCCATCCAACTCGGCCAGGCACCCCAACCGGATGGCGGTCGGAATGGTGTCGTTCGTGCTCTGCGCCATGTTGACGTGGTCGTTCGGATGCACTGGGGTGTACGTTCCCCGCTTGCCTCCGAGGAGTTCGTTCGCGCGATTCGCGAGGACCTCGTTCACGTTCATGTTGTGCGAGGTGCCGGCGCCCGCCTGGAACCAGTCGACCACGAACTGGTTGTCGTGCTTGCCCGCCAGCACTTCGTCGGCGGCGGCGATGATGGCGTCAGCGAGTCGCTTCTCGAGGCGGCCCGTGTCGCGATGGGTCATCGCGGCGGCTTTCTTGATCCAGACCTGGGCAACGACGAAAGGCCTCAGCGGACGCAGGCCGCTGATCGGGAAATTCTCGACCGCTCGCTGCGTCTGGACGCCATAGAGCGCATCATCGGGCACCTCGAGCGTCCCGAGAGGATCTTTTTCAGTGCGCACGTTGTTTTGCATAGGTGAAGAAAGCCAAAGGGGGCGACGGCGCTTGCGCCGTCGCCCCCGTGGTCTCCCGCAATCCGTCGATCAGGGACGCGGGGGAGTCGGAACCTGATAGGTGGAGATGACGCCCAGATTCCCTTCGCCAGCCGCAACGTAATTCGTGCGCAGGCGGGTAGCCACTACCGACCGCACGCCCGAGCTGGTGGACCAGTTCTGGTGCCAGCGGAACGGTATCGAGTCAACGCCGTCATCCACGAAGGTGCAGAGCACGTTGCGCGTCTGCACGGCAGGATTGGAGGCTGTCGCGTAACGCAGCGACACCACGATCGAACTCCGCGGATCCTGCGGCGGCGTCCAGTTCAGGTGGATCGCTTCGGTACCGGCCGGCACGTTGATATTCGTCGGAAAGTCGAACGCTTCGGCTGTCTTGGCGCGGATGGTGCCGGCCGGGAACCCGCCCGACACGCCAGGAACGCTCACGACGATGCTGTCGCCCGGGGTGAACGCGAACGAGCTGGCCGGCCGGTAGGCGATACCATCGGGAGTCGTTGTCCGATCGAGCGAGTTGGCCACTCCGCCAACGGTCGCGGACACGCTCGGACCGGCATCGAGATAGGTCACGCCGACGAGGTTATTCCCTTCCTGAAACAGGACGTCCGCGCACGTGTCAGAGGTAAAATCCGCGTTTGGAACAGCGGACAGGTTGCCCTTGAAGAAGAGGCCTTCGGCCTTTGCGAAATGCGCACCCGCCGCCGATTTCTGGGCGGAGACGGTCACGAATCCCCAGGTGCCCTGAGGGCTGATGTCCTGGAGCGACGTGTCGCAGGCCACGACGAAAGCGGTCCCGATCACGGGAAGAACCCAGGTCCAGCGGGAAGGAGAACGGAAGTGCCGGTGCATCATGTTGTCCGGGTTAAAAGTCTCGCACACCGGCTATGGGACCGGCGGCATTTCGACGTGAGCAAATCTGTCCTGTTGAGCCGGGATTCGCGAGCGGTTACGGTCGCTTCGTCACACCTGAAAACCAGCCAATCCCGAAGGCGACGCGCGTGCCTAACGTGGACGACTGGCCAGCAACTCTAGGATATAGGGATTCGACCTACGTTCTTCTCCGACGGTCGTGGCCGGACCGTGGCCCGGCAGTACACGGGTCTCCGGTGGAAGTGCCACGATGCGTTCGAGTGACTTCGCAAACTGGCCGACATTCCCGAACGGAAGGTCCGTCCGGCCGATCGAACCCGCAAAGAGGCAATCCCCGACCAGCGCTATCCCGTGGCCATGAATGGTCACGTGTCCGGGTGAGTGCCCTGGCGTGTGCATCACGGTGAATGACAGCTCACCAAGACGCAGACCCTGACCCTCGACAAAACGCTCCCGCGGCACGTCGTCCCCGTCGAAAGGAAGCCCATACGACGCCGCCTGGAACGGCCCCGCCTCGAACATTGGGATGTCCGCCTCGTGCAGGAACACCGGCAGGTCAAAGCGAAGTCGAAGGGCCTTCACCGCCCCGACGTGGTCGAAGTGGGCGTGGGTCAGCCAGATCGCCCGGAGATTGACGCCCGCCTTCTCCACCGCCTCGATCAATCGTTCGGCATCGTCGCCGGGATCGACCATCGCTGCGTCGCGGGTCGCGCGGTCGATGACGAGGTACGCGTTTTCCTGGAGCGGACCCGTTTCGAATGGGACGACTTCGAGTGAATCCGATGTCACGCAGGCAATACAGCGTCGCGACGCGCGGTGAGGTACTTCTCGGCGGCGATGGCCGCCGTGGTCGCGTCGCCCACCGCGGTGGTCACCTGTCGCGTGAGTTGCACGCGAACGTCGCCCGCCGCGTACAACCCGGGAATCGAGGTCTGCATCTTGTCGTCGGTCACGAGGTAGCCCATCGGATCGTGATCGACGTGCTCTTCGATGATTCCGGTGTTCGGACGGAACCCGATGAAGACGAACATGCCGTTCACGGCGAGGTCCGAGAGCACTCCCGTCTTGACGCTCCTGAGCGAGAGGTGGTGCACCAGGCCATTTTCGTCACCGTGAACCTGCTCGACGACTGTATCCAGGATCGTCTCGATCTTCGGATTCTCGGCGACGCGCTTCTGGATGATCTTCGACGCCCGGAACTCGTCGCGCCGGTGGATCAGGTAGACCTTCGATGCATATCGCGTAAGGAAGTCGGCTTCCTCGCACGCGGCATCGCCACCGCCGACGACGGCGATATCCTGCCCACGGAAGAACGCGCCGTCGCAGATCGCGCAGTACGAGACGCCCTTGCCGGCGTATTCCACTTCGCCGGGAATGCCCAGCTTGATCGGCGTTCCGCCGGCCGTGATGATGACCGCCGGCGCGCGATAAATCTCCCCGTTGTCGCAGATACACTCGAAGAGATCACCGATCCTGCGGATGGCGGTAACACCTGCCGTCCTGAACTCGGCGCCGAACTTCTTCGCGTGGCTCTCGAACTTCTGCGCGAGCTCCCAGCCGAGTATGTGCTCGAAGCCGGGATAGTCCTCGATCATCTCGGTGTTCAGCAGCTCCCCGCCTGGCGCGCCCCGTTCCAACACTACCGTGCGCAACATGGAGCGACCCGCATACATGGCTGCCGTCATGCCGGCTGGCCCCGCTCCTACGATGATGACTTCGTACTCGAACTCGTTCGCCAAGGGAGAGAAAAGAAGGGAGTTGGGAGATGGGAGATGACCGCTCTCTCTGCTCTTCTCCCGTTCCTAAATCTAGTAACGGCGGGAAGTCATGAGGCAGGAGGCAAAGCTGAGAACCGACTCACCGAATGTGCCGCCCACCGTCAACGATCACGCAGTCGCCTGTCACGTATTCGGCGTGCAGGAGATACAGCATCGCCTGCACGACATCCTCGGGTGAGCCGTCGCGTTTCAGCGGCGTGGTCTCGGTGAGGTGTCGCGAGAACTTTGGATCGAAGTTTTCGGGGAGCAGCACAGTGCCGGGTGCGATCGCATTGACGCGAATCCGCGGCGCCAGCACGCGAGCCAGCGCGCGTGTCAGGTAAACCACTCCGGCCTTGCTCACGCCGTGCGGCACGTACGGCGGCCAGATCTCGAACGCGGCGAGATCGGCGATGTTGATGATCGAACCTCCGTCAGGAAGGTGACGTGACGCCTCCTGTGAGATGAGAAACGGAGCGCGCAAGTTGAGGTCCAGCACGGCGTCCCAGTCGGACGGCTTAACCTCTCCCACAGGCATCCTGATCATCACGGCGGCGGAATTCACGACCACGTCAAGCCGGCCGCACCGGGCAACGACATCGCGAACCAGCTGCGCCGGCGCCTCCGATTGCGTCAGGTCGACCTGGAACAGCGTGGCTTTCGCGCCGGCCGCTTCGATCAGCCGAACCGTTTCGTCGACGAGGGGGCCTGACGAGTGGTAATGGACGGCGACATCATAGCCGTCGCCGGCTATGGCGACCGCCAGAGCGCGACCCACGCGGTGTCCAGCGCCGGTGACCAGCGCCACTGGCCGACCCTCACGCGCCGCGTCAGGCATTTCCAGTCCGCGTTGCGCGCACCGATTCCGCGCGCGCCAGCTGAACCTCGAGCCACTCGCCGGGAACCTTCATTGCGCCAACCACTCGAATTCCATCAGCGCTGCCGTGCGAATCCGACCCCCCGCTCGGCACGAGCCCGAAGTGGTTCGCGAGTGCGAGCAGTCGCGCGCGATCTTCAGCCGAATGCGAAGGATGGATGACCTCCACACCGTCCATTCCCATTGCCGCAAACTCCGCGATGCGCTTCATGCTCCCATCCGGCCCGGGGTGCGCGATGACCGCAATCCCTCCACATCGATGTACCAGGTCGATCGCCTCGGCGATCCCGATGCGCCGTTTGTCGAGATAGGCCGGCCGGCCGGCGCCGAGGTAGCGATCGAAGGCGTCGCGGAGGTCCATCGCCCAGCCATTCTCGACCATCGCGCGAGCCACGTGCGGCCGGCCCATCGCGGCGTCACCGGCCACCGCGAGGACGTCGTCGAATGAGATGCGCACGCCGAGTTCATTCAATCGTTTGACGATCGCGATGGCCCGGTCACGGCGCGCCACTCGGAATACCGCGAGCGAATCGCGCATCTCATCGAGGTCGGCCAGGTGCAGGCCCAGGATGTGGCTCTCCTGCTCGCCTTCGTACGCGCTCAACTCGACGCCTGGGATGAGCTCCAGGCCCGAACCGGTGGCTGCCGCTTTCGCCTCCTCGATTCCCGCCACGGTGTCGTGGTCGGTCAGCGCGATCGCGCGAAGTCCTGCCTGACGAGCCGCTGCAACGACACCCTCGGGCGGGATCGTCCCATCCGAGGCCGTGGAATGAAGGTGCAGGTCGATGTGCCGCGCGCCGGCGGGCGCGGCGTCACCCGTCACGGCGAGTAGCCGGCTTCGGGCGAGGTCTCCCCCGGCTGTGACTGCGCGAACAAGCGGCGCACTTCGTCGTCAGGCAGCTCGGCCAGCGATTGTTCGCGCGAGCGTGTTCCGTGCGGGCTGTAACGCGTGACGCGAACTTCCCGTGTGTCGCCGCTGCCGGCAACGAACAGGAGACCGAACTCGTCGTGCTCGTACTGCGTGACGTACCCCGAAGGAAAAACGCGCCAGGACTTGCCGTCGATGCTTATGGAACGCGTTGGCATGCTCAGGACAACTCCAATTCGGTGAGTATTTCGTCGTTGGGTTCCATTCCGGCACGTTCCCTCGCGCCCTTCAGGACCGAGGCATCCCCCGCTTCGATGAACTCCAGGTAGGCCGATGGGTCACTGGGGCTGCGAAAGACCCAGTGCTTGCACCCATCCTTGGCGAGCTTGTCGCGCCGTTCGCGCCACTCGCGCTCCTTCTTCTGTTCATCGGCCGGATCGATAATCCGCCAGTCCACCGTCATGACACGCGGCATCGGTTTCAGCTCCCGGGTTCGGCGATAGACTCCAGTTGCTGCTTCACGAAACCAAGGAACTTATCCGCGTCGGCTCCGTCGACAACGCGATGATCGAACGAGAGGAAGAAGTGCGCGCAGGTGCGGATCGCGATCACGTCCTCTCCTTCCGTTCCCTTCACGACCCTGGGCCGCTTCTCGATCGTTCCCGTGCCGAGGATCGCGACCGTCGGCTGCGGAATCACCGGCGTGCCCATGATGGAGCCGAACACGCCAGGGTTCGTGATCGTGAACGTGGCGTCCTGGACTTCCTCGGGCTTGAGCTTCTTGGCGCGCGCGCGCTGCGCGAGGTCATTCAACGACCGCGTCAGGCCGGCGAGTGAAAAGTTGTCCGCATCCCGAATGACCGGGACGATGAGTCCCCAGTCGAGTGCGACCGCAATGCCGATGTGATAGTGCTTGCGAAAGACGATCTCGTTGCCGCGCACGGCGGCGTTGATGACGGGGAACTTCTTCAGCCCTTCGACTACTGCCTGGATGACGAACGGGAGGTACGTGAGCTTGTCGCCGCGGGCCTCGTACTCTGGCCGGAGCTTGTCGCGCACGCGGGTAACCCGCGTTAGGTCGACCTCGAAGACCGTCGTAACATGCGCCGACGTCTGCTTCGAGTACGCCATGTGGCCGGCCGTGAGCTTGCGGATCTTGCTCATCGGCTCGACGACATCCCCGGGCCACGGCGTCACGACCGGCGGCTGATAGTCGAAGCCGGCAGGCGCGTACATCGATGGCCGCGGTGCAGCGGTACCGGGAGCGGCCGAAGCGGGCGGACCGGATTCCAGATAAGCAGTGAGGTCTTTCTTCGTCACGCGGCCGGAAACGCCGCTTCCGCTCAGCGAAGCGATGTCGACGCCGTGTTCTGCAGCCATCCGGCGCACCAATGGCGATGACTTCGTACGCAGCCGCTCTTCGAGCGATCCTGGCGCGGGCGAGCCCGGGACGTAGGCAGGCATGCCGGGTGATGTCGTCCTGCCGTCCGCCTGCGGCGCAGCAACCGATCCAGCGCTTGTCGCTGCTGCGCCCGCGGCCGCTGGAGCAGGTTGAGCGGATGGCGCGGGCTTCGACGCTGCCTGCGCTGGAGCGGCGGCGGGCGACGGTGTCTCGACCGCCGCATTTACGTCGGTCTCGAGTCGCGCGACCACCGCGTTCACCGGGACGGTCTCGCCTTCCTTCACCAGGATCTCGGCGAGTATGCCGGCGCTCACGGCCTGCACTTCGGAGTCGACCTTGTCGGTGGAAATCTCGAAGATCGTCTCGTCGCGCTTGACCGGATCGCCAACCTTCTTGAACCATTTTGTCAGCGTGCCTTCGGCGAGCGATTCGCCCATCGATGGCATGAGAACGTCTATGCGGGCCATTCTTTGGTGACTAGTGACTGGTGACTAGTGACTGGTGACTGGAGATGACTGGTTCAGTCACCAGTCACCAATCACCAGTCACTTCTTTTTCGAAAGCCGACGGAGAACGAGGAGCGGCAGCGTCACCGCTCCTAGAATCATGCCGACCAGAGCGAACCAGTACCAGTCACAAGCGGGCAATCCCTCGGCCGGAACGCACCCGCGCGCCGTGCTGACGAACTTCCCCACCAGGACGGCGATCATCCCGCCGCTCCACATCCCAATGAAGGTCGCGAAGCAGCCGATGCCGATTCGCTTTCCGCGAGCGATCTCGGCGTCACTCGTTCCTGATACTGGTGGCGACCCCCCGGAATCACTCGCCACGCGCGAGCCTAATAGGCGGCTTCGAGCGCGTGCGTCGGATCGGTCTTCTGATGAAGCGTCACGAAATACCGCTTGACGTTGCGGTCGATCCGGCTCTCTCCCATCTGGTCGGTCGTCGCTTCGACAAAGGTGTAGTGGCCACCTTCGGGCTTCGCCGTTACCTGGACCGTTGCCTCAATTTCCGGCTCGCCAACGACGCCGCGGAACGTCCTCGATCGTGAAGCCGAGGAGACTGTCTGGAGGCCAAGTGATGGAAAGAACCTGTCGGCTGACTCGATCACTTCAGCCGGCGTAAGTGAGGTCCGATAAAAGTGGCGCATGCGTCTCCGATTGCGCGTCTGTCCTGTTGTCCGTCTGCCGCTTACCCGTCTACCCGTCTACTTGGCTTCACCACGTGCGGGAAAAACTTCCTGCATCCAGTCCATCCGCTCGAGCTTCTTCGTCGAGTCACGCTGGAACCTGATGGCGACGGCCCACTGCCCTGCCGTGATGAAGTGCATCGTGGCGTAGTAGGTTCCGAGCTCAGGGCCTTTTACCAACGGGTCGTACGCATCAATCCCGTCCTCGCTGGTCGCGAAGATCTGCCCCTGCCCTGACTCGATAGGCTCGCCGGTCTCGCGATCGCGCACCACGACCTTGTACTTGATCGGTTCGCGCGCGCGGGGCGGAACTGGGTCGGGAAGGACGCGAAGCTCCATGTCTTCCGTGAGGAGCTTCATGCTGAGGTCGCGCGGGCGGGGCTGGCAGGCCGCCGCAAGCAGCGCGACGAAGAGTGTTAACTGCCAGCTCCGGGCGAGTCTCACGAGGCGTAGTACTCCAGGCCGAGGTGGGTGATCTGCTCCTCACCCATGAGGTGTCGGAGCGTGTTCTTCAGCTTTGTCTGCTGAATGAATAGATCGTGCTCCGGCTGGAGTCCCGCAGCGGCCATCGGCGACTTGTAATAGAAGCTTAACCATTCCTGAATCCCCTTCATTCCGGCCCTGTGCGCGAAGTCGGAGAAGAGGGCGAGGTCGAGCACAATTGGCGCCGCGAGAATCGAATCGCGGCACAGGAAGTTGACCTTGATCTGCATGGGGTATCCCATCCACCCCACGATGTCGATGTTGTCCCAGCCTTCCTTGTTGTCGCCACGCGGTGGGTAGTAGTTGATGCGGACGACGTGCGAGAACTTGTCGTACAGGTCGGGATACAGTTCGGGCTGCAGGATGGTGTGCAGCACGCTCAGCTTTGACTCTTCCTTCGTCTTGAATGACGCAGGGTCGTCGAGCACTTCGCCATCGCGATTGCCGAGGATGTTCGTCGAATACCAGCCGGCCAGGCCGAGCATGCGCGCCTTGATCCCCGGCGCGATCACGGTCTTCATCCACGTCTGGCCGGTCTTGAAGTCCTTCCCGGAGATCGGCACTGACCGCTGGTTCGCGAGCTCGATCAATGCTGGAGTGTCGACGGAAAGGTTCGGTGCGCCGTTCGCGAACGGAACGCCCTCCATGATCGAGGCCCAGGCGTAGAGCATCGATGGGGCGATGGCGTCATCGTTGCGTTCCATCGCGCGCTCGAACTGCTCGATCGTCGCGTGCGGCGGTCCCGGCTTGATGTAGGTCTCGGTCGACGCGCACCAGACCATGACGAGACGATCACACCGGTTGCGCGCCTTGAAATCGCGAATGTCCTGCCGGAGCTGTTCGGCCAGGTCGCGC
>Ga0111539_10003562_pt1 | contig 20524 bp, 18 predicted proteins | sample RhiMethybrSRZTD1_FD_79667 | JGI IMG/M metagenome (GOLD analysis project Ga0111539, IMG submission 79667) | Populus rhizosphere microbial communities from Tennessee, USA - Rhizosphere MetaG P. TD hybrid SRZTD1 (version 2) (version 2) | ecosystem: Host-associated > Plants > Roots > Rhizosphere >...
ACGGTCGGGCTTCTGATACGGGCATGCTAGACTAATTGCGCATACCGAAACATTACGTGGAGGACTTCCGACTTGCGAGTCTTGATTACAGGCGGCGCCGGTTTTATCGGCTCACATCTTTCCGACGCTTATCTAAAACGCGGCGACGAAGTCTTTGTCATCGACGATCTTTCCACCGGCAGTTTTGAAAACATCGGCCACTTAAAAGACCATCCTCGCTTCAAATACACGATCGACAGCGTTCGTAACCAGCAGGTAATGGCCGAGCTGGTAGATCAGTGCGACGTCATCTTTCACCTGGCCGCAGCGGTCGGAGTCAAACTGATTGTCGAAAGCCCGGTGCACACGATTGAAACGAACGTGCACGGCACTGAAGTCATTCTTTCTCTGGCCAACAAGAAAAAGAAAAAGGTGCTCATCGCTTCAACGTCCGAAGTCTACGGTCTGAGCACGCAGGTGCCGTTCACCGAAGATGGGAATCTGGTAATGGGCGCCACCACGAAAGGACGTTGGAGTTACGCGTGCTCGAAAGCGATTGACGAATTTCTGGCGCTGGCTTACTGGCGCGAAAAGAAATTGCCGACCGTCGTCGTGCGACTCTTCAATACTGTTGGCCCCAGGCAAACCGGACAGTACGGGATGGTGATTCCCACTTTTGTGAAGCAGGCGCTGTCGGATCATCCGATCACTGTTTACGGTGACGGCACGCAGTCGCGTTGTTTTTGTTATGTCGGCGACGTGATCGGCGCCTTAATGAAATTGATGGATGACGAGCGGGCCGTGGGCGAAGTCTTCAACGTCGGTTCGAACCAGGAAATTACGATCCGCGATTTGGCAAAGAAAGTAAAAGAGCTAACCAAATCAGCATCCGAGATTGTCTTCGTGCCTTACGACGAAGCCTATGAAGAAGGCTTTGAAGACATGCCGCGCCGCATTCCGAACATCTCCAAAGTAAACAGGCAGGTGGGCTTTGAGCCGCAAATGGACCTCGACGGAATTCTTAGAAGCGTGATCGAATTTCACACCGGGCAACAGTCACGAGCAACGAAGCAAGGCGGATGAAAATTAAGGCTGTCGTTCACCTGGTCGGGGCGGCGGGGTCAGGCCTTGCCTCAAAAGTTCGACAGTTCAACATCTCATTCACACCGGGCTTGAGCCCGGTGATCGGTGGCTGGGAGAAATTCGCGAAACCGTTTTAACGGTTTCGTCTTCTTCCCGGACCACTAAGCTTTGAGCACGAGGCAGTTACGTCACCGCCCAGACTGAGAAACCGTTGAAACGGTTCCTTGATCAGTCACTGGGACTCGGTCACCGGGCTGAAGCCCGGTGTGAATGAGAGGCAAAGCCGGGCGGGGTCAGGCCTGCAATTCTGCGATTCCCTGGTTAGGCTTTGATCAAAACCGAGTGGGAGGACATCCTCGACGCACGGCCGGTCGATGCGAAATTCGGGGACGTCGCGAATGGATCAAAAGCCTCGTTTGAGGCAGGTCGACCGACAGAGAAACGGTGTGACATACCCAGCGGTATCTTTCGTGGTTCTGATCGCGCTGACGCAAACCATTGCGCCGACCGCGACACTTAACAACCATCAAACTCACCCGAGCCTGGAAACAAATATCGCCCACCCGCGATTGTTGTTTGGTCAGAGCGACGTGCCGGAGATAAAAAGACGCGCCGCACTCCCAATCCTTCAACCAACCGTAAAACGTTTGCTGGAGCGCGCCGAGTGGCAGTTGACCGCCCCACAAATCATCCCTTCAATCAGCAAGCGGGGCGAACCTGATCCTCCGGGAGAGGACAAGGGCCTGCAAAGCGCGCGGTTGCTCCAGGGACGCGTACTTACATATTGCATGGCATTCACCCTGACCGGCGAGAAGAAATATCGCGATGCCGCAGTTGCTGAACTGAGACATGCCATCAATGATTGGCGCATCTGGGTGGACACTGCGCATCAACTTCCGTTCGATTTGATGAGCGGCGAAACCTGCATGACGTTCGGCCTGGCGTGGGACTGGCTTTATCACGATCTCACTTCGGATGAGCGCGCTCAACTGCGCGCAGGCGTTGAACGGCGCGGCTTGATTCCTTACTTGGAATCCGCCAAAGCCGCCAGGCCACCTTTCTTTTTTACCGCAAATCACAATTGGAATCCGGTGTGTAACGGTGGCGCCGCAGTGCTGGCGCTGGCGCTGGCAGGCGAGAGCCCTCTATCGGCCGATGTCTTGAAGATCGCGGTCCCGGCCATGGACCACTTCTGGAATCATCTGACTGAGGATGGTGGCTGGGACGAAGGCACTGGCTATTGGGACTACGGCTTTCGCTATGCGTTTATCGCCGCCGAAGCGTTGCGGCGGGAGGGAAAGCCGGGTGGCGCCGAACGATTTCAGTTGGCAGGCGCAAAACGAACCGGCTATTTCCCGATCGTCTTTAATCCGGGAAAGAAATTGAGCGTTAGCTTTGGCGATTCAAATGGCCGCGCGAACGATCCAATTTTTTATTTACTGGGACGCAAATACCGCGACCCTACCTTCATTTGGTTTAGCGATCGGGTCGCCCCGCGGGCTACCCGCGCGGGCGGCTGGCCTCAGGAAGTGTTCGCGCTGCTGTGGCGTCCGGTGGATGAGACCTGGCTGCCAGAGGCGCAGCGCAATTATCAACCGCAAATCGATCCCGTCTACGTCTTCCCGTCTATAGGTTGGGCGATGATGACGCCGCGTCAGCCGGATCCGCCTTACTTCCTCGCATTGAAGAACGGCTCGCTGGCGGCTAACCATACCCATCTCGATCTAAATCACATCAGTGTTGGCTATGGCGACACGATGCTGGCGGTAGAGTTGGGCAGCCGTCCTTACCCTGGAGATTATTTCGGGCCGCGGCGGTATAGCTATTACGAGCTCACCACTGCCGGACATAACACTGTTTTGATTGGTGGGAAGGGTCAGGTTCTGGGTAAGCAAGGCAAGTTGCTGGGGCCATTTAAGGGCGCCGGCTATGAAGCGCTTACTGGTGTGGCCGACCGCGCCTATGAAGTTGCTGCTACCCGAGTGCGTCGCCACTCAGTTTTTGTGGATAAGCGCTTTTGGATCCTAATCGATGAGATCGCCACTCCGGATCCGGAAGCGGCTGAATTACGATTTCACACCTACGGCAAAGTGACTGCGCCGACATCTCGACATTGGGTTTTCGAGCAGGGAGACGCGGCGCTGGACATTGTCGTTCCGGATAGTGAGATTACCGGCGGGTTGGAGAACCCTGCCGGATGGATCAGGCCGGTTACCGTACTCAGTTTGAAAGTGGAGCCGGCACGAGAACACACCTTGATTACTGTTTTGCAACCGCGCTCGAAGCAGTCAAAGGCGCTCGGCAAAGTCGGGATTCAGCAGAACAATCAACAACTGGTCGTGACCGTCGAAGGTGCGCGAGTGACGTTCGATCGCGGGTCAGATGGATGGCGAATCAACAACGTGCGCGTCGTAAAGTGAGGGGTTGCATGGGCCTTACCCTCCGTGGGACGCACCGTTCGAAGATGCAGTCTCAACCGCGACGCGCCGCCTCGATTGCAGCGATATCGATCTTTTTCATTTCCATCATCGCATCGAACGCGCGCTTGGCGGCGGCGGGATCGGGATCGGTAACCGCGTTCGTCAGGGCGATCGGGGTAATCTGCCAGGATAATCCCCATTTGTCCTTGCACCAGCCGCACGCGCTCTCCTGGCCGCCGTTGCCTACGATTGCGTTCCAATAGCGATCCGTTTCGGCCTGGTCAGCGGTTGCGACCTGAAACGAGAACGCTTCGTTATGCTTGAACGCAGGCCCGCCGTTGAGCCCAAGGCACGGAATCCCCATCACGGTAAACTCGACGGTCAACACGTCCCCTTTCTTCCCCGACGGAAAGTCTCCCGGTGCGCGGTGCACCGCTCCGACAGATGAATCAGGAAAGGTCTCGGCGTAAAACCGCGCCGCGTCCTCCGCGTCGCCATCGTACCAGAGGCAAATCGTGTTCTTTGCTGGTTCCCCCATGTCACACCTCCGATTGAATGTTCGCTGCTCTTTAACGTCCAGTAGTTATCGCATCGACGTGACCTGGTGTCCACCCTGCCGTGCTTCGGCTTCGGCGAGCCACCCTCTGGTTACCTCATCGATCGGGACACTCGACAGATACGGTTTGATGTCGAGGATCGGCGTGCCATCGAGCATATCGATACCAGCAACCCGTAACCTGCAGCCGTCTCGATCCAGGAGTTTGACAACCGTGAGGCCAATAGGATTCGGCCGGCGTGGCGAGCGGGTCGCAAACACGCCATGTGGTCGCGTATCTGTGGGCGGCGTACCGAGCAAATCAAATCCGTCGACGCGGTCGAAGAGCCAAAGCACAAAAAGATGTGAGAAGCCGTCTATGTCAGTCAGCCCTTGCTCGTACTCAGGCAACAACTCGAGAACACCCTGAGCGTCGTGTTGCGCGCCACACCCTTTCGGAATCTGCGACGTCTCCGAGTAAGGACTCCGGACATAGCCTATCGGGCGAAACAAAGTAGCTTGTGCCATACAACCGATTCTATGGTGTTCATCCGCCGACGTCGACCAGAACGAGCTCCGCGTTCGGTGTTGCTGAACAATGGCCCGCTATGATGAGCGCGACTAACATTAGCTCTTGCCTCCAGTGAGTCCCGACCAAAAAGGCAGGGGTCGGGCAATTCTGCGATTCTCAACGACCTGAAAGGCTGACGAAGGTCCTTGATTCGCACCCGGGCCAGCCCCTTTTTTTCGCTTGCCCCCATTCCAAAAGGCTACCAGAACCGCAGATTAACCCCGTTCGGACATCGGTATCCACATCCCCCATCCCGGCCAGCTTGCCTTTTACCTGACCGATCGAATAGCTTTTCCTTTCAAACGATTTATTCATGATCCCTGTCACGCCCGATAAGTTGATTCCGCCCTTAGTGTCCTTTGCCCTCGCCGCCGCCTTGACGCCGGTGGTGAGAGTTTTGGCGCGCAGGTGGGGTTTTATCGCCAAACCCAAGACCGATCGCTGGCACAAGAAACCCACGGCGATGATGGGCGGGGTGGCAATTTGGCTGGCCGTGGTCATCGTCATCGTCACTCTGGTTCCGCACACCCCCGCCGCTTGGGTAATTATCGGCGCCGCATCCTTTCTTTTCGCCGTTGGTTTCATCGACGACTGGCTGCATATCAAGCCTTATCAAAAACTAATTGGCCAGGTGATTGGCGCGGCCATCGTAGTTAATTACGGGCTGGTCCTGCCCTGGACGAGTTCGCTGCCGGTCAACATGGTGATCACGATCTTCTGGCTGATCGGCATCACGAACGCGATCAACCTGCTCGACAATATGGACGGGCTGGCTACGGGGATCGCGGCCATCGCCTCAGGCTTTCTCACGCTGAATTTTGTGACGGCGGGCCAGACGACTGAAGCGTTGATGCTCGGAGTTTTCACGGCCGCGTTGCTGGGCTTTCTGATTTACAACTCGAACCCCGCGTCGATCTTTATGGGCGACAGCGGATCGATGTTCATTGGATTCTTTCTGGCGAGTGCGGCGCTGATAAATGTCGCGGGCGGTCGATCGCGCAGCTTTGTTCCGGTCCTGGCCGTGCCCATTCTGGTGCTCTTCATTCCGATTTTTGATACGACGTTCGTGACGATTCTCCGCAAGCTTTCCGGCCGGGCCGCCTCGCAGGGCGGACGCGATCACACTTCGCACCGCCTGGTGGCGCTCGGCTTGTCGGAAAAGCGTGCCGTCCTTTTGCTTTACGCTCTGGCAGCCGTCTCAGGACTGCTGGCCATCATGGTGCGTCAACTAAAGCCGGACGTAAGTCTGGCGCTGCTGACAATATTCACGATCGGGTTGACGCTGCTGGGCGTATTTCTGGCGCGCGCGCGCGGCTACAACGAAGAAGATCAGGTGCTGGTTGCGCGCGAAAATGCACTGTTCGCCTTCCTGGTAGATTTTTCTTACAAGCGCCGCATCTTTGAAGTGCTGCTCGACGTTGTCTTGATCGTGCTGGCTTACTGGTCGGCTTACGCGATCAAATTCGAGCCGTTCTCAAACAGTCCCGCCTGGAAACTGTTCCTGCGCACGCTGCCGGTGCTGGTGGTCGTGCGACTCGCAGCCTTCCTGGTCTTCGGGGTGTATCGCGGCATCTGGCGATATACCAGTATGGACGATTTGATTACTTTCGCTAAGGCCGTTGCTGCCGGATCAATCGTCAGCATGACGATCGTTTTGTTCAAGTTTCGCTTCCAGGGTTTCTCGCGCGCAGTCTTTGCCATCGACGCCCTGGTGATGTTGCTGCTGCTGGCCGGGAGCCGCATCGCTTTTCGCTTTTTCCGTAAGGTGATCCCGGCAGTTAGTTCTAAAAACGGACGTCGCGTCCTCATTTACGGCGCCGGGGATGCCGGCGAGTTGCTATTGCGCGAACTGCTCAACAACCGTGAGCTTCGTTACGCGCCCGTCGGTTTCATCGATGACGACGCAAGCAAGCATGGCAAACTGATTCATGGGTTCCGCGTTTTTGGTGGAAACGGTTCGCTTGCTAAGATCATCAGCGAACAGCAAGTTGAACAGGTACTGATTTCCACTCCCAGGATTTCGGCCGAACGAATCGGGGAAATTTGGAGCGAATGCGACGCGCGCAATATTGAATTGAGACGCATGTCGATCCGCATCGAAGCCATTTCTGATAATCCCCTCAAAGCCGTCGGGCAAATATCCACGAACGGAGATCTGTAATACTCTAATTTCCAGAAGTCGTGCCACAGTCGAAATCTCCATCCGTAATCACGCTGAACTTCAAACCTCCCGCGCTGCGCTGGCTGCTCCTCCTGCCGGCGTTGATTGCACTCGTGGGCGCGGTGGCGGCGGTTCGATGGTACGTCGGGAATACCGTGGCGGAGTTTGCGCCGGCGGTCGACGAAGGTGGCCTCGAAATGGCCCGGATGGCCGTCCGCTGGGCTCCCGGCGATCCTTTGACACATTGGCGACTGGCTTCGGTCGAGCAAAAAACTTTCAGTGCTGAGAACCTGGCCGCGGCTGTGCGCGAGTATGAATTGGCGGTCCAGGCATCGCCTTATGACTATCGTTATTGGATGGAGCTGGGCCGCGCTTTCGAAGCGGCCGGTGATCCCGACCGCGGCGAGAAGGCTTTGCGCCGGGCGGTCGAGCTGGCCCCGGCATATTCGCATCCCCGCTGGCACTATGGAAATCTGCTCCTGCGCGAGGGAAAAACCGACGAAGCGTTTGCGCAACTATCAAAGGCTGCCGAGGCTGATGAAGTCATGCAAGCGCCCCTATTCGGCCTGGCGACCCAAATATTTGGCGGCGATGTGGAGAAAATAATTCAGGTGTTGCCCGCACCGGCAGTGCGTTTGCAATTCGCGATCAGCCTGATCAATACGGATAAGTTCGACGAGGCCGCCCGCGTGCTGCGCACGATCACGCCCGCGGACCGAAAAGCCCAGCCAGCTCTCACCGATCGGGTTTTGCAATCACTGCTTGAGCACAAGCGGTTTCACGCGGCTCTGGCGCTATTGCGCGAAATCGAACCGGCCGGCGCTCAGTTACCGGCACCCGAGCAATTCTGGAACGGAGGTTTTGAAAATCCGGTTCCCCTGTCGGACCCAAAGCCATTCCGTTGGGTCATCGATAGTCCTCCGCAGGCACAGATTGTAATCGACCCGCGCGGTCGGACTCAGGGCAGTCTGCAAATAATTTTCAAAGCATCAACCAGGCTGGAAAGCATTCCCGTATCACAGATGATTGTTGTCGAACCCGAGACGCAATATCGAATTCAGTTCTATCAACGGACCGAAGGCTTAATCACTGCCAGCACGCCGGCGGTGGTCATCAGCGACTCGGTCGATAAAACGCAGCTGGCGTCTTCGCCGCCGACGCCTACCGGAACGAATGACTGGCAACTGGTGACGCTGGATTTCAAAACCAAACCCAAACACGAAGGAATTTCTCTCGGACTGATCAGGGCTGCCTGCGAAGGCAATCAACCGATCTGTCCGATTTTTGGCACTATCTGGTATGACGACTTCAATCTCCAACGCGTCCGCGGCGGTTCCGGCGCTTCGCGAAGAGCGGGCAATAGCAGCCGCTAAGACCGCGACCCCTGAAACTACCAAGCGACGCCACTCGCTGGCGAGCCGGCTCGCGTTTCTCACGATCTGCGTGATGATCGTGTTGACGACGCTCGCGTATGGAACCGTGCATTATTGGGCCCTGGGAGTGTTTGCGCTGACGGCGGCGGGGATTGTCTGTCTTTGGTGCGTGGACGGAATGGTTCTGCGCTCAGTGCAGCTCAGCGTCAATTCAATTCAATGGCCGGTGCTGGGATTGATTGTGCTGGGACTGATCCAGTTGCTCCCGCTGCGAACTGCTGCGGACAATGCCGGCCTGGGATTCCCTTTGTCACACAGCCTCTCTCTCGATCCCTATTCCACGCGCCTCGTGTTGGTCCAACTGATTGCGCTGTTCATCTTTTTCATGGCCGCGTTGACCTTTACCGATTCGCCGCGACGCCTGCGCAACCTCGCTCGTACGATCACGATTTTTGGTTTCCTGTTGGCGATGTTCGGCTTGACCCAATCGTTTACGACCGACGGCACCCGCGTCTACTGGTTTCGCCAGTTGAGTCAAAGCACCGCTTTTGGTCCTTTCATCAATCGACATCATTTTGCGGGTTATATGGAGCTGGCGGTCGCCATCCCACTCGGTCTTTTGTTCTCAGGAGCGATCGAGTCGTACAAGCGCCCACTTTACGCATTTGCGGCGATGCTGATGGGAGTCTCACTGATCATGACTAATTCTCGCGGAGGCATCATCAGTCTGGCCGCCGAAATCCTCTTTCTGGTGGTCATTTCCGGTCCCGGCTTAAAACGCGGCGTTGCCTCGCGCGGCCAACGCCTGCGCGCCGTGCTGTTGCGGGGCGGTCTGGCGGCCGGACTGGTCATCGTTTTGTTTGTTGGGGTGATCGCCGTAGGCGGCGCCGACGTTTTTAGTCGTTTACTGGGAACGGTCAATGCCGCCGATCCCACGACCGGGCGTTCACACTTCTGGAGCGTGACCATGGATGTGATCAAAGCCCATCCGGTCATCGGCTCGGGACTCGGTTCCTTCAGCGTGATTTACACCCGGTATGATTCGCGAAACGGGATGTTTCGACTGGAGCAAGCCCATAACGACTATCTCCAGATACTTTCGGACGGCGGTATCGTCGGCGGCCTTCTGGGGTTAACTTTTTTAGTGATCCTGTTTCGCAAAGGGTTCGCGCGTCGTAACACCGAAGACAAGTTTCGCCGCGGCGTCGCGAGCGGAGCACTCGCCGGTTGTTTTGCTGTGCTCGTTCACAGCGCTTTTGATTTCACCTTGCACACGACCTCGAACGCCTTGTTGTTTCTGATTCTGGCCGCCATGGCCACGTTGGGCCAGCGCGTTAACGAAAGCAGCGGCCATCGCCGGCGGCGACGGCGACAGCCGGCCCCGGTCAGTGAACCTGAGGGTCGGCTCGCACCGGCGCCTGAGGGTAATCCGGCCTGATCGGGTCCGCACGCTTCCAGCCTGCTGCCTAAGCTGCATGCCAGCGGCGTGGGTGGCGATGCAGTTTGATGTTCGACAAGCTTTAGCTCGTCGAAGCTTGGCGACAAACTGAAAAGTTTGTCGGACATGAATCCGGAGCTACGCCCCAACTCTGGGCATAGCCCAATAAGAATTAACGAAGTGCTTTCGGAAAGGCAGAACCTTTTCCGCACATCAGGCGGCGTAGCCGCAGATCTCCCAACGAGAGAGGGAGCTAAAACGCTGTGCTTTTGGTTGTATCTTTCGCAACAGAGGATGTAGTCTGTCACCTGCTCTTCCCTTTTTAGCGCCCAGTGAAATTTGGACCACCGGCCCAATCTAAGGAGATAGTTTCCAAAGTGTCTTCGGCTACAGCCGCAACAATCTCACCTGACGAAAAGAGCTTGGACGGTCCTTTTACCTTGACGGCGATGTGTCTCGAAGCCGTCGCGCGGCACAACAAACCTGACACTGTCAGCGAAAAACGCGGAAAGGAATGGGTCCGCATCTCGGCCAGTGAGTTTGTTCAACGCGTGCGGCATATCGCGTTAGGTCTGGCCGATGCCGGAGTCCGGCCCCAGGACCGGGTCGCTTTGATTTCAGAGAATCGGCCAGAATGGTCACTTGCCGATCTGGCGATTCTCAGCTTTGGCGCGATTACAGTTCCGCTCTATACGACGCAGGCCGTCGATCAAATTGAGTTCATCCTGAAAGACTCAGGCGCGCGCGCCTTGCTCGTCTCCGGCGGCCGCGTCCTGAAACATGCCCGCAAGGGTTTTGAGAACCTTGATCAACTTGAGCAAGTGATCGTCTTTGATCCCGAGGCTGCGCAGGGATTACCGCGAGCCAGGACCCTGCAAAGTATCGAAGCGCGCGGAGCAGCCATCGAGCAGGACGATCCGGACGCATTCCGTAAGCTGACCGCCGAAGTGCGTCCGGAGCATCTGGCCACCATCATCTACACTTCAGGCACAACCGGCGAACCCAAAGGCGTGATGTTGACTCATGACAACTTCATGTCCGACGTCCGCTCGATTACTGATGGTCTTCCTATCTCTCCAAAGGATGTGTGCCTTTCGGTTTTGCCCTTGTCCCACATTTTTGAGCGCACGGTCTTTTACGTTTTCTGTTATTGCGGCGTGGCGGTGAATTACGCGCCCTCGTTCGAAGTGGTCGGCGAATACCTGCGTGAAGTGCAACCCACGATCATGACAGCAGTGCCCCGGCTTTTCGAAAAGGTCTATCACCGGATTGTGAAAAAAGGCATGTCCGCCGGCGGGATGAAGAGCAAAATCTTTGCTCGCTCGCTCGCGATTGGCCAGCGCTATGCGGAATTGAAATACAAAGGCGCGCGCATTCCGGTCTCGTTGAAAGCGCGCCATGCGATCGCCGACCGGCTGGTCTTTACGAAATGGCGCGAAGGCATAGGCGGGCGACTGCGCTATTTCGTTTCGGGTGGGGCGCCGCTTTCGCCCACGCTTTCGTTTTCATTTCTCGGCGCCGGCATAAATATTCTGCAGGGCTATGGCATGACGGAAACCTGTGTCGTCTGCGCCAACCGCCCCGAAGATAATTGCGTTGGCTCGATTGGTAAACCGTTCGCGGGGATCGAAGTCTCGATCGCCGCAGACGGCGAGATGCTGGTGCGCGGACGGAACGTGATGCGGGGATACTACGGACACGATGAGGCCACCCAGGCAGTTATGCGAGACGGCTGGTTCGCCACCGGAGACGTCGGCTATATCGACGATCACGGACATATCTGGCTCACGGATCGCAAGAAGGACCTGTTCAAGCTCTCCAACGGCAAATACATTGCGCCCCAACTGATCGAAAGTCTTTTGAAGCAAAGCGAATTCGTCAACCAGGTCGTGGTTGTCGGTTCCAGCCGGAAATTTCCGGCCGCGTTGATCGTTCCTGACTGGGAGGCTTTGAAGAGCGCTCTCCGCGCCGAAGGTCAGGAGGCCACGGGTACTCATGCCGAATTAGCCAGTCAACCTGCGGCCGCGAAGCTGGTGCAGAAAGACGTCACAGCCATTACGGCGCATCTGACCGATTACGAGCGGGTGCGGCGGGTCGCTTTGCTGGCGGAAGAATTTTCAATCGAAAAGGGTGAGATGACGCCCACCCTGAAAGTAAAGCGCGCCGTGATCGATCAAAAATACGGGAATCTCATCGATGAGCTTTATCGATCCTGATCCTTTCCGTGAAATCCAGAGCGAACATTTCAACCCTCTTGTTTGATTGGGATGGAACGATCGTCGATTCTGCCCAGCTGGGCCTCAACGCTTATCAAAAAGCATTCGCCGAATTAGAAGTCACCTTTTCACTGGAGATTTACGAGGCTTCTTATTCTCCTAACTGGTACCTGACTTATGAAGCGCTCGGTTTGCCAAAAGATAAGTGGGCCCGGGCAGATCACCTCTGGCGTTTTCATTACGACCACGAGACTCCGGCGATTATCGAGGGAGCGGCCGAAACCCTCGTGTCGATGCGTGCCAGGGGCTACAGACTTGGAGTGGTAACCAGCGGCAACGTTGAACGCGTGCGGCGTGAAGCAAACCAGTCAGGGCTGATCGATTTGTTTGAGATCTTCGTTTGTCACGAAGACATCACTCACCGAAAACCAGATCCCGAAGGTTTGCAGATTGCTTTGGCGCGATTAAAAAGTCGGCCGGAAGAGTGTGCTTATGTTGGTGATGCGCCCGAAGATATTCAGATGGGCAAGGCAGCGGGTATTTTGACGGTGGGAGTGCGCAGCAATTATCCGAGTAACGCTCGGATTTTGAGTCTAACGCCCGACATCTACGTCGAATCATTAACGGAGCTGTCCGATTATTTTCCGGGTGTTGCCGAAATTTGAATGACTTTTCCGTAGCCCAGGGGTTTACCCCTGGGAACGAAAACGAGGTAGGTTCAAAAAGCCCAATTTATGGGGCTTTGATAACTCCTCCTGCTTCTTACCCAGGCGTAAACCCTGGGCCAGGCTTTGCTCAAAAGTTCGACGGTTCAACGTCTCATTCACACCGGGCTTGAGCCCGGTGATCGGGGGCTGGGAGAAATTCGCGAAACCGTTGAACGGTTTCGTCTTCTTCCCGGACCACTAAGCTTCGAGCACGAGGCAGTTACGTCACCGCCCAGACTGAGAAACCGTTGAAACGGTTCCTTGATCAGTCACTGGGACTCAGTCACGCGGGCTGAAGCCCGGTGTGAATGAGAACATGGAACTTCGCCAACTTTCAGACTTTTGAGGCAAAGCACCTGGGCTAGAGAAAAACATCACAACGAATTAGGTCACCACTATTTTCCGGGCCTCTCTAAACCGGAGTAATCAAGCACGCCGGTATGCATGGTCATCTTCCAATCGTCGCCAATCCTTGTATAGACTTTGCACACGCGTCCTTTCCAGTGATTCCGATTGCCCGCCATATCGATCCAGAGCGTATCGATATCGACGACAGCGAAGGCGCCGTCACCCTCGCGTGAAATTTCGATTTTCCTGATTACGCGTTCATTGTGAGCCAAACGATGGGTGTCGAATAGTTTCTGCCAGCCATTCTTCCAACGGTCGTAGTCGTAACGGCCCCATTCGATTAACCAATCAATCGGATCGTGAGATTGCGCCGTGCGCGGCCACGGCCAGACCATGTCGGGGTGAAAGATGGTTATCAGTAATTCAGCGTCCTGCGTGTCCCAGGCACGAGTCTCACGATTGACGATCTCTTCTATTTGCTCATGAACGTTGTCCATAACTTCTCGGTCTCGCCTCTCATTCACACCGTGGCTTTAGCCCGGTGATCAGACGCCCTCCTCTGAATGGGAAACCGTTTAAACGGTTTCCGTTGTCGACGGGCGTTCTGGCCACCGGGCTAAAGCCGCGGTGTGAATGATACCCGGAGAGTTCAATTGAAAACGAAGGCGCGAAGAAAATTGGATTTCCTTCGCGCCCATCCCCACTTACTTTGCGAACAGATCGCACACTAAAGCCCGCTAACTAGAACGTAAACTTCACGGCTAACTGCAACTGCCGCGGATCGCCCACGCCCTGGCGCAGGAAACCATCAAAGTTGAACAGGCCCGGGGTGCTCAACGGGTTGATGTTGTTCGCATTGTTGAAGGTATTGAACATCTCGACGATCGGAATCAAAGCATAACGTTCGCCGAACTTGAACGGACGCTGAATGCGCCAATCGAACGAGAAGTAAGCGTTATCCTTCCGCAGAGTGTTTCGCGCCGGGTTGGTCGCGGTGCGCGTATCTGAGATTGGCTGCGCACTGCGGGCCTGCACGCGAAAATTACCGTCGAATCCCCAGCCCATCTCGACGAACGAATAGAAGTTGAACTTGTGCCGGATGTCTCGGTCCGAGACCGAATAGTCGAGGCTCAGATTAAGAAAAGTAAGCGACCGATCAGTAAAAGGATCGCGCTCGTTTGAATCATCGTCCTTGTCTTTCGACAGAACGTAGTTCCATTCGAACTGATAGCGCTTGGACATGCGTTTGCGCATTCCTACCGTGAACCCGTTGTAAACCGACTTGCCGACGGCGCTGGTCACAAAAACATCACCCAGAGTCGGGAACAAGGGAGTAGCCGGCATCAGCGGACCCGTCCGGTTGTAATTGAGAAAGCGAGTCAGATGCACGCCTTGCGCGTGAGTGAAATCAAAATACAAAGAGAGATCGCGGGCCAGTTGCTGTTCAAACTGAGCGTTGGTTGTGTAGATCCTCGGGTTCGCGTAGTTCTTGTCAAAAACGCGCACCGAAGCGCCGAAAGGAATGCTTCCTGAGGGCGGCACGTTTTGGATTCCCGGCCAGGTCGGCGGCGCGTTCGCCGCGCCGAAACAGGTGAACGCAAAAGTCGAGTTGCAGAAGATTCCAAGTTGCTGCACACCGTTATCCGTGATCGATCCAACCTGTGAAAGCATGTTCTGCCGGCCATAATAAATTCCATAACTGGCTCGGATTACCGATGTGCCTTTCTTTGAGACGTCCCAGGAAAACCCGACACGCGGTTGGAACTCTTTCTTCGGGCTGTGCAACGTGCCGTCAGAAGGAAACAGTGGATTGCTCAACAATGCTCCGTAAGCTGTCTGGGCAGGCGGGACAATGACCTTCGGAAATATTTGTGCCTCCCAACGCAAACCGTAATTCAAGGTAAAGTTAGAGCGAATCTGCCATTTGTCCTGGGCGAACAGAGACCAGTCCTCGTTGGTGATCGTCGATGCGCCCGGATTCGGCACGCCCGGAATCCCCGTCGGAATTCCATTCTGCAAGTACAGGAGCAGCGGCCCGCCCAGGTTGCTGCCCGCCGGGCCAAAGATGCTGCTGCCCGCGGGACAAGCCTGATTAAACGGAGCGCCTTGAGTGATCCAACCAGTGAACGCGCCGGAAGTGTTGTTAAAGCATTCGGCTACAGTCGGCCCAAATCCGCCCGCCGCCGGCGGCGACGCGTAACGTAGAAAGCCGCTGACACTATCAAAGATATAACGACCGGTGAAGAATCCACGGAACACCTGATCGTTGAGGGTGTGCAACCACTCACCGCCAAACTTGATTGTGTGGTTGCCGTGAATGATCGAGAAGTTGTCCTTCACATCTGTGCGCCAAAGCAGCTCATCAACATTTGGCTGAAGGAAGAAGGGCTGGCCAAATCGAAATGAAGTGGCAAAGCCCATCGCGGTGTCCGCGGGCACGTTCGAGGCAATTGCATTTCGAGGCCGCAACTCGCGCGTGTAGGAAAAGTGAGCTTCATTCAGCTTGTTAGCCGAAAACGAGCTGAACAGATTGACGTTGAAGTTGTTGATCTTCGAAGGGCCTTCAATGCCGTTGGCCGAGTTTCCGTAGGTCGCCACGTCGAAGGTCTGGTTGGTGTTCCTCGAATAGTCAAAGTTGTACGAGATCGCCAACCTGTTCGCCGGGTTTAGATCCCAATCAACCTTGGCGAGCATCGCCTGGTTGTTGATCTTATGCGGCACCGGCAGTCCCTCTTCCTGGTTCCTGGTCGTCCTGATGAAGTTGATGAGCGCGAGCCTCTGGCAGTCGGCGCTGGCGTTTATCAGAGCTTCGTTCGCTCCTATCGTCGGAGCATTAATCGGACAGGGCGTGCCGATCGGCACACTGAGATTCGCGCGAGTCAATTTCTCGCGGATACCTTCAAAGGCAAAGAAGAAGAATGCTTTGTTTTTGCGGATCGGACCGCCAACCGTTCCTCCAAACTGTTTCCGATTGAAATCTGTCAGCGGTTGACCGTCCGATGCGTTGGCGGTCAGGGCTTCCAGACGCTGAAAATAGAAGGCGCTGCCATGGAAGTCATTGGTTCCCGATTTCGAGATGACGTTGATAATGCCGCCCGCAGTGCGCCCGAACTCGGCAGTCGCTCCGGTAGCGACGACCTGAAATTCCTTGATGGCGTCGAGTGGAATGTCGATCGCAGCGCGCTGTCCACCCAGCTGTTCGCCAAAGAACCCGTTGTTATAGTCACCACCGTCCAAACTGACGTTATTGAAAACTCCGCGCTGGCCGGCGAACGTAATTTCATCTCCATCGGGGCCCTGGACAATGCTGACTCCCGGCGTCAGCGTCAATAAGTCTTCAAACTTGCGCCCGAGAATTGGAGTTGTGTTCACGGTGGTTTCGTTGATTGTTGTGCTGGATTCCGTCTTAACGGTATCAACCGTCGGCGTCGCCGTGATCGTGACGCGCTCCTGGACCGAGGAAATTGTCAGCACGACGGGAAGATTCATCGCCTGTCCAACGGTCAAATCCAGTCGTTCCGCGACGGCAGTAGCGAATCCCTGTTTGGTTACGGTGACCGAATATTTTCCCGGCTGCATGGCCAACACCACGAAGCGGCCGTCTTCGTCGGTCGTCAACGTCTTCGAGAGATTTGTATCAAGGTTTTTGATTTCGACGGTCGCGCCGGCTAATGCTGCGCCGTTAACATCGGCAACCGTGCCTTGAATTGTGCCGGTCGTGATTTGGGTCTGTGCCACAACCGGTAATGCGATAGACAAAACGGCAAGCAAAGTAATACCAATTCCCTTTGTCCAGTGGACCAGGGAAGGAAGCAGCATGGTGTGCATAGGGTTCTCCTGACTTGAATCTTAGAACAGTTTCTTCAGTGCGAGGCGAAACACTACCGCGTTGACTGCCAATGAGCTATCAGGGGGAATTAATTCCTGGGGGCGGTTCGCATGTTATTGAAAGGCGTAGACAGTGTCAATGATTTCGAACTTGCAGGATTTCTCCATTGGAGTGCGGCGACTGGTCGCCGCTTTGCGTTAGCACCCGAGGCAGGTATTGAAATTAGTCGAGAATCCAAGGTGCGGTCAAAGCGGCGACGAGTCGCCGCACTCCAAATTAGGTAAGGTAATCCTCAGGCTTTGCCAGCGCCGCTTCCAGCGACATGAAGAAACGGCCCACATGCAATCCGTCCATTAAAGCGTGATGCACTTCGACGGAAATCGGCAAGTGAATACGATCGCCGTCTCTCAGGAATTTACCGAAAGCAATTCGCGGTATTGATTCGCCTCGCCCGGGCGTACGTGCATGAGCAAAACTGGTGAAGGACACCCACGGCAGCGTCGTAAAGTAGATCAGGTCATAGCGCATCGTCGGCTTCAGCGACCCCTCAGCCCGAACTCTCTCAATGGCTTCTCCGGCTTCAGTTATGAACTGTTGGAAGTCTTCACGATAGTCAAAATATGCATAGGTGAAGGTTTCATTAGGCAGCATCACGGTTGTTCCGCCGTTGATGACTTCGTGAATAATGACGCGGTCCTCGCCTTCGAGACGATAGTGAAATGGTTCGATCTCGTTGGCGATCCGCAAAGCGAAATAATGGTAGGCCAGCGAAACGCTGATACCGGGCCGATCGCGCAGGACGCCCATGAGCCGGGTGATGTCAAGCTGAGTACAAATATTGAAGTAGGGATTCTGATAACCGCGGAAGAATTCAAATAGATCGCGGCGCGGCCAGGTTTTTAGATCGAGATATTTCGGCATGCCGTGATTTTAACTCATGCTTTTGCCCGTTGATACGATCAGTCCAGGCTATCTTCCGAGTGTTCGACCAAGGCGTGTTGAAGGTAAAGCGCGCCGTGGCTTTGCCTCAAAAGTCTGAAAGTTGGCGAAGTTCCACGTTCTCATTCACACCGGGCTTCAGCCCGGTACCGAGCCCCAGTGACTGATCGAGGAACCGCATTAATATACTTGACGCATCAGGTGGCGCGTACATTCGAGATCTCACTTCTGAGAGTCCGCGGAGCGGACGACGGCGTAAAGCCTGGGGCGTGAGCCCCAGGATCCGTCAGGAAAAGCGATCGAAGCCCGCGAAGCGGGCGGCAGTCGAATCATTTGGACAAGCCCACCGCTATCACCCGCTTCGCGGGTTCAATCGACATCTTGGTACTTGACCTGGGGCTCACGCCCCAGGCTTTATGCTGACGTCCGCTCCGCGGACTCACAACAAGGTGATGCGTCAGTATGTTAATGCCGTTTCAACGGTTTCTCAGTCTGGGCGGTGACGTAACTGCCTCGTGCTCAAAGCTTAGCGGTCCGGGAAGAAGACGAAACCGTTAAAACGGTTTCGCGAATTTCTCTCAGCCACCGGTCACCGGGCTCAAGCCCGGTGTGAATGAGATGTTGAACTGTCGAACTTTTGAGGAAGGCCGCGCGCCGTGATCGATCAGAACATGGCGTCTCATTGAAGAGCTTTAAACCCCGGGAATGCTAACGGTCGCTGGGGTGAGTCGGCGTCTGAATCGCCTGCTGGGCGCGCAGGAATTCCCCCAGCATCCGGTCGTAACAAGTCTGGCACATCGCGAGTGCCAGTTCGTTCCCGTCGAGACGAATGATCTCGCCGCACCAACTGCACTTGACCATGACTCCTTCGGTACGCAGGCATCCTGCCTGCTGACTTCAAGCTTTTTCCATGCTGCAGGCGGGACGCCTGCGTACCCTTTTACGCTGCCCGTTTCCGATTTCTTTCCATGAAGATCAAGCGCATCAACCACGCAGGCATCGACCACGTCCGGCCGTCGATATCTCTCTGGACCATTACGCGACCATCGTCATTAAGACAAAGTCCGATGACAGTAACGATCGCCTCGTCCTCTTCGTATGATCGGCCGATTAGATCCTGATTTGGATTCATGCCTTTGTCGATGCGCTTCGATCGAAACGGCAAAGCAATTTGTCTGGCACTCATATGAACCTCTCTGGGCGATGACCCCGTCCCACTCACTTAGATTACGACGCAGTCAAAGAAGTTGTTTGAAGTATCTGGATTGCCAAGCCCGATTATGGCAACCGAGAGTTAAGACCACGTGAACGGCATGAAAACTCGGCGTTAAATCTGGGGGCACGGTACGCACGCCTCCGGCGTGCTTTCAGTGGCAGGTGATCCAGGCACGCCAGAGGCATGCGTACCGTTAAGAAATAATTCACACTCGCTTAACTCCGATTTAGCACGCGTGAGCCAGGATTCACAACCAGGAAGCACTGCGAACAAAGGGAGGGGCTATGTCGGCAGCCATTCACCGACATAGCCCCATTTTTTTCGGTACGCACGCCTCCGGCGTGCTGTCTTTCGAACCAGACCTCAAGCACGCCGGAGGCGTGCGTACCGTCGCTGCTTCGTAATATTATTGCGACAAAGAGACTATCTAATGTCGCAAATGATCTATCGAACACTGGGCGACACCGGCGAAAGGGTTTCCGCCATCGGCGTGGGCGGCTGGCATCTGGCTCTTAAGCACGTCGATGAAAAGCTGGCCGTTCGAATTGTCCGCGAAGCCCTGGACCGGGGCATAAATTTTCTCGACAACTGTTGGGATTACAACGAAGGCGCCAGCGAAAAGCGCATGGGCAAAGCTTTGCGCGACGGCTATCGCGAAAAAGCCTTTGTCATGACCAAGATTGATGGCCGTTCAAAGAAGGAAGCTGCCAGGCAGCTCGATGAATCACTCGGGCGCCTGGATATTGAGTGCCTCGACCTGGTCCAGCATCACGAGATTCTGCGCTTCGAAGATCCGCATCGTATCTTTCATGAGGATGGCGCGAACGCCGCGCTCGTCGAAGCCAGATCGGCCGGCAAGCTCCGCTACATCGGCTTCACCGGACACAAAGATCCGCGCATTCACCTCTACATGCTGGAAGTCGCCAGGCAAAACTGTTTCAAATTCGACGCCGTGCAAATGCCCCTGAACCTCATGGACGCTCACTATCGCAGCTTTGCCAAAGAAGTGGTCCCTGAACTGGTCAAGCAAAACATCGGCGTCCTCGGAATGAAGAGTATGGGTAATGGCATCCTGTTAAAGTCGAACACGGTGACCGCGATTGAATGTTTGCACTACGCGCTGTCTTTGCCGACCTCGGTGGTGATTACGGGCATCGACAGCATGGAAATCCTGGAGCAGGCATTCGAAGCCGTGCGAACGTTTCCGTCCGTGAGCAAGGAAGAATTGAATGCCTCGCTGGCGAAGACAGCCGACGTCGCTTTGACCGGTGAGTACGAGCCGTTTAAGACGACTTCACTCTTCGACGGTACGGCTGCGAATCCTGAATGGCTCGGCGAAGAGCCCAAAGAGTTTCGCGCTTTGATGCCGGCGTAATGTCCGACAAACTTCAGTTTGTCGCCCAAGCGTCGACCAGCTAAAGCTTGTCGGACACTTCACATTAATTTGCTTTGCATTCTGCCGGTTGCCTTATAAAATGCGTTTAGTTCCCGACACTGCACTTCAATTTCCAGACCATTGCGCTCGCCAGAAGGCAGCTATGTATCGAAACCTTCTAAATCGTACTTTCGCATTACCAGCGCTGATCGTTTTCTTTTGTTGCCTGCCGGCATATGCCCAAACCGACGTGTGGGTGCCTGCTGAGCCCACCCGCGTGGTCCCCGTTCAACTGTCGGTCTTTAGTTGTACGGGTCAAACCACGGTCAATACG
>Ga0111539_10003563_pt1 | contig 20520 bp, 15 predicted proteins | sample RhiMethybrSRZTD1_FD_79667 | JGI IMG/M metagenome (GOLD analysis project Ga0111539, IMG submission 79667) | Populus rhizosphere microbial communities from Tennessee, USA - Rhizosphere MetaG P. TD hybrid SRZTD1 (version 2) (version 2) | ecosystem: Host-associated > Plants > Roots > Rhizosphere >...
CTTCGCCTCGCGCACGATGCGGCGTACGTCGGCGAGCAGCTTTCTCGCGTCGTAGACGATGCCGTCCTTGATCGTGTAGCGGACTCCGCCCACCCGCACGACGTCGTTCGTGTCGCTGAGCTTCACCGCGCCCGTGCCGTAGAGCACCTTGAGGTTCTGGACCGGATTCTCGCCGACCACCACCATGTCGGCGAGCTTCCCGGGCTCGATGCTTCCGACCTTGTCGGCCATCCCGAGCGCCTCGGCGCCCTTCAGCGTCGCCGCGCGGATCACCTCGAGCGGGTGGAAGCCGGCCTCCCGGAAGAGCTCCATCTCGCGCACGAACGAAAAGCCGTAGAGGTTGAACAGGTAGCCCGAGTCGGTCCCGATCCCGACGCGGCCGCCGCGGTTCTTGTACTCGTTCACGAACCGCATCCAGAGCCGATAGTTGTCGCGCCAGTCGACCTCGTCGTCGGTCGTCCAGTAGTAGAAGAACGAGCCGTGGTTGGTGCGGTTCGGCAGGTAGAAGCGCCAGAGCGACGGCAGAGTGTACTCGTCGTGCCACTCGGCCCGGCTCATGCGCATGAAGTCGCGCGAGGTCTCGTAGGCGTGGAACGTCGGCGAGAGCGTGAAGTCGAGCTTCAGCAGCTCCTCCATCACGGCGTTCCAGCGCGGGCTGCCGGGCGGCGCGGCCTGGCGCCAGAGCCGCCCCGCCTCCGAGAAGCGGTCCTGCTCGTTCGCGTAGTTGTAGTCGCGCGGGTAGTCCTGCAGCGTGCGGTCGGTGAAGAGCGCCTCGGGCAGCCCGTACCAGTGCTGCATCGAGGTGAGGCCCATGCGCGCGGTGTCGAGCACGTTGAGCCGCGCCACCGCGAGCTGCGCGTGGTGGCAGGTCGTGCGCAGGCCGAGCTTCTTGGCCTCGTCGATCGCGGCCGCCATCAGGTCGGGGCGCAACCCGAAGAACTTGAGCCCATCGGCGCCGCGACGCGCCACGTCCTGCACGAACGCGCGCGCCTCCTCGGGTCGGATGATCGGCTCTTTCACGCCCTGCGCGAAGGTCACGTAGGGCTTGAGCCGCGGCGCGGTGATCTGGTTGGCCTCGCTCTTCTTCTTGTGATCGACCATGAAGTCGAGGCCATTGCCGCTGCCGGGGTCGCAGCTCGTCGTGATGCCGTGACCCATCCAGAGCTTGAGCACGTACTCGGCGGGTGTCCCCTGCTCGTAGCCGCCCATGTGCCCGTGCAGGTCCACGAAGCCCGGCAGCACGTAGTGCCCGCGCAGGTCGATCTCGTGGTCGCCCGGCTCGGCCTTCGGACGCTTCGACTCGTCTATCGGGGCCCCGGGCGCGCCGACGTTCTTGACGTCCTTGATGCGGTTGCCCTCGACGATGATGTCGACCGGGCCGATCGGCGGCGCGCCGGTTCCGTCGACGAGCGTCGCCCCGCGCAGGATCAGCCGCTTCCAGGGCCCCTCGCCCTCGGCACGCGGTGGCGCGGGCAGGATGCTCTTGATCTCCTGCGCGAGGATCGCGGGCGCGACGAGCGCGAACGCCAGTGCCGAAGTCAGCGTGCGCGCCGCGCGCGAGATCACAGGCATCGTCGCCTCCCAGGTGCCAGTGGATGTGCCGTGGCGCCGGGAATCTTACAATTGCTCAGCCATCCTCCCGCAGGGCGACGACCGGCTCTACGCCTGCGGCACGGCGGGCCGGCATCCAGGCGGCTGCGAGCGCGATGCCGAGCAGCAGGACGACGACCGCGGAGAAGGTCGCGGGGTCGAGCGGGCTCGTGCCGTAGAGCAGGAACGACGCGAAGCGCGTGACGAGCGCCGACAGCACGAGCCCGATCGCGAGCCCGGCGCCCGCGAGGCGCAGCCCGCGCCCGGCCACCAGTCGCACCACGTCCTCGCGGCGAGCGCCGAGCGCCATCCGCACGCCGATCTCGCGGGTGCGCAGCGTGACGAGGTAGGCCAGCACGCCGTAGAGCCCGATCGCCGTGAGCAACAGCGCGAGCGCTCCCGTCAGGCCCAGAAGCGTGGCGGCAGCGCGCGCCGGGAAGAGCGCCGTGCCGACGTGCGCGACCAGTGTCTTCACTTCGTAGACCGGCAGCGTCGCGTCGAGCGCCGCAACCTGGCGCTTCAGCTCGGGCAGGAGCGCCGCCGGATCGCCCTGCGTGCGAACCACGACGGCCATCTGCGAGCGGTAGAGCTGCCGCTGCGGATAGAAGATGTAGGGCGTGGGCTCCTCGCCGAGCGAGGAGTACTTGCCGTCGCGCGCGACGCCGATCACCTCCATCTCGACCTCGCCGTCGCGCCACGGCAGTACCAGCCGCTCCCCTACGCCGTCGCGGCCGGGCCAGAAGCGGCGGACGAACGCCTCGTTCACAACTACGACCGGCCGCGTGCCGGGGGCGTCCTGCCGCGTGAAGCCGCGGCCGCGCGCCAGCGCCGTACGCATCGTCTCGAAGTAGTCGGCGCCGACGAAGCTCGAGGCGACCTCCATGTCCTCGCCCGGGCCGGGCTCGTAACCCACCGCGCGGAAGCTGCGCCGCTCGCCGCCGAGCGTGAGCGGAAGGGAGGTCGAGAAGCTCACCGCCCTGACGCCCGCCGTCGCGGCGAGCCGCTCCTGGAGCGTCGTGTAGAACACCGAGCCGCGAGCGTCGTCGTAGCCCTGCGCCGCGAGGTCGAGCGAGAAGACGAGCGCCCGCTCCGGATCGAAGCCGGGGTCGATCGCCTGGGCGCGCGAGAGGCTCTTCAGGAAGAGGCCGGCGCCGACCAGCAGCACGAGCGAGCCCGCAACCTGGACGACCACCAGCGCGTCGCGCAGCCCGATCCACCGGCGGCGCTTCGCCTCGGCTCCGCGCGTCTTCAGCGACTCGATCGGCGAGGCCGCCGACGCGCGCAGCGCCGGGAGCAGGCCGAAGCTCACGCCGGTCGCGACCGACAGCAGCAGCGTGAACAGCAGGACGCGCCGGTCGAGCTCGAGCCCGAGCGCGAGCGAGAACGGCAGCGGCGGCTGGAAGGCGAGGATCAGCTGCAGCGCCAGCGCCGCGAGCGCCACTCCGAGCGCCCCGGCGACCAGGCTCAGCAGCAGGCTCTCGGTCAGCAGCTGTCGGACCAGGCGAGCGCGCCCCGCGCCGAGCGCGAGGCGGACGGCGATCTCCCGCCGCCTGACGTTGGCGCGCGCGAGCAGCAGGCTCGCGAGGTTGGTGCAGGCGATCAAGAGCACGAGCCCGACGGCCACGAAGAGCACGCCCAGGAACGCGGCGATCGGTCCGCGCGCCACGGGCAGCACCCGGGAGGCGTCCTCGGGCAGGACGTTGACCGTTCGCGGCTCGCCGAGGCGGTTGGTCCACTGGTCGGGCTCGGAGGCGTGGATTCGCCGGGCGACGACCGCGAGCTCCGCGCGGGCTTCCTCGACGCGCGCGCCCTGCCTGAGCCGGCCGACCAGCAGGAGGCCGCGCGAGCCGCGCGAGTCGAGCGCGTCGCCCGTGAGAGAAGGGTCCATGGCGAGGGGGACGAAAAGGTCCACGCCGATGCCGCGGATGAGTCCCGTGAAGCCGGCGGGGCCGACGCCGACGACTGTGTAGGGCTTCCCGTTGAGGGCGACCGATCGCCCCACGACAGCCGGATCCGCTGCGAAGCGGCTGCGCCAGAACGAGTCGCTCAGGACCACGACCGGGTGCTGGCCGACGGTCTCCTCGGCCGGAAGGATCGTGCGGCCGTAGGCGGCGCGGAGTCCCAGCACCTCGAAGAGATTGCCGCTCACGAGCTGGGCCAGGATGCGCTGGCTCTCTCCGCTCTCCGTGAAGAGCAGCGGCTTCATGCCATAGGCCGCCAGGCCCTCGAACGCGCGGCTGCCGGTCCGGAAGTCCAGGTAGTCGGGGTAGGACGAGGCGCCGTCGAGCGGGCGGCTGTAGTCGCTGGTGTAGACCGTCGCGAGCCGGGCCGGCTCGCGGCCGGGCAGCGGCTGGAGCAGGAACGCGTTCAACAGGCTGAAGATCGTCGTGTTCGCGCCGACGCCGAGCGCGAGCGAGACGATCGCCACGGCCGTGAAGGCGGGGCTGCGTGCCAGGAGCCGCGCAGCGTGCTTCAGGTCCGACCAGAGTTGCTCCAAGACACACCTCCCGCCGATGCCGAGGGTACGGATCCGGGCGAGCCCGAGTTCGCCGAAAATACCGGCCGCTCGACGGACGCCGACCTTATAGTTGTCGGGCGGACGCCCCGCTCGAGCGATCGTCCCTGGAGGGGAGACCATGCATACGCGGCGGAAGTTTCTTCAGGGATCGGCCGGGGGCACGCTCGCGGCGCTCGGTGTGACCGCCGACCCCGCGGCGGCGGGGGCCGCGGAAGCGCCCGACACCGGCCCCGACATCGGCTCGCTCTATCCCTTCGTCAAGAGCCAGGCCGTGGCGGGCGAGTTTCCGCTCTCCTTCCTGCAGGCGCAGTTCACGGACGTTTCGGCGTGGAAGCCGCGCGCGCGCCAGAAGCTCCTGGAGCTGCTGCACTACGCTCCGCCACGCTGCGACCCTCGCGCCGAAGTCGTCGCGCGCGTCGACCGGGGCGACTACTTCGAGGAGCGGATCGCCTTCGACACCACCCCGGACGTCCGCGTCCCCGCCTTCGTGCTCGTCCCGAAGAAGACCCGCGGAAAGGCGCCGGGGATCGTCGCGCTTCACGACCACGGCGGCTTCTACATGTGGGGCAAGGAGAAGCTCGTGGAGCTTCCGGGCGAGCACCCCGCGCTCACCGCGTTCAAGGGGCAGCTCTACGGCGGGCGCAGCATCGCGAGCGAGCTCGCGCGAGCCGGGTACGTGGTCGCCGTGATCGACATGTTCTACTGGGGCGAGCGCCGCATGCTGCTGGCGGACGACGCGGCGGACTGGCGCGACCGCGGCCCGAGCCTCACGAAGGAGCGCCTCGCGGCCTTCGACCGCCGCGCCTCCGAGTCCGAGCAGCTCGTCGCCCGCAGCGTCGAGGCCGCCGGCTTCACCTGGCCGGGCGTGATGTTCTGGGACGACATCCGCACGCTCGACTATCTCGCCGCGCGGCCGGAGGTCGACGCGAGCCGCCTCGGCTGCGTGGGGCTCTCGGTCGGCGCGGTTCGCTCGCTCCACCTCGCCGCGCTCGACGACCGGATCAAGGCGGCCGTGGTGGTCGGCTGGATGACCTCGTTCCCCGCGCAGCTCGAGCGGCGCGTCCGCAACTCGATCGGCTTCACCAAGCTCGTCCCCGGGCTCTATCGCCATCTCGACTACCCCGACGTCGGCTCGCTCGCGATGCCCAGGCCGCTGCTCGTGATCAACGGCAGCCGGGACGCCCTCTTCGAGCCGGCGGGCGTCCGCGCCGCCTTCGAGAAGCTCGCCGCCTGCTACCGGAAGGCCGGCGTCCCGGAGCGCGTAAAGACGCGCCTCTACGACACGCCGCACGAGTTCAACCTCGAGATGCAACGCGAAGCCTGGGGCTTTCTGGACACGCACCTCGGCCGGCCAGCATGAGCCGGCCCGACGTCGTCGCGCAGAGGCTCGTCAATCAGCAGATCGCGGGCCCGCGCCACTCGAGCCTGCCCGAGCTCGTGCGCTGGATGGGCGCCATCCAGGCCCAGGACTACCGCGGCGGGCTCTGGGCGGCGGGCCTGCGGCTGGCGGACGGCGACGTGGCGGCCGTCGAGAAGGCGATCGCCGCCCGGAAGATCGTCCGCACCTGGCCGATGCGCGGAACGCTGCACCTGGTGCCGGCGGAGGACACGCGCTGGATGCTGACGCTGCTCGCGTCGCGCGTCGATGCAGGCGCGGCGGGACGCTACCGCGCGCTCGAGCTCGACGAGTCCACGTTCACCCGCAGCGCCCGCCTCCTCGTCCGCGCGCTCGAGGGCGGCCGGTTGCTCACGCGACCCGAGGCCTACGCCACGCTCGAGCGCGGCGGCGTCGCGACGGGAGGCATGCGCGGCCTTCACGTCCTCTTCCATCTGTCACACCAGGGGCTGCTCTGCCACGGACCGCGCGGCGAGGGCCAGCCGACGTTCGTGCTCTTCGAGGAGTGGATCCGGAAGTCGAAGGCACCGACGCGCGACCAGGCGCTGGCGACGCTTGCGACCCGTTACTTCCAGAGCCACGGCCCGGCCACGCTCCCGGACTTCACCTGGTGGTCGGGGCTCCGCGTGAAGGACGCGCAGCGCGCGATCGAAGCGGCCGGCGGGCGCCTCGCGAAGGAGACGCGGGACGGCCTCGCGTTCTGGTCTGGCGCCGCGTCGGCGTCGCGCCGTTCGCGCCCTCCTCGCCGCGGCGCCGCCGTGCTGCTGCCTCCCTGGGACGAGTACATCGTCGGCTATCGGGACCGTGAGGCCGCCGTCGGCCACCTGTCCAACCACGCGATGGAGCGGCTGAAGACGGTCGGCAGCTCGCTCGTGGTGATCGACGGGATCGTGCGCGGCAGGTGGAGGATCACGGACCGTACCAGGGCCGCGCGCCTCGTCACGGACGACTGGACCCGCGTCACGGCCGCGGAGCGGCGCGCCGTGCAGGAAGCGGCCCGGCGCTACGGCCGCTTCTTCGGAATCGAGGTCGGCGCCTAGGCGGCGGTTCTGCGAAGGCGCGAGCGCGCCACGAGCGCGATCGGCAGCCCGACGAGAAGCGCGTGCCCGACCATCAGCTGCCACGAGAACACGAAGCCGCCCCCACGCGCCGCGCGCGACAGCGGCACGACGACCACGTTCATGAAGAAGTAGACGGCGGCGCCGAAGGCCAGCCCAGAGGGAATGGGCTGAGTGAGCAGCAGCTTGAGCCGCGTACTCGCCGCGACGTAGACGGCAGCTGCCGTCGTCGCGATGAAGAAGTGCAGGAACAGGCCGAGCGCCGCGCTGGCGAGCCCGCCCTGGAACGAGTCGCGGCCGAGCAGCCCGGCGGCGACCGACTGGTAGATGCGGACGGGGCCGACGCGGAACAGCGCGATCGCCAGCAGCGTGTCCCCGACGCCCGCGGCGAAGCCGGCCCACAACACCGTCGTCCAGTAGCGAGGATTCGTGGCCATGGTGGCCAACGATATGCGCTCGGGCGCGCGAGTGGCAATCCGTGATATCCACGCTGGTGTGAGCGCGCCGATCACCGTCGCCGGCAGCCTGAACATGGATTTCGTGGTCCAGGTGCAGACGCTGCCCCGGCCCGGCGAGACGGTCCTGGGCGGCGGGTTCGTGACGATCCCGGGAGGCAAGGGCGCGAACCAGGCTTGCGCGGCGGGCCGGCTCGGGGGGCGCGTGCGGATGCTGGGCCGCGTCGGCGACGACGTGTTCGGTCGCCAGCTCCTGGAGAGTCTGGCGAGCGCGGGCGTCGACACGAAGGCGGTGCGCGTCAGCGTGGCCGTGCCCTCGGGCGTCGCGCTGATCTTCGTCGAGACCGGGGGCCAGAACGAGATCGTCGTGGCCTCCGGCGCGAACGGCCTGCTCTCGCCGGAAGACGTCGCCCAGGACCTGGGCGACGCGTCGGGCTTCCTGCTGCTGCAGCTCGAGACGCCGCTTGCGACGATCGAGCGCGCCGCGGCGCTCGCGAGCGAGCGCGGCGTGACGGTGATCCTCGATCCGGCGCCGGCCCACCCGCTTCCCGAGGCGCTGCTCGCGCGCGTCTCCGTGCTCACGCCCAACGAGAGCGAGGCGCTGGTCCTGCTCGATCGCCGCGGGGCGAGCGTCTCGCTCGCGGACGCGCCGGAGATCGCGCGGGCGCTCCTGAAGCGCGGCCCGCGCTCGGTGATCCTCAAGCTCGGCGAGCAGGGGGCCTTCCTGCAGGACGCCTCCGGCGGCCGGCACTTCCCCGGCTTCGCGGTGAAAGCCGTCGACGCGACCGCCGCCGGCGACACCTTCGGCGGCGCGCTCGGCGTGGCGCTCGCCGAGGGCCGATCGATGGACGAGGCGATCCGCTTCGCCAACGCGGCCGCAGCGCTCTCGGTGACCCGGCTCGGTGCGCAAGCGTCGATGCCGGAGCGGCGCGAGGTCGAGAAGCTCCTGGCCGGCCGCTCCGCTTCATGAGGAGTCTCTGCATGTCCCACACGTTCGTTCGTCGCGCGCTCCTCTCGCTCTTCGCGGGCGTCCTCCTCCCCGGCGCGGCTCGCGCCGCGCAGCCGGGCTTCGACGACGACGTCGCCTTCCTGCGCCAGCGCCTGGAGGTCGTGGTGCTCGGCTCGGCCGAGGGCCCGCGCGTCGCGGTGGTGCCGGCCTGGCAGGGCCGCGTCGTCACCTCGACCGTCGGCGGGCCGGAAGCGCCGAGCTACGGCTGGATCAACCGCGAGCTGGCGGCGTCCGGAAAGCTGCTGCCGCACATGAACGCGTTCGGCGGCGAGGACCGCTTCTGGCTCGGCCCCGAGGGCGGCCAGTTCTCGATCTTCTTCAAGCAGGGCGATCCGTTCGACCTCCCGCACTGGCAGACGCCCGCGCTCATCGACTCCGAGGCATGGGCCGTGGCGGAGCGGACGCCGCTGCAGGTGGCCTTCAGGTGCGACAGCCACCTCGTCAACTACAGCGGCACTCGTTTCGACTTCCGCATCGAGCGCACGGTCCGCCTGCTCGAGCGGGACGCGGCCGCTAAGTCGCTCGGCGCCGCCCTGCCGGCCGGCCTGAGGGTCGTCGCCTTCGAATCGCAGAACGTGCTCGTCAACACGGGCAAGGCCGCCTGGACGAAGTCGGGCGGGATGCTGTCGATCTGGATCCTCGGCATGTTCCAGCCGACGCCCGCCACCACGGTCGTGATCCCGTACCGACAAGGTCCCGACGCGGAGCTCGGCGCCGTCGTGAACGACGCCTACTTCGGCAAGGTGCCCGCAGACCGGCTGCTCGCGAAGGACGGGCTCATCTACTTCAAGGGCGACGGGGAGCGGCGCGGCAAGATCGGTCTCTCGCCGAAGCGCGCCAAGGGTCTCGCCGCCAGCTACGACGCCGCGCGCGGCGTGCTGACGTTCGTCCGCTACGACCAGCCCGGCGGCGCCGCGGACTACGTCAACTCGATGTGGGAGCTCCAGAAGGAGCCGTTCAGGGGCGACGTCGTCAACAGCTACAACGACGGCCCGCCGGCACCCGGCCAGAAGCCGCTCGGCCCCTTCTACGAGCTCGAGACGTCGTCACCGGCCGCGGCGCTCGCGCCGGGCGCGAGCCTGTCGCATGTCCACCGGACGTTCCACGTCCAGGGCGACCGCGCGGAGCTCGACGCCCTCGCGAAGCAGCTGCTAGGCGTGACGCTTCAGGCGATCGCGGGCTCCCTCCGCTAGTCCTTCTTCTCCTGCTTCTCGTTCCCCCAGAGCTGGCTGCCCGAGCCGTTCGCCTTGCGCCAGGCGTCGCGCCAGAGGTGGATGTCGACCTCATTGATCTTCGGCTTCGGCTTGCGCGCCTCGCGGGACGGGAACGCCGGGAACGGCTTGTGCGGCTCGCTCTGGTACCAATAGGCGACGCTCGAGAGGTCGAGCGTCAGGTTGTTGTCGTGCCCGTGCTCGATCGAGAAGCGCAGCGACTTGTCGAAGTAGACGGGGTCGGCGAGGTGGAAGCGGTAGACGTGCGTGCGGCCGAGCCAGCCCGTCCCGCCGTTCACGCGCGCGTAGCCGAAATAGGGATGCTGGAACAGCACGTTCGGCGACCACGACGTGTTGAAGTAGTCCTCCGTGCCGGTGCCGTGGAGCGAAGACGGCCAGCGCTCGCCGTCGATGAAGAACATGTCGTCGCCCTCGCCGTACCACATCGGGCTCGGGCAGTCGACGTAGTAGTTGATTCCGACGTAGTGGCCCTTGCCCTCGATGTCGGCGATCAGGTAGTTGCGGTCGCCGGTCGTGTTCTTGCCCTGCGGGCCGAGCACGGACCATTCGTTCTCGCCTTCGGGTGACGCCTCGGTCGTTGCGTGGTTGTAGAAAGCGTGGAAGCGCCCGAGGTCCGCGGGCAGGCTCGCCATCTCCTGGTAGTCGACGTAGTAGTAGAAGGCGTCGACTTTCTGGGCCGAGTCGTTCTCGATCTCGATCTTCGCGCCGCTCGCGAACGGCATCGGGAAATAGCTGACCATCGCGCGCCCTTCGCGCGGGCCCGCGGCGAGCGGGAGCACCGAGAAGGGATAGCTCTCGTCCCAGCCCTGGCCGAAGAAGTCGCCGACCGGCGCCTCGACGCTCGGCGCCGTCTCGCCGTCCCAGTACATGCGCAGGATCAGGTCGTGCCGGCTGAGCGCCGGCGGCGGCGGCGCGATCGTGATCCAGATGTGGTCGATCACGCCGGCGCCCTTCACTTCGAAGAGCGTCCGCCTCTGGCCGGGTGCGATGCCCTCGAGCCGGTCGTTGTTGCCCCCGGTCTTGTCGTAGCTGCTGACGCGCTTGCTCTTGACGCCCTTCTGGAGCCGCGCCAGCTCGAGCGTCGGCGCGCCCGGGGCCTGCGCGAAGGCCGGCGCGGCGAGAGCGAAGACCACGAGAGGCGCGAGCGCCAGAGCCTTGTGTCGCATGGGACCCCCTTGTTCCTTGCGTGCGAGCGCCGAAAGGCTACTTCCGGGAGATCCGAGAGCTCAAGCGGAACCTTGCCCGCGGACGAGGTGTCCAACGGGCCGAGAAGAGGAGGCTCGCATGGCCCTGAGCGTCGGACGTCCGCGCGGCGGAGCGATCGCCGAGATCAACGTCACGCCGATGGCGGACGTGATGATCGTGCTGCTGATCATCTTCATGGTGGCAACGCCGGTCATCGTGGCGGCCCCCGTTCCGTTGCCGGCTGCCGCCCATCCGACGGAGCACAAGGGCGAGACGCTGGACGTGGTGGTGCGAGCCGGCGGAGGCGTGACGATCGAGGGAGCTCCGTTTCCCGACTCCGCGTCCCTCGCCGAATACCTGGCGGCGCGGGCTTCGGCCACGGGGTCGCTGCTGATCCTGATCCAGGGCGATCGCGACGTGACGTATCGCGACCTCGAACGCGTGCTGACCGCGTGCCGCGCGTCCGGAGCGTCGGAAGTCGGGCTGGCGACCGAGCTCAGGCCGGAGCCATAGCCATGCCCAAGTCCGACATCAACGTCACGCCGTTCATCGACGTCCTGCTCGTGCTGCTGATCATCTTCATCGTCGTGGCGCCGTCCGCTCCACGCGCCCTCGACGCGTCGCTGCCCGCGAGAGCCGAGCCACTCGGAGGGCCGACGCCCGCGAGCCTGGTACTCGAGGTCCGGACCGACGACTTCCGGCTGAACGCGCGGCCCGTGCTGACGCTGCCCGAGCTCGAAGGGCAGCTGCGCGCCGCGTTCGAGCTGCGGCGAAATTCGACACTGTTCGTCAGGCCGGCCGCCGACCTGCGCTACGCGCGGCTGATCGACGCGCTCGACGCGGCGAAGGGCGCGGGCGCCGGCCGGATCGGGATCGTCTCAGCGGAAACAGACGACGAGGCCGTCCTCCGAGCCGATCACCAGCCGTGACGAGGCGATCGCCGGCGAGGCCGTGAGCGGCGCCCCGAGCTCGTGCTGCTGCACGAGCGAGCCGGCCGCGAGGTCGAGCACGTAGAGCCGGCCGTCCGAGGAGCCGACGTAGACGCGGCCGCCGGCCACCGCGGGCGACGAGTCCACGCGAGCACGGGTGGTGTAGCTCCACTGCGGCGCGCCGGTCGCCGCGTCGAGGCAGTGGACGACCTTGTCGCGGCCGCCCAGGACCACCCGTCCTTCCGGGAGGGCCGCCGACGAGTAGAACGGGAACTTCCGCTCGGGGTGCTCGTAGTGCCAGGCCTGCTTGTGCCCCGTGAGGTCGATCGCGAGCACCTGGTTCTCGAAGTTGCCGTAGAACGCGCGGCCCCCGGAGAGCGCCGCCGAGGCGCCGGTGTAGCCGCCCGACGAGACCTGAAAAAGCTCGTTGCCGTCGGCGACCCGAATCGCGCGCAGGATCTCGTCGCAGCCCGACACGTAGCAGGTCCCCGCCGCCACCGATGCAGTCGCGTGGACCGGGCCGTCCGTCTCGTGCTTCCAGGCGATCTTGCCGGTCTTGGCCTCGAGCGCGTAGAGCGACTGATCGTACGAGCCGACCAGCACGAGCTCGCCGACTGCCACTGGCGAGGACTTCACCTCCTGGGCGGTCTTGTGGGTCCACAGCGCCTTGCCGCTCTGGGCGTCCACCGCGTGGATCTGACCGGCCAGGTCGCCGACGAACACGGCGCCGCCGGCCACGCAGGGCGACGACTCGCCGACGCCGTCGCCCGTGACCTTGTAGCGCCACACCGGCTTGCCCGACGCGAGCTCCAGCGCGACGAGCTCGCCGGCGCGCGTCCCGACGTAGACCGTGCCCGCGACGATCGCCGCCGAGGACTCGATCGCGTCGCCCGCCTCCCACTGCCAGGCCACGCTGAGCTGCGCCGGCAGCGTCGCGGCCGACAAGCCCGACAGCGTCGGCGTGCCGCGGAACTGCGGCCAGGCGTCGGCGCCCGCGATCGCCGGAGCAGCAGGCGCGGGAGAGGCCCGGCGAGCCGCGAGCGTCGCGCCGGCGGCCGCGAGCGCGGCGCGGCCGAGGAAGCGCCGCCGCGTCTCAGGCGAACGCGGCACGGTAGAGCTCCCGGGCGCCGCTGACGTCGAACGGCCGCGGGTTGTAGCGGCCCGTCCACTGCTGCGCGGCCTCGTCGGCCAGCGCCGGCAGATCGGCCTCCTGCACCCCGGCGCTCCGCAGCCCGCGCGGCAGCCCGCCGGCGACGGCGAGCGCCTCGAGCCGCGTCGCGAGCGCCTCGGCGGCTGCGGCTGGGGCCACGACGCGGCCGGTCGCGGCGAGCAGCTCCGCGTAGCGCGCGCCGGCGACGGCGCCGTTCCAGCGCACGACGTGCGGCAGCAGCAGCGCGATCGCAACGCCGTGCGTCGTCCCGTAGCGCGCGGTGAGCGGGTTGGCGCAGGCGTGGGTCGCGCCGAGCATCGAGGCCGAGATCGCGTTGCCCGCCCAGTACGCTCCGAGCAGCGTGGCCCCGCGCGCCGCGAGGTCCGCGGGCGCTTCGAGCACGCGCTCGTAGCTCGACTCCATCAGCCGGAAGGCCTCGCGCGCGAAGAGGTCGGAGGCGGGATTGCGCGCGGTGGTGACCCAGGTCTCGACGCAGTGGGCGATCGCGTCGTAGCCGGTGGCCGCGGTCATGGCGCGGGGCAGGGAGACGACCAGCTCCGGGTCGAGGATCGCGACCTTGAAGAAGGCCGAAGGATCGCCGCACGCCATCTTCTCGTGCGTCACGTCGTCGGAGACGAGCGCGTACGCCTGCGCTTCGCTCCCGGTGCCCGCGGTGGTCGGCACGCCGATCATCGGCGGCAGCGGTTTCTTCGCCTTGCCGTAGCCGCGGAAATCCGGCATTCGGCCGCCGTTCGCGAGCACGAAGCCGATGCTCTTGGCGCAGTCGAGCGAGCTGCCGCCGCCCACGCCGACGAGCGAGTCGACCCCGGCCGCGCGCGCCACCGAAGCGCCCGCATCGGCCATCGCGGAGGTGGGATCGTGGTCGAAGTCGGAGAAGGTCAGGCTGACGACGCCCGCCGCCTCGAGCGACGCGGTGGCACGGGCGGCGTATCCGGCCGCGACGATCCCCGGGTCCGCGACCAGCAGCGTGCGCCGGAAGCCCAGCTCGCGCGCGAGCTCGCCCAGGTGCTCTAGCGTCCCCGGCCCGAAGACGACCCGGGTCGGGCTCGCGAGCTCGAACGGCGTCACGGGCCGGCCGGCGCCGCGCCTCCCTCGGCCAGCGACCAGAGCTGGTTGCGGTTCATGAAGAAGAGCGCGCCGTTCGCAGGGACGGCGCTCGAGTAGACCGAGCTGCCGAGCGTGTTCTCGGCCAGGATCTTCTTCTCCTTGCCCGCGGCGAGCACCACCACGTCGCCGTCCTCGTCGCCCAGGTAGACCTTGCCGTCGATCACCATGGGCGAGGCCCAGACGGCCGCCAGCATGTCGTGGGTCCAGTAGACGGCGCCGGTCTTGGCGTCGAGCGCGTGCAGGAAGCCGCTGAAGTCGGCGATGTAGACGATGCCGTCCTTGATCGCGGCCGTCGAGATCGTGCGGCGGATCTTGTCGAAGTGCCAGACGCGCCCGCTCTGCGTGATGTCGCCGCGCTTCGTCGGGTCGATCGCGTAGAAGTGGCCGGGTCCCTCGCCGTGCTCGGGGTCCTGGCCGTTGCCGATGTACACGAGGCCCTCGTAGACCACCGGCGTCGCGATCAGCTCGTTGCGCGTCTTCGGCCACACCGAGTCCTTCGGGTTGGCGTCGAACTCCCAGAGCTTCTGGCCGGTCTTGGCGTCGAACGAGCGCACCCAGCCGTCGCCCTGCGGGTGGATCACCTGCGTCACGCCGCCGATCTCGGCCACCGTGATGCCGCCCCACTGGCCGTGCAGGATCTTGTCGCCCGGCGAGGCGTCTTCCCAGACCACCTTGCCCGTCTTCTTGTCGACCGCGATCAGCGCGGGCGCGCGCGGCGCGGGGATGTTGACGTGGCTCTCGTCCTGCCCGTTGCTGGTGCTGACGTAGATCAGGTCTCCCCACGAGATCGGCGAGGAGTTCGCGAGGTTGTGCGGCATGACGCCCAGCTCTTCCATCATGTCGAGCTTCCAGACGACGTCGCCGTCGTGCTCGCCGGTGAGCTTCTCGTCCTTGTAGGGGCCGTCGTTCTCGCCGTCCCGGAAGCCCTCGGTGTCGACCGAGAGCAGCTCGCAGCGGTTCGACACGTAGTAGAGCCGGTCGCCCTCGACGAGCGGCGAGCTGGCGACGCCCTGGTAGGGCCAGTCGTTCGCGCGGCCCGAGGCCAGCTTCTCGTGCGTGATCTGCCACAGGAAGCTGCCGTCCTTCTCGCCGAACGCGATCAGCACGCCGCGGTCGCCGGTCTGCTTGGGGTCGCGCAGCCCCTCGTTGTTCGTGCCGAGGAACACCTTGCCGCCGGAGACGACGGGATTGCCGTAGCTCTGCGAGCCGAGCTGCGCCACCCAGCGCACGTTCTTCTTGCTCTGGATGTCCCAGGTGACCGGCAGGCCCTTCATGTCGGAGACCATGTTGCGGATGTTCGTGCCGCCCCACATCGGCCAGTCGCCGGTCGATCCGGCCGCGCGGGTGTGCGGGGCGGACGCGGGCAGGGCGAAGACGGCGGCGGCGAGCAGCAGGAAACGGAAACGCCTGACGGTCACGGGTCGTGTCCTCCTCATTGGTTGGCGCTGACCTTGACGTTGTCGAAGAAGATGTCGGCCGAGGCGTCGGCGTAGATGCCGGCGGCGCCCTGCCGGTGCGGCATCTTGTCGACGTAGTCGATCGTCCAGGCCGCGGGCTCGGGCTCGGACGTCGGCCAGGCCTTGCCGTGGAGCGCGGTCGTGCCGTCCTTCCGGTTCTCGACGCGCAGCTTCACGCGGTACCAGGTCTCGGGCTTCCACGGGAACGGCACCTCGACGGTGCGGGCGGGGTTCGCCTGCCACGGGTGCAGCTCGAGCTTCTGCGCGTTGCCGAACAGCACGAGCGCGTAACGCTGCGCGATCACGCCGCCGTCGCCCATCTGGCGCCGCTTCTCGCTCGAGATGACGTCGGTCTCCACCGTGTAGTCGGAGGCGTCGTCGGGGCCGAAGAACAGCCGCCCGCGCTTGGTGAGCAGGATGTCGTTGCGCTTCATCAGCGTGCGGCTGCCGCCGTGGTCCCGCACGAAGAACTTTCCGGTCGAGTTGATCCAGAAGGGCGGCGGCGCCTCCCCGGTCCCGCCCTCGAAGTCGAAGCTCCAGGGCAGCGGGGGCGCGACGCGGACGCGAGCGGTCGCGTTGAGCGAGCCCGCAGCCGCCTTGACGACGCCCGCCTGCCAGCCGGCGTCGGCGGCCGGGGTGAAGGTCGTGCCCGCGAAGGCGCCCTTCAGCCCGTCCAGCGTGAAGGTCGCGGCCGGCTCCTCGCGCACGAAGTGGCCCTTGGCGTCGAAGAGCCGCACGCGATAGCGGACGGCGTCGCCGGGTTTCACGAGCACCTCGTACGGGACGAGCTGCGCCGTGGCCGGCTCGCCGGCCGTGCCGTTGTCGGCCGGCTTCGCCGCCGGCGCGGCCTTGGCCGCCGCCTTGGGAGCGCCCTTCGGCCCGATCGCGTAGAGCGCGTCCATCGTCGCGAGGTAGACGCGGCCGCGCGCCACGGCCGGCGACGCGACGATCGCCTCGGGCGTCTCCTCGGTGCCGAGCTGGTCCTGGTCGAGGATCTCCGGCGCGCCCGCGCCCGGCTTGACGATGTAGAACTTGCCGTTCTCGGTGCCGACGTAGAGCTTGCCGTCGGCGAGCACCGGCGAGGACTTCTGGATCGTGCCGAGCGGCTTCTCCCAGAGCTTCTTGCCGCCCGCGAGCTCGAAGGCGGCGAGCACGGCGCCGTTGTCGACGTCGTAGAGCCGCTCGCCGTCGATCACCGGCGAGGCGAAGCCGCCCTGGAAGCCGTAGGTGTGCCACGCGAGCTTGTCGGGCCCGAGCTTGCCCTCGGCCGAGACGTCGAGCGCGCCGATCAGGCCCATCTCGCTCGTGTCGAGGTTCTCCTCGCTGTGCGTGAGGTAGGCGGTCGTGCCGCGCCAGGCGACGCTCGTCAGGATCGCGCGCTTGCTGAGCTCGAGCTGCCAGATCGAGCGGCCGGTCGTGGCCTCGAGCCCGTAGAAGGTGCCGTCGCTGCCGCCGACGACCAGCAGCCGCCGGCCGCCCGCGCTGATCACCGCGGGCGTCGAATAGTTCGTGTCGTAGTGCTTCGGCTGCGGCGAGCTGATCCAGACCGTGCTGCCGTTCGCCTTGTCGAAGGCGAAGTAGCGGTTGAGACCGCGCGCCTGGTCGCCCCAGCCGGAGGTGAGCGTGCTGACGATCACGAGGTCGCCCTCGATCACCGGCGAGACCGTGCGGCCGCCGTGCGTGGTGATGGCGCCGTACTCCTCGGTCAGCTGGCGATGCCAGAGCTCCTTGCCGGAGGGGTCGAGCGCGTGCAGGTGGCCGTCGACGCCGAAGGTGTAGACGTTGCCGGTCGCGGGATCGACGCTCGGCGAGGCCCAGGCGATGCGGTGCGCGGGCACGTCGGTGTGGAAGACGTTGAAGCGCTTCTCCCAGATCAGCTTGCCCGTGTCGGCGTCGAGGCAGAGCAGCCGCTCCTGTGTCTTCTCGCGCTCTTTCACCGTGTCGACGCTCGCGTTCCAGAGGTAGAGCCGGTTGCCGAAGATCGCGGGGGTCGAGCGCGAGCCGTAGGGCGCCTTCCAGGCGAGCCCCTCTCCGGCCGGCGACCAGCGGGTCGGAAGGCCCGTCTCGGACGAGACGCCGTCCCGGTTCGGGCCGCGCCATTCGGGCCAGTCGGCGGCGGACGCGGACGCCGCAGCGGCCGCGACCACGGCTATGGAAGCGACAAGACTTCTCATGTTCGTAGATCCTCTGTGGAAGCTGCTTGCACGCCGGGTGGTCGGGACACCCTTCCAGCGATCTAAGCACCCGCCTCCGGAAGCGTCAAGCGAAGCGCGGAGGCACCCAGCGAGCGGGTGCTATCATTTCCCTCCTCACGCCGCACCGTGACTCGTCCAAGGGATTGCACGGAGGTCCCCGATGCGTACTGCCAGGTGCTCTTCCTTCGCCGGCTTGCTCGCGGCGGCCGGCTTCGCCCTCGCCCCTGCGTCTCCCCTCGGCGCCGATCCCGCCACCACGTCGCCTCATTGGGCGCAGTGGCGCGGCCCGGACGGGCTCGGGATCGCGAAGGACGCGGCGGTGCCGCTCGAGTGGAGCGCGACCAAGAACGTCGTCTGGTCCGCCGAGATCCCGGGGCGCGGGCACTCGTCCCCCGTCGTCTGGGGCGACCGCATCTTCCTGACGACGGCGATCGAGGGCGACGTCGTGCCCGGCGCCAAGCCAGTGAAGCACCTGATGGAGGGCCAGGACTTCCAGCATCCCGACGGCGTGGGCGCGGACCGCAAGCACACGCTCGAGGTGCTGGCGCTCGACGCGAAGACCGGGAAGATCCTGTGGCAGAAGGCCGCCTGGCAGGGCACGCCGTACGACACGCGCCACAAGCGCGGTAGCTTCGCGTCGCCGACGCCGGTCACCGACGGCACGCTCGTCTACGCCTACTTCGGGGCCGAGGGCCTCTACGTCTACGACTTCAAGGGCGAGCTGAAGTGGAGCTGGAAGAGCGGCGGGATCGCGAGCTTCGGCGTCGGCGTCGGCACCTCCCCGGTGCTCTACGACAAGCTCGTGATCCTGCAGTGCGACGAGGACAACGGCGAGAAGTCCTTCATCGTCGGCCTCGACAAGAAGACGGGCAAGGAGGCCTGGCGCGTCGCGCGCCACGTCGAGGTGAGCTGGGCGACGCCGATCCTGGTGACGAGCGGCGGCCGGCACGAGCTCGTGACGGCGGGCAACCAGGCGATCATCGGCTACGACCCCGCGACCGGCCGCGAGCTGTGGCGCACGAAGGGCCTCGAGAGCAACGCAGTGCCCTCGCCGGTCGCGGGCGACGGCGTCGTCGTGCTGTCGGCGGGCTACCCGGCGAAGATCGCGCTCGCCATGCGCCCGGGCGGAAGCGGCGACGCGGGCGATCGCGTGCTCTGGCGCTACGACAAGGGCACGGCCTACGTGCCCTCGCCGATCCTGGTCGACGGCCTGCTCTATCTCGTCACCGACAAGGGGCTCGTCAGCTGCCTCGACGCGAAGACCGGCAAGGTCCACTACGAGGGCGGACGGCCTCCGAGCGGCACGAGTTTCATGGCCTCGCCGGTCGCGGTCGCGGGTCACCTGCTGATGTCGAGCATGGACGGCGACACGATCGTGCTGAAGGCCGGCACCGCGCACCAGGTCGTGCGCGCGAACTCGCTCGGTGAGCCGATCGCCGCTTCCCCCGCGGTCGCCGGCGGGCGCATCTACATCCGCGGCGAGCACCACCTGTTCGCGATCGGCACGCCATGAAGGCCGGAGCACTCCTCGCGCTCATGGCACTCGCGGCGCCGCTGCGCGCCGCGACGCCGGACGACCTGCTCGAGGCCGTCCGCAAGGGCGACCTGGCCGCCGTGAAGGCGGCGCTGGATGCCGGCATCCCGGTCGACACGCCGTTCCGCTACGACCGTACCGCGCTCTCGTTCGCGGCCGGCCGCGACAACGTCGAGATCGTGAAGCTGCTGCTCGAGCGCGGGGCCGACCCCAACAAGAAGGACACCTTCTACGGCGCTTCGCCCATGAACTGGGCGGCCGACAAGGGCAGCGTCCCGATGATCCGGCTGATGATCGAGCGCGGCGGCACGCCGGGCGGGGACCTGCTCGAGAACGCCGTCGAGAAGGGGGATCCCGAGTTCGTGGCTCTCGCGCTCGAGAAGGGCAAGCCGAGCGCCGACGACCTCACTGTCGCGCTCGCCGCGGCGGTCAAGGACAAGAAGGACGCCATCGCCGAGCAGCTCCGCAAGGCCGGCGCGGTGCCGCCGCGGCCGGCGGACTTCGCGATCGATCCGGCGGCCCTCGCCGGCTACGCCGGCTCCTTCAAGGACGAGCGCGGCAACGAGCTGCGGCTCGACGTCAAGGACGCCAAGCTCGTCTGCACCAGCTGCGCCCCGGGGGGCATGGTGCTGGGCGCCGAGGACGCCGTCACGTTCCGGCAGCCGAGCGACCCGCGGCCCAAGCTCATCTTCAACCTGGTCGAGGGCAAGCCGGGCGGATTCGTTCTCGACTTCGGCTCGCGCAAGGTGAACTACACGCGCAGCGCGCCCGAACCTGCGAAGGAGAAGCCATGAGCGTCCCGACTCGCATCGCGGCCGCGGCGCTCGCCAGCCTCGTCCCGGCGCTGGCGCCGGCCGAAAGCGCCAAGCCGGGCGTCGACTGGCCTTCGTTTCGCGGGCCGGTGGCCTCGGGCGTCGCGGACGGCTTCGCGGCCCCCGAGAAGTGGGACGCCGCCAAGGGCGAGGGCGTGCTCTGGAAGACGGCGATCCCCGGCCTCGCGGTCTCGAGCCCGATCGTGTGGGGCGACAAGCTGTTCGTCACCACGGCCGTCAGCAGCGATCCCAAGGCCGTCTTCCGCCACGGGCTCTACGGCGACGTCGAGCCGTCGAAGGACGTGACCTCGCACTCGTGGCGGGTCCTGTGCCTCGACAAGAAGACCGGCAAGGTGCTCTGGGAGAAGGTCGCCCACGAGGGCGTGCCGAGGACGAAACGCCACCCGAAGTCGAGCCAGGCCTCGGCGACGCCGGCCACGGACGGCAAGATCGTGGTCGCGCACTTCGGCTCGGAAGGCCTGTACGCCTACGACCTTTCGGGCACGCTGCTCTGGAAGCGCGACCTCGGCGTGCTCAACGCCGGCTGGTTCTACGACCCCGACTATGAGTGGGGTGTTGCCAGCTCGCCGATCCTCTGGAAGGACCTCGTGATCGTGCAGTGCGACATCCAGAAGGGCTCCTTCATCGCGGCTTTCCGAGCCAAGGACGGCGAGCCGGTCTGGCGCACCGAGCGCGACGAGATCCCCTCGTGGCCGACGCCGACCGTCGCGGAAATCGGCGGCAAGGCCGAGCTCGTCACGCACGCGACCAAGTTCATCCGTGGCTACGACCCGAAGACCGGCCAGGAGCTGTGGCGGCTCGGCCCGAACTCGGAGGTCACGACGCCCACGCCGATCGTGGCGCACGGGCTC
>Ga0111539_10003564_pt1 | contig 20519 bp, 13 predicted proteins | sample RhiMethybrSRZTD1_FD_79667 | JGI IMG/M metagenome (GOLD analysis project Ga0111539, IMG submission 79667) | Populus rhizosphere microbial communities from Tennessee, USA - Rhizosphere MetaG P. TD hybrid SRZTD1 (version 2) (version 2) | ecosystem: Host-associated > Plants > Roots > Rhizosphere >...
CGGCGAGCGGCTGAAGGTCGGCTACAGCCGCGTGATCAAAGCTCTCCAGGCGCTCGTGACCTCTCTCAACTCACCCGAGGCCCGAAGCCCGAGGCCCGAGGTCCCTTAACCGAACGGCATTGGGTCTACGGCCCTTGTTCCGGCGACGATGCGGGAGCGTCGGTGGCGGTTCCGAGCAGCGTCTTCAGCGTGCGGAGGTCCGTCGGCTTGACGAGGTGGTGGTCGAAGCCGGCCTCGCGCGCCCGGGTGCGATCGGCCTCCTGGCCCCAGCCGGTGAACGCGATCAGGACAGGGTGGCGGTCGGCGTGGCGGCTTCTGATCGCGCGCGCCACCTCGTACCCATCCATGTCCGGCATGCCGATGTCGAGCAGGACGAAGGAGGGATCGAACGGCTCGAAAATTGCCAGCGCCTCCCGTCCCGAGTGGGCGATCCGCACTTCGCAGTCGGAATCATCGAGGAGCATGCCGAGGCTGTCCGCGGCGTCCTCGTTGTCGTCCACGATCAGGACCCGCTGGCGGGCGAGACCGCGAGCGGCCGGTTGCTGCTGTGTCACGGCGGCGGGCGCAGACGCGAGCGGCAGCTCGAGCGTGAAGCAGGCGCCCCGCCCGGGCCCCTCGCTCGATGCCCGGATCGTACCGCCGTGCATCTCGGCGAGGCGGCGCGCGATGGTCAACCCGATTCCCAGGCCTTTCGACCGCGAGCCGCGGTGGAATAGCTCGAAGAACCCGGCGGCCGCCTCGGGGACGAAGCCGATACCAGTGTCGCGCACGGACAGTGTCACCCGATCGCGGTTGACCTCGGCGCTCAGCCAGATGTGCCCGCCTCGTTCGGTGTAACGGGCGGCGTTGTTGAGCAAGTTCGACGCGATCTGGCCGAGTCGGACCGGATCTCCGTCGAGCCAGACGGGAACTTGCGGCACCGCAACCTCGAGGTGGTGGCCGGCGTCGCGAATCAGCGGCTCGCTCGTCTCGACCGCCGCGGTCACCACGCTGGCGAGGGTCAGGCGCTCGCGCCGCAGCTCGAGGGTGCCCTGGTTGATCCGCGACATCTCCAGGAGGTCGTCGACGAGCCTGACGAGGTACCCGAGCTGGCGCTCCATCATGTCGTGGATCCGGCTGGCGTCGACCGCCCGCGCGCGTTGCATGCGCAGGATCTGGAGGCCGTTGCGCAGGGGGGCGAGGGGATTACGCAGCTCGTGCGAGAGCATCGCGATGAACTCGTCTTTTCGCCGGTCCGAGCCACGCAGGGCTTCTTCACTCTCCCGCGTGGCGGCGAGGGCCTCGCTCCTCAACCGCGCTATCTGCAAACGCGAGTCGATCCGGGCGAGCAGCTCCCGCGCGCTGAACGGCTTGACCACGTAGTCGTCAGCTCCCTCCTTCAGCGCTTCGATACGCGCTTCTTCGCCGGCGCGCGCCGACAGCAACACGACGGGCACCGCGCGCAGGGCGGGATCGGCCCGCACGGCGCGCGTCAGCTGCTGGCCGTCGAGCTTTGGCATCATGACGTCGGACAGGATGAGATCGGGCCGCGCCCGCCGCGCCGCCGCGAGCGCCTCCTCTCCGTCGGAGACGGCCTCGACGTCGAAGGATCCGGCGAGCAGCCGCCCCACGTACTCGCGCATGTCACGGTTGTCGTCCGCCCAGACGATGCGCGGGCGCGGCCCCTCCGCGGGCTTCGAGCTCGGCGGCGGCGCGCCGGGAAGCCACCCCAGCGCCTCCTCGACGAAGGCGTCGGCGCCGAGCGCCGCCGTCGTCGGCAGCGTGTTCCTGGCTCCGATCCGCTCGCGGGGGAGGTGCGCTGTCCCGAACGGCACGGTCACCTCGAAGGTGCTGCCGCGCCCCTCGGTGCTCTCGGCCCTCACATCGCCGCCGTGCATCTTCGCCAGCTCCTGCACCAGCGCGAGGCCGATCCCGGTCCCCTCGTGCGTGCGGCTCTTCGCCCCCTCGACGCGACGAAAGCGGTCGAAGATCCGCGGCAGCTCGGACGCGGCGATGCCGGTCCCGGTGTCGATGACCTCGAGCGCCGCACGCGCGTCGCGGCGGCGCAGGCGGACCGTGATGCGACCCTCGAGGGTGAACTTGAACGCGTTGGAGACGAGGTTGAGGACGATCTTCTCCCACATCTCCCGATCGACGTAGACGGGCTCGGCGAGCGGCGGGCAATCGACGATCAGCTCGAGCCCCCCGCGCTCCGCCGCGGATCGGAAGTTCGACGCCAGATCGGCGGTCAGCGCGGCCAGGTCCACCGGGACGTAGCTCGCCTGAACCCGGCCCGCCTCGATGCGCGCGAAGTCGAGCAGCGTGTTGACCAGCTTCTGCAGCCGCCGCGTGCTCCGCCGGGCGATCTCGAGCCGCTCGCGCTGGGCGTCGCCGAGCGGTTCGTCCGCATCCTGCAACAAGTCTTCGATCGGTCCGGCGATGAGCGTGAGCGGGGTCCGCAGCTCGTGGCTGACGTTGCTGAAGAACGTCGTCTTCGCGCGATCGAGCTCGGCGAGCATCTGGGCACGCCGGCGCTCGTCCTCGGATCGACGCGCCACCGCCAGGGCCGCCGCGACGTTGGACCCGACCAACCGCAAGAAGTCACGGTACGCCTCATCGGCCCGACGGCGCGGGCTGATGCCGGCGACGAGCCACGCCGTGGGCGGCTCCCCGCCCCCCGCGCAGGGCACGACGGCAACCTGGCTGATCGGCTCGCGGTACGGTCCAGCCCGCAGCGGACCGGGCCACGCCAGGCCCTCGTTCTCGAAGATCTCGAGCGACGCAACCAGCGGCCAGAGCGGGTGTTCGCTCGAACCGAGCTCTCTCGGGGCAACGGGATCACCCGTCTCGACGCCGCAGGCGCCCACCAGCGCCGCCGCTCCGCCGTCGCGGCCCCGGGTGTAGAGCAAGACGCACGGGAGATCTTCGGGGTCGCGTGCGAGGACGGTCGCCGCCGTGGCGAACACGTCGGAGACGCTCGACGCCTGCTGGGCGATCCCGCCGAGATCGCGCAGCAGCTGCAGGCGGCGCTCACCGACCACCCGCCCGGTCGTCTCGCTGACGATGCAGAACACGCCGTTCACGCGGCCGGACTCGTCGCGCATCGGATCGTACGAAAGGTCAAAGTAGGTTTCCTCGAGATAGCCGTGGCGCTCGAGAAAGAAGGGTCGGTCCCGCGCCCAGAAGGCCTCACCCGTTCCGAGCACGGAATCGAACAGCTCCTTGAGCCCGGCCGACCAGAGCTCGGGCCACGCTTCGCGAATGGGCGCCCCGAGCGCCGCCGGGTGCTTGCCGCCGAGGACGGGAAGGTACGCGTCGTTGTAGAAGGTCACGAGCTCGGGACCCCAGAACATCGCGATCTGGGCCTTCGACGGAAGCAGATGGCTGAGCGCGCTCCGGAGGCTCTGCGGCCAGCCGTCCACGGGCCCGAGAGGCGTCTTCGACCAGTCCAGGGCGCGGATGCGCTCCCCCATCTCGCCCCCGCCGGCGAGAAAACCGTCATGAGGGTTCATCGGCACCGGATCGAACCTGACTTGGCCCTTACTCGAAGCTGCAACCTAAAAGGGGTCGCGGGACGTCAGGAATCGGATGAATCGCGCCGGCAAGGAATGGCCGATAGCGCCGGCGAATTACTGCCTGACCCTTACGTTCGGCCGCTCAAGTGCGGTGCGAGTGACGGTCTCGGGCACGGCCACGGTGGGCCCCGCCACGGTGACGATCACCGGAACCAGCGGCGCGCGCCGCGCGGCTCAGATGTCGTGCTGCCGGCCCCAGCAGACGAGGCGGCGGTCCGCACGGAGGCCGCACGCGAAGCTCGAGCCGACGCTGACGTCGAGGAACCGATCCAGCGACGGGAACGTGGTCTGTCCCGGGTCGCCAAAATATCCCCAGCAGACGACGCGATCGTCGGCCCGGACGCCACAGGTGCCGTAGTTTCCCGCGCTCACAGCCTTGAACGATTCGGCGGACGGACCGAGCGGAAACTGGTCCATCGCGGCGCGGTTTTGCCCGGGCCCTCCGAAGCACACCATCTTGTCGTCGCCGCGCAGCCCGCAGGTGAAGCCGCCGCCCAGTTCGCTCACATATTGCGACGCACTGACGGTCTTCCACAGATCCGCGGAGGGCCCTGACGGCGCCTCCCCGGCGATGTTGTCCCCCCAGCAGAGCAGCCTGCCGTCCATCCGGACGCCGCAGACATGGCGAGCCCCAACGCTCACGCTCCGGAAGGAATCGGACGGCACAGCGCCGGCGACGCCAAGGCCTGCCCAGCAGGCAATCTTGTCGTCCCAGCGGACACCGCACGCGAAGGGGTCGGAGGCGCGCCCCGCGCTCACGCTCCGGAAGGAATCCGCCGGCGTCGGGGGCGCGTCTTCGGAGAACGGGGCGGTGTCTCCCCAGCAGACGACCTTGTCATCGGATCTCACCGCACAGCTCAGGAACTGACCGGCGCTCACGCTCTTGAAGGACGACGACGACGGGCCCGGCGGCGCTTGCCCGTTCGAAGCGTTGTCGGCCCAGCAGACGAGCTTGTCGTCCGAGCGAATCGCGCAGACGGTCCCCCCGCCGGCGCTCACGCTCGTGAATGACTCCTGACGCGGCAAGGGCGGCGCCTGGCCGACCTCGTTGTACCCCCAGCAGACCACCCGGTCGTCGGTGCGCACGCCGCAGACGAAACCGTAGTAATGGCCATACTGGCCGGCGCTGACGCTCTTGAACGTGTCGGCCGACGGTCCCGGAGGGGCCTGGCCGCTGGAGTTATTTCCCCAACAGATCACCCGCCCGTCGGCGCGCACGCCGCAGGCAAACGCGGCACCCGTTGCAACACTCTGGAACGAGTCGGCCGACGGTCCGGCGGGCGCCTGGCCGTCCTGGTTGTTTCCCCAGCAGACCACCTTGTCGTCGACACGCACGCCACAGCCAAACCCGCCGCTCGAGGAGCTGATGCTCTTGAACCGGTCGCGCGAAGGTCCCGGGGGCGCGCCCCCGTCGCTGTTGTCGCCCCAGCAGACCATCCGCCCGTCCAGGCGCACGCCGCACACGTTGCTGACGCTCTGGAACGAGTCGGCCGACGGCCCGGGCGGCGCCTCGCCGCGCGCATTGTCCCCCCAGCACACGACCTTGTCGTCGAGCCGGACAGCGCACCGATCGCTGATGCTCTTGAACCGGTCGGTCGAAGGGTCTGGTTGATTGTCGCCGCCCCAGCACAGGATCGTGTCGTCCGCCGCGCGGATCGCGCAAGCGTGATCCGTTCCCGCGCTCACGCTCTTGAACGTGCCGGGCCACGGCCCGGCCGGAAACTCGGCGCCGGCCACGCTGTCCGGCGTGCGTCCCCAGCAAAGGACGGTGTCGTCGAAGCGCACGCCGCACGCAAACGTGCCGCCTGCGCTGATGCTTCGAAATCCCAGGACCGCGGCGCGCGCGCCGGCGGTCTGTCCCGCCGCCCCGCTGGCGCTCATCACCGCCCGGTAGTACCAGCCTCGACCGACGGACGAGACGGCGTCGAACCACAGCGCTCCGGCCACCTCGGGCTGGGGCGCGTAGCCAGCGTCCACGTCGCCGGTCGAGCGCTCCCACTGGTAGGAGACGACGTCCCCCACGCCTCGAAATCCGGCCGCTGGCGCCGACGGCGCGGAAGCGCCGGCGGAGGTCGCCACCCGCACGCGATACATCGAGGGCCCGGGCGGCGTGATGGTCGGTTCGCGCACGACGCGCAGGCGCGTGTACGCGCCCGGGTAGCGCGGCGTCGCCTCGGCCTCCGCGACGATCGTGCCGACCGGTGCTTCCTCGTCGACGGCCGTGGTCGCGGACCCGATGGCGCTCCAGTCGCCGTCGTCGCGCGCCACCTCGTAGCCCGTGATCATCGGGGCCGCGCGCGCCCCTGCCGCCAGGTTCGACGACTTCACCGGCGATCTCGATTCGTCGAGCGCGATGACCCGATAGGCGTGCGTCCGGCCGGACGTGGCCGAGGCGGCGGACCAGGCCAGCGCGACCCCATCGCTCCGCGTCCCCTGCGTGGCCGTCAGGGCCTCCGGCGGCGAGACGTGCCCGGGGTCGGCTGCGACGTCGTCGAAGCCACGGATCGTTCCCGATACCGTCGCCGCATCGCCACCGTCCCTCACGACACGGAAGCCCCCGCGCGCGACGTCGGGAGACGCCGTCCACGTCAGGCGGACGACGTCGGTGAGGTCGGTGGTGGCGGCGAGGACGATTCCAGCCACGCCGCCGCCGCCGCCAGACGCCGGCCCCGAGGAATCCAGATCGGTCCTCCCGCAAGCGGACGCGGCCAGAAGCAGCGCCCAGGGAGCAACCCGACCGTACGGCTCCATGGCTGGAGCGCGATGCTACTGCTCGCCGGCGCGCGCCTCAACGGGCGCCGGCGAGCTCGATCACTCGAACCGTCGCGACAGAGGTATTAATCTTCGCTGGTCATGCGGCGGGCTGGCTCGGTCGTCGGAACGGTGTTGTTCCTCTTGCTCGCGCCCGGCACGGTCGCGGGGCTGGTGCCCTGGTGGATTTCCGGCTGGAAGTTCGAACCGTCGTTGCTGGGGATCGCCTGGACCCGATGGCTTGGCGTTGCCTTGATCGCAGCGGGCGCGCCGGCGTTGCTGGATTCATTCGCGCGCTTTGCGTTGCAAGGGCTGGGCACACCCGCGCCCGTGCTGCCCACCAACCGTCTGGTGGTCACTGGTCTTTACCGCCACGTCCGCAACCCGATGTACGTGGGCGTCGTGACGGTGGTGCTGGGGCAGGGCTTGCTGATCGGCAGCGCCCGCGTCCTTGGATATGGGGTCTGGCTCTGGTTGATCTTCCACCTGTTCGTGCTTGGGTACGAGGAGCCCACGCTGGAGCAAAGCTTCGGGACCGAATACGATCTCTTCTGCCGGAACGTCCCGCGCTGGATTCCCCGACTCAGGCCTTGGCGGCCTGGATGACCTGGACCATCAAGCCTTGTCGAGCGCCGTCTTCATGGCGGCCATGCCTTGCTCCATCATCGGCACCAGGCGCGTGTGGAGCGCGCCGACGTCGCGGATGGCGTCCCACACCGACGGAGGCCGAGCGGAGGTCACGAGCTCTTTGCGAACAGAAGCCATTGCGTCCTCCTTTCTCCAGGGTGATCCGACCGCCGCGGCCGGCAATCGGTGACTCACCTGATAGATGCCAGAAACTCAGAGGACGTCGATGCGGTGGTCGCGCGTCTCTCGGATGAAGACCATCCCGATGACGAACGTGATCGCGGAGACGATCACCGGATACCAGAGCCCCGCGTAGATGTGTCCCTTCGCGGTGACCAGCGCCGCCGCGACCAGGGGCAACATGCCGCCGAACCAGCCGTTGCCGATGTGGTACGGCAGCGACATCGACGTGTACCGGATGCGCGCCGGGAACAACTCGACCAGGAACGCCGCGATCGGTCCGTAGACCATCGTCACGAAGATGACCTGGATCAGGACCAGCAGGATCAGCACCGGCATGTTGACGTCGGCCGGGTTCGCCTTCGCCGGGTAGCCGAGCCCATTCAGCGTCGCGGCCAGCTTCGGCTCGTCGACGCCGACGATCGTGACACCATTGATCGTCGTGATCGGCTTGGCGCCCTCGGCGCCCTCGATGCTCTCGAACGAGAGGCCGCGCTTCGCCAGCAGGTCGCGCGCCTTGTCGCAGTCGGTGAAGACCGTCTTCGGGGTCGGGAACAGGTGCACCCGGCAGTCGCTCGCCGTCACCGAGATCTGGGTGGCCGCCGTGAAGCGCTCGAGCGCGGGGTTCGCGGCGTGCGTCATCCCCTTGTAGAGCGGGAAGTAGCTCAGCGCACCGAGGAGGCAGCCGGCCATCATGATCCTCTTGCGCCCGATCCGGTCGGACAGCCAGCCGAAGAAGATGAACAGCCCCGTGCCGAGCGCGAGCGCGGCCGCCACGATGATGTACGACGACTTCCAGTCGAGCTTCAGCGTCGTGGTCAGGAAGAACAGCGCGTAGAACTGGCCCGTGTACCAGACGACGCCCTGGCCGGCGGCCGCGCCGAACAGCGCGACCAGCGCGATCTTCGCGTTCGACCAGTTCCCGAAGCTGTCCCGGATTGGCTTCTTGCTCCCCTTCCCCTCCGACTTCATCTTCAGGAAGATCGGCGACTCGTTCAGCTTCAGCCGGATGTAGACGGAGATCCCGAGCAGGACGAGCGACAGCAGGAACGGGATGCGCCACCCCCACTCGTTGAACGCCTGCGCGTCCATGTTCGCGCGGCAGCCGCCGATCACGACGAGCGAGACGAAGAAGCCGATCGTCGCGGTGGTCTGGATCCAGCTGGTGTGCAGGCCGCGCTTCGAATCAGGCGCGTGTTCGGCGACGTAGGTCGCCGCGCCACCGTATTCGCCCCCGAGCGCCAGCCCCTGCGCCAGACGCAGCAGCATGAGGAGGATCGGTGACAGGAAGCCGACCTTCGCGTACGTGGGCAACACGCCGACCGCCGCCGTCGAAAGGCCCATCACCATGATGGTGACCAGGAAGGTGTACTTCCGTCCCACCAGATCGCCGATCCGCCCGAACACCAGCGCGCCGAACGGCCGCACCAGGAAGCCCGCCGCGTAGCTGACGAAGCTGCCCAGCAGCGCCGCGGTCTCGTTCGTCTTCGGGAAGAACAGCGTCGCGAAGAACGGCGCCAGCGTGGCGTAGAGGTAGAAGTCGTACCACTCGAATACGGTCCCCAGTGACGACGCGAAGATGACCTTCCGGACGGCGCGCGCGTCCATACCGGCATCCGGGTTGGCCTGGGCAGGCGCGTCTTTGGTGGCGGTGGCGGTCATGATCGGCGGGCTTCTCAGGGTTCGACCGGCCAGCCTAGAAGAAATAGACCTGCCACTGCGCGATGATCACGTTGAAGTCGTGCGGGGCCGGGCTGCGGTGCACCTTCGCGAAGAAGACTTTGAGGTTCGAGTTGAATCCGTAGGGCCACCACGACAGCCCGCCGCCGTAGCGATCCTCGCTCGGCTCACCGCCGGTCGGCGATTGGCCAGTCGCCGGGTCGACCGCGTAGGAGGTGAGGCGTTCGAAGTGCGCAAAGGGACTGAGCCTGATCGGCCCGATGAGGTAGCCCAGCTGACCCATGAACGCCCTGTGCTTGGTGAGCCCTATGAGGAAGGTCCCACCGTCCCACTGCACGGCGTTGCCCTGTGCGGTGAAGATCCCGGGGCCGACGGGCAAGTCGACGATGCCGTCGACGCCGAAATACTTGTAGTTGTTCTGGCGATCGTAGAAGACGCCCAGCGACAGGATCTTCTTCGCGCCGAGATACGTGCCTTGGTAGAAGTACCCGGGCTCGGCGTCGAGCAGGTTGAGCTGCAGCCGCCCCGCCACCCGGAACATGTTGACGCCCGCGGCCACGGCCGGATTCGGGTCGGCCGCCGGAACCGGGCCGGCCCGGTATCCCTGGAACATGCCGATGCGGAAGTCGATGTGGCCGTTGAGCACGAGCGCGCGCAGCTGGACGCCCGCGTCTCGGCCCACCGGGCTCCCCCCTGGCCCGTTGCTCGCGAACGGGTCGAAGTTGTTGGTGATGTTGCGGCGGAAGCTGTTCACGAAGTAGTCCGCGCCGTAGAGCTTCGCGGCGCTCTCGAGGCTGTTGTGGGGGCCGGCGGGTAACATGAACCCGGCGTCGAGCTTGAGATCGAGCCACCGCGTGATCTGGGGCCCCAAGGGCGCGAGGAGCTTCCACGTCGCGTACGCGTCCTGGACGTTCAGACCGGGAGTGTTCTTCCCCGTTCCCGCCATCGTGTCCGCAGGGTCCAGCTTGAACAGGTTCGGCCAGTCCGTCTGGAAGAAGATCTCGAGGGTCTTGAAGAGCGTTCCGCCGACCATGAAGCGGATGCGCCGCAGGAACAGGTTCTTTGTCGTCAAGGTGGCGTCGGGTGCGCCCGCTACCTCGACTTGCGGTTGCGCCAGGAGGCCGAACTGAATGCTGGCGCTCGAATTCTCGACGCGCAGCGGGGCCGGGGGCGGCGCGAATGGAACGTACGGGTTCGCGTCCGTCGCCGGCTCCATGGCCAGCGGTGGCGGGGGCGGCGTCGATTCGGTGGCCTCGGCCGGCGCCTCGGCTTCGGCCGATTTCGCCGGCTTCGCAGGCTTGGCGTCCTCCCCGAATTCGTCAGTCGACTGCTGGGTCTGGGCGGACGCGCGCAGAGCGGGGAGCAGTAACGCGACGACGGCGAGTGCGGCCAGACCCGGTTTCAGTTGTTTACTGCTCCGCAGCCGGAGCCTCATCGCTCGTTTGCCGAGCGCTTCGCCCGTCGTCGGCGAAGGAATGCGCCAGCGACGATGCCCGCCAGTGCGAATACGCCCATCGCGTCGGGTCCACGAGCCACTTCACAGGCACATGCGGCCGCTGCAGGAGTTTGGCCAGTGGTGCCGGCCGATCCGCTCCCCGTGTCGCCACCCACGCCGGCCGGGTTGATGTCCCCACCTGCCCCCGTGGTGCCGGCAGCGCCGCTCGTTCCATTGTCTCCCGCGGCCCCGCTGGGGCTGTCCCCGCCGGTGCCGGTGATGATCCCCGTGCCGGCCACGCCGGTCGTACCGTTGTCTCCGGCAGCGCCGCTGTTGCCGTCCCCGCCGGCGCCGGTGGTGCCTGCCGAACCGGGTCCAGCGCTGCCAGCGCTGCCCGTCGTTCCGCCGCGCCCGGCGCTTCCCGTGGTGCCGCCGCTGCCGGTCGTGCCGCCTCGTCCCGCGGCGCCGGTTGTTCCGGCCGTCCCGGTGGTGCCGCCGCGTCCGCCGGTGCCGCCACCCGCGCCTCCGGTGCCCGTGGTCCCGCACCCCGCAGCCTGCGGATCGGTCGCCGTCAACGTCGCCTGATCGAGATTGAAGAACGGCATCGTGTACTGGCCGTTCATGTTCGCGGACGGTCCGTGCGGCCCGTTGGGCTGATCAAATGCGTCGAGGACCGTGATCCCGCAGGCGTCTTTCCATTGCCTGCGATTGTAGTTGTTGCCGCCGATCGACAGCGTCGACGTCGTGGTCGGGGCGGTGGGCAGCCCGAGCACGTTGGTCCATTGCTCGACCGCCTCGGTGTAATTGGTGTAGTTGATGGTCGGGTCCGCCGACCCGTGCCAGAGCTGGATTCGAGGGCGAAATCCTGTGTACCCGGGGTACATGGCGCGAGCAATGTCTCCCCACTCCATCGGGGTGTGCGTGACCTGGCCGCCCGCGCACGGCGAGCTCCACTGATTCGAGGCGGCGTACTGGACGGCCCAGCATCCCGCCGGCACCCCTGCGAACTCGGCGCCTCCCTTGAACACGTCGGGATACGCCGCCAACAACACCTGCGTCACCATGGCGCCGGACGACGCACCCATCACGTAGACGCGGTCGGCGTTCGCTTGCTTGTTGGTGATCGTGTACTTGACCATGTCGACGATGGCCCGCATGTCGTTGTTGGTACCGTTGTGCGTGAGCGACGGCGTGGTCGCCACGTCCCAGCAGTTCCGGCCCGTGAGCGACGGAACGACCAGGATGATCTTCTTCTGATCGGCGGTCGTGACGATCCCGCCCGACTGCGCCTGGCTGAAGATGCCCGACGCGTTTCCACTGCAGTAGTGGGCGAGCACGATGATCGGGGCGCCCGCCGGGGTGTTGTCGGGCACGTACCAGTACATCGAGACCCAGCTCGGCTCGGTGCCCACTTGCCACCCGGAGGGGACCTGGGTCAACGACGCCGCCGACGCGGGAGCGCTGGCGAGCAGGCTCGCACACAGCGCCAGCGGCGCGGCGAACCGCCAAGCGAGCCGCGAGGCGAGTCTGGGAAAGCCGTTCTTGGATGAAAGCATGGGTCCTCCGGGGGTCGTTCGAGCTGTCACATTAATTCCCGGGGCGGTACCGATTGATCCGGCGGGCCGGGTTGCGCCAGCGACCGCAAGATAGCGCAAATCTTCAAGAAATTTGCTGTGGGGAGTTAGCAAATGTGGCGTGCGCGTTAGCAAATGTGGCGCGTTCGTTCCGCGTCGCTCAGCGACGCGCGCGCTTCCGGGAGCGCAGCGCCAAACTCACGAACGCGACGAGCAGCGTCGCAAGCGAGAAGCGAGAATGGCCGCCGCTCGATCCCAGCGCGCACCCCCAGCCACCCTCGCCGTCGCCTTCCATCTGCGAACCGCCGCTCCCTGAACCCATCGTGCCGCCGCGCCCCGTGGTGGCGCTGCCACCGGCACCGGTTCCCGGCGCGCCACCCGAGGCGCCGCTCCCGGTGGTGCCGCCGCTTCCGGCCGTCGTGTTGCTGCCGCCGGTGCCCGCGTTGCCGACCGTGCCCGCCGCGCCCGTGGTGCCCCCGCCGCCGCCGCCAGCGGAGCCGCCATTGCCGCTGCCACCGGAGCCGCCGGCCGACGTGCCGCCCGTCCCCTGCACGCCACCGGACCCGGTGGTGCCAGCGATCCCCGCGCCGCCGCTCGCGCCGCCCGACCCGGCGGCTCCACCTCTTCCGCCGGATCCGCTCGCGCCCGCGCCGCCGCTCGCGCCGCCCGACCCGGCGGCTCCGCCTCTTCCGCCGGATCCGCCCGCGCCGCCGCTCGCGCCGCCCGTGCCGCCGCCGGCGCCGCCCGACCCGCTGCACGAGCCCACCGCCGTGCCGCCCTGGGTGAGGCCGAAGAAGCGAACCACGTCCTGCCACAGGCCTTCGGGCGTCAGGTCATGAACCACGTTGCTGGGTCCGCTGTTGGCCTCCACCACGACCAATCCCGTGCAGTCCGTGTAGGAGGTCCGAGCCCAGGTATTCCCGGCCCCCGGCGGCTTGATGTTCGCCTTGGTCGCGTTGGCGTCGGTCACGGCGAAGACGTTCGTCCACTGCGCGACCTGCGCTGGATACGTCTGGCTGTACGTGAGATTGGTGTCGCCCATTCCCTGCCAGAACTGAACGCGAGGCCGGCTGCCCGTGAACCCGGGAAAGGCATTGCGAACCTTGTCGCCCCACTGCTGAGCGGTCGTCGACGCGGGGGCCGACCAGCCATAGGCGCCACCGCCCGTCCAGGCTCCCGCGGGAACGCCCGCCAGCGAGGAACCGCCGGCGAACACGTCCGGATAAGAGGCGAGCAGCGCCTGGGTCATGCACGCGCCGGACGACGGTCCCGCGGCGAACACCTTCTTGGGGTTGGCGCCGTTCTGCGCGATCACGTACTCCACCATCTTGACGATGTTGGCGCGCTCGCCGGTGCGCCCGAGCCCCGCGTCGAAGCAGCTGCCGGCGGATTTCGGGGCGATGATGAGGAACTTGTTCGTATCGGCGTAGCTCTGGAACCAGGAGTGAGCGTTCCCCGCGTTCCCGCCGCAGTAGTGCAGGCTGACCACGACCGCGGGTGATGCGACAACCCCGTCCGGGACGTAGAGGTCCATGGGCGTGGTGGCGCCGTAGTTGACGTTGGTCCTCCACGTGGCCGCCCGGGCCGTCCCCACCACCAGCAATCCCAGGCAGACCGCTGCGATCTCGAACAGGCGTTTGTGGGTCATCGGCGGGCACGCTATTCCCGGATAGACCGTCGGGTGATCATCCGATCGGCGCTTCCACCGCGCGGATCACAGGAAGACGCGCATCGATCCACCCGCCGTTTCTGTTGCTTCCTCCGCAACGAAAGCACTTCGCGAGGCAACGTTTGCGGTCCAGCTTCGGCAGCGAAGCACGTGGTTTTGCTTACGTTTATTTGTGGCCGAATTCCTGCTACGCAGCCCGCGCGGATGTTCAAATCGATCCGGTCTACTGGTCTAACCGCGGTTGCTTTTGGGTGCGCGCTGGCCACCGGCTGTCAGGACGCTGACTCGGTCGCCAGCCCCGACGACATCGTCGACGAAGACGCGTTGACGGCGACGAACGGCCTGTCGGTGATCAACGGCCTGTCCGTGACCAACGGCCTGTCCGTGACCAACGGCCTGTCCGTGACCAACGGCCTGTCCGTGACCAACGGCCTGTCCGTGACCAACGGCCTCATCACGACGGCCGGCGGCCGCAAGACGATCGAGTATCTCGTGCGCTGCGCGCTGCCGAGCACGCGGCGGATCACCAAGGTCTACAACGCCGTCACGTACACGTTCGCCGGCGGGATCGGCCTGGCGCCCGAATGGGAGACCAGCGCGTGCGGCGTCGCCTGCCAGGAGCTGGTCAGCGCCTGCATGATGGCGCACGTGAACACGAAGGGGCAGCAGATCGGCCTGTGGATGGTCGGTCCGACCCCGGCGCTCGGCTGGGGCTACACCTCCGACTACCCGTACCAGGAGGGATCTTTCTTCGGCAACATCTTCGTGAGCCCGCCGGTCGCCAACTACTGCAACGGCAGCGACTTCAACTCCGCCGTGGTGCCGGGCCGGCTCGGCGCCACCCAGGTCGGGTCCCCCTACAAGAACCCGTTCGCGGGGGCCGGGTACTGCCGCAACAACTGCGTCGGGGTCACGGGCTACACCCACTGGGACGCGACGGGGAATCCCGACGTGCCTGACGGCTTCACGAAGTGCGGCACGCGATCGCGCGTGATCACCGTGTATCGAGAGTTCGACGCGGTGACGGACTACAAGCTCTGCAATCGGCAGAGCGGCCTCTGCCTCGACGTCGCGGGCAACTCCACGGCCGAGGGCGCGAGCTTCGACCAGATCGCGTACGTCAGCCAGCCGCGCGACAAGTTCCGGATCGTGAAGGTCGGTCCGTTCTACTACTCGTTCAAGGTGCAGAGCACCGGCAAGCTCGTGTCGCTGTCTTCATCGACGGCGTTCGAGGCCTCGTTGCCCGCGATGAAGCAGATGACCTCGGGCAGCACCGCTGCGTTCCAGGGGTGGTACGCCTCGCCCACCGGAGACGGCTACTTCCGCATCTGCTCGGACCAAACGTTTCACTGCCTCAGCGTCGGGAGCAACACCAGCGGTTCGCCCGTCCAGGGCCGCCCCTCCACGATGTCTGGACCGAACATGGAGTGGAACATCCTCGTCGCGGACTGAGCGATCAGCCCGCAATCTTCGGCAGTGCGTAGACGCCGCGGGCGAGGTTGCAGCGGATCGTCAGTGCCTCGCGGATCACCTTCCAGAAGTCGGTCAGCGGATTGACGCGCGAGCGCTCGTCGTCCTTCCACTCGACGCCGACCTCGTCGATCGCGAATCCGCGGCGGCGGGCCAGCGCGAGGATCTCGAGATCGAAGGCCCAGCCGTCGATCGTCGCGCTGCCGAACAAGTTCAGCGCCGCGGCCGACGTGAACGCCTTGAAGCCGCACTGGGTGTCCAGCACGCGCGGGACGAGCCAGCGCTGGACGACCTTGTTGCACAGGCGGCTCCACATGACGCGGTAACGCGGCTGCTTCACCGTCCTGGCGCCTTCGGCGTAGCGCGACCCGATCGCGATCTCCGCCCGCCCGGCGACGATCGGCGCGAGCAGGCGCGGCAGCTCCTCGGGCGGCATCGAGCAGTCGGCGTCCCACATCACGCGGATCCGCCCGCGGGCGGCGAACATGCCGCGCCGGACGGCGGCGCCCTTCCCGCGGTTGGGCCGCTGGCGGACGAGGACGATGTTCGGGATCCGCGCGGCCGCCGCCTCGACGACCGCGCACGTCGCATCGCGCGAGCCGTCATCGACGACCAGGATCTCGTAGCTCATCGGCCGCGCCGAGAGGTGAGCGTGCAGTCGCTCGAGCGTCGGGAGCAGGCGCAGCTCCTCGTTGTACGCGGGGATGACCAAGGTCAGATCGACGACATCGGCGGACGGCGCTGGATGGGGCATGGCGAGACTCCTCGAGGGGTTGGGCGACACGACTCAGGCTGGCTCCGCACGTTCCGCGCCTCGCACGAACACGAGGCGCCGCTGGGCGGGATAGGTCCAGATCGCGAACACGACCGCCGCGCAGGCGAGCTTGGCGGCGACGACGGGCACGCCGAGGTTCGCCGTCGCGATCTTCATGGCGGCCGCCATCAACAGCGCGGCGACGACGGCGACGACATTGAAGCGCGCGACCTGGCTGAAGCGGATCGGCGAGCGGTCGCGGAACGCGACGTACTTGTTGATCGTGAAGTTCGTCACGGCGCCGGCGAGCGCCGCGATGAATGTCGCGAGCGGGATCGGCAGGTGATGCCCGACGAGCAAGACGAGCAACCCGAGATCGAGGCCGGTCCCGAAGGCGCCGCCGATTGCGGCGGTGAGCAGCTCGCGTCGATTCTTCACGAGCGGGTCATTGAGCAGCCGGCGTGCCAGACGCCCGAGCCCAGCTCGCGCAAGCGTTTGGCGCAGGCCGGCTGGTGAAGAGCTGACGAACCCAGCAACGGGCCCGACGATTGTTGGACAGCGCTTGGTCAAGGGGAGTCCGAGGCCCTCAACCGAATGGCGCGTGATATCGTTCGACCTCGAGTCGTTTCATGCGCCGCTCACTGCTGTTCTCGTGCGCGCTGCACGGTGTGATCGTCCTGATCGCGCTGGCGACGACGCCGCGGCGGGCTGCACGCGAATCGGTCGGCGCGGCCGAGATCGCGCTCGAGGCCGCGCCGATGCAGCCGAAGCCGGCCGTCGCCATCGACGTCGACGTCCTCGCTCACGCCGGCGGAGGCGGCGGTCCGACGCATCCGACAGAGCCCGCCGTCGTGGCGTCCGCGCGCCCGCACCGCCGGTCGCCGGTGGCCGGTCGCGAGCTCCCGACCGAGGTGCCGCCCGCACCCGCGCCCGCGCCGCCCCCCGCGCTCGCGGCGCCACCCGCCGACGACGACGGCGCGGTCGAGGTGGCGCCGGCCGCGCCGGCCGCGGGACCGTCCGGCGTGCCTGCCGCTGAAGCGGCGGGCGCCGGAGACGGCGCGAGCGCGGGCGACGGCCTCGGCGACGGCGTCGGCGACGGCTTCGGACCCGGTGCCGGGGGGACGGCGATGAGCCGCGAGCTGCACGCGCGCGTGCTGGGCAACGAGGAGGTGGACGTCCGCCCGCGCGCGGACGCGCCGACGATCTCGCACGATGAAGCCACCGCGCTGCGGACGCGCGATCGCTTCCCGCGGTTGCCCGAGTCCGTGTGGTCGGACTGGCGGCCCTACGTCGTGAAGCTCGAGCTCTGCGTGGGGGCGGACGGCCGCGTCCACGAGGCCGCGCTGCGCTCGTCCGCCTCGCCGCGCCTGGATCCGGTGGTGCTGGCCGCGGCGAAGACCTGGCAGTACCGGCCGCGTCTCGTCGACGGCAGGCCCGCACCCTTCTGCCACGGCGTCGTGATCAAGTACGAACGCTGGTGATCCCGTCACCTTCCGGGTCTCGAGGTAACCGCCGCACGGGTGAGCTGTCGCTCGGGCAGGCTTGCCCCAGGAATGACGCAAGGTTAGCGTCGAACCCGGCCGCGACCCCGGTGATCAGGGTCCGTGATTGCGGGAATGGAGAAGGTCGCCAGAGAGAAGTCCAAACCAGGCAGCGACCGGAGGCCACGTGGGTAACAAGAGACTAGGTAGCGTAGTTTTGGCGAGCGCGCTGTTCGCGTGGGGCTGCAGCCCAGCCAGCACCCCAGGAACGCCCGGTTCGGGCGGCTCCACCTCTGGTTCGAGCGGCACGACGGGCGCGGCCGGCACCACCGGCGTCGGGGGGACGACCGGCACGGCCGGCACGACGGGCACGGCCGGCACGACCGGCACCGCGGGCACGACCGGCATCGCGGGCACGACCGGCACCGCGGGAACGACCGGCACGGCGGGAACGACCGGCACCGCGGGAACGACGGGCACCGCGGGCACGACCGGGGCCGGGGGCTCTGCTACCGCCGGTCGCGGTGGGACGACCGGCGCCGCGGGAAGCACCGCGGGCGTGGGCGGCAGGGGCGGCACCACCGGTACCGCCGGCACCACCGGCGCCGCCGGAAGCACGGTCACTGGCGTGGCCGTCAAGCTGGATGCGACCCATCAGACGATCCAGGGCTTCGGCATCAACACGGCCTTGATGCCGAGCGGGAAGACCTTCCCGACCGACAAGCTCTTCACGACCACGGCAACCGACTCGATCGGCTTGTCCATCCTTCGCATCGGCATGAATTCGGACGGCAGCCTCACCGGGCAGTTCATCTCCCAGGCGAAGTCGGCGAATCCGCAGCTGAAGATCATCGGGTCGACCTGGAGTCCGCCCGCGAACTGCAAGAGCAACGGGAGCACGCAGAGGGGCGGGTCCCTGCTCGAGAGCTGCTACGACTCGTGGTCGACGACGATCGCCAACTTCGCGCAGCAGCAGGGGCTCTACGCCATGTCGATCGCGAACGAGTCCGACTTCGCTTCGTGCGCAGCCGCCGGACCCCCGTGCACCGACGACTACGACACGACGACGTACACCGCCAAGCAGATGGTGGCCTGGGTCAAGGTGGCGGGACCGAAGATCAAGGCCAAGGGGATCAAGGTCATCGCGCCCGAAGCCTCGGAGTGGATCCACGCCTGGAGCAACATCTCGGCGACGGGCTCGACGGTTTCCAGCCATCCGAACAGCTCGGATCCGCTGAGGTGTGGATGCTACGGGAACGTCATCGGCAGCGACGCCGCTTGCACGCAAACATGCCGCGACGGGAACGGCTACGACTACGGCCACTGGCTCTGGAAGGATCAGACGGCGTGGGGCGCCTTCGACATCTTCGGCGTGCACGAATACGACTCGCAGATTGCGTTCGCGTGGCCGGCCGATGTCAACGGTGGCGTGAGAGACAAAGAGATCTGGCAGACCGAAATGTCCGGCGTGAGGTACTGGCCGGAAGAGGGGCCGAACACGACCATCCAGAACGGCGTCGCGGTCGCCGGGTGGATTCACTCGGCGCTCACGGTCGGCGAGGCTTCGGCCTGGCTCTGGTGGTGGTACGAGAGCTACTACCAGAACGACAACGAAGGCCTGGCCATCATCCAAAACAGCTCGACCATCGCCAAGCGCTACTTCACGCTCGGCAACTACAGCAAGTTCATCCGCCCGGGCTACGTCGCGGTGGACGTCGTAGGGAACTCCAACGCGAACGTGCTGATCTCGGGCTACAAGGGCACGGATGGCACCGTCGTCGTGGTGGCCGTCAACAAGGGCACCGCGGCGGTCACGGTGCCTATCTCGATCACCGGCGGGACGGCGCCGGCCATGATGACGCCGACGGTGACGTCGGCCACCCAAAACCTCGTTGCAACCACCGCGGTCCCGGTGAGCGGTGGCAGCTTTAGCGCCTCGCTCGCGGCGACCTCGGTCACGACGTTCGTCGGCAAGTAGTAATTTCGGACTAGGAAAGGTTGGCCATGAAGACAGGATGCGTTTGGCTCTTCGGACTTTGTTTTGCGCTCTTCGCCGCGGCTTGCACCCCGGCCACGAGCGGCAACCCCGGCACCGGCGGTAACAGCGCGACCGGCTCGGCGGGAACTGGCGGGAGCAGCAGCTGCACTGCCGGTCAGACCGCTTGCGGCACGGAGTGCGTGAACACCGCGACGGACTCCAACAACTGCGGCGCCTGTGGCATCCCCTGTAACGGCGGGAAGACCTGCCAGAACAGCCAGTGCGCTTGCCCGAGCGGCCAGCTCGAGTGCAGCGGCTCCTGTGTGCCGTCCGACGCGGCCCACTGCGGGAGCTGCGCCAACGTCTGCGCCAGCGGCCAGGTCTGCAGCGGCACCACCTGCAGCTCGACTTGCGCGGGCACCATGTGCGGCACCGCCTGCTGCGGATCGTCCCAGACCTGCACGAACGGCGCCTGCGTCGATCCCACCGGTACCGGCGGGACCACGGGCGCCGGCGGCACCAGCGGGTCCGCGGGGACGACCGGCGCCGCGGGCACGGGCGGCGGCACGGCCGGCACCGGCGGGACCACAGGCTCCGCCGGACGCGGCGGGACGACGGGCTCGGGCGGCTCCACCGCCGGCACCGGCGGCACGGCGCCGGCCGGGCCGAAGCTGATCACCTCCGCGCCGAACGCGTACTGGAACACCACCGGGACGATCACGACGGCGGCGGCGGGAACCGCGACGCTGACCGTGAACGACGGCACGGCGATGAAGACCTTCGAAGGCTTCGGCGGCGCGTTCAACGAGATGGGCTGGAGCTACCTCCAGATGTTGAGCCAGGCGGATCGCGACAGGGCGATGAAGCTGCTGTTCGACCCGAACGAGGGCGCGGGCTTCGTCATCGGCCGCATCCCGATGGGCGCCAGTGACTACGCGATCCAGCGCCACACCTACGACGAGACGGCGGGCGACACGGCGCTGAACAACTTCTCGATCAGCCGGGACATGACGATGCTGATCCCGTATGTGAAGGCGGCGCAGGCGATCAACGGCAGCATCCGCATGTGGGCCAGCCCCTGGACGCCGCCGACCTGGATGAAGACGACCAGCGGCACCGTCAACAGCACCTCCTGCGCCAACATGGGCGGCAGCGCCTACAACGGCGGGTGCATGAACAACGTCGCCGCGAACCTGACGGCGTACGCCCAGTACTTCGTGAAGTTCATCGCCGCGTACAAGGCGCAGAACATCAACATCGAGATGGTCGCCCCCCAGAACGAGCCGAACTACTCGCAGGGCTACCCGTCGGCGCTGTGGGACTCGACGCTGTACACGACGTTCGTCAAGACCTACCTGGGTCCGGC
>Ga0111539_10003566_pt1 | contig 20518 bp, 20 predicted proteins | sample RhiMethybrSRZTD1_FD_79667 | JGI IMG/M metagenome (GOLD analysis project Ga0111539, IMG submission 79667) | Populus rhizosphere microbial communities from Tennessee, USA - Rhizosphere MetaG P. TD hybrid SRZTD1 (version 2) (version 2) | ecosystem: Host-associated > Plants > Roots > Rhizosphere >...
AGATCGAGGACGATGTCAATCTTCCGGAGGAGGTGGTGGCTTGGAACCCGATCGTCGAGGCAGAATTCGTAGAAGAGCTTGGCCTGATCACCCGTCAATCGACCCATCATCGTGGCATTCCTCACTCATTCCACGATGTTAGGGAATCACGGGACGCAGATCACGGCCACGGGTTTTTCAACGGCATCTGCCATTTGCGGACATACGTCGATGGGCGCGGGCCTACGACGAAGTGGCGAACCAAGCCCTCATGCTCTCATCGATCCCGGGCGTTGCGCACCGGCATCGACAAGGATGTCGATACCCTCGGCCTGCCGGTGGGCCCAGCCTCGCGCACGCCACCGAGTGTCCGCTCATCAAGCTCGATGGGGAGCGAGAGTTCTCGCATATCGTCTTCGGCTCGATGCACTAGGCGATCGAGAACGCGATCCGTCCGTTGCCGGTCTACCCGCAGGCTGACGGCCGCCCCGCGGGCTGAATATAATCACCCGCAGTTGATTCAGGACAGCGCTGCTCCCCTACTCGCTGAATAAAGCAACAGAAAGACTGCGTTCGCGATAGGCAGATCGCAATTTCGTGTTATGGTAGAAGGTCCATTCTGCTGAAAAACCACTCAACCGGCGGCGGCCATGCCTTTGTGCATTCGCTCGGGCCGGCGGCTTGCCTCGGCCCTTCTCGCTATGCCGTTTGTAACTGCGACCGCTGCCGGCGGGCCTAAGCAGAAGATCGAATTCGCGACCGTCGATGGCGCCCTTCCCGGCATCGAGGTGCCGAAGACCACTGAGCAGATCAATAGCAAGGCGACGATCAACCGCAAGACGGCCGAGAGCGATATCAGAGGGTTCAATCAGGCGAAAAAAGTATGAAAAAGGGAGAACGATCATGAACCACACCAAGAAGCATCAGCAGATTGCAGTACTGGTTGTCGCCGCCTCATTGCTCGCCGCTCCAATGGCGCTGGCCGATGCGGTCACCGACTGGAACATCAAGGCCGGCGAGTTCGTCGTTGAAGCCAAGCTGGGGCCGCCGCCTGCCAACCGGGTGATGGCAATTGTCCAGACGGCCGCGTACGAAGCTGTGAACGCCATCACCAAGGTCTACCCAGCCAGTGAGTTGCAACTGGAGGCGGGGTCTGGTGCTTCGGTCGAGGCCGCGATTGCGGCTGCGAATCACGCCACGCTTGCGAACCTCTTGCCGTCACAACAGGCGGCCATCGATACCGCCTACCACGCGGCGTTGGCAGATATCGCCGATGGCCCGGCAAAGACCGATGGCATCGCGGTGGGAGACAAGGCCGCGGCGGCGATCCTCGCACTACGCGCCGATGACGGCGCCGCCACGCAGGAGACATATCGGCCGCACACCACCGCGGGGGTCTACGTGCCGACAGTCATCCCGGTGGTCTCGCAGTGGCCGCAGCGCAAGCCGTGGCTGATGACGAGCGCTGCACAGTTCCGTCCCGGTCCGCCGCCCATGCTCACGAGTGAGGTGTGGGCACGCGACTACGCTGAAATCAAGGCGCTCGGCAGCAAGAACAGCACGGAGCGCACTGCCAAACAGACCGAGATCGCCACCTTCTGGGAAGCGACGCAGCCCTCGATCTATCACGGGGTCGTGCGCTCGGTTGCCACCGCGCCAGGGCGGGAGGTCACGCAGAACGCCCGCTTGTTTGTAGCGGTGACGCAGGCTATGGACGACGCGCTGATCGCAGTCTTCGACGCCAAGTACCATTACAATTTTTGGCGGCCAGTCACCGCGATCCGCAACGGCGACATTGACGGCAACGACGCGACCGAACGGGATCCGTCGTGGACGCCGTTCATCGAGACTCCCATGCACCCCGAGTATCCGTGCGCGCACTGCATCGTCTCCAGCGCCGTTGGTACGGTGCTAAAAGCGGAGATCGGGACCGGCCCCATGCCGACCTTGAAGACGACCAGTGTCACCGCCAAAGGCGCGGAGCGGAGTTGGACGAAGATCGATGACTTTATGCAGGAGGTAGCGAATGCGCGCATCTACGACGGCGTGCACTACCGCAACTCCACGGAAGTCGGCACGGCCATGGGCAAACAGGTTGGCGAGCTGGCAGTGGCGAAGTTTCTGCGGCCTCTCAAGTAGAGCGCGCATGCAAGCCCGTAGTCCAAGAGGCCGCCGACTTTGATGGATTGCTGAAGAATGAGATGACGTTCTCGATCTTGATGCCGAGTTATCGGAACGTACTGCGTTTCCTTTACGGCCTGGTGAGCGGCGTTGCAACGACGCCGTATCGAGAACCCTTCGCGACGCGCATTGCTCTCGATTGCCGCGGAGCGGGGCAGATCAAGAAGCAGCACATGAGAGACGCGACTGCGCTGCTGCCGAGCGATGCGAATTCCGGCGCCTTTCTGGGCTTGGACTTTAGCTCGGACTGAGACCACTTACCTCAGTCCGCGACGAGTCCGCTTGGCCTCCCAGAGCTGACCTCGCCTGTTTGCGGCGATCCGTCTGGAATATGCCAAAAGCTGACTCAATGAGATCGGTCCAAGGCGGAGCTTGACGAGTCACCCCTTGCCAGGCAGTCGGCGTGAGCCTCAGCGCCAGGTCAAGTGTGCGGTCGCTGTCCCCGTGCGCTGAACATAACCGGTGCGGCAACGACAAAGTCCGGATCGTCGAGCAGCCGCAGCAGGCGGTCCAGTTCTTCGGAGGTTAGTAGGCGCTGAGCCAGCAGTTGATCCCGCACTTGGCATAAATTCGCTTTGTCGAGCCGTGCCCCGGCCGAATCGCCCCGCCTGAACTCGAAGTGCGCGTCTGCGTCGACGTTGACCAGGCCGCTGGCAACGAGGCGGCCATAGAGGGAGCGCCCCCAGCTCATATCCATGCCTCGCAATTCCATGAGGGTGCGTAATGCGCCGAAGCATTTTCGCGCTATCGTGGCGTCGTCGGCATTGACGCAGGGGAACGCGCGGTCAATGAGCATCGTGTCGTAATCCTCGACTACGAGCCAACCACCCGGCTTCAGCGCGCTCGCGAGGCGCGCAATCGTCGCCTCGCGCTGTGGCACATGAATGAGAACCAAGCGCGTGTGGATGAGATCGAACGCAGTATCGGGCAGTGGGTCGAGGCCGACATCATGACGATGCACATCGAGATTGCCGCGGCCTTTGTCAGCCAAGAACCGTGGATCGATATCGGTCATCAGCACATGACCTTCTGGCCCGATGCGCTCCGAGAGCCACAGTCCGATCGATCCGCTTCCGCCACCTATTTCCCAGCATATCCAACCTGACCCTATGCCGGTCGCCGCAAGATGCCGAGTGGTGAGCGGGTCGTAAAGCGACTCCAGACTGAAGAACCGTTGCTCTGTGTCACGCTCCGCCGCATTGTCGAAGATATAACTCGTCATATTGGCCCCTTATTGTGCACCAAGGGAAATTAAAGACTCGCCGGCTTGCTCGGCCGGAGTGGTACACCAAATCCAGGACCTTGGCTCGCACAAGCGGGGTCTCAATGTTCGAGGCATCTGTCAGGCAATCTGATGCCTTGGTAGGAGTGCTTTGTTCATTGCGCCTCCCCTACAGCGCCATCGGCAGGTCGACGTCGATTAGCGCTTACAAATCCGACATGCTCGACGCGCCGCACAGACTTACCCCACCCCCATCGCAGAGCTGAAGCGACCACTGTCGGATTCCCACGCATTAAACAAACGGCCGCCATATCTCCTCTGAATCAACAACCGGCGTACATCGACAGCCGCGCCATGTCCGTTTGTGCCATTAGCGGTCCTCACAGCCGACCTGAATCTTAGGCCGCGGAGTGCGTCAGTTGCTTTTCGAGAGCCTCGACGAAGCGCGCGGATTGCGTGACCCAGCCGAACTGGTGCCCGATGAGGATCACGGACGCTTCGTGATTGATGCCGGCGACACCAGGCTCGGCCGTGCAATCCTCCAGGAGTAGGCAGCGGTAGTCCCGGAACGCGGCGTCGCGTAAAGTGGATTCGACACAAACGCTGGTGGTGCAGCCGGTGAAGATGAGGTTTCGGATCCCGCGCTGCCTGAGGATGGCATCGAGCTCGGTCTCGAAGAAGCCACTATACCGGTGTTTATAGAGAACTATGTCGCCTGGCTCCGGCATCAATTCCGCGACGATATCGGTGTTCCAGGTGTCGCGGATTAGAATCCGGCTCGGATTCCCGTGCGGATCGGTCACCGGCGCACCGATGCGCAGGCGCTCATGCTTGATCCAAGTAGGTCCATCGTGGGGGCCGGCGTCGGAAAGATCCGGTTTGAAGGCCATTTTCAGATAGATGATGGCCATGCCGGCCCGGCGCGCTGTCGCCACCGTCAGGGCGGTCGGCGGAATGACAGCGCGGATGGGCGCGATGTCGATCCCGGCCAGCGCAAACATGGCACCGGGCGCGCCGAAATCGTTCTGCATGTCGACGACGACGACGGCGGTCAGAGCCGCATCCAGTGTCAGAGCGTCGGGTTTTGCATCGACAACAATCGGACTGCCGGATCGCATCGCGACGTCCCCCTTGAAGGGATTGTGGAGCATTCAATTGGCGCGGATAGTATGACGAGCGCCCCCGTCTTGCAACCACGGGTGGAGGCGACCATCCTCGCGGCTTCTCCGCCACCGGCTGTTGCGTGCGTGGCGTAGGCGCCGGGGTACGAAGGACACCGGCGTCACCAACCAGAGAAGCCGCACTCCCACGGAGAAGCGGCGATCAGCGACGGGATGCCGCTTCCAGATGCCGAAGTCGGCATTCCATACCACTGTCCTCGGTCACTTCTGCAACAAAATCTGCCCAGAAGCAGACCCCCGAGCCGCGCTCGCCCTTGCGAGTATGCGTTCTCTCGAAAGGTCTCACGTATCGGATCAGCTGGCGTTCAGGCAGCTCTGAGGCGATTCTCGAAGATGAAGCCGAGGAAATTGAGCAGGAGTTGTGCCGCCAGAAAACCAGTAATACCGGTTGGATCGTAAGCCGGCGCTACTTCCACCAGGTCCATGCCGGCAACCGTGCCTTGCCGAGTGAGACCTTGGAGAATCTCGAGTACCTCGTAGTAAAGGAAGCCGCCGTGGCTCGGCGTGCCCGTTCCCGGCGCGATCGAAGGATCGAACCCGTCGATGTCGATCGTGACATAGTATGGGACGCCTTTCGGGATCAGATCTAGCACACCCTGAGTGCCGAGCCGTCTAACCTGGCGAACCGACAAGATCTTTGAGCCGAACTTCTGTGCTGCCTCGTAGTCGGATCGGTTCGATGACGAAACATTGCGGATCCCGAGTTGCGTCATACCGGTTACGTGCTTCGTTTCCGACGCACGGCGCAGGGGATTGCCGTGCCCGTACCGGACCCCGTGTCGCTCGTCTACAAAATCCAAATGCGCATCAAAATGCACGATATGGACAGGCGGTTGGCCCGCGAACGCCTCGATCACGGGCGCATGAACCGCATGATCGCCACCGAGGATGACGGGCATAGCGCCCGATTGCAGGATCTTGCGCACCGCGAAACGCGTGTTCTCGTGACTCTTGACCGTATCGGTGTGCACGATGTCGGCATCCCCGACATCGACGATCCGCACGCGATCCACCGGCAAATAGACCGTGTCGTCCTCGTAGTCATAGGCGCCGCCATGCCCGAACGAGAATAGCGTGGACGCCTCTCGGATGGCGCGTGGCCCGAAGCGAGCGCCGGAGCGATACTGGGTTCCCATGTCGTAAGGCACGCCAAGGACCGCGACGTCCGCATTGATAGCGTCCCAGTCCGTGCAGATCGGCTGTTTGCCGAACGTGCAGTGGCCGACGAACGGCAGGTTGAGCCGTCCAGTCTCGTATCCGTGCACCGTCATTCGGTCCTCCAGCTAAGTACTTGCGGTGTTTCAGCTTCCGCGATCACGCGCCGCGGCGCTGATTTGCTGACAGCGGAACGTCACACGGAGGTTCATTTCGTCGTGTTACTTGTTCCGCCACTCGTTGCAGATCTTGAGCCGTAGCATATCTGGTTGTTGCTCAAGTTTGATTTCAGTGACGCACATCGGCAGCCCTGCCCTTTGTGCCCCGTTGGCGAAAAGGTCGCTCTCTTGTTCCCGCGCAAACCCGCCCTGTGCACTGATCCATCCCTCAGCAGACCAATCGGGATCGAGCCGTAAAACATTCGTGGACGCCGACTTTGCCGCCGCGGTGTCACCGCGATAAGCCTCGGCGATTGCGACGAATGCATAGTCGAGTGCGAATGGAGTTTTCACCTGCTTCGCGTATTCGACCGCTTTATCGAAGTTTCCGGCGAAGAGATATACCGAGCGGAGTGCCAGAACATACCATTCAGGATAGTGCGGATTGAGCTGCAGCGCACGCTCCGCCAACTCTACACCGCGCTCAGGATGCCCGAGGGCTGGCCAAATCCAGGCACATATGACGAGCAGGTCTGCGTTGTTGGGGGAAAACTCTTCGGCTTGTCCAAACTCAGCAGCCGCTCTGTCCATTTCACCGCGATAGGAATACGCCAGGGCCAATGCCAGATGAGTCTCGCCATCCTTAGGATCCAACGCCACCGCCTTTTGTGCAGACTCCATCTGTTTGTCCAGCAATTCGGAAACGGATGTCACAAAGCCTGCATCAATCAGCAGGGCATAGGTTTGCACGATACCGACGTGCGCCCGTGCCAGTTGGGGATCAAGTTCGAGTGCCTTTCGGAACAATTCATCTGCTTTCAGAAACCCCTCTTTCGTGAGGCCATGCTTTGCCTCCATACCAAGCAGGTAGTAGTCGAATGCAGTCAGATTCTGTGGCGCCTTTCGGTGCGCCATGGCCCGTTCTATCTCTGCGATCGCGCCTTCGTAGCCCGTGATCGTGGCTGCAATCTTTTCGGTCAGCTCGATTTGGACGGCAAAAATGTCCTGTGCTGGGCGATCGTATCTCTCCGACCAGACATGGCTCCCGCTCGTGGCGTTAATCAGCTGGGCGGTTACCCGCATTTGATTTCCGCTCGCCTGGATACTGCCTTCGAGCACGTACTCGACGCCAAGATCGCGCCCAACCTGTCGAATATCTACGGCCTTTCCCTTGTAGACGGCTGTAGAGTTGCGGGCGATGACATACAGCGTCTTGGAGAGCGCGAGGTCGGTGATGATGTCCTCAGTAAGTCCGTCGGCAAATCGGTCCCATTTGGCATCGTCACCGAGATTGTCGAAAGGCAACACGGCAACGGAAGGTTTATCGAAAACGGGAGATCCGGATCGTTGCAGCCCATCGGCGAACCAAAACGTTGCTCCAGCAGCAACCAGTAATGCGACAACTGCTAATCCCAGCCAGATCCGTTTTCCGCCTCTTCCTCTTGCGGCGCTGTTCGCACTTCCTTTCCGCACTCCTTCGAGCTTTGCCCGATAAACCGGAATAGGCTTCGCAATATTTTTGACGGCGTGGCTCCCGAGTGACTCGAAATCGATGGCAAGTTTACCACTGGCGTGATCGAGTACCGTCTGCGAAACGACGATACCGCCGGGGTCAGCAAGTTGCTGCAGGCGGGCCGCAATGTTGACGCCGTCGCCGTGGCGATCTTCGTTCTCGATGATGACGTCGCCGACGTTTACACCGATACGCAGGTCAATCCGTCGATCCTGAGAAATGTCTTGATTGCGCTGCGCCATGCTGCGCTGCAAGATGGCCGCGCATTCCAGAGCGTCGACGACGCTGCCGAACTCAGCCAGGAGCCCGTCGCCCATCAGCTTGAAGATGCGGCCGTGGTGCTTCTCGATCTCCGGCTCAAACAGCTCCTTCCGGTGCGCCAGGAGGCGTTCGAAAGTTCCCGACTCGTCCACCTGCATCATACGGCTATAGCCGACGACGTCGGCGGCAAGAATAGCCACGAGGCGACGTTCCATTACAGGTTCTTCCCCCGGGAACAGTCCCATTGCAATCGCGAAATACTAGGACCGAAACGAAACAATGGCGAGTACGGAAATAGGGTTGGCCATGGTCTTGAAACGTCGGCAAGATGGACCTTGCAACAACGGTGACGCTTCACGAGAACACATATGGCAACCTGATGGTTGGGACGCTCGGGTGCGGATTGGGATTCTGATGCCGCATGCCGACTTCGGCCCGGAGACGGAATTCGCGGCGATGGCGCCGGAAGGTGTGACGATCCATGCGACGCGCGTACGGATCAATGTGGTGATGCCGGGCGCCTCTACTGATCCTGGAATCGCGCTGGCACCAGTGTTTGCCTTTGCTGAACCTCCCGCAGTTGATGACGCCGCCGAGCTCCTGGCGGCGGCGCCGTTGCGTGCGATCGCCTATGGCTTCTACAGCAGCAGCTATGTGCGGGAGTGGAGTGCGACCGGGCCTTGCAGGTGAGGTGGAGAGACGCACGCATGGTATTCCTATCGTCATTCCAGGCCCTGCAGCCATCCGGGCGTTGCGAGTTCTGGGGATTCGCCGACTCGCGCTCGTCGACCCACCGTGGTTCTCGGCCGAATTAAGTTAGGCGCGGAGTATTTTCGCAGTCAGCAGATCGAGGTCGTCTACGCCGCCCAGCGACAGGACTGCCGAGCAGGCAACTCGACCAGACTCCCGGGCAGCTTCATCACTGGGTGCGAGCCCAGGTCCCGACAAGTGCCGAGGCCGTGCTGACTGGGGGCAACGGTTTCCGAGCCGTCGGCGTCATCGAGGCGCTGGAGGAAGGTTTGGGCCGCCCCTTTCTGACGGCCAACCAAGTGACATTCTGGAACGCCCTGCGGGTTGCAGGTGACCGGTCTACTGTGGCGTACTATGGACGGATCTTCGCTGAACCGTTGCCATTAGATTGACATGGGTATTGCCAAACGAACGTCTGGTGGGGACACCTATATTATAGACCTCCGATGTCCGCTGTGTGCCAGAAGCCGACCAGCTTAGAGTATCTTATGCTGTCTCTCCGGCAGCGGCCCTTCTAACTCTTCTACCCTGACTTGATGTTGCCGGTCGTGCCTCGGTCCTGAAGTGTCGAGGCGACGGGATAGGTAGCGTAGAAAACGACCACTCGATCTGCGACTTCGTAGGTCAAGGCTTGGTTGGCGGGAGATCTCCGGAATCGAGCGTTGCTTGTCGCCCTCTCGCGCTGGCCAATCGCTTGTCGGCCATGCTGTTCCCTACGATCGCCGCCATTCGCTGGCGCGCAGGTCCTTCCAACGCTTCGATCTCTTTCCGATTAGTTTGTTGCAGGCGGGCGCGAAGATCTCTCACACTGCACTCTGAGAACCCCGCATCCGTCAGTGCTCGCAGCGCCGCCGGCGGAGGTGTGAACGTGAACTTGAGAGGTCCCTTCGAGAGCCAGGCGTTGACCACCGGGCTTTCGGCGGCGCCCTCGGCCCACAGCCAATCCGCCGCCGTGAACCAGCCGCCCGGCTTCAGCACGCGCATTATTTCCGCATAGAGCGCTGCCTTGTCCTCGATGTGCACCATGGCATCTTTCGAGAACACAACGTCAAAACTGGAGTCGGGGAATGGTAGCGGACCCGGCTTGACCAGTCGAAACGTCACACGCTCGCTCAGACCCCTGCTCGCGACCAATGTGCGAGCGGCTTCTACCAGTTGCGGCTCGACATCAATGCCGATGACTTCACTCGCGCCATGCGCGCTCGCAAGCAGAATATCGACGCCGCCGAGGCCGGAGCCGATGTCGAGAATGCGCCGGCCGCTCAAATTGATGCCGGCCACCATCTCGGCGACCTCCTCCGGTCCGCCCGGAGACAGGAACCCTTCGCCCCACATGACTTGCAGGGCGTCGGTGAAGTCCTTGGCATACTGCATGACCACTCCCCATATCCGCCCGCAGAGGTCAGTCTACTTAAGCGGGACTATGCTGGCTCGCCTTCGATGATAGCAAGACAGCCCCTACACTTGCACACATGACAGCCAGCACACCGGATATCTGCTGTAGCGAAAGATATTGCTGAAGGACGACCAGGCCGAAAAGCATGCCGAAAGCAGGTTCCAGACTCATGAGGATGCTGAATGTGCCCATCTCGATGCGACGGAGCGCCATCATCTCGAGCACGAATGGGATGAACGGTGCTAACAGAGCCAATCCAATGATGGCTGGAATATGTGGCAGCCATTCTCCCGTCGGCTCCAAAAGGAATCCGATCGGCACCGCTACGATGGCGGCGATCAACAGGGAGAGACACAAGCCATCTTGTGCAGAGAAGAGCTTTCCAATATGGCGCATGAGCACGATATAGGCCGCCCAGCCGGCCGCGCCACCGAGGGCAAAGAACCCCCCAATTGGCGAAAAAAGCCAGCCTTCGCCGTCAAGGCTTATCGCCATAACCCCCACGGCCGCTAGGCCAGGTAGCGCAAAGCGCGACCACCCTCTCATCGAATATACAGCAACACCGACTGGCCCGAGAAATTGAATTGCGATGGCTGCCCCGGCCGGAATCATCGACACGGCGGTAAAGTAACACATTACCATCAGAGACATCGCGATTCCGAGCGCGATAGCGGCCTTCCACTCGTGCCGCTTGTAGCTGCGGAAATTCGGGCGCACATAAGCCAAGCTGAACACGGCAGCGCACAGAAGGCGTAGAGCAGAAGTTCGAAATGAACCCTCAGATACCATGAGCGGGACGCTCACAACCGCCCCAAGCTGCGCGCTGATCATCGCGCACACCGCGAAGCCGACACCGGCCAGTCTGCCTGATGGCGTCAATTTTTCCCCCGATCGATGGACGGATGATTACCACAGCATCGCGTGTGCCTCTAGGAGTATCGCTGATGCCTGCGCTGCACTCCGCCGCGCAGCTTTCGCCAGAGCACGAGATGTCTGTATTGTGCCAAACGAAGACATTGCGCTTTTGGGCGCCGATGTACTTTTGAAACTAGGTGCCAGATGTTCGATCATTTCACGATCGAGAATTCCATGCGGTTTACGCGGCTGACCTGGATGAACTCGTTCTTGTTCGCTGCCGTGCCGCCAGGGTTGCGATAGACGAACCAGCAGTTGCGCCACAGCGCCCGGAAATAAATACAGTAGCTGTCGCCTTCGATCGTGACCGTACCACCGTTCGACCAGTTGCCGACGCGGAGCTCTGCGGTTCCTGGCGCCATGGTCAATTCGACCTTTTCCAGCGCTCCGGTGGTGACGCCCAAGGCCGTGTGGCCCACCAGCAGGTTAGAGATCTCCTGTCCCGTCAGGCGGTCCTTGATCCTTGCATCCATGCCGTAGGCTGCTTCCGGCACGCCGGCTCCTCTGAGGCCATCGGCCAGCCGGGCGAAGTCCGCGGGGTTCTTCCAGGCGAAGTATGTCTGGGTGAGCTGGATGGTGAATTCCCGATCGCCGATTTCTTCCTTGAGGATCGGCTTGATGCGCTCCTTGAGGGTGGCGATGTCAGCGTCGCGCCCCTGATGGCCGTAGGTCGAGAGCAGCACCTGGGCGGTATAGAAGCTGGCCCAATAATCAGAGGATCCGAGCGTCACCTGTTCGAGGCTGGCAGCGGCGTCCTCGAAGCGATCCATGGAGAAGTAGGCGAGGCCTCGCAGGTAATGCGTCCAGTTGGTGGGTTCGGGATAAACTTTGAGGCTCGAGTCAATGAACAGGAGTGCATCGGCCGGTCGGCCATTGAAGATCGTAGCCTGCGCGAGGTCGCAATGGATCCAGGATTCGCTCGGATTGAGCGCCAAGGCCTTTTGCAATCCCTCGATCGCCTGGTCGGACCTGTTCTGGCGCACCAGGAACTGGCCCGAGATGCCATAATAGTCCGGGGATGGATGCTTGGCCGCTTCGGCAAGCTGCTTGACGATTTCACGATCGACATCGTCTTGCGTCATTCCCATGGCCCGTCTTTTGTCGCTGGTCGCATCCCAGTAGATGAATGTCATGGCAGCCTGCGCCGCGCCGAAATTGGGATCGAGGTCGATCGCTTTCTTGAACTGATCTCGCGCGGCGACAAAATTCTCGATCGTGTCGTTCTCGCGCAGGTCCCAGCCGCGCAGCCAGGCTTCATAGGCTTCGACGTTGGTGGTGCCGCCGGCATCGACCGCGGCGTTCGGAGCAAGCTTCAGCTGCAGCGCGGTCGCGACTCTGGTCACGACCTTGTCTTGCAGCGCAAACACGTCGACCCATTTGCCGTCGAAGCGCTCGGCCCAGACATGGCCGCCGGTGGTGGAATCGATCAGCTGCGCATTGATGCGCATGTCTTCCCCGACCCGCCGGATGCTGCCTTCGAGGAGGTAGCGAACATTGAGATCCCTGGCGATCTCGGACGGCTTGATGGACTTGCCCTTGTAGGCGAAGGCGGCATTGCGGGACATGACCAGCAGGCCCGGCACGCGCGCGAGCGCGGTCGTCACATCCTCGGTGATGCCGTCGGCCAGGAATCCCTGTTCCTTGTCGTCGCTGAGATTGTCGAATGGAAGGACCACCAGGGAAGCGCGTTGATCCACTACGGTATTGCTTGATCCGGTTGATCCCACGGGGTCTTGCGCGATGCTGGGGTCTGGTTTGGGGACATGCCAGGCGTACCAACCGGCGCCGGCAACGAGGAGGATCGCCGCCGCCGCGCCCCAGAGCCAGATCGAGCGCGGCGCGACCGGCTTCGCGCGTGGGGATTGACCGTCAAGCATGATCCGGAAAACCGGAATCGGCTTGGCGATGTTCTTGACCTTCTGATCACCCATGGATTCGAAGCTGAAGGCGAGGCGCTTCTCCACTTCGTGAGCGACGTTGCCGGAGACGCAGATGCCGCCGGGATCGGCCAGCTGTTCGATCCTGGTTGCGACGTTGACGCCCTCGCCGTAGCGGTCATCGCCCTCGACGATGACTTCGCCCAGATTGATGCCGATCCGGACCTTGATGCGCTGTTTTTCGGGGAGAGCGGCGTTGCGCTCGCCAAGGCCGCGTTGCAGCGCGACCGCGCATTCGACGGCATCGACCACCGAGCCGAACTCGGCGAGCATGCCGTCGCCCATGACCTTGAAGATCCGGCCATGATGTCGTGCGATCTCGGGCTCGAACAGGTCCTTCCGGCCGGCCTTCAGCCGCTCATGCGTGCCGGCTTCGTCGGCATCCATGAGGGCCGAATATCCGACGACGTCGGCAGCCAGAATTGCTGCAAGCTTGCGGTCCATGGCAGATGCCGACACCCCAGCCGGGCTGCGAAACGCAATCCTACCACAGGTTGCCGCAAATCCAGCAAACCATTGAGCGGCGGTTGGATTCGGAGGCGCGAAGGACCGGAAGGTGGGAAGGAGGGAGAAGCGAGCCCGGCCGTCGGCAGCGGCGGCTCGGAGCTATACTCCCAGCCGGAGTCGAGCACATCGTTTCCCCGCGTCCGGCCCATTGACCTCCGCCTGCCTGCTACCGGCTATCATTCATTTCTGCCGGCGGACGAGCTGCCGCACTCGTTCCTTATCGTCGTGGTGCCGTTGGCACTAAGTTCGCGACCCCGTCGAAGGCGGATCATCGTGTTCAGCGTTGGCCTATATGAAGGCACGGGACTCGCGACGCCGGCACACTCGGATTACCTCAATATGTACGAAGATCGACATGTACGAAGATCGACGCTTCGTGCCATTCGAACAACGGTATTAGAGCCGGCAATAATGCCTTGCACTTCTACAAACCCAAGTCGGCACAGACTTGACAAGGTGAAATCGCCCGCAATAGCCAGTTCCTAGACTGATTTCCTGGACCGGCGCAGGGCGGCAAGCGTCCTAATGTTGTATCAAGTCGACTGGCTTGAGCCCTGCGGCCGACAGTTCGGCTGGCGTTGCTACAGGCAGCGACATGAAACGATCCACCGGAATTTCTCCGCCAATCCACGAATGGGAGATCGGATCCCAGCGGAAGGGCGAATAAGAGATGGGAGAGGATTTCTGCCGTCGGAAAATGACGCCACCTTGAGACGTTGGCGCAAAGAGATCGTAAACGAACATGGAAGTCTGGCTCCGCAAGGAAGGGCCTCGGGCAGAGGCCTAACCAATCGTGCGAACGCGAACGCATGGCGATGGTTCCATGGAGCAAACTTCTTTTTGTACGAGAACGTACAAGCAAAAAACTCTTGACGATCACGAGTTTCGCTTTAATTTTTGCCCCCAAACAGCGGAGGTCATCTATGGCTGATCTGCATTCGTATCGCGCGTACTTTCTGAGCGCCAGCGATCACATCCGAGCCGTTAAGGGATTTACCGCAATTGATGATTCCTCCGCATGCATGGAAGCGGACTGGATGCTGCAACAATCGGAATATGCCGCGATCGAGATTTACGAGGGTTGGCGATTGATTTGGCGCAAATCCCGTGAACAGCAGGCGGCATAGAGAATTGCTGCAACGTTGAGACAAGCGCGTGAGCGACAGAGTCTCAATCTCGTGACGACCTATCGATGCTACCTCATGACCGGCGAAAGCATTCACGCTGTGCAGATACTTGAATGCTCGGACGATGCCGAAGTCGTGTCAAAGGCGGTTGCTGTTCTTAAATCCAAGCCTGAGCATCAGAACGCCGAAGTTTGGGACGGCCAGCGGATTGTGGCACGCATTCCGAGGCTTCATACTCCATGAGGCACTACATTGCTGTAATTGTTCCGCATGCCGAAAGCGGGTGGCGGGCACATTTTCCAGATCTTCTGGGATGTCGAGCAGAAGCCCAGGATATAGAAGACGCCGTTGCCCGGGCATCCGATGCTGCAAGCGAGTTAGTCGGCCAACTGCTTACTTCTGGCAGGCTGGAGAGGAGATGGAGGAGCTGCGTCGACGCAAACGGAAACCGCTGATCGAAACGCCTGCGGCCGCTCCCCGTGGATTCCGCAACTTGGTCCGACTTGGCGCAACGCCACAATCTACGCCTTTGCTGCATTCGTTTCGACCTGGGTCATTTATCACGACCGTTTCCTGCGGCCCGCGGTGGCAACTCACGGATCGCGCGGAGAGGCGCGCGCAGACCAGGGGATGTGGCCCTCCGCTTAGTGAATGGCTGTCCGTCGGTGGCGGCAATTCAGAGTGTATCTGGACACGGGTATGCGAACTTTCGCTCCAAAAACTGCCAATGTATTCGATCAATCATCAGACGATCTCATTGAACCGCCACCCCTTCCAGTCGACTAAAGCCAGCAATCTGCCCATCTGGATGAGTTTCGATGGGCACTCGCGAGACATCAGGCGAACTTGCGGTAATGGGATCGTCCGGCCGTGCTCCCACTCTGCCGGAGAGTAGTCTGCGACGGGGCACCCCTGGACGAAGGAGCACGCCATGTAACCAGCCGCCCCTCAGCTAGATCCTTCGCGACCAGCGTTGTCCTACCGAGCGCGACACCATTGCCATCCGTCATTTTTGGTGTCCGCCATCCGCAGGACTAACAGCCCGTAGGCCGGGCAGTAGCGCGCAGGTTATTACAGCAAGTGGAGGCGCGTCTGCTTAGGCACATGTTCCGGCTCGATAGCACGAATCCCCGGGCAATTGGCGCGAGCGTGCGCTATAATCTCCCTTCACTGAACGCTCTCGCATAGTCCGTCTCGCCATCTGGTGAGCAGATGAGGATGGCTGCCATGATCGGTCGGTTGGTCACTGCGGTCGTATTGGCACTTGTAAGCTCAGGCAATCTCGCCACTGTGGGACCGCTGCAAGACGCAGCCAGAGCAGGCGACGTAAAGCAGATAATGATCCTGCTGCGCCAAGGCGCAGACATCAACGACACCGCGGGTCTTGCTCCACCTATTTTCTATGCAATCCAGAATGGCCACGAAAAGACGGCCCTGGCGCTGATAAAACTGGGGGCGGATGTCAACGCGGAATCAATCTGGGGAACACCCCTGCATACTGCAGCGTCGGTCAACATGCCGATGGCCGCCGCCTGGCTAGTCGGGCTCGGCGCAGATCAGAAGCTCTTTGGAACCAGATGACGCCCCTGCCTCTTGCGGCAAAGAACGGGCATATCGAAATGATGCGGTTCTTGCTTGACCGCGGCGAGCGCCGCCGCCACCTCACTCCTACTGCCGGCGAAATCGGCTGCGAGCGCGGTAACCATCGAGCCGCGCTTGGTGATCGATGGCGACACAATCGAGATTCATGGGGAGGCGTCATGGACGGCGCAATGATCCGGCTCTTGACGGTCGTTGTACTGATGGGCGTGGCAGCAAGCGCCGCGGTCGCTGAGTGCGACGACCGCCCAGGCCCCGGCATCGATTGGAGCGGCTGCACCAAGGCGAGGCTACTCCTGGGCGGCCGCGACTTGCAGAACGCCAACCTGCAACGCGCTGATCTTTCGGGCACCGATCTCAGAGAGGCCGACTTGAGTGGCGCCAACATGACCGAAGCGGACTTATCCAGGACGCGGCTCGCGGAGGCTATACTGAAGGGCGCAGACTTCACAAAGGCCATGCTGATTCGTGCCGACCTACAGGGGGCCAACCTCAGTTCCGCGCGGCTCACCAAAGCTGAGTTGCCCCGTGCAAACCTCAGCAATGCCATTCTGGTCGACAGCAACTTGGAAAAGGCCGAGCTTGGTCGTGCGGTGCTGGTGCATGCAAATCTCACTCGCGCCATCCTCAAGCGCGCTTATCTGGCACGCTCTGACCTACGGCAGGCGCAGTTATCGAACGCCGATCTAACTGACGCGGAACTCTACCTCGCAGATCTGCGGGGCGCGGACTTGTCCCAGGTTCTAGGCCTGGTAGAGGCGCAGCTTGAAGAAACGTGCGGCGACGATACGACGAAACTGCCAGCGGGCCTCGCGGCCCCTCGATCCTGGCCATGCGCCAGCGCGGACGAAGACGACTGAGTTCGACAGCATGCTCACTCTTTCAGCCTCAAATTTGGGAACTAGGCCGCGACTGATGGTCGGTTGTCTGTCTAGTACGTCCAGGTCGGCCCCCTGCTACATCCGCCACACTGCGAACGGTCTGATGCGCATCAACATGATCGTCACTGCCCAATAGCAGATCACGCGCGGCTCACGACGACGCGCAAGAGCGAAAAAAGCCGGTAGCCTGCTGCTTGATGCCGTGCCCTTAACTTGCTGGCAAACGTGAACTTTACATCCTGTAGTGAGTCCAGCCATAGACGGCCATCTGCATGGTAACTACGGCGATATGCGCCGGTTCAGCCGACATTCAGCGAGCACGGATACGATGTCTGAAACATGGCGGTGAGAGCAACGTGGCACAAGTTGCCTCGCTATCATGCCAACCGCTCCCGTCAGGACGCTTCCAACCACCACGCCTCGCATAGAAAGGCTACTTCTCGCGCATCCCGGCTTTCTGTAGACCCACGATGATGTGCTGATACTCAGCCAGGAATATCGGGTTGTCGGACCAGCCCTCGTTGCGCCATCGATCAACCGTATAGTCTGGCATGAGCTTCTCGAGCTCCGCCAATGCAGCCCGCGCCTCCGGTTTCTGACCTGTCCAACCATAGGCAGCGGCCAGGTCGATATAGGCGGCCCAGTACGGGGTCAGTCCGACGGAGCGTCGGCACCATTCGATCGCAAGCTTGTCCTGGGCAAGGTGGATGTGAGCGTGACAGGTCCAATAGTACCAGATATTCAACAGAGGATCGCGAGGACTCAGGCGAATGGCGGTTGCGAGCGGCTCGAAGGCTTCCTTCGTGCGGCCGGCGCGAATATAGGTATTGCCAAGTGTGGCGTAGGCGGGTGCAAGATTGCGGTCGATCGAAATGGCGAACTTATACTCGGCGATCGCTGATTCGAAGTCTTTTCTCCCTCTGAAGACCTCTCCTTTCACATAATGAGCCATCGCGTCGTTTGCATTTGCTAACAGCGCGCGCGTTACAGCATCATCGGCTCGGGCCAGGTCATCGTCTCGCGTAGTGCTCCACCGAGCATTGACTGCAGTCGTCAGCGTGCGACCCAAGCCGACCAATGCCCTGGGAAGATCTGGATCGAGGCGCAACGCCTGCTCGAATAATTGCTGCGCGTCGCTTACGTGCTTCCGGGCAAGGGGCTGATTGAGAATGCTCCACCCACGCATTGCAAGATCGACTGCATCGGGCCTATGAGGCCGCTCGGATTGGGCGCGGCGACTCTCCGCTGCGATGAGCTCCAAGTCGAGCGTGCGCGCGAGCTGACCCGTGATCTGGTCTTGAAGTTCGTCAAAGTTCGCCCAATCGCCTTCAATGCGGTCCGCCCACGCCACGCCACCCGTAGCGGCGTCAATCAGCTGAGCATTGATGCGGACGCGTGGACCCACTCGTCGCAGACTTCCTTCCAAGATGTAGCGTACGTTTAACTCACGTGCGATTTGCTTTGGGTCTACGATCTTGCCTTCATATGTCGCGGCGGTATTAGCGGAGATGACAAAGCTTCCTTCGATCCGGGATAAGTCGGTCGTTAGGTCGCTGAGGATACCCTCCGATAGGTAATGATCCTCCGGGCTACCGTCAGGAGTGTTGAATGGCAGCACGACAATGGACAAGCGTTGTAGTGGCGTCAGTGTATCAGAGAAGTAGTACCAACCGATCAGGCCGACATTCGCGACGATGAGAAGGACGATCACTACCGTTGCTGTCTTCCATCTTCTGCGTAGCTGCCACCGAGGTCCGAAGATGCGCGGCCGGCGAACCGGTTCTTTCGTCGAGACGCGGTAGACTGCAATAGGATCATCAACGTTCTTGATGTGGTGGTCGCCACAGAACGCGAAACGCAACGCCAACTTATGCTGGACATGATCGACTACGGTCTGCGAGACATAGATGCTGTCGGGCTCGGCGAGCTGTTGAAGACGCGCCGCAATGATGACGCCCTCGCCGTGGCGATCCTCCTCTTCGACGATGACGTCACCAAGATTGATGCCGATACGCACATCAATACGCTGGTTGTCCCCCAGCCCGGTGTTGCGCTCAGTCATGCCGTGCTGCAGAACGACCGCGCATTCGACCGCATCGACTACGCTGGCGAACTCTGCCAGCAGGCCGTCGCCCATCAGCTTGAAGATGCGGCCATGGTGTTTGGCGATCTCCGGCTCGAACAGCTCCTTGCGGTGGGCACGGAGACGCTCGAACGTCGCCACCTCGTTTGCCTCCATGAGCCGGCTGTAGCCGACCACGTCGGCGGCGAGAATGGCAGCAAGGCGGCGGTGGGCGCGTTCTTCGGCCATGGGGTGCGAGTGCCTTCAGAGAACGCAATGAACGAAAGTGTATCGGTGCCCCGCGACAGAGTCCATCGCGCCCGAGTTCCGGCTAGGGTCAGATTCAGACGACTCAAGTGGATCTGCGATAGGTCCGGTTCACCTCTGACAGCTGACGTGCCCTGTTGCTACCGTTGTATCCGCTATGTGCCATAGGGAGCCATCGAGACCGCCGCGAGCAATCCGACCATGCCAAGCACGACGAGGTTCTTGATTTTCACAGCTCAGTTCTCCACGATCGAGACGAGATCGCCGGAAATTGTGTATTGGGGCAGCTGGCGCTGCCGCGGAGAGCTATTGCTGGAATGCGATCGGGCAAAAACCGTCGTGTAAAGCACGCCCGGCGTGAGCATTGCGATCACCACCGTGAACTTGTTCATCGATGTGCTTTCCTCTCCGAGCTCCGCGAACGATCCCCGGCTTTGCTTGGCAGGGAGTTGGCGTGCTCCAGTAGCCGCTCGCCTTCCGAGAACATGCTTACAAAGCTAGTCCAGAGAGATGATCCGGAAGTCCGAGATCCGTGCTCCATCGTCCATTTCAGGCGACACCGGCTTTTAATCGGCGGCCAACGGTTTGAGATTTCCTCCTCTTCCTTTCATCGCCGCCCTCCTCTGCTACAGGAGAACCATGATGAACCACTCGATCATCGAAATCGGTGTTGCCCGTCAGAGCGCAAATTACAGGGATGCCATTGAAGTGCGTCCCCATCGAGGCTTCAGGCGTCCCGCACCCCATATTCATGATGGGAGGTGAAGATGCTATCCTCGAGAACGCTATCGCTTTTGACGCTGCTGCTGCTCCTGATCGGCATCGCCGCCTGCGCCGATAAGACAGCGACGCTCTCCGTGCGTGCTGACATATCCGCTGACGAGCAAAAGATTCGCGAGTTGGGCCAGAAATGGGATGCGGCGGTGCGGGCTAAAGACGCGGTCGCCTGCGCGGGATTCTATGCGTCCGACGGCGCGATGCTCAACGCCGATGCGCCACTCGCGCAGGGCACGGCGGCCATCACCGCCGCCTGGCAGAGACTGCTCAGCATGAGGAATGTTGGCCTGACCTTCGCCTCCACTCAGCTCATAGTCTCGAACGGTGGCGACATGGCTTATGACGTCGGGACTTATGAGCTGAGCTTCGACGACGATAATGGAATGGTGAAAGACGTCGGCAAATACGTTACCGTTTGGAAGAAGGTCGGCGGCGAGTGGAAAGTAGCCGCGGACATCTCCAACAGCGATGGCGCGATGAAGTAAACAGAATTCCGGAGCATAGCCGCGGCGGTATGTCCGCTCTTGCCGCGATTTTGTTGTAAAAGTCGGCGGCAGTCTCCTGGTGCGCAACAATCGACTCCAAGACGCGCGACACGTGAATCAATCCTGCGCGACCGCTTGCTTCATTGAATCAATGTTACCTGTCGG
>Ga0111539_10003568_pt1 | contig 20508 bp, 11 predicted proteins | sample RhiMethybrSRZTD1_FD_79667 | JGI IMG/M metagenome (GOLD analysis project Ga0111539, IMG submission 79667) | Populus rhizosphere microbial communities from Tennessee, USA - Rhizosphere MetaG P. TD hybrid SRZTD1 (version 2) (version 2) | ecosystem: Host-associated > Plants > Roots > Rhizosphere >...
GACCGTGGACTGAACCCGAGAGCGTGATGGTCAGCGATGGGGCTGCAATATCGCCTTTCAGCGTGCCGCTGACAGTGATCGGACACTGAGAACGAATAGAACCCTCCACCTCCGTTCCTTCCCCCAAGACAGTCTGTTTTGTTATTGGACTTTCTGACATTGTTTTCTCCTTTGAAGTTTCATTCCTTTCGAATCCTTAGACTCAACGAACAACCATGCTCAAAGCCAAATTCGGTTAGTGTGGAGGCTTGCTGGACTGCTGCGACAATCGTTCCCGTCTGCCCCACGTGAAGCCGTCGTGGGCCCACAATTCCGGGAGAAGCGCCGCCTTCAATGAATTCGCCAGCGATCACGATGTCTCCCCTCCCGACGATCTGGCAGCCCTTCAAAACACCTCGAACGTTCCCCACGAACGCGTGCTGAACTGGAACCGCGACGACAAGATTGCCATCGGGACCCAGTCGCATTTCTGTACATCTGCGGGCCGCCTGGGGCTCCTGCGGGTCGTGGCCTTGCGATTGTTCAGTAGCTTGCTTTGCCCGCTCGATCGCGGAGTCAGTGACATGAGGAACGCCACGGTCCGACGCAACTGATTCACGAACGCGCGCTCCATCGAACCAGGGCTCGAATCGTGTGCCGGGAGGATGATAGACCAGGGATCCACTCCTTCAACCCCGCACTTTTCCGAAGGACGCCCGCAACCTGCCGTTGTCGTCACCCACGAACCGACACGACGCATACTGAACTGGAACCGCGAAGAACAAGATTGCGATCGGGACCCACTCGCATTTCTGTGGATCTGCAGGCACCTCTTGGCTCTTACGAGTCGTGGCATCGCGGTTGCTTAGCTTGCGTTGTTCGCTCAATCGCGGAGTCTGGAGGAACGAAATGGCCCGACACAACTGGATCACGAACACACGCACCATCAATCCCGGTGGGAGGTTCATGCACCTTCCGTCCGATAGTCGGGCGCCCGTACGTTGCGAACCCATTCCGGCAGCGCGCGTCTTAGTCTTTGCCCTTCTGCTCTGCCTGGGCAGTGTCCGCGGCTGGGCGCAGCAAAACGACCAACAGCAGATGAGGGACCTCGACGAACAAGTTCAGAAGATCAAATCGGACATCCTGGACATTTCGAAAGAGCTGAGCCGGCTCGAGGAGAAACTGCTCTATCCGTCAGGGACGCAGATCGCGATCTTCATCGCGCTGGCCAAGGGCGACCAGATGCGCCTCGACGCCGTACGGCTCCAGGTCGACGGCCAGCTCGTCGCGCACCACATCTACAGCTTCAAAGAGCTCGAGGCCCTGCGCAAGGGCGGCGCTCAACGGATCTACGTCGGCAACGTGGCAACCGGGGATCACCAGCTCGAGGTGCTTGTCGACGGCAAGCTTGAGGGCGGCGCGGACTTCAACCGCACAGAACGCTTTACCTTCCGCAAGGAAGTGAAGCCAAAGCTGGTGGGCCTAACACTGGCGGGACCGCGCTCCGGCAGCACTCCGATCGCGCTGGGGGAATGGTAATCGATGCGAACGTTACGACAGCTTATCGGACTTAGCCTGGCCTTGGGACTTGCTGCCCGTCCGGCGACAGGCGGCGACTTGAGGGACCTCTATTTCGGCGAGGCGCTCTATCACGCCTTTCAGGGACGGTATTTCGATGCGCTCCAGCGACTCGACACCGAGGTTGCCCTGTACCGCGGTCTCGACCAGCCGGAGCTCGATACGCTGCACTATCACATTGACAACGCCGAATTCTCGGTCGGCGACTTCGAGCTCAACTACCGCATGCACCACCGAGCCGGGCGCGCCATCAAGGCGGTGCTCGAAGGTGCTGTCGATGAAGCCGTACGAAACGAGGCCGCGTTCAGACTCGCCCGCATCCACTTCCAGAAGGATCAGCTCGACGATGCGCAGAACGCGTTGGGGCGGATCCATGGTGTGGTGCCCGCGGAGATCAGGGACGACGTCGAGTTCCTACGGGCGAACATCGATATGGCGACGGGTCGGCCAGGCGACGCCGTCAAGGTACTCCAGCAGGTGCACAGCGACGAGAGCCTGACCGGGTTTGTCGCGTACAACCTCGGCATCGCGCTGTTGCAGGACAGTCGAAGCCGGGAGGCGATCGAGCAGTTCGACAAGGCTGGACGGCTTCCTGCCTCTGATGAAGCCGGGCTTGCGATCCGCGACAAGTCCAACCTGGTGCTTGGCAGCATGCTGTTCGAATCGGGCGAATTCGAGCGGGCAAAACAGTCGCTGGAGCGCGTGCGCCTCGAGGGGCCGTTTTCGAACCAGGCTCTGCTGCGGGCTGGCTTTGCCGCGGCAACGGCAAAGCAGTATGACCGCGCGCTCGTGCCGTGGAACATTCTTGTGGAACGGGAGCCGACGGCTGCCGCAGTCCAGGAAGCCATGCTCGCCGTGCCGCATGCCTATGCCAGCCTGAACCTGCACGGCCGCTCCGCGATCAGGTACGGGCGGGCGCTCGATGAGTACAGCAAGCAAATCGAAAGAGTGGACGCCTCTGTGGGCAGCATCCGGGAGGGGAGCTTTCTCAAGGCCCTGATCCGCGAGGAGAGCCGGCAGGACGAAACCTGGGTCATCCGCCTGCGCAGCCTGCCCGACGCGCCCGAAACCTACTACCTGATGGAGCTGATGGCTTCTCACGACTTCCAGACCGCACTGCACAACTACCTCGACCTCGAGGACCTGCAGTCGAGACTCAAGGCCTGGAATACCAGCTTCGATGCCTTCGACGACATCATCCAGCTGCGCTGCCAGAACTACGAGCCGCTGCTGCCGGAAGTCGACGCGCAATTCCGGGAGCTGGATTCGCGGATTCGCCTGGAACTGGAACACCGCAAGCACCTCAGCGAGCGCTTGAAGACGATGCTGACTTCGCCGCGGCCGGATTATCTGGCGACCGCGGAGGAACGGATCGCCGGCGAGCGCATCGCACTCATCGAGAAACAGCTCGGCGATTCCGACAATCCCGAATTGGTCGTGCTTCGGCAACGCGTGGCTCGCCTGCGCGGCGCGCTTACATGGCGGCTGGAAACTGAGTACCACGCGCGGCTGACCGCTGCAGATGTACACCTGAACGAGCTGAACGAACCTGTCGACGGTCTCGCTAAACAGTACGACGCCTTTGTCAGGGCGAGGCAGGCGGCGACGCATGGCTACGTCGGATACGACGCCCAGATCGCAGGGCTCCGCGAACGCGTCGGGAAAGCACTGGGACGAGTCGAAGTCTTGATGGCCCGTCAGGGACAGATGATCGAGACCGTCGCCATCAACCAGCTCGAAGCCCGCCGCGAACGCCTGGTGGCTCAGCAGACCGAGGCGCGCTTCGGCGTTGCCGATGGTTACGATCGAGCCTCGCGCACCGAGTCCGGCCCGGAGGAACATTGATGCGTCCCTTCACCATTCCGACGGTGCTTGCGCTTGCTTTCATGTCCGGCTGCGCCGCGCGTGTCAAGAAGCCGGTGGGTACGGCGGGGACGCTGGCGGAGCTGCGTAACATACGCCCGGACTTGCAGGAAGTGAAGGTTGAGCAGGGCCTCGAGCAGGCCATGCAGCAGTACCGGAGCTTCCTCGAAAAGACACCAGAAACAGCGATGACCCCGGAGGCGATGCGCCGCCTCGCCGACCTGCAACTCGAGAAGCAGTTCGGGATACGCACCGACAGGCCGCGGGCAATGGCCGCACCGCAGCTCGCCCAGGCCCTCGCGGCCGCGCAACCCAGCAGGCCCAATCCGACTGCAGCGATTGCCAGCGCCGGTTTGCGGGAATCCGATCAGGATTTCGAGCGGCGCACGACAGCGGAGGCCGGGATTCCGGCGGGCAACAACGCCGGCGCCTCGACAGCGGACGCGGTGCGCGGTGTCGCGGATCCCGAGGGTCCACTCGAGGCGATCGCTCTCTATAACCGGTTGCTCACCGAGTACCCCAGTTACAAGAACAGCGACAAGGTCCTCTATCAGATGGCGCGGGCCTACGACGAGCTCGGCCGCACCGAGGAGGCCATGGAAACGATGGAGCGCCTGATACGCGCGAATCCGAATTCCGGACACTATGACGAGGTGCAGTTCCGGCGGGGTGAGTACTTCTTTACGCGCAGAAAATATCGCGATGCCGAGAACGCCTATTCCGAGATCAGCAAGCTAGGGTCCAAGTCCTCGTACTACGAGCTCGCTCTCTACAAGCTCGGCTGGACATTCTACAAGCAAGATCTCTACGAGGAGGCCCTGCACAAGTACATGGGCCTGCTCGACTACAAAGTATCGATCGGTTATGACTTCGATCAGACGCACGAGGAGGAGGACGAACGCCGCGTCGCCGATACCTATCGAGTCATCAGCCTGAGCTTCAGCAACCTTGGCGGGCCGGATGCCGTCCGAGGGTACTACTCTAATTTTGGGAATCGCTCCTACGAGGACCGCGTTTACAACAATCTTGGCGACCACTACCTGGAAAAGCTGCGATACGACGACGCGGCGAAGACCTTCAAGACTTTCGTGGCGCTCCATCCGTTCCACCGTGGGGCGCCGCGTTTCAGCATGCGCGTTGTGGATACTTTCACGAAGGGCGGGTTCCCCCAGCTGGTGCTGGAGTCGAAGCGGGAGTTCGCGTCCAAGTATGGACTGAAGACCGAATACTGGCGGCACTTCAAACCCGAAGAGTCACCGGAGGTGCTGACCTACCTGAAGACGAACCTGAAGGATCTGGCGACCCATTACCATGCCGAGTATCAGAATGCCCAGGGAGCGGGCGAGAAGCTCGCAAATTATCGCGAGGCGCATCGGTGGTACGGCGACTTTCTCGACTCTTTCCCGAGCGACGCCGAGTCGCCGTCGATCAACTACCAGCTTGCGGACCTCCTCCTCGAGAACAAGGATTTCGGCGAGGCAGCCAAACAGTATGAGCGCACGGCTTACGGATACACGCCGCATCCGCAGGCGGCAGCCGCTGGCTATGCCTCGGTCTACGCATACCGCGAGCAGTTGAAGGTTGCAGGCAAGGACCAGCAGGACGGCGTCAAGCGCGATACGGTTGCAAGTTCGCTCAAATTTGCTGACGCATTTCCGAACCACGAGCACGCCTCGGCAATCCTGGGTGCGGCAGCCGATGACATGTACGAGATGAAGGACTACAGCGCCGCTGTCAAGGTTGCCCAGCGTGTCATCGATACCCATCCCGGCGCGGACATGACCATCCGACGCTCGGCGTGGATTGTCGTGGCGCACGGTTCGTTCGAGCTCGCCCAGTACCCGCAGGCCGAACACGCCTATGCTCAGGTGCTGACGGCTACGCCGGAGGGCGACGAGTCGCGTACCTCGCTCGTCGACAACCTCGCTGCCTCGATCTACAAGCAGGGTGAGCTAGCAAACGAGGCACAGAACTATCGCGCGGCAGCCGACCATTTCCTAAGAATTCGCTCGGCAGCGCCTACGTCCAGCATCCGGTCGGTGGCCGAGTATGACGCAGGCGCCGCGTTGATCCGGCTCGAGGACTGGGCGGGCGCGGTGAAGGTGCTCGAAGCGTTTCGCAGCACTTTTCCGGAACATAAATTGCAGCTCGAGGCCACCAAACAGATCGCCCACGCGTACCGGCAGAGCGGCCAGTTGTCACGCGCCGCGGGCGAATACGACCGCATCTCATCCCAGTCCGACGATCCGGCATTACGCAGCGAGGCGCTGCTCGTCGCTGGAGACCTTTACGAGCAGTCTAAGGACCGGGAGCGCGCGTTGGTGGCGTACCAACGCTATGTCAATGAGTTTCCCCGGCCGGTAGAGAGAGCCCTGGAGACCCGCTTCAAGATCGCCGAGATGCACAAGGCGGCGCACGAGGATTCGCCCTATCGCCACGAGTTGGAGGAAATCGTACGCATCGACGCAGGCGCCGGACCGGAAAGGACCGGCCGGACCCGGACGCTTGCCGCCCGTTCGGCACTGGTCCTCGCGGAGCAGCTCTTCGGTGATTTCGTGGCCGTGAAGCTGCGGCAACCATTCGAGACCAACCTGCAGGATAAGCAGCAGCGTATGGATGCCACGATCAAGGCCCTCGGCCGGCTGGTGGATTACGAAATCGCCGACGTGACGTCGGCCGCGACGTATTACATGGCCGAGACCTACTTCAATTTCAGTCGCTCACTGGTGGAGTCAGAGCGCCCGGCCGACCTGAAGCCCGCGGATCTGGAAGCGTTCAAGATGCAGCTCGATGAGACAGCGTTTCCGTTCGAGGAGAAAGCTATCAAGGTACACGAGAAGAACATGGAATTGCTGCACGACGGCCTCTTCAACGTGTGGACCGAGAAGAGTCTCAGCAGGCTGACCGAGCTGATGCCGGGCCGGTACGCGAAACACGAAAAGAGCAAGGGCTTTCTTGCGGCGAACGAGGTCACCGATGCGGCAACGGTGCCGGTCATGGAACAAGTGCGCCCCGACTATGAGGCAGCGGTGCGCATGCTGGAGGAAGGGCAGTACGAGCCGGGAATCGCCTTGATGCGCAAAGTGAGCGAACAGGCGCCCGGATTAATGGCTGCACACCTCGCTCTCGGCATTGCATACGCGCGCACCGGCGATCTGGAACGCGCTGAGGCCAGCCTGAACAAGGCACTGGAATTGAATCCACACCTCGCCGCCTACAACGAGCTCGGCATGGTGCAGCGGCGCAACAAAAACTTTGTGAAAGCGCGTGCGAGTTATGAGGCGGCCCTGGCACAGTCCGCCGACTTTCAGCATGCGCACCGGAACCTTGGCATTCTGTGCGACCTGTATCTCGGGGATACCAAGCGCGCGCTGGAGCATTACGAGGCGTATAGCCGGATCGTTCCGGACGACGCCGAGGTTGTCAAATGGATTGCCGACCTTCGCAATCGCGAAACCAAAAAGGAGAAACCATGAGCCGAACCGTTTGCTGGATGCTGCTTGTGGTCTTTGCCTTGGCGCCCACGGCTGTTCTCGCGCAGCAAGACAAGGCTTCGCATGGCCAGAATCAGCAAGACCAGAATCAACCGGCTGAAAAGCAAGTAAAGACGGAAGCGGCACAAACGCAGACTCAAGAGGTGCCGACAAAGACGGACGAAAACGGGAAGTTGGTCTCCGTCCCCGGAGGAAAGGCGCTCGGCATGTCCATTCTGGGCAATCAGGAAGCGCCCAAGGCGCTGGTCATCGTTCCCTGGAAGCGCTCGGAACTCGGCAACATCCAGGGCATCTCGACGCTGCTCGACGACTCGAGGCTACCGATTGACAAGGAAGTCTTCATGAGGATGCTCAGTTATTACGAAATCACGCAGGAAACGACGCACCACAGCGGTGCGCCGGCCAAAACAAACGCGACGCAGCCCGCAACTGCGGCGCAGAGGAGGAAGCCATGACTTTCACGGAGCTACTAGGAAACGTTGGTTGGTTCGGAGGCGCGGTAATGTTTTGCCTCGCCGTGCTGTCCCTCTTTTCGGCGGGGATGATCGTAGAGAAGCACCGCCGCTTCCGCGCGGCCTCGCAGCAGTCGGAGATGTTCAAGTCTGAATTCAAGAAGTTCATGCACGGGGGAGAGATCTCGGAGCTGATTGACGCCGCGCGGCAGCACCAGAATTCCCATGTGGCGCAGGTGGTCTCGGCGGGCATTCACGAGTACGAAGGCGTGCGTCAGTCCGGAGGTGATCCGGTCGCCTCGCTCGAGCTCGTCACGAGCGCACTCAGGGACTCCATGTCCGAGACGTTGATCCAGTTGAAGCGGGGTCTTGCGTTTCTGGCCACAATCGGATCTACGGCCCCGTTCATCGGCCTCTTCGGCACCGTCGTGGGGATCATCAACGCGTTCCGCAGCATCGCGGCCACGGGGTCCGGCGGGATGTCTGTGGTCTCGGGCGGCATCGCTGAGGCCCTGGTCTCGACGGCTCTGGGCATCTTCGTCGCGATCCCGGCCGTCGTCGCGTTCAACCACTTCACGGGCAAGATAGAGACTTTCCACGTCGAGATGAATCGGGCTTCGACCCAGCTCGTGAACTGCTTGTTCAAAATACCGGAGACCAAAATGCCAGAGCTCAAGCTTTCCGGAGTCAGGGTTTCCGACGTCAACGTGCCGGAGGTGGTTCATGCGACTCGGTGAGTCGGCCAAAATGCAGGCGGCCATCAACATCACGCCGCTCGTCGACGTCGTGCTCGTGCTGTTGATCATCTTCATGGTGATGGCGCCGCAGATGAGGAAGGGACCTGACGTCAACCTGCCGAACACGGCGAAGCCGAGCGATCAGGGCGACGAGAGAGGCCGGATTCTGGTCTCTATCGACGATGTCGGCAAACTGTGGATCAACGATCAACAGATCGCGCCCGAGCAATTCGGCGACGCCCTCCGCGCTGCGGCGGGCACTGAGACGGACCCCAGGGTCGTGATCCGGGGCGATGCAAAGCTCAACTTCCGCCAGGTCCGGGAGGCCATGATTGCAGTCAAAGAGGCTGGTTTCGGCGGGGTGGGGCTGATCGCGCAGCGCGCTGGCGCGCAGGGAGAGTGACATCATGCAATTTAACAGAGACGATTCCGGCTTAAGTCTGCAGTCCGAGATCAACATCACGCCACTCGTTGACGTGGTGCTCGTGCTGTTGATCATCTTCATGGTCGTCGTTCCCCTTCTCATGCAGGGCTACGACGTCGATATCCCTCGGGCCTCCGCCGTGGTTGTGCCGGCGCAGGCCGTAGAGTCGCAGCTGATCCTGAGAATAGAGCCCACAGAGTGCCCCATCCTGGAGCCGCCATCAGGGGAGGGGCTGCCGGCAGACTGTCGCGTGACCCTGAACGATGCAAAGATCCCTGCCTCGGAATTGTCTGCGCGCGTGGCGCAGACGCTGGGCGGTCGGCCCCCCGAACAGCGATTGCTGTTCCTGGCCGCAGACGACCGTTTGAACTATGAAGGAGTTCTGCGAATCATCGATCTTGCCAAGTCCGGCGTTGAGGATTTGAAGATTGAATTTATCGCGACCCGGTGAGGTGTTTGCTTGGTGACGACCATGGAAATCAAATGGAGCATGTTCAAAGCATTCGGAGCCCCGTCAGGCCGTAGCATGTTGACGAGCGTCGCGCTGCATGTGCCCGTGCTAGTCCTGCTGATGCTCTTGCCGGCGCAAGTGTTGGTTCGGAGTGCGGCCCGAAAAGAGATCGACATCGTCTTCTATCGTCCCCCGGAGATCAAGATACCCCCGCGCGCGGCCGCGCTTCCTCTGGGGCGAGGGACTACTCCGGGCGGCGCCCCACCGGGGGCGCCTGCACCCGCGCTGAAACCGAAACCGAACGCCGCGCCAGGCCCAGACCGGCCTGGGAGACCGGAACTCCCGCCAGGTCCGGAGGTGGGCGTTCCCGTGGACCCGCAGCCACAGCCGAAGGTGGGAAACGTGGGCATCCTGGCATTCAAGGACAAGTTCGCGAGCCTGGCACAGGACAAGATCGTGCCGCTTCTCGGAGCCGATGCGCGTCACGGTGCTGCGGATGACATCGGCCGGCCATCGTCACCCTCAACGTTGATGGCCAATGCGGCGGGATCGAGCGGCATCAACGTCGCCTCGCTGAAGCGCAGCGTGGGAGGCGGTGGCGGAGGAGGCGGTGGCGGTGGCACCGGCGGTGGTGGAGTCGGTGGCAGCGGCATTGGCGGAGCCGGAGGTAGCGGAGGTGGGCTCCAGGGTGTGGGGGTAGGCCGCCCCACGAGCGCGATCAACTCGATCAGCGGTGGCGACCGCCCGAAGGCCCGCAGCGGGCCAGGGGCTTCTCGCACCGACGAAGAAATACAGATCGTGTTCGACCGCTACAAGGCGTCGTACTACCGGCTGTACAACCGGGAGCTGCGCAATAACCCCACGTTGAAAGGCCAAATGGTGCTGCGTCTGACGATTGAACCAGACGGCAGCGTGTCGATGTGCGTGCTGCATTCGAGTGACATGGATGCGCCGGATCTCGCGGCTCAGGTCGTGGGCCGCGTCAAGACGATGAACTTCGGCGCGAAAGACGTACTGGCCGTGACGATCGTTTACCCGATCGACTTCCTGCCGGCGTCGTGAACCAGGAGATTGAAAGTGATGTGATCAGCTGACTTCAACGCGATTCTGACAAGGGCAAAGTCATCGAAAGATGGCGACGCAAAGTCACCGGTCTAAACGGGCGCTGAGCGCTCTATGACGGCGGGACCGCCGGAATCCAGTCCACAAACGTGGGCTGCCTCGGTCCCTCCAGCGACGCATTGCTTGGTAATGGAACGAGGGCGTACATGACTTCTGGCAGCAAAAACAATGGTAGGGTGGCCCACAGCTGGTTCGGAATCCTGCTGTTCACCTTCATAGTGTCGCTGCTGACCGCCACGCCGGCGCAGGCACAGTCGTCAGTCGATTGCGTTGCCGATCGCCGCGGCGTGATCGATGGCCTTGTCAACCCTGTTTCCCCTTCGCAGATCAATATCGACGGTAACTGCACGATCCGGAACTTTTCGGCGTCCAACCCGCTGACCTCCAACATCAGCTGGTACGGCAACAACCCCACGAGCTGGCTGCTCATCTTCGACAACGTCGTGTTTACGGGCAATATGTCCTGCAACTTGAACTCTCAGGGGAACTACATATGGTTCGTCAACGGCTCGACGAGCACGCTCAAGGAGCAATGCCTGAACCTCCTGATACCTGTCGAGAAAATCAACAAACAGAATCCGCCCGGCCCGCCAATAGCCATGATCGGCGTCCCTTTCACGTACACGCTGAGGATCCCAACCCTGTTCGACCCGGCAACGGGCACGGTCATTCAAACCGACGGATCGCGGAACGACCTGCACGGCATCACGGTCTGGGACGATCTCACCGCGACGGGCGTGGACCTCAGCTTTGTAAGCGAGCGCGCCTACTGGCTCAATAACGGCACCGCGGTTCCACATACGTTTTCTAACCTCGGCGGTAAGCTCACCTTCGACAACTTCCCTGTCGTGCCAGCCGGGCAACAATTCGTCATCGAGGTCACGGTTGTGCTCAATGACACTCCGTTGAACACGCCCGGGAAGCAGTTCGTCAACACGGCGAAGTGGGACTTCGGACGGCTCATCGGCGGCGTGTACTACGAGCCCCTGCCGGGTGAATGGGGTATCTCACCACCGCTGACGATCGCTGCACCGGTGCTCAGCGTCACGAAGTCTGGACCGGCGACAATGAATCTTGGACAGTGGGGCGAATTTGCCGTCAACGTCCAGAACACCGGGACCAGCGATGCCTGGGACGTGACCCTCCGTGACCTGTTGCCGCACGGTGCAACGGGCGGCATGTGCGATCGGACACCTGAAATCCTGAGCGCGCAGGTCCTTGCGGCAGACGGCGTCACCCCGATCCCGGGCAAGGGCCCGCTCAGCCAGGGCAGCGGTTACACCTTCAGTTACAGCGCTGCGCCCAACTGCCGGCTCGACATGACGATGCTGGGAGCCGCGGCAAGGATCGGTCCGAGTGAGCGGCTGATCGTCAGGTACCGGACGCAGCTCGACGCTGACACGCAGAATGGCGTCACACTCACCAATGTGGCCGGCGCCATCCAGTGGTTCACTGGTGACAGCAGCAATGCCAACCGTAAGCCTTACACGCGCACGCTGACCAACGGCACGCCGGGCATCCTTGACCACGAGGACGCCCACACCGTGACGGTGGCCCTCACCGGCTACTACTTCGAGAAGACGGCCGCAAATCTGACAAGTGGGGCAAATCCCGCGACGACCGCCGCACCCGGCGAGAAGTTGCGTTACACGTTGCGCCTGCGGACCACCGATCAGGCTCTCACCACTTCGAACATATTCGACGAACTGGACGCACTCAATGCACAACCGGCGTTCGTGCCGGGCACGTTCACGCTCGTCACGTCCCCGGCCGGGGCCGACATCAGCGGCACCAGCAGCACAGGCGGCGCCAAGGGCACTGGCGTCATTGACATCCGTAACCTGAACGTGCCGGTCAATAGCCAGGCCCTGATCGAATTCGACATCACCTTGGCTTCGAGCCTTTCCAACGGCACCGTCGTCACCAATCAGTCAACGCTCCGCCTCGCAGACGGCACGGTCCTCTTGAGCGATGACCCGAACGTCAATGGGACGGCCAACCCCGCCGTCCCGGGAGACGAGGATCCCACGAGGGTGACGATCGTATCGGCGGCCCGCTTCCTCGTGCAGAAAATCTCCACCGATCTGACGGGTGACCCGAACGTCCTGCTCGCCGGCGAGACACTGCGCTACACGATTACGGTGAAGAACACAACCAGCAGTAATGCCGTAAATGTCACGTTGCGCGATGCAGTGCCGGCAAACACGGCCTACGTCGCGGGCAGCACGAAGCTGAACGGTGCCGCGGTCGCGGATATTGCGGGCATGTCGCCTCTCGTGAATGGAATGTCGGTCAACTCGCCGGCCGACACGACGCCGGGCTCCATGCCTGCCGGCGCCACTGCAACCATCACGTTCGACGTGGTCGTGAACCAGAATGTCGTCAACGGTACGGTGATCTCGAACCAGGGCTTTGTCACAGCCACCACAAGCGGAATCACCGACCAACCTTCCGATGACCCGGACACGTCGGAGGTCAATGATCCGACGCGCGACATCGTAGGAAATATGGCTTTGCTCTATGCCGAGAAGCGGGTTGCGCTGTTCGGCGATCTCAGCTCGCCAGGTATCGTCGATCCTGGCGACGCGCTGCGTTACACGATCACGGTGAGGAATTCCGCGGCGGTTGCGGCGACAGGCGTCACCCTGCGCGACATGGTTCCAGCGAATACCACGTACGTCGCGAATTCCACACTGCTTAACGGACAGCCCGTCGGCCAGCCGGACGGCGGCGTATCGCCGCTCGTCTCAGGCGTCAACGCCGGCACGATCTCGGCCGGGGCCAACGCAGTACTCCAGTTCGACTTGCGCATCAATCCCGGCACGCCTACGGGCACCGTGATTAGCAACCAGGCTGTAGTCGATACCGTTGAGTTGCCGGACCTTCTCACGGATGGCGATGGCAATCCGGCGAATGGTCCACAGCCGACAGTCGTTGTGGTGGGTGCCGGTCAGCAGCTTTCGATCTCCAATCAGGTCACCGTCGTCGGTGGCGGCGCTGCAGTCCCCGGCGCCCAACTCGAATACGTCGTCCGCGTGGTGAACATCGCGGCGGTTCCCGCCACCAATGTCGTCATCGCCGACAACCTCAATGCATCGCAACCTGGCCAGCTTGCATACGTGAACGGATCCGCGACGGCGAACGGAGGGACAACGGGCGTCACGTTCGCCGGCTCGACCATCACCGTCGACTACGGCGCAGTCAGCGGACCGCTGCCGCCGGGCGGAGTCGTGGAGCTCAGGTTCCGGGCTACTCTCGCCGCCGGACTCGCGAACGGCACGGTCGTCACCAATACCGCCGTGGCCACCTGGAACCAGCCCACACAATCCACCAGCGCCAGCGTGTCGTTTACGGTCGGCAGCATCCCCGGGACGCCCGGCACCCCAAGCTTCGCCGTGCTGAATGGGTCAGTCTGGCATGACGCCAACTTCGACGGTGTTCGGGATTCTGGTGAGCGCGCTCTAGCCGGTTGGGCGGTGGAGCTCTACCGCGATAACCAGCTGTCGCAATCCGTTCAGACGGATGCAAACGGCGGCTATACCATCAATGGCGTCGAGCCGAACGACCAGACCACCATTCGCTACGAGTTACGGTTCCGCGCGCCGGGCGCGGGCGCCAACACCGCGATGCTGGGCCGCGCTGTCTCGTCGTTCACAAACGGAATGCAACGGATCACGGACATCGTGGTGCGGTCCCGCGACAATCTGCAGGGCTTGAACCTGCCGATCCATCCGAACGGCGTCATTTACAACTCGATGGCCCGTACACCGGTTGTCGGGGCGACAGTCACCCTGCTGGATGCCCGCAGCGCCTCGCCCTTGCCGGCGGGCTGCTTCGACGATGCGGCCCAGCAAGGACAGATCACGCTCGCTGACGGCTATTACAAGTTCGACGTCAACTTCAGCGACCCGGCCTGCCCGAGCGGCGGTGATTACCTCATCGGCGTGACGCCACCGCTGGGAACGGCCTACGTTGCGGGCAATTCGCAGATCATCCCGCCGACGTCCAACGCTTCGACCGCAGCGTTCTCGGTGCCGGCCTGCCCGGGCAGCACCACCGATGCCATTCTGGGCACAGCCCGGTTCTGCGAAGTTCAGCCTTCGGAGTTCGCGCCGGCTGCATCGATACCGTCACGCAGCGCCGGCACGACTTACTACGTCCACCTGATGCTGGACGGCAGCCAAATGCCAGGCTCGAGCCAGATCTTCAATAACCACATCCCGGTGGATCCGCAGCTCCTCGGCGCGGTCACGATCTCCAAGACGACGCCGCTGGTCAACGTGACCCGCGGGCAATTGGTTCCTTACACGATCACCGCGAATAACCGTTCCGGCATGTTGCTCACGGATGTGGGCATCGTCGATCGCTTGCCTGCGGGATTCAGCTACATCAAGGGCTCTGCTCTTCTCGATGGCGTGCCAACCGAGCCGTCGGTCGCGGGCGGGGCGCTCAGCTGGAACGGGCTGGTTATTGCGGGCAATCAGGTGCGCACGGTGAAAATACTGCTCGCAGTGGGTGCCGGCGTCACCGGGGGCGAATACGTGAACCGCGCGCAGGCGTTGAACGTCGTGACCGGGGACGCGATGTCTGGGGAAGCAACCGCTACTGTGCGCCTCGCGCCCGATCCTACGTTCGATTGCAGCGATGTGACCGGCAAGGTCTTCAGCGACGCCAATCGCAACGGGCGGCAGGACGACGGCGAAGAGGGGCTGCCCGGCGTGCGTGTGGTAACACCACGGGGTTTGCAGGCAACGACCGATAAATACGGCCGGTACCACATCACCTGCGCGATCACGCCAAATGAGAACCGCGGCAGCAATTTCGTGCTGAAGCTCGACGACAGGACGCTGCCGAGCGGCTACCGGATGTCGACGGACCAGGTGCAGATCCAGCGTGCCACGGCCGGCAAGGCACTGCGAGTCGATTTCAGTGCGTCAATTCACCGCGTGGTCGCCATCGATCTGTTGGATGCGGCGTTCGAGCCAAATACGACCGACATCCGCCTCCAGTGGAGGCCACGCCTCAACTTACTCGTCGAAGAACTGCGCAAAGCGCCGGCGGTGCTGCGCCTATCCTACATCGCCGACACCGAGGATTCGGCACTCGTGAAACGGCGCGTTGAAGCGGTCAAAAGGCAGCTGACCGAAGCGTGGGGTGCGGCGAAAGACAGCTACGTGCTCACCATCGAGCCCGAAGTCTTCTGGCGCCGTGGCGCCCCGCCGAAACAACCCGAAGTGCGTTTGCCGGGAAGCAGGTGAACGATATGAACAAGCACCGCCATCTACCGTTGACTTTCGGATTCCTGATGATGGCTGCCTCCACAGCCGCCGGTCAGATCAAACCGCCTGCCGATCAGGTCAACATGACCGCCAGTCCGCTTAATGGTCCGTTCAACACGACTGCGAACCCGTTCAACGCGGCTACAGGTGCATTCAACGCCGGTCAGTTCAACACATCCACCGGTCCGTATAATAGTCCGTTCAACACGACTGCCAGCCCGTTCAACACGACTACAGGTCCGTTCAACGCCGGTCAGGTCAATACGTCCACCGGTCGGTTCAAAACGGTCAAGCCGGGTGAGCCGGTCGAACGGCATTTGTCCGACGACCAGAAATTCCGGGAATGGTCGCTGGATCCGAAAGTGGCCGAAGACATCAAGCGCATCAAGGTGTGCCGGGTGGAGACCGTCTGCAAGATGCGATTCAAGGAAGGCGAGACGCCGCGGATGCGCGTCAGGAACGTCGTCATGCCACTGCGGTACGAGGACGAAACCATCCCCATTTCCGAAGCCTTCACCAGACAAGTCCGGCAGGCACTCGACAACCTGCGGGACAAGCCGGGCGTGACGGTCCGGTTCATTGGCTATACCGACAACTCGCTGCTGACCGGCCACGACGAGCAGAGCTACGGAAACCACCTGTCATTGTCGAAGGCAAGGGCCCAGCGCGTCGCGCTGGCCATGCAGGAGAAGCTGGGATTGCCGGCCTCGGCGATCGAAAGCGACGGTCGCGGTTCCTCACGCCCGGTTGCTTCCAACGACACTGTGCAGGGACGAGCCTTGAATCGCCGCGTCGAAGTGGAATTCTGGTACGACGACCCTCTCCAGGCGTTGCCGGACGAGCCACAACTCTGTCCCGATGATGTCCAGGAAGTGGTGACCAAGGTTTACGATCCGCCCTGGGGCAGCATCCCGGCGCTCGAGCTCGCGAACGGCCAGCCGATCATTCCGCCCGGCTACGCAGCGAACCTGCGCCGCGCGCTGACGGACATCGCGCATCGGACCAATCCGCGACTGCGGTTTATCGGTTATACGAAGAACGAGCGCCTCGACCGCCGTACGGCGTCCGTATACGGCGACGACATCGGCCTTTCCGCGGCGCGGGCCCGCCGCACCATGGACATTGTAATGCAGGACCCAGTGTTGTCCGGTGCTAAGTCCGAACATGAGGGGCGTGGCTATGTCCAATCCGAGGATGTCGTGAACGCCGGCTTTATCCAGGGCCAGGAGTCGTTCGTGCGCGTGCTGGTCGTATATGACGAACCGCTGCCGTTGGACAATTACGAGGGCATTGACATCACGCGTCTCACCCAAGAGCTTAGTCCAAAGAGCCCTTATGGTCTTAACGTGATGCACATCACCGTGGACGGCAAGCCGATCGACGACCTAGGCCGCAGCTCTTCCGACATCCAGCGCTGCACCGACGTCGCGCTCGACAATGCCAACATCCAGTTCCGCTTCGACAATCTCGAGTCGCGTCCGCGGCTCAGCGTCGCAGCGCATCCAGTCGCCGTGTCGGTGCGCGACGTGGAAGCCGTTCCCGGCCCGGTCGTGCGTTTCCGGATGTACTCTAACTATTCGGCCTTCATCGAGCGTGCCGAAATCCGAATCTTCGCACAGGAGCAGTCATTGCAGGCCACGCCGATCGAAATCATCGCGGTCGACGAAGCGGGCCTCGCGGAATGGCTGCCGACGCCAAAGATTCTCACGGGGCCGGAACGCGAACTCAAATACTTGCTGCGCGCCTACGACTCGAAGGGTCATTTCGACGAAACGGAGGGGCGGCCGCTGTTGCTGTACCGCGATCGGTCGCCCAATCAAATTCCGGTGACGAAAGATCAGCCGGCGCCGCGCGAGCTGCTCGCCGCCTACGGTGAGAACCACCTGGCCCGCCACCAGATTCCACTCGGCAGCGGCACGGTAACGGTGCAGGGCAGCGGCATACCGGCGGACCACACGGTTTGGCTCGTGGGCCGCCAGATTCCGATCGACCCTCAGGGCAACTTCGCCGCGGAGCAGATCCTTCCGGACGGTACGCATACGGTCGAAGTCGCGGTGCTCGACGATGCGGGCAACGGCTCGCTCTATCTTCGTGACCTAGAGTTCAAGCGCAGAGACCTCTTCTACGTCGGCGTCGCCGACATCACGGTGTCCGGGAGCCGTTCGAATGGACCGATAGATCTGCTGCAGGGCCGGAACGCTCCGCAGCCCTACAATTCGTCGCTGGATGGCCGGTTAGCGTTCTACGTGAACGGCAAGGTCAGCGAGCGCTGGCGGTTGACGACGAGCGCGGATACTCGCGAAGGGCCGGTGAAGAGCCTCTTCAGCAACTTCCTCGACAAGTCGCCCGATTCGTTGTTCCGGCGCATCGATCCCGATTACCATTACCCGACGTTCGGCGATGATGGTGTCGTGACAGAAATGGCGCCGACTTTGGGCAAGTTTTACTTTAAAGCGAGCCGTGGCGAAAATTACGGGATGTGGGGCAATTTCAACGCCGGCTACATGGGCAACGAGCTGGCCCACGTCGACCGCGGCCTGTACGGAGCCAACGCGCACTACGGGTCCGAATCGACTACTAAACTCGGTGAGCGACGGATGACCGTGGACGGGTTTGCCGCCCAACCGGGAACGCTGTCGACCTATGAGGAATTCCGGGGAACGGGTGGATCGCTCTACTTCCTGCACCACCAGGACATCCTGACGGGCTCCGAGCGAGTCCGGATCGAGATCCGCGACAAGGACTCGCGCATCGTCACTGGAGTGGTCAACCTTCGGCCCAGCGTGGACTACGACATCGACTACCTGCAGGGCCGGCTGCTGCTGACCCAGCCGCTCTCGTCGACCGCTGACGATAACCAGCTGGTGCGCAACAGAAGCTTGAGCGGTAATGAGGCCTATGTGGTGGTACGTTACGAGTACACGCCAGGATTCGACCAGCTGGACGCGGTCTCCGCCGGGGGCCAGGGTCATTACTGGGTCAACGACCGTTTAGGGTTCGGCCTGACCGCCAACCACAACAAGGAAGGCGATGCCGACAGCAACCTCGGCGCCGCGGACATGACCCTGCGGATGAGCGCCAATTCCTTTTTCAAGGTGCAGACGGGCCGGAGCGAGGGTCTCATCTCCACGCCGCTACAGTCCAATGATGGCGGATTCGGATTCCAGGGCCCCGACCTGTCGTCCACGGACGCGAAGGCGGGGGCTTACCGCGCCGACGTGAGTGTCGGGCTCAACGACGTCTTCAAGGGTCGCGATGGTCTCTTCACCTTCTATACGCAGAATGTCGGCGCCGGATATTCGGCGCCGGGACAGGCGACTCTCAAGGACACCGAGCAATACGGCGGCACGTTCAGGATGCCGGTAACGAACCGCCTTAGCTTCGCAGCCAAGGGCGATCAGAGAATCGAAGCCGAGGGGCTCGAGACCCGGGCGATCGAAATGGACATAGCCTATAAGCTGACCGAGAGATGGAAAGTCAGCACCGGCGTGCGTAATGATCTGCGCAATGACCGTTCGCCGGTTGTTCCGCTAACCCAGGAGCAGGGCCAACGCACAGACGCGGCCGCCCAGGTGATGTTCGATCCCGGCGCCGCATGGCGAGCCTATGGCTTCGTCCAGGACACGGTCGCGGTAAGCGGCGGCCGTGAAAGCAACAGTCGCCTCGGCGCGGGCGGCTCCTATCGCCTGACGAAACGCTTCCGGATCGACGGCGAGGCTTCAGACGGGGATCTCGGGCCCAGCGGTAAGATCGGCACCAGCTTCCTCTATTCCGACCTGACCAATCTCTACATGAACTATGCATTGGAAAACGAGCGGACTGACAACGGCGCGCAGGTCCGCCAAGGCAACCTGATCTCGGGGGTGAAGAGAAGGCTCTCCGACAGCTCCAGCGTCTACCTCGAGAACCGTTACCAGAACGGGGGGCAGACCGGCCTCACGCGCGCCGCCGGAATCAACCTCGTGCCGAAAGAGCGCTGGAATTTCGGTGCCAGCACAGAGATCGGCAAGCTGCGCGATTCCCTGACCGGCGCCTCGACCGATCGCAAGGCCGCTGGAGTCCGCATGGGCTACGGCCGCGATAAGGTGCAGTTCTCGAGCGGTCTCGAGTTTCGCCGGGACCTCGCGGAACAGCTCGACACGACGCACACCAGAAGGACTGCATGGCTGTTCCGTAACAACTTCAGGGTACAACTGAATCCCGATTGGCGCATGCTCGGCAAGCTGGACCATTCGGTCAGTGATAGCTCGCTCGGCGGGTTCTATGGCGGCGGATACACCGAGGCCGTGGTCGGCTACGCGTACCGTCCGGTGCGGCACGACCGGCTGAGCGTCCTGGCAAAATACACGTACTTCTATAACCTACCGACCACGGACCAGGTGACGTTGCGGTACACTGCGGTCGAGTTCATTCAGAAGAGCCACATCGCGGCGTTGGATCTCTCCTACGACGTCACGACCAACTGGTCGATCGGCGGCAAGTACGCCTACCGCCTGGGACAGGCAAGCCTGGATCGCGCGCAGGTGAATTTCTTCGACAACGCCGCGCAGCTCGCCGCGATGCGCGTGGACCGACGGTTCCGCAAGAACTGGGAAGGCATGGCCGAGCTGCGCATGCTCGACCTCCCGGATATCCGTCAACGCCGCCGCGGCGCCTTGGCCGCGATCTATCGTCACATGGGCAAGAACCTGAAAGCCGGCGTCGGCTACAACTTCACCGACTTCTCTGACAACCTGACCGACCTGAGGTACAACCACAAAGGAGTATTCCTCAATCTTATCGGGACCAAGTGACTCCTCCTAGTCGCCTACTGTTTACCAAAACCAAGTGATGTATCACGGCGTAACCGGAAACTGACGGTTCCGGAATGATTTGACAACGTCCGTGCGACTGTTGTGGCGATCAGTTTGCCTAACGCCGTACTGTTTACCTATCTGGCTGAGTGGCCGTATTGTGGGCAATCCGGAAACTGAGAATGCCCTGAGCGGGTCACACCAGAAGAGCCAGAAACCCTAGGGTCACCTCACACCCATCTTGAGGGACCGTACACGCCACCGTACACGATAGTTCAGTTTCTGTTGTTTCTGGTGAATCTGCGGGATTGTGGAATCAGTAACTTGCTGATTCTA
>Ga0111539_10003569_pt1 | contig 20502 bp, 15 predicted proteins | sample RhiMethybrSRZTD1_FD_79667 | JGI IMG/M metagenome (GOLD analysis project Ga0111539, IMG submission 79667) | Populus rhizosphere microbial communities from Tennessee, USA - Rhizosphere MetaG P. TD hybrid SRZTD1 (version 2) (version 2) | ecosystem: Host-associated > Plants > Roots > Rhizosphere >...
CGCGGAACGTACTGCTCGCGGAACGTACTGCTCGCGGAACGTACTGCTCGCGGAACGTACTGCTCGCGGAACGTACTGCTCGCGGAACGTACTGCTTCGCGGAACGTACTGCTTCGCGGAACGTACTGCTTCGCGGAACGTAAACTGCTTCGCGGAACGTACTGTAGGGGCGGCCCTCCGTGGCCGCCCCTTCGTGGAATTAGGTATCCGACGAAAGAATCGGTAGCTCTCGCGCGGCAGAGACCAACATCCAACAGTTGAGTGTCCAACAAGGGGCGGCCACGGAGGGCCGCCCCAACAGTAGCATCGATCGAATCAAATAGATTCAGATACGTTGAACGCGAGAGAGCCGGCCGATGCGACGATCTCCATTCAGAATCAACTCACAAGCTTTGAAGGCGTACTCTTCAAAGTGTTCAAGCCGCGACGCAAGCACTACCCACGCTTTGTCACGCGTCCGCCAGAGATTGCGACGCGGCAAATCGGGAAACTCGCGACCGAGACTTTCAAGCTCGTCGGCAGTCGTAAACAACCAGATTCCGTTTGTGGCCGGCTTCTTCTCGCTATTGCGCAGGCAACACAAAAGTCTGTCTTCGAGATAGACGTAAGTGAAACCAAAGGCACGCTTCACCTTCGGCCGCAACGGCTCCAATTCATCGAGCACAAACGGAAATGGTTCAAGACGACTCATTTTTAATCCGTCCTCATGTGCGTTAATCTGTGGCTTAAGTCTAACAGCTAAAGGAACCAAAATGGCGCCAACACTCTACCGCATCATTCTGCAAGTGGACAATCTCGATAAGGCTGAAGAGTTTTACGGCAAGCTGCTCGGCGATCGCGGGCGGCGAATTCCGCGCGGCTCGCGTCATTACATCGATTGTGGGCCGGTGATTCTAGCCCTCGTCGACGTTACCGCAGAGGGCGTCCTCGACATGAAACCCGAACCGCTGCCCGACTACGTTTATTTCTCCTGCAAGGATGTCGAAGCGTTCCACGAACGCGCGCGCGAGCTGCACTGTCTTTCCACTGAAGACGTGCACGGCGCAAGCGCCGGAGATATCGTGAAACGGCCCTGGGGTGAACGCTCTTTCTACGCGCACGATCCATGGGGCAATGGCCTTTGCTTTGTCGATGAGAATACACTCTTCACGGGCAAATAGATTCATGAGTACGCACCCAACATATCAAGCAGCAAGAACTGTCGCGCCGATCGTCGAGACTCATTTCAAACGCCAGCTTGCCGAGGCACGCAGGATGGGCGAGGACGACCTAGCACCCGAGCCGAACGCGGAAGCGATCGCTGCCATCATCAACGCAACTTTCTGGGCCAGCTTTCGACCGGAGGAAGGTCGCTTTCCCAAGATCTCGATGGCCTATCTTTCACCGGAACACGCAAAACAACCGATGGTCTTCGAGCATCCGCTTCCGTTGACGGCCGCGGTGTTGACCAAGCTTGCGCCCGCAGTCGAGCGACCCGAGATTCATCTCGGTGTTTGGAATTACGGCAATGAACTGAAAGTTTGGGGCACAACACGAACCGTTCCGAGCTTCTGTTTTGTTCTCGAAGACATCGAGCCGGGGTTGCTGGTCGTAAAACATCGTCGCCTCGACGGCCTTGGCAAATATGCAAACGTCGCTGTTCTCAAAGGCGAGTCGGTCAAAGTCATCGACGAGAAAGGCACGAGCCTGCCCGATTGTCCCGCCTTACTCAAAGCGTTACTTGCATTCACTGCCGCAGCGACGAATGGCCCACAGCACTCGTTGAATGTGCTGGTTCAACTGAGCGCCTCAATGCGAGCTCACAGCCACGGCGGTTCGTTGCTCGTCGTACCTTCCGGAGTCGATCGCTGGCTTGATTCGATCGCGCAACCGATTCTTTACTCGATCACGCCGGCGTTCTCAGCACTCTCGGACCTGTTGCGTCTGGAAGTTGATGAGGATGATGAAAATCGCAGGCAGTGGGAGAGTGCCGTGCGACGGGCAGTGGACACGATTGGTGGAATGACCGCGGTCGATGGCGCAACGGTCATCAACGATCGATATGAAGTGCTGGCGTTTGGTGCGAAGATCCGGCGTCATGAAGGAAGTCCGCCGGTTGATAGGTGGGTGATCACGGAGCCTGTAGTCGGTAATCTTCCGATCGTGGTGCAACCGACAGAACACGGCGGCACACGCCATCTCTCAGCCGCGCAGTTTGTTTACGATCAACGTGATGCGCTCGCCCTGGTCGCTTCACAGGACGGGAAGTTCACAGTCTTCGCCTGGTCACCTTGTGAAGAGATGGTCCACGCGCACCGGGTTGAATCGTTGTTAATGTGAGCGTCTCCTTGGAGTGCGGCGGCCTGGCGCCGCTTTGGTCTCGATGCAGCGTGATCGATAACAAAGCGGCGCCAGGTCGCCGCACTCCAAAGAGCGGTCCTTTGTTACGGCGTGAATATGCGCCGGAAGATGATCCCCGAGAAGTTGAACCGCATCGCGCGTCCATCAACGATCGACTCGAAACTGATCCAATCCGGCGCCTCCGGATCGCCAATCCCAAACTTCCCATCGCCACGCGGTACGAGCGGTTGAGTTCCATCGAGGAACAGTTGGCCCTTGCGCATCACCACACGCGTGTCGCCGTACCACGGACTATCGTTGTTGTAGTGTCCAACAAACCCATCCCATTCTTTCTTCGCTTCAAAAGTCTTCGGCCCTTTATACTTCTCATTCAAATACCAATCCGGCCCATAAACCGCCTGTGTAACCTGCTGACTCTCACGCACGAATCCGAGTAAATACGTGTCGAAGTCCGGATGCTTCACGAGGAAGCGATCGCCGCCAACGCGATCGAGCACGATTCTCCGGTTAGCATGAACGAGAATCAGTTTGTTCCCTTCCGCTACGAGCTCCAGTTTCTTCCCATCAAGCGACGTAAAGGCGCCGACGTAATCAGCCGCATTCTTCACTTCGTCCGGAGCCGGAGGCGGCGCGGGAGGATCGGGAAGCGCTTTTCCTGCTGCTGACGCGTTGAAAAGTTCGATCGCGTATTTTGTTACCGCCACCGGTCGATAGCCGCGCATGTTTGCGTTGACTGATGCAAATGCACTGATGTTTCCGGTGATGTCAACGTCGATCGAAGAGCTGAAGGCAACCATGCCGCCCGTGTGACGCAAACGCGTATGACCTTCAATGTCGCTCACCCAAATCCCGTAACCATATGACGCTGGTTCACCGCGATACGGCGAATTGATCGCCGCCTTTGTAAACAGCGCAAACCCTTCTTCCGAAAGCAGACGGCCCTTCGGCAACGCGCCGCGGTTGAGAAGCATGCGCATGTACTTCGCCATGTCGGCCGGAGTTGAAGCAATACTTCCAGCAGCGATATCGACCTCGAGCCACTGCGCTTCACCCAAGGTTCCATTGACCGGAAAAGGCTTGCCTTCGGAGAGTGGTTCGTAGCCGATTGCCATCACTTTGCGCAGATCGTTGGTAATGATCGGCGAGCTGGCACTCATACCGAGCGGGACGAGCATTCCCGCGCGCATCGATTCGGCAAACGGGCGCTTGTCGATCGCCTCAATCAGAAAACCGAGGATGTTGTAACCAGTGTTTGAATAAAGGAATCGTTTACCGGGTTCCCACGCGGTCCAGAGCTCGCCGAGCAAAGCGTCGAGCAGAAGCGGAGCGCCGGGAAGTCCGGCGCTGTGACTCAGGATGTGATGAGTCGTAATCGCCTGGAACTTCGAATTGATCTTGAGCCACGGCAGATATTCGGCAATCGGCTTGTTGAGATCGAGTTTTCCCTCGTCGCGCAATTGCAAAAGCCGCAGGGCGACAAACGACTTCGAGATCGATCCAATCTCAAACATCGTTTCCGGCGCGACTTTCAAACCCGTCTTAGTATCCGCGTACCCATACGTCGACGCGCGGATCAAACCATCGCGATTTGCGAGAGCGAGTGTCATTCCCGGCGCTCCCGTCTCATGCATGTGTCGCGCGATAAACGCATCGAGCTTCGCAAACACCGGCTGCACTGCGGCCGCCTGTGCAAACACGCCCGGCACCGAGCGCAAAACAGTCACTGCCACCGCCGCCTGTGCGCTATTTACTAAAAACGTTCGTCTTGTAAGTGTCATCCGTTTTTTCAATCCGTTTCATTCGTGGCTTATAAACCTAAACTCTTTGCTAGCTCAACAAATCGCGGCTCTGAACGCAGGTTCTTCAAAACCGGATCGACCTTGATGAAGGGCATCCAGTTGAAGCGCTCATCACGCGCCTTCTCCAACAAGTCCAGCGCCTGCTTGCGTTCGTCCATTCCCGCGTAAATCACCGCAGTCTGAAACGGCGAAACGTATTGCTGTTTCGAAAGCTCATGGAGTCTGTCGATGATTTTCTCCGCTTCGGCTCGTCTACCAGCACGTGCCTGCGCGTGACCCAGTGCCGTAAGCCCCAGGACGTTATCAGGCAAATACTTTAATCCGATCTTGAATTCGCTGATCGCTTCGTCGAGCTTCCCTTCCTCTTCGAGCACGAGACCCAATTCGTAGTAAGCACGTGCGAAGTTCGGATCCAGCTCGACGAGTTTTAACGATTCCTTCCGTGCTTCGTCAAGACGGCCCGCATAATAAAGATCGCGAATGTCGTCGCTGTAAATCGTGAGGGAAAACGGCTCGAGCTCATGGGCCGCTTTTCCTTCGACTACTGCTTCGTCCAATCGTCCCACAGCGGCAAGATAACCGGCGTACCATTGATGTGCGGTCGCATAGTTTGGATTGAGCGTGATCGCTTTCTTGAAATGTTGCTCTGCTTCGGCCCACTTCAGATAGTAACGATAAGTGACAAAGGCAAGCGACGTATGAGCCTCCGCTAAACTTTCATTGATCGACAACGCCTTTCGCGAAGCGGCCTCGGCCTTGGGAAAAGATTCATCGGCTGAAGTGACGTTGTAGACGTTCAGTAGCAGGTAACAGTCGGCGAGTCCGGCATAGGCAAGCGCATAATCCTGATCCCTCATGATCGCCTTACCGAAGAAGTCGATGCCGCTCCTCAACCCTTCAACCGTTCGCTTGTTCCAGTTGTAACGACCCTGCAGGTAGAGGCGATAAGCTTCGGAGTCGGGAGAATAGTTTCGGGTCAACTGCGCGTGGTCCAGATTCTCCGTACGCGCACGCAATCGTTGCGACACGTCGCGCGAAATCTGCTGCGGCAGGGCCACGACTTCCGAGACTTTGCGACCGTAACGCTCACCCCAAATGTGACTGTCGTCGCGTACGTCGATCAACTCAACACTTACCGATAGATCGTCGCCGACCTGCGAAACGGTGCCGGAAAGCAGTGCACGAACGCCAAGCTCGCGCCCGATCTTCCTCGGATCCGTCTCGCGCCCTTTGTAGTGAAAGACAGTGCTGCTTGATTTAACTTTCAGGTTTGGCACTCGCGACAGGCTATCGATCAGGCTTTCGGTTATTCCATCAGATAGATATTCGTTATTGGGATCGCTGTTTTTGAAAGGAAGAACGGCCAGCGAATCGATGCTCGAATCAGCTTCGGCGGCCCGGCGGTTAGGCCGAAATGCAAGAAACGCGAGCCCGAGGATCAACACCAGTCCGAGCGCCGCGATGATCTTGCGCGAAGTGGTCCATGGCGATACGGGTTTTTGAGCTAGACTTCGCGCGGCCGAAAACGGAGCGTCAGTCAATGTGCTGCCAAAACTCATGTCGACATCGATCTCGCGCAACACCTCTTGTAGATCGGTGCGCATGTCTTCGATCTTCTGGTAGCGATCTTCGGGAGCTTTCGCGAGTGCTTTGTCCAGAATCTCCTGGATGCGACGCAGCGCCGGAGAATCGTCACCTCTCGCCTCGACGATGGGTTTTGGCTGGTGATAGACCACGGCGTAGCGCACGTCCAGCGCGGTCTTGCCGCGAAACGGCCACGTTCCCACCAGCATCTCGTAAAGCAACACGCCCGTGGAAAAAATGTCCGCACGATAATCGGCTTGTAATCCCTGGGCCTGCTCGGGCGCTGCATAGGTCGACGTTCCATACGGCACTCCGACTTCAGTGAGTTGTGGATCGCTCGAGCCCGTGTGTGGACTCTCGATCAACTTCGCGAGACCGAAGTCGAGTACTTTCACAGTTCCGGAACGCGTGACCATCACGTTTCGCGCCTTGATATCTCGATGCGCGATGCCGCGACCATGCGCCGCGGCAAGTGCGTCAGTAACTTGAATCGCAATCGAAAGCGCCTGGCGTAGATCGAGTGGTTGTCCGCCGACTAACTGTCGGACATTGCGGCCTTCGACGTACTGCATCGCGATGAACTGAATCTCGCCGACTTTATGAAGGCCGAAGATTGTGCAGATGTTCGGATGGTCTAATGAAGACGCGAGCTTGGCTTCGCGTTCGAAGCGCGCAAGATTTGAAGCGCTGTCAGTGAGGGCCGGCGGCAGAACCTTGATCACTGCGGGGCGATCGAGTGTCGTGTCGATGACCTTATAAACGGTGCCCTGGCCCCCTTCGCCGATTTTTTCGACGACAAGATAATGGAGGAGGAGTTGCCCGATCATAAGAAGTTAGGCCGCGGATGAACGCGAATGAACGCGGATGAAGACAGTTTATACTGATCCGCGTCAATCCGCGTTCATCTGCGGCTAAATATTGTTTTAGTTTCCCCAGACTCTTACCCAATCAACCTGCATCTGCTGCGGAAACACTGTAGTTCCGTCGGGATTGCCGACAAAGTTTCCGCCCACCGCAACGTTGAGAAGGATGAAGAATGGGCCCTGAAACTCGGACGTGCTGTTTATTCCGCCCGAGATGTTTGCCTCCGCATACTGGATGCGGTCCACGTACCATTTGATCGAAGTCCCGGTGCGCGATATCGCGTACGTATGGAATCCGGCCGAGAGCGAGCTGGACGAATTGTAAATCCCTCCAAACGAGACGTGGTTGCCACCTGCATCGGCCCAGTGAATCGTACCGAAGTTTCGGAACGGGTTCTGGCCCTGAATCTCCATGATGTCGATCTCTCCGCAGGAGGGCCAACCAACGGTACTGATGCTGTTGCCGAGCATCCAGAAAGCCGGCCAGATTCCCTGACCTTGAGGCGCGTCGATGCGAGCCTCGACCCAGGTGTTGATGCCGAACGACTGTTTCCCCTGCGTCTTCATGCGCGCCGAGGTGTATGCGTTGCCGCCGAAGTTCTCGCGTCGCGCTTCAATGATCAGCGTTCCATTTGAAATGCGTGCGTTCTCTGTTCTGTTGGTGTAGTTCTCGAGCTCGTTGTTACCCCAGCCACCGCCGCCGGTTTCGAAGCTCCAGTTCGCCGTGTTTATCGATGAGCCATTGAACTCATCTGACCACACCAACGTGGAAAATCCCGGAGGCGCTCCTGCCGGCGGCTGTGAACCGACTGCGCCCCACGTAAACTGCTCCCACCCACCCGCGGATTGACGGTCGCACACAAGGGGTGCAAACGAACCACGAGCGAGATCAGCCGAAACGAAACGATTAAGCGCTCTTCCTCTCAGCGTGAAGGCGCCGCCTGCAATGTCGGTCCACGTAAACTGCTCCCATGTTCCGATGCTGCCGCGATCGGCGACCAGCGGAGCAAACGTTCCACGATTCTGATCCGCCGAGACAAACAAGCCCGTTCCGATTGCTCTGAAGGCAATAAAACCGCCGCCGGCATCAACCACCTGAAACTGCTCCCACGCATCGACCGACGATCGATCCGCAACCAGCGGCGCCCACGTCCCGCGGTTCTGATCCGCGGACACAAACAGCCCCGTTGCAGATGCGCGTATCCAGATAGTCTGTCCCACAGGCGCGGCCGCTCGAGATGTCGTTGTCAATAAAAGAATAGTCAACACTAGAAACAAGATTCTTGTTGCCATGAGTATTTCCTCCCTAAGTTTGTTGGTGTTGTGGGGGAATGAGAACGAATTGGGAGGTTGGAATCTGGGAGGTGATAATACCACCGATCCGTGGCTCGGATCGGTGGTATTCGTGGCTAAACAACCGGTAGCCAACCAGACTTCGGCAGGGATCGATCGCTAATTGCTTTGCGAACAGCATATTTCGCTAATAGTCGTGTTGAATCAAACGTTGGCAAGGCAGAATTCTCCGGATTGACGATCAACGGAATCTCTGTGCAACCCAGAATCACGCATTCAGCTCCTCTGGACTTTAGATCCTCAATCGCTTTTAAGAAATGATCAGTCGTGCTTGCGTTGAAGATGCCCATGCACAGCTCGTCAAAGATCGCTGCATTCAGTAGTTCCCTCGTTGCCTGTTCGGGAACCAGCAGTTCCCAGTCTCTCTTTTCACATGCCGACTTATAGACTGGGCCCGTCATCGTAAAGCGTGTCCCTAACAATCCGATTTGTTTGTATCCATGGCTGCTAATCTCATGACAAACTACTTCTGCGATGTGTAAGCCGGGCAGTGGCAGTTCACCAGCAATCTGGTCGAGCACGATATGGGCCGTATTATCAGGACAGACAAAAAAGTCAGCGCCGGCGGCAGCAACCTTCCGCACACCTTCGACTAAAAATTCCGCTACCGCCGCGTAATCATTTGTTTCCCAACCCGGCAAACTCAGCGCCATAGGCACAGCACTCATAACAATGTTTGGATACATATGTGGTCCAAGCAGTGCAGATCCTTCATGGCACGCAGTCAGGAAACAAAGTGAAGCCCCCTCGGCGCTATGCGCAACGATTCCGATAGTTTTCATGAGTGAATAGTACTCCAAAGAGGGGCGGCCACGGAGTGCCGCCCCTACAAAACTCCCGTAACAAAATTTTCCCGTTGCAAAAAAAATTTCTGGTCGCGTTTTGTAGGGGTGGCACTCCGTGGCCACCCCTCTGTTAGAATGCAAAAACCTAAATATGAAATTGCCGACACTACTAACCAGAGTCCTTCCGACACTTAACCGCGCACAACAATGCCCCGCGTGCGGCCAACCCTTCGCGTGTGAAATCAACTTGCAGGGTTGTTGGTGCAGCGAAGTCAAACTCAGCCCTGAAACATTACAAACGCTGCGAAGCAAATATAACGGCTGTTTGTGTCGCACCTGTTTGGAAAGCGCTGAGGCCACACCTGTTGAATCCGGAGCCTCGCAATGAAACGCCGGTCGCTTGTCGGCGGCGCGTTCTTCGGCACGCTTCTGCTGATCACCTATTTGAGGTTGTTTTTTTCAATTGTTGGCCAAAGGCTTCTACTATTTTTCTCATGCCATCTCCATCTTTCACACTCTCTCGTTAACTAACTCGAAGTCTTTGGCGAAGATTAGAATCTTGCCACCAGGGTGGATCATGTCTATCACAAATCCCAGACAATCTTTCAGAGGAATATTGAATTCGGGGAAGTCGAAATCCTTTGTCCCTGCTCGTTTTCGTTTTTCCAACTCAACCGCATCGGTATAACAGACCGCTGAAGCAATATCACCTCCACAAATCGTAACCCCTAACAGATCGAGGTCGGTCTGAATGATCCGGCAATCCCGGAAGATCGCAGAATGCCTACTGAAATCAACCTTGCCGCCTGAAAAACTTACAATCAAATCAAGACCCAATCTAACGTCGTAGCCTCTGTCTTCCGATCGCTGAAGAATATGCAAATCGATGAGCTTAGAGTCGTGCCAGTAGAGCTTTGAGAAGTTCTCACAAACTTGATTTTTCTTGATCTCGTCCGCGGACATTTTGCTCCTTAACTGAATCATTCGCCGGACAGCATACGTGTTAGGATGATTCACAAAATAGTATCGGCTGAGGTGAGAATTGAAAACTGTTTCCATACTTTTCATGTTGGTGATGCTTGGGACTCCTCGTTGGACCATGCAGACAAGTGGCGTCACGGCTAGATTGCGTGGCGTGAGTGCGGTAAGTGAGCGGGTGGCGTGGGCCAGTGGATCGGGATCGACTGTGCTGCGTACAGTTGATGGCGGTCATAGTTGGCAAAAACTCCATGTCACTGACGAAGCACTCGACTTCCGCGACGTCGATGCGATCGATGCACAGACCGCATACATACTCAGCATCGGCAATGGTGCAGCTTCGCGAATTTACAAATCCACCGACGCCGGCCAGACGTGGAAATTGCAGTTCAAGAACGATGACGAGAAAGCCTTCCTCGATGCAATATCGTTCTGGGACGCAAACCACGGCATCGTCTTCGGCGATTCAGTCGATAAAAAATTCTACATACTGACTACTGCCGACGGTGGAAACACGTGGTCGCGCGTTCCACCCAAAAATCTTCCACCGGCACAAGAAAACGAAGGAGCGTTTGCCGCCAGCGGCACTAACATCGCGCTCTTCGGAAAATCGCACGCGTGGATCGGCACGGGTGCCGCAGCTAAATCGCGAGTCCTGCGCAGCTCCGACGGCGGCCAGACATGGCAAGTCGCCGATACGCCACTCGCTTCAGGACCATCGTCCGGAATCTTTTCCATTGCCTTTCGCGATACGAAGCATGGCGTCGTTGCCGGCGGTGATTACACCAGGGAACAACAGGCGCTAGATAATCTCGCCATTACCAGCGACGGTGGCGCCACGTGGACACTCGTCAAAGGCCTCTCAGGGTTTCGCTCAGTTGTGGCTTATGTTCCTGGAAGCAGCACGCTGATTGCCGTCGGCCCATCCGGCGGTGACTATTCACTCGATGACGGCCGCACCTGGATCGCCATCAACGGTTCCGGCTTCGACACATTCAGCTTCGTAAAGGGCAAACAGACCGGCTGGGGAGCAGGCGCCAAAGGCGCAATCGGTAAGCTTACATTTACAGACTGAAAATCATAGTCACGTGCGGAGATCATAAAGCACCCCAACAGCGTTTTCCTTTAGTTGTCGGGTGCAAACATATCTATCTGTCACAGACTAATAGCTTCTAGGCGAACACATCGGAGCATCTGCGCGAATCAGTTAAGCCGCAGGAGCACTAACCAAGGAACCAACTTCTTCTGTTAATTTTTTCGCCCTCTTCGAAATCCGACTGGATCGTCTGCCTTCTAGCGAGAGCGCAATAGAAAAACAAAGATTCGCGAGCGTGAGACGTTCCGGTGACGACTTTCGATTGAGGCAGTAAGCCAGATACCATTCACCTAAGTGGAGATAAGCAGACACGAGATGGGGTTCTTTTCTAATGCAGTCAAGGAAAAGAGATTTGGAAAAGCTATAGTCTCCCGCTTTCAATAGCGCATAGCCGTAAGCATCAAGTATAAAGCCCCAGCTCAGAGGAACGGAGTACCCGATTAGGTTTGATAGTAATTCCGTATTTCTCTCATTCGCATTTAATTCCATTGCTTGGCGAATCAGATTCAACGGCCTCTTGGCATCGACGTTTGAGTCGCCATGTCTTTTCTTTAGTGGTATCTCCTCAGCAAGATGTAGCGCGTAAGTGACAGTCGACAAGAAACACTTTGGATTATTCTTCATTGACTGTTCAAGCACGACATACATTTCCTGATCTCTTCCGAGTTCACTCAAGACCAGGCCTTCCTGCAGTTGAAGAAGTCCCTTGACGTATGTGTCGGCATTTTCATTGTTGGCAACTTTGATTATGGTACGCAACGCCAGGTCGTACTCTCCTCTTATTCGGTACATGCACGACTCAATGATCGCAAGTTTGGCCGAGAGTGTTGTGGCACCCTCCAGATGCTTCAAATATAACGCGCGCAAGCGCCGCCATTTTCGCTTTACAAAATAACGTACAGAAATCTGCTCTACTTCCGATAACGTTTCATTCTCCGCCATCAACATGCCAAGAAGAATCTTGCCGCGCCGGGATACATCAGCTCCTCTCTGGAATAGTCGTCGCAAAAGAAAGTGAACGAACAAGCCGACACCTAATCCCAGGACATAAGGCTTCAAAAAGGAGCCATGAGGAGTATCGAGCGGCATGAGCAAAAGGAAAATCACCATACCGCTGAGAAATAACAATCGCTGTACATCAATAGCCTCACCAAACAAGTTGTTCAGCGACATATTCAAAAGGAGTTCTCGAAGTGCAATCCCTACGACGAGTCCTTGAAGGCCAAATTGAACAGTCGGAATAGGTCTGTTTAGAGGCGGGTTTGGTAACACAATCGCGATCATCAGAATCACAAGCAAGGCCATTGCCATGGTGAAGAATTTTCTTGCGAAGAAAAGCGAGACATGCTTTTGAAAGTAGGCGAAGGAATTTTCAATCATGGCTACACCAACAGGAACAGCAATGCTGTAGCCCAAATGAAGGTCATAGTAATGTGGAAGGTAGCCGAGGCCGGCCAGAAGGAGAACATAGGCCAACCACCAAAGCGCTTTTGGGATGATTCTATTTGTTTTCGGCATCAGACATTCAACACCATCACCCCACTTTCGAAGGTCGGATAGTGCTACGAACAAAAACCTGGGATTACACCTTTGACAACGCTAAGTTGGGCGCTTCCTCCGGGTAAAAATTGTTATAGCTTGATGCACCGGCTCAAGAAGAACGAGGATAACTGACCTTTGGTAAGGTGAATGCCGGATCGCGGCCCTTTTACTACGAAACTGGCTTCAGCGCAAGGCAAGCCGAAGAGAGAGTGTGTCTTAATTCGGGATTTCTCGCGTTCCCGCGTTACCGCGCTTCCTGACTGCGAGCTACGACCTTCACATACTTCTTAATCGCATCATCGAGATTGCCGGCTCGCCCCCAACTAAAGCCCGTGCTCTGATAACGCACGATCCCTTCATGGTCGATAATAATGTAGGTGGGATAGGCGTGGATATTGAAAGCGTTCTGGATCTTCCGATCCCTGTCGCGGTATTGAGGCCAGATCATCTTGTTCTTTTCGGTAAAATCGCGCCATGCCGCCTCGTCATTATCGGAACTGATCCCGATCAACATAAACGAAGGCTCTTTGGAATATTTTTTATTCAGGTTGCGCAGTTCGGGAACCGACTCAACACACGGAGGACACCACGTGCCCCAGAAATCCAGCAACACTACCTTGCCCTTCAGATCGTCGAGGCTGATGTACTCGCCCTGTTGCGAAGTGAACGAGAAATCGGGAGCATAGCTCTCACGAGCGCGACGCGGATTCTCCGCGAGCTTCCGCGCCATGTCACTGAAACCGCCTCTCGGTTGCAGCTTTAGATACTCCTTCATCGCTGCAATACCTTCGTCGTCGCGATTCAACTGCATCAGGACCACGCCGAGGTTGTAACGAAGTACAGGTGAGGCTCCGGTGATGCCCAATGCGGTGCGAAAGACTTCTTCCGCCGCCGCCAGCTTCTTTTGATCCTTCCTATCCGCCGACGCCTGTAATGCGAGGCCTTTGTTGTTGTAGACCTTCAGCAGCAATTGGTTGTCGCCACCGGCAAATTCGATCGCCTTGTCCGCGGCGTCGATCACATTCTTGTAAGCTTCCAACATCAGGTAGGCTTCCGCCATCCAGCCGTAGCACTCGGCACATTTCTTTTCGCGCATCTCATTGGCGCGCTTGAAACTCTTCAGAGCGTCGTCATACTTCCGCTGGCGAAAGAAAATCTTGCCCTGGTTGATCTCGTCTTCAAAATCCGGATCTTGTGCGGCCGCGGAGCGCGATGAGTCGAGTAACGAAAGCGAAATTGCCGCAGCTATTAAAACGAGGAACAACGTGAGACGGCCAGTTCGAGTTGTCAGCATGGTCCGGTCCTCCCAGGAGACGCATAATAGCACCAGTTTTTGGTCTACGTAATCTGCAAAACATGTGTAAGCTGTAGCCATGACTGAAAATAATCAAACCTGCCCTTGTGGTTCCGGTTCCAGCTTTGCCGATTGCTGCGAGCCGATCATTAACGGAACACGTGAGAGTGAAACGGCCGAGGAGTTAATGCGCGCGCGCTATTCGGCTTTTGTGACCCACGCGATCGACTTCATCGTGGCCTCGACTCATTCGCGCACGCGCAAGGAGATCGATCTCGATTTTGTACGCGAGTGGTCGGAAACGTCGACCTGGCGTGGACTGCAGATCATCGAGACCAAGGTTTTGAATGAAAACAAAGCCTTCGTGTCGTTTGAGGCGCAGTTTACTCAGAAAGAGGAGGACCACAGCCACCGAGAAAGGAGCCTGTTCGAACGTGAAAACGGGCAATGGAAATTTGTAACCGGTGACGAGCTAAAGAATCCGACGGTGAGGTATGAGGCACCCAAACCCGGCCGCAACGATCCGTGTCCGTGCGGGTCCGGGAAGAAGTACAAGAAGTGCCACGGGAGTTAGCCACAAAAAGGCACAAAAACCACAAGAAGAAGGTCGCTTGACAGGAAAGCGTATGATCTAAGTAACCCCGGACAGACAATTAGATCAGGAGATACAAATGAAGTACGCAGTTGCAAGAGAGATTAATAATGAAGGAGATGTGCTCGATGCTTATTCGCGTGCGGTGATTGAATCCGCAGAGCGAGTAAGTCCTTCGGTTGTTTATATTCAGGTGACAGCACGTGCGAATCCCCGCCGCCAGGGACGTCCCGGTCCGGATGAAGTGACGGGCAGTGGATCGGGTTTCGTCTTCACACCCGACGGTTTCATTCTCACAAACAGCCACGTGGTACACGGGGCCTCGAAGATCGACGTCACGTTGATGGATGGCCGCAAGTTCCAGGCACAGTTGATTGGCGACGATCCGGATACGGACCTCGCCGTCATTCGCATCACTGCGCCCAACCTCGTACCGGCGCAGCTCGGCGATTCGCAGTCGATTCGCGTCGGTCAACTCGTAATCGCGATTGGAAACCCGTACGGCTTCCAATATTCGGTGACCGCCGGAGTCGTCAGTGCTCTGGGACGTTCGCTACGAGCACAATCGGGCCGGCTGATGGATGGTGTAATCCAAACGGACGCGGCATTGAATCCCGGAAACTCGGGTGGTCCACTCGTCAACTCTCGTGGCGAAGTGATCGGCGTCAACACCGCCACGATTCTGCCGGCGCAGGGGATTTGTTTTGCGACGTCGATCGATACCGCAAAGTTTGTGGCAGGAAGATTGATTCGCGACGGTAAGATTAGCCGCAGTTACATCGGAGTGGCCGGGCAGAACGTGCCGATCCCGCGTCGCATTGTTCGCTTCTACCAATTACCGGTCGAGTCGGGAGTGCTTATCGTTTCGTTTGAAACAAATGGCGAGACGAGTGCCGCGCGTGAAGCCGGGTTGCTGGCAGGCGATCTCGTCGTCGAGTTTGATGGACAACCCATTCGCGGCATCGACGATCTGCACAAGCTGCTGACCGATGAACGTATCGGAAAGAAGACACCGGTGACCGTGATTCGAGGCGTGCAGAAGTTGACCTTAAATGTAATGCCGCAAGAGAAGAGGTAGACAGGATTACAGGATGAACAGGATTTACAAGATAATCTTGTTCATCTTGCAAATCTTAGTAATCCTGTGAAATCAGTTTCGGAATTCCTGGCTCACCATCAACCCGCGCATCCCGCCATCCATCACACCAATCCCAACGCGCCCGAACTCGCGTCGCAGAATATTTGCTCGATGCCCGGGAGAGTTCATCAGCCCCGTGTGTGCGATTTGAAGTGTTGGAGCGAGTGCGAGGTTCTCACCGGCAGTGGTGAAGCGAACATTCGCTGCCTTCATACGGTCAAACGGGGAAAGGCCTTCCGGAGTGTCGTGCGCGAAATAGCCGCGTGCAAACATGTCCGCTGAATGCTTTCGCGCAACTTCAGTCAACTCAGGATCTGCTTGCAGGGGCGAGAGACCCGCAGCTTGTCGCTCCTGATTGACGAGGTCCAGCATTCGTTTCTCGAGATCCGCTCTGGGTTTCGTGTTTTCAACTTTGAACGGAAGCGTGACGCGTTCGTCCGAATCAGGACGAATCGTCAACAGATTCATCGTACGTCCAATCGCCTCACCAAAGACGGGTCGTAACTTTCCTTCAAGTTGCTCGGCGTAGAGGGCCAGGCGATTAGCGAGGGCGCTGTCGCGTGTGCGCTCACTCAAGCTTTCGTTCAGAGGGATCGCGAGGAGCAGTGCGGAAAGGATCGCGACGATGATCAATCCGTTTACAAAACCGGGGATGATGCCAAACAGTTGATTGACGCGCCGGTCCTGAATGTCTTCGGGCAAATGGCTCAGCAACAGATAGCCGACAATCTGAACTGCGACCCCCACGACGAACGCGACGAGCACAAACGCAATCGGCTGATCCCAAACTTCCGACCACACATCAATGCGTGGACCAAGCCACTGCGCAACGGGCTGGTAATATCGCAATCCCGCTATAAGGCTCAGCACCCAGCCTGCAAGATCCAGCACACCATGAAGGAAGCCGCGTCTATACCCATTGAGGACGCTCAACAGGATGACAATCACGAGCAGAATATCTATCGGATTCATGGTCTATCTCTAATCCACAGATTACGCCGATTCTTTCAAAAAAATCTGTGTAGTCTGTGGATGATCTGATTCGTTGCAAAACCTTCCAAAAGTTCGCAGTTCAAAATCGGCAACAGCATTGAGTTTTTGGACTCGATCTCTGGATGCCTTCTTCACATCGACTTTAATTACTCCGAATTTGCAATTGGAACAATAGCTGCATCTCCACAACACGCGGTCTCCCCAATAAATCTATCCATCAATACGTTGAAAAATCCAACGAATGAAAGCCCGGCCCAGGAGTAAAGAATCAGGGAGATTTGTATATGAGCAAACTTAGAATTGGAAGTTTTTCTCTAGCTTCGTTGCTGGTGATAACGCTGTGCGCGGTGACCAGTTTTGCTCAGGCAGGCGGCACTACTATTCGCGGCACAGTGAAAGACCCGCAGGGTAATCTCGTGAGCGGTGCTGTCGTTACGCTCACCGATCCCGGACGCAACTTTACGCGTACACAACAAACGAATCAGGACGGCGCTTACGTCTTCAATGCAATCCCGCCCGGCACTTACCGCCTCGAAATTGCTGCAACAGGTTTCAAGACGGCTTCAGCTTCAGGTCTCGTTGCACTCGTCGATACACCGACAGTCAGAGACGTGCAACTGGAAATCGGTGCGGTTTCTGAAACAGTCGACGTCACGTCAACCGCAGACGCTGCAATCAACACGAGCGACGCCACCATTGGTAATTCTTTCGAGCGCAAGCGCATCGTTGAATTGCCGTTGAACGCCAATAACGTCGTTGGTCTATTGTCGCTGCAACCGGGTGTCAGTCGCGCCGGTTTCGTGAATGGTGGCCGTGCCGATCAATCAAACATCACGCTCGACGGTGTGGACGTGAACGAGCAGCAGGACGGCCTCGACGTGATCACTGACGAGGCATTTGCAAGCGTGTTGAGAGTGACGCGCGACTCGTTACAGGAGTTTCGCGTGACGACGACAAACCCAAACGCCGAACAGGGACGTTCATCCGGTGCCCAAGTTTCACTCGTGACGCGTTCCGGAAGCAACCAGTGGCACGGCTCGCTGTTTGAAACACATCGGAACACTGTTACGACTGCAAACGATTTCTTTAATAACGCCGCCGGCGTCGAACGTCCGCAGTTGTTGAGAAACATCTTCGGCGGTTCGGTCGGTGGTCCAATCAAGAAAGATCGCGCTTTCTTTTTCTTTAACTACGAAGGTTTTCGCGAAGCGACCGCGACGTCGGTCGTGCGCGAAGTTCCCCTCCCGACGCTCGGTCAGGGTCTCGTTCGCTTCCGCACGGAAAGCGGCGCCAGCGATCCGGGTTGTCCGGCCGGCACTCCGGCGGGCGTGAACTGTCTTACACCCGCCGAGATCCAGTCGGCGTACCAGACGTTCAACGGTGACTCGGGTCCAGGCATCAACCCACAAGCGCTCGCAGCGTTGGCGACCGCGGCGCAACGCTATCCGGCGAACGACACGACCGTCGGCGACGGGTTGAATACCGGCGGCTTTCGCTTCAACGCGCGCACGCCGACCGAATTGAACACTTACATCGGTCGCCTGGACTTCAACCTGACCAACAGCCAGACGTTGTTCGTTCGTGGCAACTATCAGAACGACACCGTCACACGTGCTGTTTACTTCTCTTCAGATTGCAGCACGCCGGGCGACAACATTCAGTGCTTCCCTGACACGCCGCCACTCACCACCTGGAACCATCCGAAAGGACTCGCGATGGGCCACATCTGGACGGTGAATAACGCGATCGTAAACCGTTTCAACTACGGTTTCACTCGCTCGGCATTCACGCAAAACGGCGACTCGGAAGAGAACCGCGTGAACTTCCGTTTCATCTTTTCGCCGTCATCGTTCCAACGCACGCTGCGCCGGACGACGCCGGTTCACAACTTCGTGGACGACGTTTCCTGGGTGCGCGGGAATCACACCTTTGGCTTCGGCGGCAACATTCGCGTAATACGAAACAACCGCAATTCGCTCGGCGCGTCGTTTGACGAGGCGATTATCAATCCGTCGTACTACAACGAATCGGGCGAAGTGCTGACAGCTCCGTTTGAAGACTTCGAGAGTCAAACCGATCTTCGCGACTCCCTTGCTTCGGTCATTGGTCGTTACTCGGAGTACCACGCCAATCTCGTCTACGACGCGAGCGGACAACTGCAATCCGTCGGGACCCCGACTGATCGTTCCTTCGCTACTGAAGAATACGAAGGCTACTTCCAGGATTCGTGGCGCATGCGTCCGAATTTCACTCTGAATTACGGTATCCGCTGGTCTACGTCGACACCGGTTTACGAACGAAACGGCATTCAGGTTGTGCCAAACGTGAATCTGACCGATTACTTCAACCAGCGAGTCGCGAGTTCCAACAAGGGCGTGCCCTTCACCGATCCAATCTCGTTCATCCTCGGCGGCAAGGCCAACAACGCGCCGGGTTATTACAAGCAGGATTGGAACAACTGGGCGCCGTCAGTTGCGTTCGCATGGTCACCCGACTTTGGCGATAACACCTTTGGCAAAATCTTCGGACGCGATGGTAAGAGTGTTGTTCGCGGCGGCTTCCGCATGACGTACGATCGTATTGGCAGCGCGCTCACCGTCAACTTCGATCTCAACAACCTCGCGGGCTTCACTTCTGCCCGTAACATCAACGCAAACACGTTCGACGTGGTTGAAGGCGCGCTGGGACCAGAGTTCGGCGGTCTCAATCCGAACGTGCGCGCGCTTGATTTCCCGAGTGCGACTGGTCCAATTCCGACGTCGCTGGTTTTCCCGTTGACGGTTCCGGCGGATGAGGAACAACGCATCGAGACGTCGTTGGACCAGGGGATCACCACGCCCTACAACTACAGCTTCAACTTCTCCTACGGTCGTGAGATCGGCAAGGGATTGTCGTTCGAGGCCAGTTATGTAGGACGCTTCGCACGCAAGTTGCTCGCTACGCGCGATATCATGCAGCTCAACAACATCAGGGATCCGCAGTCGGGCATGACGTTCTATCAGGCATTGAATATGCTGGTAGATTTCCGGAATCAAAACCGTTTGCCGACCGAGGTTCCCGAGATTGCGTTCTTCAACAACCTCTTCCCGAACATGCCCGCATGGTGGGAGGACCTGAGCCTGACTCCCACGCAGGCGGCGTACGCGTTCATCGCACCAAGGGCTGCTCCGTTTAATGGCGGTGGCGTCTCCGACTGGACGTTCCTCCAGTTGCTCTGGGACGACAGTCCTGACTGCACCACCTGCCCGTTCGGTGGCGGTCCGGCGAAGTTCAACAACATGTTCTATCAACCGCAGTTTGGAGCGCTCTCCGCGTTCTCGACTCTCGCGCGCTCGAACTACAACTCGTTCCAACTCAGCCTGCGTCAGCGGCTGCGTGAAGACGTGACGTTTGACTTCAACTACACCTACGGCCACTCGCTCGATAGTGTTTCCGGTCTCCAGAACTCGACCAGCTACGGTACCGCGTTCATCGTCAACGCACTGGATCCGGATCAAAATTATGCGAGCTCGGACTTCGATGCCCGTCACATCATCAATGCGAACTGGGTGGTCGGACTTCCGTTTGGTCGCGGCAAGCGTTACCTGACAAACTCCAACAGCGTGGTAGACAAAGTGCTGGGCGGTTGGACCACGACGGGAATCTTCCGTTGGAACACCGGACTCGGGATCCAGACTCCGTTTGACTGCTGTGTGTGGGCCACGAACTGGAACGTGCAATCTAACGGCACGCGAGTTGAGCCCATTCAGTCGAGTCCGACGGCGGATGGATTTGGTGGAGCGCCAAACGTCTTCACCGATCGGCTCGCTGCTTATCGCAGTTTCCGGCGCGCTCGACCCGGCGAAGACGGCGACAGAAACGTGCTCCGTGCTCCGGGCTACATCGCGCTCGACATGGGACTCTATAAGTCGTTCAAGATGCCGTGGGAAGGCCACTCGCTGCAGTTCCGTTGGGAAGTCTTCAACGTCACCAACACTCAGCGTTTCGATGGTCTAACCATCGCCGACCTTGGTCTCGGCGCCGATCCCTATCGTGGGCTCAGCAACCCGAGCCAGGAATTCGGCAAATTCACCTCCACCCAAACCCCTCTGAACGAAACCAAAGCCGGCCGCGTCATGCAGTTCGCGCTGCGGTACACGTTCTGA
>Ga0111539_10003571_pt1 | contig 20500 bp, 16 predicted proteins | sample RhiMethybrSRZTD1_FD_79667 | JGI IMG/M metagenome (GOLD analysis project Ga0111539, IMG submission 79667) | Populus rhizosphere microbial communities from Tennessee, USA - Rhizosphere MetaG P. TD hybrid SRZTD1 (version 2) (version 2) | ecosystem: Host-associated > Plants > Roots > Rhizosphere >...
CGGTCTCGGCAAGAAGGGCGAGCGGGAGTTCCCCGTCGGATCCGTGGGGGCGATCGAGGATCGCCCCGAGCGCCTCGGCGACTACTGGTGCGGCGCGAATCTCGAAGGACGCGCCGGCTGCGCCGCGGTCGTGGCGGCGCTTCGGGCCGCGCGCACGTCGCGGTATGATCTCCATGTCGTCTTCGCGGCGCAGTCCGATGTCGGCGCCCGCGGAGCCACGACCGGCGCATTCGGGATCGATCCCGAGCTGGCGATCGTGGTCGACGTCGCGCACCTCGAGGGTAAGGAAACGCCCGGGGTCGTCGTGGGCCAGGGCCCCTGCCTCGGGTTGAAGGAATCGGGCTACGTCGCGCACCCCCAGGCGCTCGCCCTGTTGAAGAAGGCGGCCGCGGCGGCGCGCGTGAAGACGCAGTGGCTCATTCGCGAGCACGAAGGGACCGACGCCCGCGCGATTCGCGCGGCGCGGGTCGGAGTCCCCACCGGGCTCGTGGCCATTCCCGCGCGACGGAGCGGCGGCGCTTTCTCGCTCGCCCACGCGCGCGACATCACACAAACCGCGGCGCTCGTCGCGAAGCTTCTCGCGGCCGCGCCGGCGAAGGGAGGATCTCGATGAAGGTCTCCGTACGCGGGGTCGAGGCGCAGGCCTCCCCCATCCGCCGGCTCGCTCCGCACGCCGACGAGGCGGCCCGGAGCGGCGCCAAGGTCTATTACCTGAACATCGGACAGCCCGATCTCCCGACGCCCGACATCGTGATGGATCGGATCCGCTCGTATCCCGGCAAGTACGTCCCCTACAGCCCGTCCGCCGGGACCGCCGAGTTCCAGAAGGGCATGGCCGGCTACTACCAGCAGCACGGATTGTCGGTGGCGCCAAACGAGGTGCTCACGACGGTCGGCGGGAGCGAGGCGCTCCAGTTCGCGTTCTGGGCGCTCTTCGATCCGGGCGACGAGGTGCTCCTGTTCGAGCCCTTCTACACGAACTACGCGACCATGGCGCTGTTGGCGGGCGTGTCGGTGAAGGCGCTCACGTGCGACGGCCGGAACGGCTATCACCTGCCTCCGATCGAAGCCATCGAGCGCGCCGTGGGACCGAAGACGCGAGGGGTCTTGATCTGCGCGCCTTCGAATCCCACCGGCACCGCCTACACCCCGGCCGAGATCGACGCCATCGTGGATCTCGCGAAGAAAAAGGACCTCTGGATCATCACCGACGAGGCGTACCGCGAGTTCATCTATGACGGCGGCACGTGCGAGAGCCCGATGACGCGCCCGGGCGCGGATCAGCGCACGGTGCTGGTGGATTCGATCTCGAAGCGCCTGAACATGTGCGGCGCGCGCGTGGGCGCGCTCGTGACGAAGAACGCCGCCGTCCGCGAGGCGTGCCTCAAGTTCGCCCAGGCGCGGCTGTCTCCCCCGACCCTGGGCCAGTACGCGGCATCGGTGATCGATCAGGTGCCCGCGTCCTACACGCAGGGCGTGGTCGCGGAATTCAAGAAGCGCCGCGATCTGGTCATGGAAGGACTCGCCAAGATCCCCGGCACGTTCGCGCGGAAGCCGGAGGGGGCGTTCTACCTGATGGCCGAGCTTCCCGTGCCGGACGCCGAGGAGTTCGTGATCTGGATGCTTCGCGAGTACCGGAAGGACAACGCGACGATCATGGTCGCGCCTGGCGACGGCTTCTACGCCACGCCGGGACGCGGCAAGAACGAGATCCGGTTCGCCTACGTGCTCGAGACGGGCGCGCTCAAGGCGGCGATGGAGGTGCTGGCCGGGGCGCTCGAGGCGTACCCGGTGAAAGCGGCGCGCTGAACGTAGCGTTGCGCCTCGCTTTCATCGGTCTCCTGTTCGCGGCGCACGCATCCGCCCACCCCGCGGGCGATTCCTGGCCCATGGGCGCGACCCGGCTCGCGTCCGATTCACGCGTCCGGGTCACCGCTCCACCGATCCGAGATGCCGTCGGCAATATCCATCACTGGACACCCGACTCGCTCGTGATCCGGCTCCCCTCGGACGCAGTGCCGGACCCGGGACCGGCCACCGCTTCGTTCCACCGGACCTCGATCACCCGACTCGAAGTCAGCGAAGGCTGGAAGGGACACACGGTGCGCGGCGCCGTGATCGGCTTCCTGGTCGGGGGCGTCGCCGGACTCTTCGTGGCCGATGCCGTGCTGGGTGAGGACGCTGATCCCTTCGGGACCAGCTTCGACGGCGAGGGCGTCGTTGCGGTCTGGGCAGGAACCGCCGTTCTTACCGCGACGCTCGGCGGAATCATCGGATCGGCCGAGAAGTCAGAGCGGTGGAAAGAGATCGGCGGGTTCTAGCTCTCATCCCCCTTTCATTGCTTTTCGGGCGTGCGCTTTCGGATCGGCTCCGCGTTCTGAAAGGAGTACGCTTGTGGCTCCCTGGTGCTGGAGCGCTTAGGCAGGTGCTCTTCCCCCAGGTCCCCACGCCAGCCTCGCAGCCGCAGAAGGGGGACTTCGCAATGATTCCGCGCGCACGGCTCCTGTTTGCTCTTCTCCTCGGTCTCTCGTTTTCCACTCCTGCATCCGCGCAGTACATGTACCTCGATTCGAACGGGGACGGCATCCATACCACCGCCGATCTCGTGAACTCAGCGGGACCCACGACGATCGACGTCTGGCTGGATACCCAGCACAATCGGGACGGAAGCCTGGCCGTCTGCTATCCCGATACGACCCAACCGCTGACCATCAACTCGTACGTCTTCTCCATCCGGACGACCAATGGCACCGCGACGTGGAGCGGATTCGTCAATCGCCAGGCCACGATGACGACTGGCTTCGGGGAGCACTCGAGCTCGACCGAGTACGAGAACGGCTTTGGAGGCCAGGCAGTCCTGCCCGCGGGGCGGTACTTCCTGGCCACGATCTTCATGACCATCCAGTCCGGTACGCCCTCCGTGGACATCGTGCCTTCCATCTCAGGCACCTTCGACGTGACGTCCTTCGGATCGCAATGCTATGGGATGGACTTCGACAACACACTCAAGCTTGGCACCGACTGGCAGGATGCCGACGGCCTCACCTTCGGACCGGGTGGCGGCCCCAATCAGCCCCCGTCGCTGGCGCAGCCAGTCGACATGACGGTGGCCACCGGCGCATTGGCCCTTCAAACCATCACGGCGACCGACGCCGATCATCAACCGCTTGCCTTCTCCAAGGCGGCCGGACCCGCGTTCATGGCCGTGGCAACGCAGGACCCGGGGGCGGGAACGGCCACGGGACAGATCGCCCTGACGCCCACGGCCGGTGACGTCGGCACGACCACCGGGACGGTGGCTGTGACCGACGGTTTCGCGTCGGCCGAGCGCTCGTTCCAGATCGCCGTGACCGCCGGACCCAACCACGCTCCATCGCTCTCCGTGCCGGCCGCCGCCACGGCCGTCGCCGGCACGACGCCGCGCTTCCCGCTCGGCGCATTCGACCCCGACGGGCAACCGCTCGCCTTCCACAAGTTGGACGGCCCCGACTTCGTGAGCGTGGCGACGCTCGCCCCAGGACGCGGTGGCGCGGTGGGAAGTCTCGATCTGAATCCGACCGCCTGTGATGTGGGCACGGCTACCACCACCATCGAGGTCACAGACGGCGTCGCAAGCGATTCCAGGTCCCTCGGCATCGTCGTGAAAGCGCTCCGCGCCGCTCCGGCTCAGCCCCCCGCCGCCCCCGCCAATGGCGCCACGGTCCTGGCCTCCGGCGACCTGAACGGAGACGGACACGCCGACCTCCTCACGGGCGGGCTCTTTGGCGAGGTCACGATCCTCCTCGGTCAAGGGGACGGTACCTTCACGCCCAGCGGCCTGGGCGTCTCGGGCGATGAGATCAGCTCGGTGACGCTGGGAGACTGGAACTCGGATGGCCGGCTGGATGCCGCGGCCACGGTCCTGGGCCCGGACCACATCGTGATCCTGAGCGGTGACGGTGCGGGAGGCCTGAGCCCGACCGAGGCTTACGCGGCGTCGAGCTTCCCCGCCATCGTCCGGTCCGGCGACCTCGACCGCGATGGGGATCTCGATCTGGTCGTCTCGCAGAGTGGGGGTGCGTCCGTGTATCTCGGGAGCGGTGACGGCACCTTCGCGCCGCGGACGGACTACGCCATGGGGGGCGTGTCCCACGGGCTCGTCCTCGAGGACTTCAACCTGGATGGACGCCTCGACGTGGCGACGGCCAACATCGCATCGCACGATCTCGCCCTTCGTTTCGGCCTTGGAAACGGCACTCTGGGAGCCGTAGCGCATATCGCGCTCGACGCAGCTCCGTTCGATCTGATCGCACGCGACTGGAATCACGACGGCCTGGCGGATCTCGCCGTCGGCATGGGCAGCGACGACATCCGGATCTATGCCGGTGACGGCAGCGGCGGGTTCACGCCGGGTGCCACTCTGTCCGGCTTCGGAGACCTCGTACAGGTGGCATCGGCGGACCTGAATCTCGACGGAAACGACGACCTGATCGCGACGAGCATCGCCGTCGTGGCCAACCAGCCGGCGATACAGATCGCCTACGGCCATGGGGACGGAACGTTCGGCACGAATCGAGTCCTCACCACCACCGAGGGATCCGGACCAGCCAGCGCCGATCTCGACGAGGACGGCTTTCCCGACGTCGCGGTGGCCGCCGGGGCCGTGTTCCTTTGGCTCAACGACGCGGGAGGCGCCGGCGCACCGACGGCGCGCGCGTTCCCCGAATCGAACGCTCCCGCAGGCGGGAAGCCGACGACCTGCATCCGGCTGGAGCCGGTCTCCGATAGCTTCCGCGCCCAGGACGTCGACCTCACTTCGGTCACGCTGTCTCCTGCAGATGGAGGCGGAAGCATTCACGCAAGCACGACGAAAACCGGCGTGGTCGGCGACACGGACGCGAACGGGATCGCCGAGATACCGGCCTGCTTCTCCAAGTCCGATCTCGTCGCGCTCTTCTCCACGACGCAGGGCCGTCAGACCGTTTCAGCGCACGTCGAGGGTGCTCTCGTGGATGGCCGGCGGTTCTGTTCGAGCGTTTCCTTCGACATCATCGGAACCGGGAGGAAGCTAGCGGCTTCCCTCTCACCCAACCCGCTCAACCCGGGCGGCACACTGCGACTGATCACCTCACGGGACGGTTTCGTTCGGGTGAGGATGTTCGATCTTCAGGGACGCGTGGTGCGCGTGCTCGAGGATCGCGCGATGGTGCCTGCGGGTGCCCACGACGTACAAATCGACGGGCGGAACGCCGCCGGGCAGACGCTGGCATCGGGAGTCTACTTCTACCAGGTGGAGACGGCGGAGGGCTCGCTGAAGGGACGGATCACGGTACTGAAGTAAAGCCTCGATTCGGAAATATCCCAGGCTCAAACGAAGGGGGCCGCCCCTCAGGACCGCCCCCTTCAACTCCGGGGCAAGTCGCGTCACCCAACTTGCGACGTCGCAAGTTGAGCGTTACGAGAAGAGCGTCCGCATCCCTTGCCTCGCGGCGTCGACGTGATCGAGACGGTCGTCGGCGAGGACACCGATTCCTACGACACCAGTTTCGACGGCGGAGTTGGGTCTAGTCCTTTAGGCTCATCCACCGGATTAGCCCTCCACGCGAAGGTGACCCAGTCCTCTGCTGCACGCCTCTTTTCGATTGCTCCCCTTCCATTCGCATCGGTAGCCTCGAATCTTCCTAGACGGCTGCATGGGAGTGTACATGCGACGCCTTCGCGCAACGGCCTTGCGCGCGTGGTCCATGTGCCTGGCTTCCCCTGCGCCTGAATCGCATAGCGAAGGAAAGACGATGGGCCGCTACGGCAGATCCTGCTCCACCTCTCTCTCGCGCGCCGCGAACATCTCGCAGACAACGTGCCCCGCAACAAACTCGCCGCAACACGATATCCTGGGACCTAAACGATCACCGGAGGTATCATGCTCTCCTCGACGTTCCTCCCCGCGCGCCTTTTCATTCTTGCTCTTCTCCTTGTCCCCTTCGCCTCGAGCCTCGCGCAACCGCTCGGTGCGCACGTCGACTACCCAGCTGGGACCGTACCCCTCGATGTGGCAGTCGCGGATTTCAATCTCGATGGAAAGCCCGACGTCGCTCTCTTGAGTCAGCGGGATACGGTCTCCGTCTTTCTCGGGAGCGGAAGCGGGACCTTTGGGGCGCGAACGCCGTTCCCCGGGACCCACACCCTTTCGCCCGAAACCTACGGAGGCATCGCTGCGGGCGATGTCAACAACGATGGGAAGGCAGACGTCGTGGTCGCGATGAGCCTCAGCAGGTACGTCCGGCTGGGGAACGGCAACGGGACGTTTGGAAGTCCCATCCAATACCCGACCACGGGATTGGCGGTATTCGCGGGCAACCTCGCCCTGGCAGATTTCGACCTGGACGGAAAGCTGGACATATTCGCCGTGGCGAACGTGCCCGGCGACTGGGTCGTCCATCGTGGAAACGGTGATGGGACGTTTGGGGCGTTTGGCACGGGCGGTTCCGGGAGCGATTACATGGGAGGCGGATTGACGATCGGAGACTTCAACCGGGACGGCAAGCTAGACATTGCGTTAGGGAATCGCCCGGGAAGCCCGGGACCCAGCTCACCGGGGGAGATCAGGGTTCATCTCGGGAACGGCGACGGGACCTTCGGGGCGGCACTCGTGTCGACGGTCCTCGGCGAGACCGATGCCTGGGCCATTGGAGCGGGCGACTTCAATCGTGACGGTATTCCGGATATCGCCGTCGGCAGCCAGGCGAGCCTCCACGTAACGATCATGGCCGGCGTTGGCAATGGGACATTCACGCACGCCTATTTACCGGTCGCGGAGCTTTCCAGCCTTTCCGATCTCGCGGTGGGGGACGTGACGAACGACGGCCAGCTCGACGCCGTCACCACCCATTACACTGCAGATCAGATTTCCGTCTTCGAGGGGGATGGCGGCGGTGGCCTGCCCCATCGCGTCGATATCGTCACGGGCAGCCTTCCGAAGGGGCTCGCCATTGCGGATCTCAACTCCGACATCGACCGGGACGTCGCAGTGGCCGCGAACTCCGGCGCTCTGTCGATCCACCTGAACACAGGTCTATCTCAGGTCAACATGGAGCAGTCGTACTTCGTTCCTCAGGCCGGCTCCGTTGCCGCGCCGTCCGTTGGTGCGGACGCCATCAAATTCTTCCGCATGTGCCCCAACAATGACGGCGGCTCGAGCCTGCCACTCAATGCCAGGATCAAGATCGTCCTAAGGAATAGTCATGGTAGCCCCGTCTCGGGAATAGCATCCGGCGATGTCTGCCTCCTATTCAACGGCGGAACGCCCGTTCAGGGATTCACGGGGGTCGGGGCCGATTCCGTCATCGCTAACAGCACCTGGAACCAATCCCCTCTTTGCCCCGACGTCCGATGCGTCCCCGCCGATGCTTCGACGGATGCGCTGGGCACGACCTTCATTACCTTCACCGGGTCGACCCCGGGATCGCCTGGGGTTGGCACCCGGGATCCGAACCGAAAGTGGGGCCACTACGACAATTCGCTTCCGGTCTTTGCCAATGGGATCCGGCTCGACGGCAGGCTACTCGAGAGCGATCCGAATGGCACCTATACGCTCCGCATCAAGAACTACGACGTGAGCGGCGGACTGACGGAGGCTCAGAACCAGGGCGAACGAATCAACACATCCGACTTCAACACGATCACTGCCTGCATCGGGAACCCGACCCATCCACTCTCCTTTTGGTGCGACTACGACTGGAACGGCGCGGTGAATTCCAGTGACTTCTCCATCTTCTCAGCGCACAACAATCATAATTGCGGAGCACCCCTGCCATGATCGAGGGAGATGGAGCCTGCCCGCGCGCATGACCTGTGGATCGACGGGACCGAATACGGCAGGCAGAATCACGATTCTGAAATAGGACCCAGTCAATACAAAGGGGACGACTCGAACGAGTCGTCCCCTTCTTACTGTTCACCCAACTTGCGACGTCGCAACCTACGAGAAGAGCGCCCGCATCCCTTCCCGCGCGGCGTCGATCAAGCCCGCAGGCCACAGGCCCGGGCCCAGCGTGGCCACGGCAGCGATCAGGAGGCAGATCGCCAGCGTCAGCGGGATGCGAATCGCGGGCAAGGTCTCGTGCTCCTCCCTCATGTACATGAGCACCATGAGGCGCAGGTAGTAGAAGACCGAGATCGCGCTGTTCAGCACGCCGATGATCGCCAGGAGCACGTGCCCCGACTGCACGGCCGCGCCGAAGAGATAGAGCTTCCCCACGAACCCGGCGGTCGGCGGGATTCCCGAGAGCGAGATCATGAAGAGCGACAGGAGCGCGCCGATCACCGGATAGCGGAAGCCGATCCCGGCGTAGTCCCGGAGCTCTTCCCCGCGCTGCCCCTTGTGCTCCAGGAGCACGATCACGGCGAAGGCGCCGAGATTCATCGCCACATAGGCGAAGAGATAGAACACCGCCGCAGCCCCTCCAGCGGCTCCCCCCGCCACGATACCGACCAGCACGTAGCCGGAGTGGGCGATGCTCGAGTAGGCGAGCATGCGTTTCACGCGGGTTTGCGCGATGGCCGCGATGTTCCCGATCGTCATGGTAAGGGCCGCGATCACGGCGAGGATCGTGTTCCACTCCGCCTGGATCGGGCCGAATCCGATGAAGAACGTGCGCAAGAGGGCCGCGAACGCCGCCGCCTTGGGACCCGCCGAAAGAAACGCGGTGATCGGCGTCGGGGCCCCTTCGTAGACATCGGGCGTCCACATGTGGAACGGCACCGCCGCCACCTTGAAGGCGAGCCCCACCAGGATCAGCGCGACCCCCGCGAACATCAGCCCCTCGGGAATCGTGGAGGAGCCGCTCACCGTCTCCGCGATCCGCACGAGGCTCGTCGTCCCGGTCGCGCCGTAGACGAGAGCGATCCCGTAGAGGAGCACCGACGACGCGAAGGCGCCGAGCAGGAAGTACTTCATCGCCGCCTCGTTCGAGGCGTCGGAGTCGCGGCGATAGCCGGCCAGGATGTAGAGCGAGATCGAGAGCACCTCGATACCGAGGAAGAGCGTGATCAGGTCGAGGCCCGAGCCGAGGATGATCATCCCGGCGGTCGCAAAGAGGAGGAGCGAGTAGTACTCCGACGGCTCCACATCCTCCTTCTTCAAGAACGGCATGGAGAGGAGGATCACGATCCCGGTGCTCGCCAGGAAGAGCAGGTTGAGCGCGGTCGAGAGATTGTCGAGGACCACCATTCCCGAGTAGCCCACCTGAAACTGCCCCCACTGCGCCGCCGTCCGGATCATCGCGTAGACGATCCCCGCGAGCGCCAGCCAGGCGGTGTGATGCTTCTTCCCGTGCGGCAGGAGCAGGTCGACGAGAAGGAGCAGGATCCCGACGACCGAGACGATGAGGAGCGGCTCGATCATCCCGAGCGGAGCGTCGATACCGAACGGCATCTTCATCGGGAGCCTCCCTCGGCGGGCACGGCAGTGCTCGCCGCAGGCTCAGCGGCGGTAGGCGCCGTCGCCGCGTCAGCGGATGCCGCGTCAGGCTTGGCATCGCCCACGAAAGCCGCGGGCAGCACCTGTGCCGGCTGGTCCACCTGCGCCATCGTGCGCCCCATCCGCGCGACCAGATCCCCCACCGAGCCGTCCAGCTTACGTAAGAATGTGTTCGGATAGACGCCCAGCCAGAGAATCATCACGAGCACCGGGACGAGCGTCCAGAACTCACGGGGCGAGAGGTCGCGGAGGCCGCGATTCTTCTCGTTCGTCACCGGGCCGAACATGACCCGCTGGTACATCCAGAGGAGATACACGGCCGCCAGGATCACGCCGGTAGCGGCGATGGCGGCCACCTTCGGATGCACGCGGAAGGCGCCGAGCAGGATCAGGAACTCGCCCACGAAGCCGTTCAGCCCTGGGAGGCCGAGGCTCGACAGGCAAATGATCAGGAAGAAGGCCGCGAACCACGGAAGGATCTCGGCGATCCCGCCGAACTCCGCGATCTCGCGCGTGTGCCGGCGTTCGTAGATGATGCCGACCGCGAGGAACAGGGCCCCCGTCGAGAGGCCGTGGTTGATCATCTGGATCACGCCCCCCTGGAGCCCTTGCGTGTTCATCGCGAAGAGCCCGAGCATGACGAAGCCGAGGTGGCTCACCGAGGAATACGCGACGAGCTTCTTCATGTCGGGCTGCACCATCGCGACGAGAGCGCCGTAGATGATGCCGATCACCGAGAGAAGGATCATCAAGGGCGCCAGCTCGTGCGCCGCGTCCGGGAAGAGCGGCATCGCAAACCGCACGAAGCCGTAGGTCCCCATCTTGAGGAGCACGCCGGCGAGGATCACGCTCCCCGCGGTCGGCGCCTCGACGTGCGCGTCGGGAAGCCACGTGTGGAACGGGAACATCGGGACCTTGATCGCGAAAGCGAGCGCGAACGCGCCGAAGAGCCAGAGCTGCGCCGGGTGCGACAGCGGCGTGTCGTAGAGCCGCAAGAGATCGAACGTGAACTCGCCGGTCGCTGCGTGGAACGAGAAGTAGAGGTAGAGGATCGCCACCAGCATCAGCAGGCTCCCCGCCACCGTGTAGAGGATGAATTTCACCGCCGCGTAGACGCGCCGCGGGCCGCCCCAGACCCCGATGATCAGGTACATCGGGATGAGGACCGCCTCCCAGAAGACGTAGAAGAGGACGAGGTCCAGCGCGGCGAAGACGCCGATCATCCCCGTCTCGAGCGCGAGCAGGGTCGCGTAGTAGGGCTTGATTCGATTCGTGATCGATCCGAACGAGGAGAGGATCGCGATGGCCGACAGGAACGTCGTCATCACGATCAACAGCGCGCTGATCCCATCCACGCCGAGGAAGTACGAGATGCCGAGGTTCGGCACCCACTCCTTCCGCTCCACGAACTGCATGCCCGAGCGCGCACCGTCGAGCATGGTGATGAGCGGGATCGAGAGCACGAACGTGAGCACCGACACGAGGAACGCCGTCCCGCGCACCACCCCCGGCTTCGAAGAGGGGATCATGAGGACGAGCGCCGTTCCCACGAGCGGAAGGAAGATGAGGAGCGAGAGGATCGGCATGCCGAGGATGGTCACGGTCCCGCTCATCGAAGCGCCAGGTAGCCGAGCACGACCACCAGCCCCAGCGTGATGACCATCGCGTAGACCTGCACCGATCCGGTCTGCGCCTGCCGGAGGAGCCCGGCCCCGCGCTCGATCTGCCGCCCCACCCCGTTCACCGCGCCGTCGATGACGGCGGCGTCGAACTTCTGCCAGAGCGCGATCGAGCCGCGGCGGATCGGCTCCACGATCTTGTCGTTGTAGATCTCGTCCACCCAGTACTTGTTGAAGATCAGCTTGTAGAGTCCGCGCATCTGCTCGGCGAGCCGCTTGGGCGCCGCTGGATCGACCATGTAGAAGCGGTACGCGAGGAAGATCCCCGACGCCGCGACGGCGAGCGAGATCACCATGAGCGCGACCTCGAGGCCGGGTCCACCATGCTCGGCGCCGTGCGCCGCTCCGGCTCCGCCGGCGACGTGCGCCACGTCCGCGAAGACCGGCGCGAGGAACTCCGAGAGCCTCTGGCCGCCCTCCATGAGCGGAACCTGGATGAACCCGCCCACCAGGCTCAGCGCCGCGAGGATCATGAGCGGGATCGTCATGCTGTTGGGCGACTCGTGGAGGTGATGCTTGGCTTCCTCGGTCAGGCGCGACGGGCCGTGGAAGGTCATGAAATAGAGCCGGAACATGTAGAACGCGGTGAGGAACGCACCGATCACGCCCACCGCCCAGAGGATCGGGCCGCCCGATTCCCACGCGTGGAACAGGATCTCGTCCTTCGAGAAGAAGCCCGCGAACGGGAAGATTCCCGCGATGGCGAGCGTCGCGATCAGCATCGTCATGTGCGTCTTCGGGAGCGCCGACTTGAGCCCGCCCATCCGGTCCATGTCCTGCTCGCCGGAGAGCGCGTGGATCACGCTTCCCGCCCCGAGGAAGAGGAGGGCCTTGAAGAACGCGTGTGTCATGAGATGGAAGATCCCCGACGCGAACGCGCCCACGCCCATGGCGAGGAACATGTAGCCGAGCTGGCTCACCGTGGAGTACGCGAGGACGCGCTTGATGTCCTTCTGGAGGAGGCCGATCGTCGCCGCGAAGAGCGCGGTCGCCGCACCCACCACCGCCACGACCATGAGCGCGGCCGGCGCGAGCGTGTAGAGGATGTGGCAGCGGGCGATCATGTAGACCCCCGCGGTCACCATCGTCGCGGCGTGGATCAAGGCGCTCACCGGCGTCGGGCCCTCCATGGCGTCCGGGAGCCAGACGTAGAGCGGGATCTGCGCCGATTTCCCGATCGCACCGATGAAGAGGAAGAGGGCGATCGCGGTCGCCATAGCGCTCCCCGGCATGAGCCGCCCGGGCGCCTCGGTGAAGACGCGGTTGAAATCGAGCGTCGTGAACGCCACGAAGATGAGGAACATCCCGATCATGAAGCCCCAGTCCCCGATCCGGTTCACGACGAAGGCCTTCTTCCCCGCCGACGCGGCCGAGGGCCGCTGGTACCAGTAGCCGATGAGGAGGTAGGAACAGAGCCCGACCCCTTCCCACCCGAAGAACATGAGGAGGAAGTTGTCGGCCATCACGAGCACGAGCATCGAGAACGTGAACAGGTTCAGATACGCGAAGTAGCGCCCGTACGCCTTCTCGTGCCCCATGTAGCCCGTCGAGTAGACGTGGATCAGGAAGCCGACGCCGGTGACGATCAGGACCATCACCATCGACAACGGATCGAGAAGGAGCCGCACCGGGACGGAGAGATCGCCCGAGTCGATCCACGAGTAGGCCTGCTCCAGGTGGTAGCGCTGGTCGGGCGGGAGCTGGAGGAGCGCGTTGAAGCAGCCGAGCGCGATCACGAAGGCGAGCCCGACCGTGCCCGTGCCGATCGCGCTCACAACCTTGCGCGGCAGGCGGCCGGCGCCGAGCCCATTGATGATGGCGCCGATCAGAGGGAGCGCCGGAATCCAGCCCAGGTAATCGAGCACCGTTATCCTCGCAGGAGGCGGACGTCGTCGACGTTCGCCGTGTCCCGATTTCTAAAGATCGCGACGAGGATGGCGAGCCCCACGGCCACCTCGGCCGCTGCCACCGCCATCACGAAGAAGACAAAGATGTGTCCGTCCATCGAGGCGTGCTGGCGCGAGAAGGCGACGAAGCTCAGGTTCACCGCGTTCAGCATGAGCTCGATCGACATGAAGATGATGAGCGCGCTCCGCCGAACGAGCACCCCGACCACGCCGATCGTGAACAGGATCGCCGCGAGAATCTGGTAACAGACGAGCGGGACGGTCGGCGCCGGGGTCATCCGAACTTCCTCTTGGCCAGGACCACGGCGCCGATCACCGCGATCAGGAGCAGGATCGACGTGATCTCGAAGGGATAGAGCCAGACCGTGTAGAGCACCCGTCCGATCGCAGCCGGCGAGCCGAAGCCCGTCGGCACGGTCGGAGAGGCCGCCATCCCGCCTTCCATCTGCGGCGAGAGCACCGTCCAGAGGAGCTCCACGAAGACCACGATCGCGAACAGGATGCCGAATCCCTTCGCCGCTCCGCGCGTGAGGAGCGGATTCTCGCCCTTCAAGTTGAGGAGCATGAGCACGAAGAGGAAGAGCACCATGATCGCGCCTGCGTAGACGAGCACCTGGAGCGCGGCCAGGAACGATGCGTTCAAGAGGATGAAGAGTCCCGACACCGAGAGCAGCACGCCCACGAGCAGGAGAGCGCAGTGCACCGGGTTCCGGTGGAAGATCACCCCGAGCGAGCAGCCGATCGCGATTCCCGCGAACATGGCGAAGAGGAAGGCCGGGATCAGCATCGCGCGCTCACAGGGCCACCACGATCGCGGTCACCACGAGATTGAGGATCGAAGCGGGCAGGAGCACCTTCCAGCCGAAGGCCATGAGCTGGTCGTAGCGGAGCCGCGGGAACGTGGCCCGGAGCCAGATGAAGAAGAAGAGGAACGCCGTGAGCTTGATCAGGAACCACGCGACCGGCGGGAGCACTGGCCCGTTCCACCCTCCGAGGAACACGGTGATCGCGACGCCCGAGACCACCATCATGTTCGCGTACTCGCCGAGGAAGTAGAACGCCCACTTCATGCTCGAGTACTCGGTGTGGAATCCCGCCACCAGCTCCGTCTCCGCTTCCGGGAGATCGAAGGGGGCGCGGTTCGTCTCCGCGATGCCCGAGATCACGTAGATCGCGAATCCAAAGAACTGAGGGACGACGTACCACATGTGCGCCTGCTGCCGCGCGATCTGCGCGAGGCTCAGCGTCCCCGCGAGGAGCACGACCGAGACGAGCGAGATGCCCTGCGCCAGCTCGTAGGAGATCATCTGGGCCGAGGAGCGAAGACCGCCGAGGAGCGGGTACTTGCTGTTCGACGCCCAGCCGCCGAGCACGACGCCGTACACACCCATCGACGTCGTCGCGAGCACGAAGAGGAGCGCCACGTTCACGTCGGCGATGTGGAGCGGGATCGTGCGGCCGAAGAGGGTCACCGTGTCGCCCCAGGGAATCACCGTCGTCGCGATGAGTGCCGTGACGACCGTGATCGCCGGAGCCAGGATGAACACGACCTTGTCCGCCTGCGCCGGGACGAGGTCTTCCTTCATGAAGAGCTTGATGCCGTCGGCGATCGTCTGAAGGAGGCCGAAGGGGCCGACCCGCTCGGGGCCGATCCGGTCCTGCATGTGCCCCAGGACCTTTCGCTCCATCCACACGATGAAGGGGACGACGAGGAGAACGAAGCCAAGGACGATGTGGACCTTGATCACCGATTCGATGAGGAACGCGGTATCCACGCGTTACGTGAGCTCCGCGATCATCTTGTCGAGGGCCTGCGGGGTGAGGTCCTCGACGTACTTGTCGTTCACCATCATCACCGGCGCGGTGCCGCAGGATCCGAGGCACTCCACTTCGATGAGGGTGAACTTGCCGTCCGTGGTCGTCTCCCCCTGCCTGATCTGGAGCTTGTCCTCGAGCTGCTTCGTGAGGCGGTGCCCGCCGCGGAGGCTGCACGAGAGATTGCGGCAGACCTGTAAGAGATACTTCCCCGCCGGCTTCTGGAGGAACATCGTGTAGAAGGAGACGACGCCGCGCACTTCCTGCGCCGACAGCTCGAGCAGCTCAGCGACCTCGCGCTGCGTCTCCTCGCTCAGCCAGCCCTGGTCTCCCTGCGCGACATGGAGCGCGGGGATGAGCGCCGACTGATTCGTCTCGTACGTCTGCAGAAGGTCCCGGATCTGCTTCTTGGCCTTGTCCGAGAGCGCCATCAGTTCTCCACGTTCGGGAACTGGTCGGACATCGTCGGGAAGTCCTTGCGAAGCGGATGCCCTAGCCAGCCGTCAGGGGTGAGGATGCGCTCGAGGTTCGGGTGCCCCTCGAATCGGATCCCGAAGAGATCCCAGACTTCCCGCTCCATGTAGTTGGCCCCCGGCCAGAGGGTGGTGGCCGTCGGGACGGTCTGCTCCTCGTTCACGCCGGTCTTGAGGAAGAAGCGCCGGTTGTGGCGGAACGAGTAGAGGTTGTAGACGACCTCGAACCGCGGCTCGCCCGGCTCCTGCCTTGAGAGGAGATCCAGGGCCGTGAGATCGGTGAGCAGCGCGCAATCGAGCGCGGGATCGGTCTTGGCAACCCTCAAAGCCTCGAGAATCGATTCCGGCTTGATCCAGATGGAGAGCTGACCCCGGAACGAACGTTCTCGAAGCACGGCGTCGCCGAGGGTCGAGCGGAAGCGCTCCACCACCTTCTGCTGGTCGGTGTTGAGCGGATCGAGGTGCTCCAGATTCGGGGTCAATCCCACTCGAGCGCTCCCTTCCCCCACACGTAGACCAGCCCGGCCAGGAGGATCGCGATGAACACGACCATCTCGATCAGGCCGAACAGAGCGAGCTGCTTGTAGACCACCGCCCATGGATAGAGGAAGACCGTTTCGATGTCGAACACGATGAAGAGCATCGCGATGAGATAGAAGCGGGTGTGGAACCGGTCGCGGGCGTTGCCGACCGGGGTGATGCCGCACTCGTACGGCATGAGCTTCTCGGGGGTGTTGACGCGCCGGCCCAGATAATAGGAGGCGGCGATCGTCCCCACGGCGAAGCCCGTGGCGACGACGACCATCATGAGGATGGGGATGAACGCGGCCGTGCTGTTCGGGTCGACCGGACTCACGAGACTCCCTGTCAGGGCACCCCTTGACGGGGCCTTGCCGAGGGCTCCAACGAAGGCCCGCGCGACATCGTGAAAAAAGGTGCTAAGCGCGGCAGAATAGAGACTTGGCCCGTCTCCGTCAAGCCACTTTCTCGAAGGTGACCTTCTGCTCGCTTCCCCCGACGCGGATGGCGCAGTGCTCGGGGTCGTGCTCGAAGAGGAAGAGCCAGCCCTCGGCGGTCGCCTGCTTCAAGATGGCCCGCTTCGTCTCGAGCGTCATCATGGGATAGAGGTCGTAGCCCATGATGTAGGCGAGCGGCAGATGCGAGACCGTCGGGATGAGATCCACGGTGTAGAGGGCGCGCGCGCCCGGGATGTCGAAAAAGCAGCCCTGGTGCCCCAGCGTGTGCCCCGGCAGGTTCTTCATCCACACGCCGGGCAGGATCTCGAGGTCGCTGTCGTGCAGGATGAGCTGCCCCGCGTCGTGTAGCGGGTCGTAGTTGTCCGAGATGTAGGACGCGCGGTTCCGCTCGTTCGCGTTGTGCGCGTCGCTCCACTCCTGACGGCGGACGAAATAGTGTGCGTTGGGAAAGGTCGGCTTCACCTTGCCGTCCGGGCCGCGCGTCGTCCCCCCGCCGCAATGATCGAAGTGGAGATGCGTCATCGCGACCGCGGTGATGTCGTCCGGCTTCACTCCGAGCGCGGCCAGCTCCTGCGTGAGTCCCTCGGTCCCCTCGATGGCGTAGATGTCCCGAAACTTCGGGTCGTCCTTCGTGCCCGATCCCGCGTCGACGAGGATCTTCTGGCCGTTCCCCTCGAGGAGAAGGCATGTCATCCGCATCTGGATTCGGTTCCGCTCGTCGGCCGGCATCGCGCGGTTCCAGAGGACCTTGGGAACGACACCGAACATCGCGCCGCCATCCAGGCGGAAGCGTCCCCCCGCGACGAAGTGGACCTTGTACGGACCGATGGTGAGCGAGGGGATGGTGCTCTGCATGGACGATGTACCGGAGTACCTCATAAGCCGAGTTCTGTCGGATTGCTCCGTGGCGACCATTTCTCTGGGACGCGCGTCTCCGCGCGCCTCAAGCGACCTACCCGGGACTCAAGCGAGGCGGGCCACCTCATCGTCCCCTATTCGGTCTTTCTCCGGGTGGGGTTTACCTAGCCGGAGGCGTCGCCGCCTCCGCTGGTGCGCTCTTACCGCACCGTTTCACCCTTACCTCAGGCTTGCGCCCAAGGCGGTCTGCTCTCTGTTGCACTTTCCCTGGGATCGCTCCCGCTGGGCGTTACCCAGCACCCTGCCCTATGGAGCTCGGACTTTCCTCAGGCCGCGCGCGAGGCGCCGCCTGCGGCCGCCTGTGGTACTCCGGCATCGGCCATGCCTGCCTGTTACGATGCAACAGCTTACGGGGAGTCGCGCATGGAATCAAGGGGCGGAGCGTTGCTCCAATATTCACGGGCGCGTACCCTGTTAGGACACTCGTCGCCCCGCTGCTCTCGACTGTCCGCGAGGAGACCATGGGCTCCCAACCAAAGGGCCGTTACCTTCGCAGGGCCCGGCTCGCTTTCGGCTCCGTCCTCCTCCTGGTTAGTGCGCTCATGCCCGGCTGCTCGGATGACGAGCCGCCCACCAAGCCCCAACCTTCCGGATCGTGGCAGGACCTGGGCCTCGTAGCCACCTTCGCCGACGCGGAACACCTCACCACCTGGAACGGTCTTCTGGTCGCTGGGGGCCTCTTCTATCGATTCCAGGGCGGTCAAGACGCAACCCTCCTCACTTGGGACGGAGCAACCTGGAACAGGCTGGACCCAATCGGCAGCGGCATCAACGCGCTGGCCGTCTATGACGGAAAGCTCATCGTGGGCTCCGCGGCGTACAGGCAGGTCAGCGGCGACACGCTCCCGACCATTGCCGCGTGGGACGGGAACCAGTGGACACCGTTCGACTCGGGGCTGAGCCGAAGAACGGTCACCGCTCTGGCGCTGTTCGAGGGGGACCTCGTCGCAGGTATCAGTGCTGGGAGCGACAGCTCCTATGTGGCGCGGTGGAACGGAGCCTCATGGCAATCATTGGGAGGAACCCTGAACGGCTTCATCGGTGCCCTGACCGTTTACCAAGGACTCTTGGTCGCCGGCGGGGACTTCGACACGGCGGGCGGCGTTCCGGCCAACAGCATCGCGGCGTGGAACGGCACCGCGTGGGCGCCGCTGGGGAGCGGCATCGCTGGCGGCCCGAATTCCACGGGTAGTGTCCTGGCACTCACCGCGGACGCAACGACCCTCGTGGCGGGTGGTGAATTCTTGAGCGCGGGTGGAGTCCCGGCTGTCAATGTGGCACGGTGGAACGGGACGACATGGGGTCCGCTGGCCGGCCTCGAGCACCCCAGCAGCTACGTGTATGTCAAAGCCCTGACGATGTACGAAGAAATGCCGGTGATGGGAGGGGTGTTCTTCGTGAATCCCGTGCGGAGGTGGAGTGGCAGTGAGTGGGTCCCGATGTCCACCCTGGACGGCGAGGTCCTCTGTTTCACGACCTACAACGGCTCCTTGATCGCCGGAGGTTACTTCTCTCCCAGCGGCACCCATACAGCGAACGGGGTCGCGAGATGGATGCCACCGCCTCCGGGTTGACGGCTTCAGATCTGAGGGATCAAGCCCACCCGGCGCCCTTGGGAACGCGCGCGCCAACCACGGGCACCATCCAGACCGCATACTGCTTCGGGTCGAGGATCGTCTCGATCATCTGATTGAAGTAGGCCGTCGTCTCCTTCACCGAGTAACGCGAGTATTCCGCCGAAAGCTCGGCGTAGCCGTCTCTCCAAGCGGTGATGATCGCCGCGAACGTCTCCCGCGGCACTCGAAGCGTGTCCACGATGACGTAGTCGACAGCGATGTTCTCGAGTCCCAGTGCGACGAGGATCGTGTAGAGGTTGCGTCCGATGTAGAGATCGGTTTTCGTCTTCTCGCCGAAAATTTTCGGAACCTCCCACCAGAACTCATCCGGATCCACCTGGCCGCCCTTCTCGAAGTGGAGCATTCCGTAGTCTTCCGGAATGAGATGGAGCCATCCACCCGGTCGCGTCACGCGCGCGAGCTCCGCGACGACTGCCTCCACATACGGAATCGAGTGGAGCACGTGACGGCAAACCGTGAGATCGAACGAGGCGTCGGGCAGCCCGAGCTCGTAGATGCTCCGGTGCTCGAACCGCACGCGAGACGCGAGCTTGGCGTAGCGGTTTCGCGCCAGCTCGAGGTGATGGTCGAGGACATCGACGCCGAGCACCTTGGACTGCGGGTAAAGCTCGGCGAGGCGCGAGGTGCCCTCGCCCGTGCCACACCCCGCGTCCAGGATGTCGATGCCCGGTGAGAGGCCGTAGCGCTGATAGAGCCGCGCCTCCTGCGGCCAGATCGCATTCGCCTGAGCTTCCAGGTTGCGCACCATGGACTCGTCGGCCATTTGCTCGCGCTGCGGATTGAGATCGGTCACGTGGATCGCCCCCCGGCGGTTCTGCGCTCTGCGCGCGGCTCTATCTAGAGGTGTCCCAGCTCTTCGAGGGCTTGGATGGCGGTGGGATTCTCGGGGTTCAGCTCGAGTGAGTGGCGATAAGCGCGGACCGCCAGGGTCTTGTCCCCTTTGAGCCGGTACGCCTCGCCCAGGCTATTGAACGCGTTCGGCGACTTCGGATAGGCATCCGTGTTGAGCCGGAGCACGGCTATGCCGTCCTCGACACGCCCCATCGTGAGGAGCCGGTAGCCGAGATCGTTGAGAGTGCCCTCTTCGAATGGAACGTGGTCGGGGTTCGCCGTCCGCGACGTCCAGTATGCCTTCTCCAGCCCGCCGATCCCCCGGTCCCAGAAGGTGCGCAGGAAGCGCCGGCCCCGCGAGTCGACGCTGACGGGCTGTCCGTCGAGCAGGAAGGGCCCCTCATCGATCTCTTCGAGGTACTGGACCTTCCACCCCCGCGCCGTGTGCACCCAGCGCTCGCGATGCGTCACGTTCGTGACCAGCTCCTGCACGGACGAATCCGCGGCGCGCTCCGACCGCGCGTAGTGCTGGCGCGTGTAGACGATCGCCGTGTCGGCGTGGACCGAGAGGCTGTCGATCGTGATCTTGGTATCGGGGCGAACATCCACCTCGTCGTTCAGGCTCTGCATGAATCCGCGGGCCGCCTCCTCGCGCGAGACCATCTGGCCGTCATACGCGCGGTAACGATAGTCGGGCGTGAAGATGGACCAGAAGGTGGCGGAGTCGCGCTCGGCCCGCGCTTTCAGGTTCTTGTCGATTTGAGCCTGGATCGCGGTGCGGGCGCGGTCGACGCGGCTGGAGCATC
>Ga0111539_10003573_pt1 | contig 20496 bp, 14 predicted proteins | sample RhiMethybrSRZTD1_FD_79667 | JGI IMG/M metagenome (GOLD analysis project Ga0111539, IMG submission 79667) | Populus rhizosphere microbial communities from Tennessee, USA - Rhizosphere MetaG P. TD hybrid SRZTD1 (version 2) (version 2) | ecosystem: Host-associated > Plants > Roots > Rhizosphere >...
CGGCAAGCAGCACCATGAACAAAACTCTTTTCACGGTAACACCTTCCTTGATAGGAACTGATTTGTAGAACTCGATCTATATACGGAAGGTATTTGGGCCGCGGATTTAGTGGGATCGATGACGGATTTAGGGTGTGACGATGTTGTCCATTTTAACAACCTCGAAGTTGGAGCCTTTGATCTGCTTCAAGGTGTTTAGATCATCATCGTCCCAGCGTGGATCGGGGGCGCCGCTGATGAACCAGTTCGAACCGTTGTCCGCAAGGATCATCCCGTACTTCTTCAACGCGCGGAGAATCACCTGCATCGACGGCGAGTAGCCGGAAATATCAACCGAGGCTTTCAAGCGAACACGCATTCCCATCGGCGGTCGATCGACGCTCGTGTTTGTACTCGCCCAATGGCGAGCGGGAAGAACGTAAGCCTTGCGCGTGGTCTGCGCTGTGAATCGGATTGCGTGTCGAATCTCCTGTTGCTCAAATACCTCGTCATAGCGCACCAGGCCGGGAAAGATTGGTAAACCCGCCGCGTCTGCTGAAGTCCAGCCGGCAGGACGCAACGCATTTGAATTCAAGTCGAAGATGGCGCCGGAATCGCAGTTCCAGCTCGCGCCGTTGTTTAGCGGAAATGCTCGATACATTTCGTAGAGCTTCCAGTTGTCGCGATCGATCACGAGCACATGTCGATCGCCGGTTCCGCTTGGTCCACCTTCGATCGGCGCGTTGGCAGGTACGGGATACGGACCGGGATCACTCTGCGATCCGAACGCCGTGAAGTTGATCGGGACTGGCGTTTGATTGCCCGCCACAACGACGTAAGGAATGCCGTTCGGTGCGCCATCCCAAACGGTGCCGAAATCGGGATGAAGATTCGCATTCAGACCGATGCCCGCGATGATGTTGGCGGAGTTTGGATCGACCGGACTGTTTGAAATGTCCTGGTTCCAGGCGTTGTCATACGGAAAGACCTGTTTGCCGTGCAGACTTGCGCCTGCACCGAGCTCAGGTGTCGGTTGCGGCACCGGCATGTCATCAGGTGGTCCACCACCGATATGGCCGATGCCGATGCGAACGCGATTACTCGATTGCCCATGCACAGTGATTCCCACCAGCACATCGCCTACGTCGCCGAGATTGTCGTTCAGACGCACGATGACAGAAGTCACGCCGGAGAGACTGGGAACACTGCCGGCGTATTCAACTGCCAGCGGATACTGAATGTGATTGACGTCTTCAGCCGAGGCGGTGATATTCGCAGCCGTCTCGCCGGGAAAGAGTGTGAGATTACTCGCAAAGAGCATCACGCGCGTCCGGTTATCACCGCTCAAGGGAAGGGAGGACGTGGCGCCGAACGGTTCGGCGGTCAGGCCCGTAGATTCCACCGCGACCCCGCGCGTGGAATTCGCCTTGGTCAGTAAAACCGGAGCCGTGGCGAGCTGGGCCTCACCCGGAGCAAGCAGCACGACACAACACAAGGCCAGAATAAGAACGAAAAAAACGCGCATGATTCTGATATTGAGGATTGGGGCAATGGATGAGGAGGGCATCCACAGATTACACAGATTCCACTTAAAACTAAAGAAGAAAATCTGTGTAATCTGTGGATACGCTTTTACTTGAGTTTGAAGTCTGCGGGGACGAATTCAATGGACTTTAAAATCCCGTCCGCTTTCGCCTTCTTATCCGTATTCGGCAGGTAACAAACAATCACGTTCTCTTGTTTGCGTGCGCCGCACGTGATTTCACCCGCGACCTTCGGATCGTATGTCGTGATTTCGATGTCGTCGAAAGTCTCGGTTCGCAGCCGCAATAAGCCGTTTGCCGTCTGAACCACGAACACGATGTTCTTCGGCTCGCATTCGATCTTCACGAGCTTTGCCTGTAGCTGCGTTTCACCTGCGCCTGGTGTTCGCAGCACTTCGCGCAAGTATGACGAAGGATCAGTAGGCGCGTCTTCAGTTTTACTAGCACTTGGACCAGTGCTCACCTCCAGTGTCGGCACAACCGCCTTAGCGCCGTTTCGTCTTGCCTCTTCAGCGCGCGACTTTGCATCTTCGAAAAGACTAAGCTGCTTCAGCATTTGCTCCGCCTGCCAGCGAATCTGTTCTTCGGCATTTGATTTTGCTACGACTTCCAGGAGCTGTCGGGCCACCTTGTAATCTTCCTTGTGCAGGTAAAGCTGGCCCAACATGAAGATGTATTCCTGCTTTCCAGGTGAAATGCTTAAGAGTCGCTTCATCTGCGCGATCGATTCGTCAATACCCTGGCCCGTAATCAAACTCAAATACGCGAGCTGATTGTACGACTCGGGGAAGTCAGGCCGGAGTGCAATCGCCTTCTGCAGGTGTTCCCTGATCTTCGTTGCTGTTTCCGATGGAAGAGGCGTACTGGTTGGCCCTTCGTCACGTCCCGCGTTCATGAGTGTGAAGGCGTAGTAGTAATGCGCGAGATAGTTTTTAGAGTCCCCGGTCATGGCGCGTTCAAAACTCGCATGAGCTTCGTTGATCTTGCCTTCGCGAAAGTAAGCCATGCCGAGCGACGCGTGCGCCATCGCCAGGTTCGGATCGAGTTTCACTGCCTTTTCAAGGTAGGTGTATGCATCTTTGCGATTGCTGTGCAGCAATAGATCGCCGAGATACGCTTGCGCTTCGGCTTCAGTCAATGGTGTCGCTTCCGTGGTCGTGTCGAGCTCCAGTTTCTGTTCGAAATGCCCGTCGATCACGTTGTAGCGATCTTTCTTGACGTACTCGCGCAGGTCCTTTTCCATCGCTTCGAACGGCATTTCGAAAGCCTGCTGAAATGCTTGTTCCATCGGCACCTTGCTTCTGAGCAACTCCATGAATTTTCCGAGCTGCTGTACTTTGCCCGCCTTGCCGATGATCAGGTAGTGCAGCAGCGCCCACGACTGCGCGTAAAAGATGCTCGACTTTTTCGCTTCGTTATAGTGTGGCGACTTATGATCGACTTCAAACAGTGTTCGCAGCGGCAACATCTTGCTCTCGCGCAGCAGGAAGACGTGATTGCCGATCGGAGTGCCGAGCCTGACCTTCTGATCGTCAGTGATGATGAACGTGCTGTAGTACTCGGCGAGACCTTCGTTGAACCACACCGGCGCACTTTCGAAAGTGTTGTCAACGAGCAGGTGTGTGTACTCGTGAAAGATGACGTTGAACGGATCCTGCTGCCCGCGCACTTCCGTCGTCAGGGCGATGTAGTTGACGTCCTCTCCATGCTGAAAATAACCGGCTGTGTTGGCGAGCGGTTTGAAAGGAGCGAACGAGCTATCGCTCTTGAAGACGACAACCGTGGTCGGCACGGGCGTGTTGAACTTCAGCTTTGGAAACAGTCGAGTGAACACTTCACGAAACTGCTCGAGCTTCAGTCCGACTTTCCTGATGTCCTTTTCGTTCGCGTTTCCCACCATGAAAAAGTTTTTCGTACGCACGCTGACCCACGTGTCTTTCGCGGCCACCGTTGTGTTTTGGGAAATTACGACGAGAAGGCAGAGACTAACTGCAAGGGGGAAAATAAAACGCTTCATAAACAAAATTCCTATGGACCAAAGATTGAGGACTCAGCGAGACGAAAGCCGTATTCCACCGTTATCCACTGGGCGACGGGCTGGCCGGCCTTCATCGCAGGTTTGAATTTTATCTCACATGCGGAAAGGATCGCATTTTCAGTCAGACCATATGGAACTGACCGCACAACTCTGATGCGGTCAATCTTTCCATCCGGCAGAGCCAGGACCTTGAGAACTACTAGCCCCTGAACGCCGATACGCCGAGCTTCACGAGTGTAGTTGGGCTCAGGCCGCGCAGTGACCTGCGCTTTGACGTCAACTTCCTTCGGCGTGAAAACCGTGACTGTAGGCGGTTCGAGAAGATGTGCGAGCGTGCCGTCGTCGGTACAGCGATAGTCCTGATCCTTCTCGGCCGTGACCAGGATTTTCGACGGCATAGATGGCGACGGCGACGGCGTTGCTTCGGGTGCCGGCGTGGGAGTGGGTGCCGAAACGGGACCCTTGCGTCTACCGGATTGAGCGAAGGCAGACGTGCCGAAGATGAGAATGAGGATAATAGCGAATCTCATTACAACGCGCGGTTTGTCTTTTGGTCCTGGTACTTTGTTCTTTGTATTAGCCGCTAACAAAGAACAAAGTACCAGGCACTAACAACTACAAAGCGCCCTTCACTCTTCCGGGCCCGTACAAGTCGGTCCGTGGAGGGCGGGGATCTTTTGACTGATGATCGGATACTTCGGAGCTTCGTCTATGTTTATCTGGGTCCAATGAGCGTAGTTCTCAGGCACATTAGTATCGGCAAAAATTGCTTCTACGGGACATTCCGGCACGCACGCATCGCAATCGATACAGGTGTCGGCATTGATGTAAAGACGATCCGTCAATTCATGAAACGCTTCAACAGGACAAACGGCTGCGCAGTCGGTGTACTTGCAATCCACGCATAATTCAACAACTACGTAGGTCATTGGGGAACTAGGCTCCTTTCGATGATGGCAAATAGTTATTCAGTCGTGAGTGTAATGTCAACCGAAAAGAGCCGCAACAAAGCACATAAGAAAAAAGAGTAGCCACAAAAAGGCACAAAAAGCACAAGAACAGAGAATCGGTGTAATCTGTGGATGAGAATCGTTTTGTTAAGCGCCTTCGCCGCCCTTTCGCGTTAACTTACCGGGGCCGTGAATATTTTTGTTCACTGACGGATTGCCATTGTAAGTCACTGATGATGGACCGGAGATTTCGACGTCCAGTTGGTCGGAAACGTCGAGATCCACTTTCGCGACGCCGCGGGCGTCAACAACCGCGCGGGTAGCGTGCAAATTCTGCGCGTCCACTTTTCCGGCACCATTCGCAGCGATGTCGACCATCTTTGTCGTTCCCGCAACGGTGATTGTCGGCGCGCCGTTTGTGTCGATTTCAAACTTGTCGTTCTTTAGTCCCTTAACATTGATGTGTCCGGCGCCGTTGACGGCGAGGCCTTCAAGGTTAGGAACAGATATTCTGATTCGGATCGGCTCGGAGACGTCGTAGTTCTGCGAGTTTTCCAGCCGCAGAATGTTGCTGCCGACTTCCGTCTTCACAAAACCAAGCACGTTCTCGTCACCTTCGATCTCGAGACTCGGCTCCTTTTGACACGTGACCTCGATAGTGAAGGCTCCATTGGCCGAGATCGACGTAAACGGCGCGACCTGGCGTTTTTGCAGCTCTCGTTTGCCGTTACCCTGGACTTGTGCGAACCGGCCGTGATGACAGCCGGTGGCCAGAACCGGCAGCAACAAAATTAGCCATGCAAGCTTTTTCATTAGAGTCTCTCCTCGTCTACGAATCGCGGCGCAAATACTCCAGCGTGCGAGTTGTGTTTTCAGTGACGCTCGAAATTGGGTCACCGAACGGAGTTCCCTGTGGTAGTCGCAAATCGTTTGTAGCGGTTTGTGGAGCGGGAAGGTAGTTTTTCTTTTCTTTTTCGCCGCCCATGAGCTTGGAAAGATTTCTCACCAGCATGACCTCAATCATGCCCACGATCAGAAACGCGAACAGCATGAAGAATCCAATCAACTCCTGGCTCAGGTTCGCCCCTCTCCGCAAGATGAGTGCCCCGGCAAACATCAGCCCCAGACCGCCTACTCCGATGAGCGTGATTGCAGTGAGAAAGGCGCTGATCGCTCCGGTATTGGTTCCTGATCGCTCACGCAGGCTGGTCCCACAGCGGTTGCAATAACTTAGACCCTGCGTCAGTGGCGTGCCGCAACTTGCGCAATACATGAGCTCCTCCTCGAATTGGCTGCGGATTATACAGACAAGAACGGATTACGGCTTTTTGGCTGATTTCGTTTCAATTACCTGCCCGGATGATAGGTGAACCAGAAATAGATTGCCTGTGCGACACCGATGAAGAAGCCGATGGCCGCGCCGAACAACTCGATTGTCCTGAGATGTTGCTGGGCGACTGAAAGCACGAGCTCTTCAAGTTTTTCCAGTGGGTAGTCAGACACTTTCTTGCGCACGATGCCGCCGACGTCAAACTCTGCGATCGCAACCGGAAGACGCTCCCGCGCTGCTTCCGTGATTCGCCCCACGAGCGCCGCGCTCGCACGCTGCATCGCATTCTGAGACACGTGATCGCCCAATCTTCCGATTGGCGCTATCAGCAGGCGTTCGATCTGGGAGCTCAGGATTGCATTGATGGTTCGAGCTGTGTCCTCGCGCGAAAGCAAACTGAGCAGGCTCTTCGTCAAGAACTCTTTTGCACGCGTGGCTGAGTTCGTATCAAGCTGCTGCATTACCGAGCCAAGTGTTTGCGGGCGAAGTCGATCGATGGCTTCACTCACCTGCATCGAAAGTGAAGTGGATAAGGCCTCACTCCGCAAAATCTCAACCAGTCGATTGCTGAGCTGTCGTTTCAGATCTTCGAATCTGATCGCATCAAACTGTCCAATGAGTTCGTTCAATGGACGCTCCATCACCTTGTCGATGGTAGCGTCAAGAAACTCTTCCGCTTCCTGTTCGAAAGCCGGACCGCGCAAGTATTCCTCGACGCGTTTCGGGAGCGTCTTGTTTACGAGTTCATCCACTTCACGATGAATGCGCTCACGCGAGATGAAGATCTTCTTGATGAGCGAGAGCTGCTCGTAATACTGGTCGACTTCGAGCTTTATCAAGCCGCCGATTCGTTTGCTGGTGCTTTGACTGGTAGCGATGTCGGCCAGTTGATGAACGATTGGAGGAACCTGCTGATCGATGCGATCTTTGATGAACGAGATTGTTTCAGGCGTGAACGTTTCAGCGAGCGTCGCGTTGCTGAGTGCGAGATCGTCCAATCGCGCGGAGATAAACTCATGAACCTTTGCTTCAAATCCTTCGGCGGTGATGAATCGTTGTAATTGTTCTTCAATGAAGCGAAGACCACGGTTCAGTGATCTATCACTTACCATTTCATCGAACCGGCGCTCGAGTAGCTCGTCCACTTGCTTATCGACAAAGTGGTCGATGGCCTGGGCGGTCTCTTCGCTCCTCAACATTTCCGCGATGTATTCGGCGAGGCGGTATTGAAGAGCGGAGATCGTATCGAGAATCGGCGCGCGGGCCTGCGACGGCAACGCGTCGATGAACGATGGATACACGCGCGCGAGCAGATCGTTTGTGTAGTTGCCGACGAAGTCTTCCACTTTGCGTTGAAAGAAGCTGGTCTCGAACAAAGCGTCGAACACTGTTTGTTGCGAAACGAGCTCGTTGCCGACGGCGTTGCCGATCGATTGCGCCAGTTTTTCTCGGTGGCGCGGAATCATGCCCTGCGGCCAGACCGTTAGCCCGAGTAATTTGACTGATTTATACGGGTGGAAAAGCATCCAGATTGCGAGCCACGCGGCGCCGTAGCCGTGAATCGTGGCAACGATAATGATGCCGATTGCGATGAGTAGCTTCATAAAGATTTACAGGATTGTACAGGATTCACTGGATACATTTGTTTCTAAGCATCCCGTAAATCCTGAAAAATCTTGTAAATCTTTATCTATTCTTCCACGGGATAGCCGGCGTTTACCCACGCTCCCGTACCGCCGGACACATTGAGGAGATTTGAGAACCCCTGTTTCTGTAGCAAACTCGCCGCTGCACTGGATCGATACCCACCCGCGCAAATAATCGCGGTCGGCTTACCCTTCTCGAGCGGCAACGGCCGAAGACTCTTATCGAGACTCGACAGCGGTGCATTGAGCGCGCGTGGCACGTGACCATTCACATACTCACCCGGGCGCCGCACGTCCACGATTTGCAGTTCACTATTTGCCATCTGCTCTTTCAACTCGGCCACGCTCAGTTGCGGAAGCGTTTCGACCGGCAATCCCGCCTCGCGCCAACTCTGAACTCCGCCTTCGAGATAGCCTTTCACATTCTCGATTCCCACCCTGGCAAGACGCAGTACACTTTCATCCACCTGCGCGCCAGTGTCGGCAATAATCACAATCGCGGCATTCAACGGGATCAGGCTTCCGGCCCACATGGCAAACTGCCCGTTCAGTCCGATATTCACCGAGCCGGGCACGTGTCCGGCGCCGAAATCTGTCGCGGATCGAACGTCGAGCAGAAAATCGCCCTTCTCCTGAAACTGAAGAACCTGTTGCGGTGTTAACGCCTGCGGTGGTTGCAACTCCGAAAGCCCGCGCGCGCCCGATCGATTGATCTCGGCGTCTCTCGGAAAGTAGATCGGAGCTTCCGGAAGATCCGCTGTCATCATCGTGACAAATTCGTCTTTACTCATCGGCTTCAGCGCGTAATTGAATTTGCGTTGCTCGCCGATTGTCGATGATGTTTCTTTCGACATATTGCGTCCGCACATCGAACCGGCGCCATGAGCTGGATAGACCTCGACTTCATCCGGCAGCTCGAGCAGTTTTCCGTGCAGGCTGTCGTACATCATCTCAGCCATCATTTGTGGCGTGAAACCCTTTCCGCCTGCGAGATCGGGACGGCCGACGTCGCCGATGAAGAGCGTGTCGCCTGTTAACAATTTCTGAGGCTGGTCTGGGGCTTCGGTGTCGGTGACGAGTATGCAGATTCCTTCCGGCGTGTGGCCCGGCGTCTCGATAAATCTCAGAGAAACCGTGCCCAACTTGATTTCTTCGCCATCGCGCACCGCCTGATGCTCAAACTCCACTCCGGCTTTCTCACCGAAGATGATCCGCGCCCCGGTGCGTGCGGCGATCTCCTGGTGGCCGCTGACGAAGTCGGCGTGAAGATGCGTTTCGATCACGTACTTGATTTCAAGCCCGTTGGCCGCAGCCTCCTCGAGATACTCATCGACATCGCGTTGTGGATCGACAACCGCAGCCTCACCCTCGGAACCGATCAGATAGGAGGCGTGGGCCAAACAGGCAAGATAGAATTGTTTGAAGAACATAATCCGCGTTTATCCGCGTTCGTTTGTAGCCAATTTATAAAACTCTCGGGCTGGTTTCAACGGGCGGAGCATCCAGTAGGGCCGGCGCGTGCCGTCCGGCGAAAATTGATCGGCGGGACGCGTCATCGCCAGCCATTTCTTATAAACCTCACGCGATTTCTGCGTGTCGACAAAAATATCACCGGGCTGATCGTGCGGCTCAGCCGCGTGCACGCGCACGGCCTGGTGCCAGCAGTGCATTCCCGAAATCGGATCCGGATGTACTGGAAAAGTCATGTTTTGATGAACGCCCGCGTCCTTCCACCAGATCCGCAAGGTATCAGGATCGGCAGACTCGTACGGCTCGATCCCTTTCTCACGTTTCAGCGACCATTCTGTCCCCTTCTGGTCCAGCTTCACCGTCGCCATCAATTGTCGTTGACCTTCGTCAGTCAATTTCCAACGGCCCATGTGATGACTACACGCGACGATCCCAGGACGAATTCCCTCCGTCACCCATGCCGGCACGACGTAGTAACCAATCTCAGTTTCAACGCGCACCAGATCGCCGGTGCGAACATTGAGCTTGGAAGCGTGGGACGGGTGAATCCAAAGCGGATTCGTATGCGCGATCTCGTCGAGCCACTTTGCATTCGCGCTACGTGTGTGAATCTGTACTGCGAGACGAAACGTCGAGATCAGGATTGTTTGTCCTTCCTCGAGATTGTCTTTGTGGACGTGGCTCTTGAAGTATGTCGGAATGGCGAGCTCGGGCCAACCCCAGTCGCTCAAGGTTGAAGAGTAAAACTCCAGCCGTCCGCTCGGTGTCGGGAAACCACGCTTGACGCTGCCTTCGATGTTTATGCCGGCGAGACGTCGCCCATCTTCATCACCGTCGGGAAGCGGTAGGGGAACGATGTTTGGTCCGGCAGGTTTTGCCGCGCGTGTAAAAACTCTGCCAAAACGATCCTCTTGCAGATCTTCCAGCTCTACAGCCGGAACAGTTTCTTCGTAAACACGACCGATCTTTTCTTTGACTTCAAACGCGCCGTAGCGACGCATGAATTCGAGTGGCGTCAGGTTTTCCGTGGCGGCACGTTCCGGCAAACCGGGAACAGAGTTATCGAAGATCCATTCGTAATACTCATCGACACTCAGTCGTGTGCCCGGATGCTTTTTCGACTCCGCGTATTGTCGAATGCCGAGAGTGCCATCGGGATCGATACGCCACGTCAGTTCGAGCCAGAACTCGTTCTCTTCCCAAACTTCACCGGGATTTACTTCGCGCGTATCCTCAATCGTTTCGCCGTTACGTTGGCGAGCCGCTTTCATCACCGGTTGGCGGAAGCCGAGCCATTGTGAATCGTGCGTCTCGTATGAATGGAGATCGTGGCGTTCCGAGCCGACACCCATCGGCAAAACGTAGTCAGCGTAGTACGCCGTTTCATTCCATGTCGGCGTGAGTGCGATGTAGCAGCCGACGAGATCCGGATCGGTCAGCATCTCGATCCACGAGAAACCATCAGGGTTGGTCCACACCGGGTTGTAGACGCGCGTGAAGTAGACGTCGAGTTTTGCACGACCATCTTTCAGCAGGTGCGGCAACAGAAACGACATCTCATTCATCGACAACGGGTACTCGCGCGGCCAAGTCGTCTCGTTCCACATCTTCGGATGCGGCGGCGTGTAGATCGGACGCGGCACAAACTTGTTCCATGCGTTTGGAAAGACCCCACCTTCAGTTGCAACGGCACCGAGCAACGCATTTAACATGAACAAGCAACGCGCCACCGCCCATCCACCGCTGACACCCGACGCAACACTCCGCCAGTTGTGAGTGGAGAACCTCGTCCCCGCGGTACCAACGATTTTGGCTATTTCTTCAATGACCCGACTCTCAACCCCCGACTCCGCCGCCGCAAACTCAAACGTATATTCCTGATAGATCCGTTTTAATCTTGCTTCAAAATCCGTAAAATCCGCGTCCCCTGATCCCTCAGCCTCGAGAAACTCCCGCCAGTTCCACCAGCGCTCGACAAACTCGCGATTGTAGAGATTGTTCTGGATCAGGTAATTCGCGATTGCGAGCAGGATAGCTGCTTCCGAACCCGGATAAGGCGACACCCAATAGTCTGCATGTGTAGCCGTATTTGACAGTCGGGTATCAAACACAATCAGCTTCGCGCCATTTGCTTTTCCATCGATCACGCGTTGGGCATGTGGATTGAAGTAATGACCCGACTCGAGATGCGCGCTGATCAGCAGGATAACTTTTGCGTTTGCATGATCCGGACTGGGCCGATCGAGACCCATCCAAAGTTGATAGCCTTCGCGACTACCGGAAGAGCAGATGTTTGTGTGTGAGTTGTGGCCGTCGATTCCCCACGCGGCCAGAATGCGTTCGGTAAAGCCATCCTCGCCGGGTCGGCCCACGTGATACATCACTTCATGCCGGCGATTCTCAACAATCGCTTTGCGAATGCGTCCGGCGATGGTGTTGAGTGCTTCGTTCCAACTGGTTCGTTCCCACTGCCCCGCGCCACGCTTGCCGGTGCGTTTGAGAGGATAAAGAATCCGATCGGGATCGGTTACCTGATTGAGTGTTGCGGGACCTTTAGCGCAATTGCGACCGCGCGAACCGGGATGTTCCGGATTGCCTTCAAACTTTTGTACTTCGCCGGTAACTTTGTCGATGTAAGCAAGCAGCCCGCACGCAGACTCACAGTTGAAGCAAGTAGTGGGAACGATCGAATAATGTCGCTCCTTGCGCTGGGGCCACGCGCGCGAATCAAGCTCAGTCCAATCATCCCAACGCTCCTTCGGCGGGAACGCCGCAAGATGGCTTCGGCTTGGGCCAGGATAGAAAGTTTCGTTGGGGTTTTGATCTCTACTCAAGTGCGGTACGTCCAGTAATCCGATTTGCGACGAAGATGCATCACAGCAAGCACGTAGATTTCGTTAGACTCTAAGCGATAAATAATGCCGTAAGGGAAATCTTTCAATCGACAGCGACGGTCAACCTTTGTCAGTGGCTGCCAGGCGTTTGGGAACTTAAAGCTTCGTGAAATGGTAGTATAAATCTCTTCACGAAATCGATTTCCCAATTCCTCATCAATATCGTCGTAATAACTATTTCTTCGAGTTCCTTTTCAGCGTGAGGATGAAAAGTGTGTTTCATTTTTTTCGTTTATATCGTGAGCGTAATCTGGCCATCACCTCTTCCCCGGGAATTGGTGTAACGATTCCGTCCTCAATCTCCTTGGAACGTCGGTCAGCTACCTGGATCCAATACGCATCGATCTCAGCCTGTTCTACCGGATCTATTGAACTGAGACTCGCCATCAAGTGTTCTGCCAACATTTCTCTGGCTTCTGGTGGAAGAGCCAAAGCGGCATTTTCGATTTCTTCGTAGGTGTTCATGATGTTTAGTTTTCAGTCTAACATGCAGCGCAACCATCTGGCACATTAAGCAAGTGGTACTGATTGACCCGCTTGAACGTACGCATTTTCGAAGAGCATCAGGCCGATCAATGCCAGTGGCGCGCCGGCAACGCCGAATGACATGCTCACCAAATTCAGGACCGCGAGCAATGGTAACAGGCCACCGAGCAGCGACAGGATGATCCCGAACCAGAAATCGTTTTTGTATCGACCGCTCACCATCTCCCAGATCGCGAGACGCGCGTGGGCGGTGGGGTGTGTCAATGAAACTTCACCCCAGGTCATCAGCAGGTGAATCGCGCTGGCAATGGCGAGTATCCACAACAGCAACATTGTCTCAGGGCGCGCGAAGCCAAGAAATCGTTCGACCGCAGACGTGTTCTCAAAAATGATTATCACCGGTAACAGAGTCGCGGAACCCAACAGCAGCGACTGGAAAAACAAATGCGGTGGCAGCAGCGGGTTTTGCCACATGTCGCGTGCTTTTGCCTGCGCGAAGAGATACGCAGTGTAAATAGCCGTCAGTATCGACAATGGAATTCCCGGGATCATCAACCAGCGCTGAACCGACCTTGATCCAGCCCAACTCGCGATGAAATGCAACGCCAGCACGAGCGTGTATCCGGCGATGATAAAAGCGCCCTTCACTAACCAACTGCGCCATTGCGGTTTGGTGAAGATGAGATGAAAACGTTCCGGGTGTTCGAGATCCCAAATCAGTAGACCACCCGTGATTGCCAGAAAACCGCCGGAGATGATTGGCGTCGCCCAAAGCCAGATGGGATTAGCGACATCCACCACACCCAACAGCACAAGCAAACAGGCGACGAGATAAACGCCCGTCGCGACGCCTTTGGTCCAAGTATAAAGACTAACGCGCCAATCCCAGGGAATCGAATGTGCAACGTCGTACGACAGCAACGCTGCCGCCGATGAGTTGTTGAAGTGTGGATTGCCGGAGACTACGAATCCGCCGCCTTCCTGTTGTTCGCTCCACATGAAGAGGCCGCCTTCAGGCCGTCGTGCGGCGAGCGGATCGAGCGTCGCCTGGTGCGCGCCTTTATAAAAAAGCTTTGGCAGAGTTTCTTTTTCGGGACGTCTCACGGCGACAGTGTCGCGATTGATGATTTGGGCTACGTAAGAATTCTGGTCGTTCATGTCGCCGACAAGAATCGCCTGCGTCGGACAAACCACTACGCACGCGGGCTCGAGCTGCATGTCGATGCGGTGCGCGCAGAAGTTACACTTCTCGGCGGAATGATCCTCGGGGTTAATGAAGATCGCGTCGTATGGGCACGCAGCCATGCACGCCTTGCAACCGATGCAAATCGATTTATCGAAGTCGACGATACCGTCTGCGCGTTTGAACATGGCCGCCGTCGGACAAGCGGTGACGCACGGCGCATGAGCGCACTGGTTGCAGCGTGTTACCTGGTGAGCGCGCCGGGCTTGTGGAAAGACACCAATATCGACGTGTTTGACGTACGTGCGAGTGACGGAAAGAGGAACAAGATTCTCAGACTTGCACGCCGTAGTGCAGGCATGACAACCGATACAGCGTGTGTGGTCAATTACCTTGGCCCACTGAACCGGGTCCGACTGTTCCATCATAGATGCTCCGCTTGGAAGCGAGACTATACCACATTGACAAATCCGGCAGGGCGTAACACATTAGTAGCCCTTTCGGAGGATTCTCATGCGTCTTAAATTAATTTATTTCCTACTGATTTTTGCGGCAGCCGTAGTTTTTGTGGCATGCAATGCCCTCGATCACGATGCCCGCAATACAAAACCAGTCGCTGGTCCCGAGACGGTCTATGCAGATGGGGCGCGTCGGGTAACGATTGAAGAAATGGAAGCCATGCTGAAGGACGGGACGGCAGTAGTTATCGACGTTCGCAACCAGGCTGCTTTCGACGCAGGCCACATCCCCGGCTCGAAACTCATTCCCGCAGGCGAGATCCTGAACCACATAAATGAGCTACCGCGTGACAAGACGATTGTCACGTACTGTTCTTGACAGGCGGAACATACGTCCGCCGGTGCGGTGGTCGCTCTCAAAACAAAAGGTGTCGATAACGCAGCAGCTCTGCTTGGTGGGTTCAATCTCTGGCAGCAGCTACATAAGCCGATTGATAAGAAGTAAGCAGGAGCAGATTTCAGGAGCAGACGGGTGCTTCCTGCTCCTGACGACTGTTCCTGCCTCCTCTTCTCAGGTTTGCGGCACGACTTGCGTCACAAGAGCCGGCAGCGGTGTCACCACGCGCGCCGCGGGAACGCAAAGGACCGGACACGGCGCGTTCTGGATCACTCTCTCAATCTCCGAGCCCAAAACCTGACTGCTTCCAAACAACGATCCGTGAACCGCCGTTCCGATCACGATTAGATCCGCGTGCAGCGTGTCGGCGAGTTTAACGATCTCCTGGTAAGGTCTGCCTTCTGCAATGTGAGTTGCGGCGCTTCCCGTGCGCGTGAGTTGCGACAAACGTTCCTGCACGTAACTGCGCAGTCGCGTCAGTGCTGCCAGACCACCTTCGGGAAAGATCGCCGAGATCTGCTCGAAGTAATCTCCAATCACGTAGACGGCATGAAGCTCCGCGCCCATGTGGTTTGCGATCTGCGTTGCCAGTTGTGTTGCTGCGGCGGACGAAGGACGGAAGTTTGTCGCCAGCAGCACGCGTTTGAGTTGGATTTCGTGCTGGTCGACAAAATCTCGCTGCGGTGGTCGAACACACAGGACCGCACAGGGCGCTTCAGCCACAATGTCCTCTGCGATCGAACTGCCGAACGCCCGCGACAGTCGATTCCGGCCGCGCATCACGACGGTGATCAGATCGACGTCATGATCGATTGCACCCTGCGCAATCTCGCTCGCCGGTTCGCCTTCGACCAAAATCCTTTCCGCGTCGACGCCCTTCAAAACCGGATCGGAAAGCAGATCGTCGAGCTGCGTATGCGGCACCGACTTCGCATCCTGCACGTTGAACAACACGACCCGGCCGCCGCTATAGCGGGCAAACGCGGCTGCGTACTTGAGCGCCGCATGTGCGTTCGCTGAGAAGTCAGTAGGGAAGAGAATGTTTCTAAATGGAAACATCGGTGGAACACTAGCATAAAACATGAGCCACGGATGAGACGGATAAAAAATCCGGATTTCTATCCGTGTTATCTGTGGCTAATTAATTCCATTTACAAGAGATCGGCTTCCATGCCAAACTCCGCAAGCTTTCCTAACCCAAGTTCGAAAATCCAATCCCGGAGGCGACACCTTGCTTCGAGGAATTTTTCACACCAAAAACCTTGATGAAATTCTGGCCAGCGTCGGCGGTCCACAGTTTGGACTGAAACGAACGCTTACTGCGTTCAGCATCACGCTCATCGGGATTGGAGCAATCATCGGCGCCGGAATCTTCGCGACCGTCGGTACAGCCGCTTCAGGCACCGCCGATCGCCCGGGTGCTGGCCCGTCGTTGATGCTGTCGTTCGTCATCACTGCGATTGTTTGCGGTTTTACCGCACTCTGTTACGCCGAACTCGCCTCGATGGTTCCGATTTCAGGTTCGGCTTACACCTATTCGTACGCAACACTCGGCGAACTCGTCGCCTGGATTATCGGTTGGGACTTGATCATCGAATACGCGATCGGCAACGTGGCTGTCGCGATTAGCTGGGCCGAGTTTTTTAATCGACTGCTGCGAAATCTCGGGATTCATGTGCCGGATTGGCTGACGTCAAACTATCGGACCGCAAGTGCAGAGACGCTTGCCTCGGCGCCGCACATCCTCGGAATACCGATAGTCTTCAACATCATGGCGTTCGGCATCGTGGCGCTAATCACGATCGTGCTGGTTTGGGGTATCAAAGAGTCGTCAAACTTCAACGCGGTCATGGTGCTGATCAAGATCCTTGTGTTGTTGTTCTTTATCGGCCTCGCGCTTTACTACGTTTCACCGGCGACGATGGTGCAGCATTGGCAACCGTTCCAACCGCAGGGGTGGTTTGGCACGTTCACAGGCGCAGCCGTGGTCTTCTTCGCATACATCGGATTTGACGCCGTCAGTACTGTCGCCGAGGAAACAAAAAATCCCGCCAGAGATCTGCCTGTTGGCATCATCGCGTCACTGATTATCTGCACGATTCTGTACGTCCTCGTGGCGGCTGTTTTTACAGGCATGGTGCCGTGGGAAACAGTACGCGGTTGGACCGCAGACCAACGCGGTGAATCACTGACGATGGCCTTGGAGAGTGTCGCGCCACACGCGTTGTGGCAAAACACAGTCATCGCCTTCGGATCCGTAGTCGCGCACACCGCCGTGTTGCTCGTATTTCAGCTCGGACAACCACGCATTTTCTTCTCAATGGCGCGTGATGGTTTGTTGCCCTCGGTTTTTGCGAGCGTACATCCAAGATTCAAAACACCACACGTCACCACTATTCTAACGGGCGTTGCGGTCGGCGGCATCGCGGCGTTCGCCACCGTCGATGAAATGGTGAGCTTGACGAATATCGGCACTCTCTTCGCGTTTGTTCTCGTGTGCATTGGTGTGATGGTGTTGCGTCACAAAGATCCGCAGAGACACAGACCGTTCAAAGTTCCACTTGGCCCGTACTTGTTGCCCGGTCTCGGAGCGATATCGTGCGCGCTGCTGATCTACTTCCTGCCCGAAGGTTCTTACTGGCGCTTTGTCGGTTGGTTGATGCTGGGCTTGGCAATTTACGTGTCTTACGGTTACACGCGCAGTGCCGTTGGTCAAAAGATGGGACGTCCGACACTGACGCCTGCGGGTCTGAAGGTCGCAGCAGTTTGCTTCATCCTCGTCGCGGTTGGTTTGTTTGTGATACCACACGACGTCGCTCCGCGCGAACTATTCTCAGAAGCATTTGACGCGAGCGCTGAGCAGCACAATCAGACGTTGTATGGTTTACTGATCATCATCTTCGGCCTCGTTGGTGCCGCACTCGGCATCGCAGTGGGAACGAAGGAGCAGAACGTTGAGTCGTGAGGACAGTTTCACAGGATTTACAAGATTGAACAGGATATACAGGATTCATCTTGTACATCTTGAAAATCCTGCCATCCTGTGAAGCTAACGTATTAAATGAACGCACTACCAATCATCATCGGCGCACTTTGTCTTATTGCAATCTCCTACCGGTATTACTCCGCGTTCATCGCTGCGAAGGTGCTCGCGCTTGATGACTCACGCCCGGTGCCGTCGCAGACGATGTACGACGGTCACAATTACTATCCAACAAACAAGTGGGTTTTGTTTGGACACCACTTCGCCGCCATCTCGGGTGCGGGACCATTAATCGGACCCGTGCTTGCGGCGCAGTTTGGTTTTTTGCCGGGACTGTTGTGGCTCGTGATCGGCGTTTGTCTCGGCGGCGCCGTACACGACTTCATGATCATGGCCGGCAGTGTGCGCCGCAAAGGCAAATCGCTGGCGGAAATGGCACGCACCGAAATCAGTCCGCTCTCGGGTTTGGTCGCCGGCATTGCGATTCTTTTTATCGTCGTGATTGCGCTCGCGGGCCTTGGTCTTGTCGTGGTGAATGCGCTCGCCGAATCACCATGGGGCACGTTCACCGTCGGCTTCACGATTCCGCTCGCACTCTTCATGGGTCTCTACATGTATCGCTTCCGCGTAGGAAAGATCGCCGAAGCGAGCATTATCGGAATCGTCGGTTTGCTGTTTGCCGTGTATCTCGGCGGCCGCATTGCTGATTCCTCGTTGGCGCATACGTTCACACTCTCGCGCAACAGTTTGATTGTGATCATGGCTGCGTACGGCTTCATCGCTTCGGTGTTGCCGGTGTGGATGCTGCTCTGCCCCCGCGATTACTTATCGTCGTATCTGAAGATCGGCACGATTGCGTTTCTGATTATCGGCGTGATTCTGGTCCATCCGAATCTGAACATGCCCGCGTTCACGCCGTTCACGGCCGGTGGCGGGCCGGTGATTCCGGGTAAGCTCTATCCGTTTGTGTTCATCACGATCGCGTGTGGCGCGATTTCCGGTTTCCACGCACTGATCTCTTCAGGCACGACGCCGAAGATGATCGCCAAGGAAACTGACACGCGCATGATCGGCTACGGCAGCATGTTGATGGAAGGCATCGTCGGCATCGTGGCGCTCATTGCGGCAACGTCTCTTTTCCCCGGCGACTACTTCGCTATCAACACCGCACAGAAAACTGATGCGCAAAAGGCCGCGTATTCTCAGATGGTTGATACGCACACTGCCCAGGGCTTCAATTTACAGCCACAGGAGATCGATCGACTCGAACAGGAGTCAGGCGAGAAGAATCTCCGCGGACGAACCGGTGGCGCAGTCACGCTCGCGCTTGGGATCGCAAAGATTTTCGACGGCATACCGGGACTCAGTGGCTTCATGAAGTACTGGTACCACTTCGCCATCATGTTCGAAGCGCTCTTTATTCTCACGACGATCGACACGGGCACGCGTGTCGCGCGATTTCTGGTGGGGGAATTTGGCGGGCGTTTTCATAAAAAACTAGAAGAGCCGAACTGGTTGCCGGGATCTGTGGTGACGTCGGCGCTGGTGGTGGCGTCGTGGGCGGCCTTCATCTGGTCAGGATCGATTTCCACAATCTGGCCGATGTTTGGCATCGCCAATCAACTACTGGCCGCCGTGGCTTTGTGTGTGGCGACGACGATCGTGATCAACTCGGGCAAAGCGCGTTATGCGTGGGTCACGATTCTGCCGCTCGCATTTGTCAGTACCACAACGCTGGTTGCCGGTTTCAAGTCAATAACGGACATTTTCTGGCCTCTGGCGCAAAAACCCGAGACCTCGCTTCAGGGCCTCATCAACACCAGCCTCACCGCGATCATTATGATCGCCGCCGTGGTCATCATGATCGACTCGATCCGGCGCTGGCTGGGAACACGGAACCATCCACAGATTACACAGATTCAAGAGGCCGTCTCATGACCTTTTTGGAGTGCGGCGGCCTGGCGCCGCTTTGTTCCGATCTTGCGTGATCGAGGCCAAAGCGGCGTCAGGCCGCCGCACTCCAAGGTCTGGCTTTGAAAAATCTGTGTAATCTGTGGATAATACCCGTTTTCGTAAAGCGTATCTCGCCATTATCTAGTTAAATCGAAAGGAATTTGCCCAAGTGGAACTATCGCTGACACTGCGGCGGGTAGCAATTATTATTGCGGCTACCGTTACAACTCTAGCCTTTGCCTTGCCAACGTACGCTCAATCGCACCAGGGGGGTGAAGCAAGTTTAGAACTCCCAGACCTCACTCAGGTTACCTTTTTCAACGGTATCTCAGGTCATAATTTGCTGCTCTTTGGCATCGTCGTCTGCGTGCTCGGCCTCGGCTTCGGCCTGGCCATTTACATGAACCTGCAGCGACTGCCGGTGCACCGCGCCATGCGCGAGATCTCCGAGTTGATCTATGCGACTTGTAAGACGTACCTGACAACGCAGGGCAAGTTCATTCTCATTCTCGAAGCGTTCATCGCCGTCGTGATCGTGCTCTACTTCGGTGTGTTGTCGGGGATGGAGCCGTTCCGCGTCGTGATCATTCTGGCGTTCAGTTTGATCGGCATCGCAGGCAGCTATGGCGTGGCGTGGTTCGGTATCCGCGTTAATACATTCGCGAACTCGCGCACTGCTTTCGCGAGTCTCGAGGGCAAACCGTTTCCGCTTTACGCAATTCCGTTAAAAGCCGGCATGAGCATCGGCATGATGCTGATCAGCGTCGAGCTGCTGATCATGTTGTGCATCCTGTTGTTCATCCCGGGCAGCTATGCGGGACCGTGCTTCATCGGTTTTGCGATCGGTGAATCACTGGGCGCCGCTGCTTTGCGTATCGCGGGCGGCATCTTCACGAAGATTGCCGACATCGGTTCCGACCTGATGAAGATCGTCTTCAAGATCAAGGAAGACGACGCGCGCAATCCTGGCGTGATTGCAGACTGCACCGGCGACAACGCGGGCGACTCAGTTGGACCAAGCGCGGACGGTTTTGAAACCTACGGCGTCACGGGCGTGGCGCTGATCACGTTTATTCTCGTCGGCGTTTCCAATCCGACCGTGCAGGTGCAGTTACTGGTCTGGATCTTCGTGATGCGCGTGATGATGATCATCGCGAGCGGACTCTCTTACTTCATCAACGATGC
>Ga0111539_10003574_pt1 | contig 20492 bp, 19 predicted proteins | sample RhiMethybrSRZTD1_FD_79667 | JGI IMG/M metagenome (GOLD analysis project Ga0111539, IMG submission 79667) | Populus rhizosphere microbial communities from Tennessee, USA - Rhizosphere MetaG P. TD hybrid SRZTD1 (version 2) (version 2) | ecosystem: Host-associated > Plants > Roots > Rhizosphere >...
GAATCGACGAAGATCACGAACGGCGAGTTGCCCTCACCCTCCGGCCCGCAGAGGTCGGTCTGCCGAATGTAGAACTCGTACCGACCCGCCTGCGTGGGCATACCCGTCAGGTAGCCGTCGGCCGAGAGCGTCAGGCCCGGTGGAAAGTCGCCGCTGACGACCGCATACGAGTAGGGCGGGCAGCCGTTCCCCGGCTTCCACTCGACCCGGTGGGAGTACGGCTGGCCCACCGTCCCTCTCGGCGTCAGGTACGACGCGTCCGTGTACCCGCCGGCGCTTGCGCCGCCCGCCAGGAGCAGCGCGAGCGTCACCACGAGCGCTGCGGCGAGCGCCCACCGAGCGTGCGGCCGGAGCCGGAGGAACGGAGGACGATGAGGCACGGAACCGGCCGTCATGGTAGGCGTCGCCGCCGACGGTCCGCACCGATGGGGTGAAACGGCGGCTTGCCGCGCGCGGTTAGCCTGGCCCGGGTGCACACCCTGACGAAGGAGCAGGCTCGCCGGATCGCGGTGCGAGCCCAGCTGCTCGACGCGCCGCGGCCGACCGATCTGCTCGAGGTCGTCCGGCGCCTGACGCTGCTGCAGATCGACCCCACCGCGGCGATCGCGCCGAACGCGGACCTCGTCGCCTGGAGCCGCCTCGGCTCCGCATACCGGCCCGACGATCTCCGCACGGCCCTGGAGGTCGATCGCACACTCTTCGAGCACAACGCCCTCGTGCGGCCGATGGAGGACGTCGGGCTCGTCCTCGCCGGCGCGGCGGACTGGCCACTGTACGAGCGCACACGTGACTGGCTCCGCGCGAACGACTCCTTCCGCCGTGACGTGCTCGACCTGCTCGCAGGCTCCGGCCCCCTGACCTCGCGCGACGTCCCGGACACGTCTGTCGTCCCGTGGGCCTCGTCGGGCTGGACGAACGACCGCAACGTCACCCAGATGCTCGAGCTCCTGATGATGCGCGGGGAGATCGCGATCGCCGGTCGCGCCGGCCGCGAGCGCCTCTGGGATGTCGCGGAGCGCGTCTATCCCGCGGGTGTCGACGTACCCTCGCCCGACGAGGCCGTCCGCATCCGGAACGAGCGGCGGCTCACGTCGCTCGGTATCGCCCGCAAGAAGAGGCCGAAGATGCCGATCGAGCCCGTCGAGGTCGGCGACGCCGGAGAGCCGGCGATGGTCGAGGGCGTCAAGGGCGAGTGGCGCGTCGACCCCGCCGCGCTGCAGGACGGCTTCGAGGGAAGGACCGCGCTGCTCTCGCCCTTCGACCGGCTCGTCTACGACCGCGGCCGCACCGAGGAGCTGTTCGACTTCGAGTACACGCTCGAGATGTACAAGCCGGCCGCGAAGCGCCGCTGGGGCTACTTCGCGCTGCCGATCCTCCACCACGACCGGCTCGTCGGAAAGGTCGACGCCAAGGCCGATCGCGACGCATCGGTACTGCGCGTGAACGCGATCCACGAGGATGTGAAGTTCACGCGCGCGATGCGCGGCGGCGTGAACGCAGAGCTGGAGGACCTCGCGTCGTGGTTGGGGTTGGGCGCGATCGAATCCGGCTAGAAAGAAGGCTTCCCCGACGACCCGAAGGAGAGTTCATGAGCGAATACAAGGTCGCGCACCTCGACGACATCGACGAGCTGACCGACGGGCGCGAGCCGTATCGGCCCGTGCGGCACCACTTCGGCATCACGTCGTTCGGCATGACCGCGTGGACGGGCAAGAACGCGGGCGACCGGATCATCAACGAGCACGACGAGGCCGACGTCGCCGACCAGAGCGAGGAGCTCTACCTCGTCCAGCAGGGGCGGGCTCGCTTCGAGCTCGACGGCGAGAACGTCGACGCGCCCGCGGGCACGTTCGTGTTCGCTCCGCCCGGCGTGAAGCGGACGGCATTCGCCGAGGAGGCCGGGACGACGATCGTCGCGATCGGCGGTGTGCCCGGCAAGGCGTACGAGCCCGTCGGCTGGGAGCTCTGGATGCCGCTCCGGCAGCAGTACGAAGCGGGCGAGAACGAAGTCGTGGTCGAGAGGCTCCGCGAGATCGTGGACGCGAATCCGCAGTACGCGCTCCTCAACTACAACCTTGCCTGCCTCGAGAGCCTCACCGGCCGCACCGACGACGCGCTCGAGCACCTCGGGCGGTCGATCGAGATGTCCGAGCGGTTCCGCGAGTACGCGAAGGGCGACTCGGACCTCGATCCCATCCGCAACGAGCCCGCCTTCGAAGAGCTCGTAGGGTCTGCGCGCGAGTGAGCTCGGAGGCGGGATCGTCCGCCGGGCGGCCCCGCGCGGCGGCGGCCGGCGCGGTCGCGGCCCTCGTGTGGGCGGCGCAGGAGCCGCTCGACCGACGAGCGCTCCGCTACGACTACTCCGACGTCGCAGTGCTCGGCAAGGCGCTCGTCCGGGGAGGTGGCTGGCGCGCAATCGGCCTCGCGGCGCACGCCTGCAACGGCGCGCTCTTCGGGCTTGCGTACCACGAGGCTCGTCGCCGCTCGGCGGTGGGCCCGCGGAAGCTCGCGGTGGGAATGGCGCTCGCCGAGCACCTTGCGCTCTACCCGCTCTGCTTCTTCGTCGACCGCTATCACCCGGCGCGCGGGGAGCCTGGCGTGCCGCCGCTACTCGCGAGCCCCCGGGCGTTCGCCCAGGCGACGTGGCGTCACGCGGTGTTCGGGGCCGTGCTGGGCCGTCTTGCCTGACGACGGCTAGCCCGAGCTCGTCCTCATGCGTCGACGGGCGGCGAAGCGAGCCGGTGGGCGACGGCAGCGGCCTCGCGCCGATTCGTGACGCCGAGCTTGCCCAGGATGTGAGAGACGTGGACGCTTGCGGTCTTGATGCTGATGACGAGCGCCTCTGCGATCTCCCGGTCCGTGAAGCCGCGGGCGACGAGGCTCAGGACCTCGGCCTCGCGCGTCGTCAGCCCGAGAATCTCCATCATGCTCTGCTCTTCGTCGGACTCGACGTCGGGCGACGTCAGGTCGAGTCGCGCTCGCTGCGCGAGGAGTTCCAGTTCTCGGACGAGCGGCTTCGCTCCGATCCGGTCCGCGACCGCGTACGCCTCCCTGAGGGGAACACTCGCCTCGACCCGCGAGGCGCCGGCCGCGACGAGCGCCTCGGCCTCGCGCCACCGGCAGTACGCGGCGAGCGGCGGGCGCTCGAGCCGCTCCCACGCGGTCGCGGCGTCCGACCACGACTCGGGCCGCGCGGTGCCGTGGGCGCGCTCGTGCTCGGCCTCGGCGATCGCGAGCCAGCCGCCGGCGTTCGGGGTGACGGCCGCCGCCCCTGCCGCTGCGCGCCGGGCCACGTCGACGAGGTCGTCCGCGGCCGCAAGCCAGGTTCGAGCCGCCTCGGCGTCGCGGCGGGCGCGCGCGAGCGCTGCCAGCTCCGCCTGCGCACGCAGTCCCTTCGCGCAGAACCAGACACGGAGCTGGCTGGTCTCGGGCGAGCGCGGGATCGCCAGGCCGTCGCGCACCGCCCGGTCGGCGTCGGCCCAGCGGCGCTCCCACAGAGCCAGCTCTGCGAGGAAGACGTCGTAGATGCCCAGACCGCGGTCCTCCCGGAGGGTCGAGAGCGCTGCTTCGAGGTGCGACCTCGCGGACTCGAAGTCGCCGCGCGCGACCTCGAGGTCGGCTCGCAGCATGAGGAGCATGTACGGGAAGCTGGCGCTCATGCGGCGGACCGCGGCCGCGCTCAGGGTGTCCGCTTCGTCCCACTGACCGATTGCGAGCAGAGCCTCGATGGTGTTGGCGACGAGCACCGCACTCTGGATGCCGTATCCGCGCATCACGTCGAGCCCTTCCTGTCCCAGCCGAGCCGACTCTCGGGGCCGGCCGAGCATCATCACGGCGTCCGTGAGGTTGACGTACGCTCGGTCCAGGCCCCAGCGATCGCCGATCTCCGCGGCAAGGTGGACGGCGCGGCGAAGATGTAGGAGCCCCTCGTCGGCCTGGCCGAGGTAGGCGAGGTCGACCCCGACCACGGTGAGCGCCCGCACCTCCGCCTCGCGTGCGCCGACGCTTCGGGCGAGCGCGAGCGCCTGCTCGCCGATCGGCAGCGACGCGGAGTTGTCCCAGGCCAGCATCAACCCGGCTGCGAGTGACGCAAGCGCGTACGCACGCTCTGCGGAGGCCGGTTCGGCAGGCACGACCTCGACCGCGCGTGCGAGCTCCGCGATTCCGGCGTCGGTCCTGCCCGTCTCGTGGAGGTACTCACCGAGACGAACGTGCAGCAGCGCCATGCGGTGCCGGTCGTCGCCGTCCACGAGGTCCATCGCCTGCCGCCCGAGCGCGACCGCACGAGGTGCGGCACCGACCTGGCTTGCGAGCTCCGCCGTCCAACTGCAGAGCCCCGCAAGGTCCAGTTGTGCGAGCTCCGCCGCGTCGGGAACGGCATCCCAGAGCGCGAGTGCGCGCTCGAGGTGTGCGTGTGCCTCCGCGAGGCCGAACACGGCCTCCGCTTGACGCGCTGCCTCGACCGACGCTGCGAGCGCATCGGCCGAGCGTCCCGCCGCCGCCCAGTGCGGCGCCAGTTCCGCCGCTCCCGCCGATCCGCTGCGTGAGAGCGCCTCGGCGAGCCGCGCATGCAGCTGCTCGCGCTCGCCGGGGAGGACCGTGGCGTAGATCGCCTCCGCCAGCAGCGCGTGGCGGAACCGAAAGCCGCTCGTCGGCGGCTCGGCGACGAGGACGCCGGCCTCCACCGCGGCGCGGAGCGAGTCGCGCAACTCGCCGTCCGGCAGCTCCACCGTCGCGCGAAGCAGCTGATAGCCGACATCGCGTCCTGCCGCGGACGCCAGACGGAGCACGTCCTGCGTCGTGTGGTCGAGGCGGACGACGCGCTCGAGGAGGACGTCTCGCAAGACCGGGGGAAGCTCCACGCGTTGTTCGTTCGCCGCCGCAAGCAGCTCTTCGGCGAGGAACGGGTTTCCCTCGGAGCGCGCGACGATCGCATCCGTCAGCGCCGCCGACAGGGGACGGTCGGCGTGAGCCGCGAGCAGCTCGGCAAGCTCGTCGCGCTCGAGCGGGCCGAGCTTGAGGAAGAGCGCCGCGCCTGAGCGCTGGACGCGGTCGGCCAGCCGTCGCATCCGCTCGCTCGAGGCCGTGTCGTCGGCGCGGTAGGTCGTGAGCAGGAGAACCGGCCGGTCGTGCAGGTTGTGCGCGAGGAAGACGACGAGATCGAGCGTCGAGGTGTCGGCCCAGTGGAGGTCTTCGAGCAGGAGCAGCAGCGGTGTGGAAGCCGCACGCTCGGTGAGGAGCGCAAGGGTCTCCTCGAACACGCGCAGCTGCGACCCGGACGCCTGGGGGTCGACCTCCCAGGGCATTCCGAGCGGGCGCAGCGCCTCGACGAACGGCTGGTACGGAAGCTCGGTGCCGACGAGATCGATCGAGCGCCCGACGAGAACCTCGAAACCGGTGTCGCGCGCCCGTCGAACCAGCTCGGAGGCGAGGCGAGTCTTCCCGATTCCGGCCTCCCCGGCGGCGAGGACCGTCGCACCGCTTCCGGCGCGCGTCGCGTCGAGCGCGCGCTCGAGCTCCTCGAGCTCGCGACTCCGTCCCACGAACACCTCGCGCGCGCGAGCCACCTCCCGGTCAGTATCGCGCAGCGCCCCGCCACGAGATAGGGAGGTCGGGCGCGGAAGATAAGGACCTCCGCCCGATGCGCTCCGGCCCGCCCCCGGCCACCATCGTTCGTCGAGGCGAACGGGAGGAGGCCAGGAGATGACGACGATTGCGCGCGACGCGCGGGTATCGACGGCTCGGACGAAGGCACACACGGTGCGAGGCGGGGGAGGCCTCGGGCTGCACGTGCGCGAGTGGGGGCCGGAGGACGGGACGCCGATCGTGTTCGTGCACGGCTGGTCGCAGAACCACCTCTGCTGGGCGAAGCAGGTCGAGAGCGCGCTCGCACGGGAGTTCCGGCTCGTCGCGTTCGACCTGCGCGGCCACGGCATGTCCGAGGCGCCGCTCGGCCGCGAGCACTACACGGACGCAGCGCTCTGGGCGGACGACCTCGCGGCGGTCCTCGGCGAGCTGGGCCTCGTCCGCCCGGTGCTGGTCGGCTGGTCGTACGGCGCCTTCGTCATCTGCGACTACCTCCGCGCGCACGGCGAGGCGCGGATCGCCGCGATCGAGTTCGTGGAGGGCGTCACCGAGCTCGGAGAGTCGGCGTTCGGCACGTTCATCGGTCCCGGCTTCCTCGACCACTTCGGCGACGCCACGAGTGACGACCTGCCGACGAGCATGCGCGCCATGCGTTCGTTCGTCCGCACGTGCCTCGTGGCGCCCGTGTCGGACGAGGACGTGGAGGCGGCGATCTGCTGGAACATCGTCGTCCCGGCCGCGGTTCGGGCCAACCTCGCAGCCCGCGAGATCCATTGCGACGACATCCTGCGCGGTCTCGGCGTCCCCCTGCTCCTCGCCCATGGCCGCGAGGATTCGGTCGTGCTCCCGGCGATGGCGGAGCACCTGCTCGCCACCTGCGCGACGGCCGAGGCGTCGTGGTACGACGGCGTCGGCCACGCGCCGCACATCGAGGCGCCCGATCGCTTCAACCGCGAGCTGGCCGCGCTCGCCCGGCGCGTACACGCCTGAGGCCGTCCGCGGCGTCTCGCCTCCGCGCATTCCACGCATCGGCGATCGGTGCACTCCCCGATGCTGCGGGGCACGGTGCGCGGGAGACTCACGGCGGGATGTGATCAGGATGACGCGCCCGCAGCCGGCGCCTGCACACCGAGAGAAGGAGCTCCACGCACAGACGACGTCTCGAACGTCGGTTGAGCCAGCGCGGGCCGGGACGTCCGTCGACGGCGGCGCCGTGGTGTGTGCCGAGCACCTCACGAAACGCTTCGGCGAGGTACTGGCCGTCGACGACCTGAGCTTCGCGCTCGAGCGCGGCACCGTGACCGGCTTCCTCGGCCCGAACGGAGCCGGGAAGACGACGACGCTGCGGATGCTGCTCCACCTCGTCCACCCGACGGAGGGCCGTGCGCTCGTCCTCGGCGGCCGCTACGAGGAGCTCCGCCGCCCCGCGGAGCGGGTGGGAGCCGTGCTCGAAGCCGCGGACTTCCATCCGGGCCGCCCGGGACGCGACCACCTGTTCGCGCTCGCTCTCGCGCTCGGCGGCGCCCGCGGCGGCGAGGGCTCGTTCCGCGGTCGCGAGCGGGCGGCGAGGACGCGGGTCGACTCGGTGCTCGAGCTCGTCGAGCTGACCGGCGCGGCGCATCGTCGCGTGGGGAGCTATTCGCTCGGGATGCGGCAGCGCCTCGGCCTCGCCGGCGCGCTGCTCGGCGATCCCGAGCTCCTGATCCTGGACGAGCCGGCAAACGGCCTCGATCCCGAGGGCGTGCGCTGGCTGCGCGACTTCCTGCGCGGCTTCGCGGGAGAGGGGAAGACGGTCTTCGTCTCGAGCCACGTGCTTGCCGAGGTCGCGCAGACCGTCGACCAGGTCCTGATCATCAACAAGGGAAGGCTCGTGACGTTCTCGTCGCTCGCGGAGCTGACCGCTCGGCTGACAGGCGGCGTCCGAGTGCGCGCACCCGGCATCGACCGCCTGCAGGCCGCGCTGGAGGCGGAGGGCATCCGCTCGACGCTGTTGGACGGCGCTGAGCTCCTCGTCGACGCGGCGCCGAGCGCCCGTGTCGGTGAGATCGCCTTCCGGGCCGGCGTGCCCTTGCACGAGCTCGTCCCGCAGTCGTCGACTCTCGAGGATGCCTTCCTCGAGCTGACCGCCGAGGATGCGTCGTGATCGACCAGCTCCTCAGCGAGCTCCGCAAGATGCGCTCGACGCGCACCAATCTCGGCCTCCTCGCCGGGATGGTCGGCCTGACGCTGTTGGCGGTGCTGATCAACGGCTTCGTCCTCGGAGCGGCCGAGCTTGCCCGCCACGACGACCAGCACACACTCCTGTCGGCGGGCACCTCCGGCGCGCTCTTCGCCTCGCTGATCGGCGTGATGGCGATCACGAGCGAGTTCCGGCATGGAACGATTCGCTCCACCTTCCTCGTCACGCCGGACCGCACCCGCGTGATCGCGGCGAAGGTGATCGCGAGCCTGCTGATGGGAATCCTGTTCGGGATCGTCGCGATCGGACTGTCCCTCGGCCTCGGCTATGCCATTCTGCGGATCCGCGGAATCGACTTCGCCCTCGACACCGGCCACGTGGTGCTGCTCGTGCTCGGCACGCTTCTGATGACGGCGCTGTGGGCCGCACTCGGCGTCGGCGTGGGCGCCGTGGTCACGAACCAGGTGTTCGCCGTGATCGGGGTGATCGTCTGGGCCTTCTTCGTCGAGAACCTCCTCCGCGCCCTCGAGCCGGACGTCGGCCGCTTCACGCCGGTGGCGGCCAGCGACTCCCTCACGGCGGGCTTCGCCGACTACCTGCTCGCCCCGGCGCTGGGCGGCCTCGTCCTCGCCGCATATGCCGTGGTGTTCCTCGCCGCGGGCGCGGCCCTCGTCGCGCGCCGCGATGTGACGTAGCGATGCTCGGCATCGAGGGCGTCCGCAAGCGGTTCGGGCCGGTGGAGGCGCTCGCCGGTTGCTCGTTCTCGCTCGAGCGCGGCCGGATGCTCGGCTTCCTGGGGCCGAACGGCGCGGGGAAGACGACGGCGATGCGCGGGATCTTCGGGCTCGTCGAGCTCGACGGGGGAGACGTGCTCTGGGACGGTCGCCCGGTCGGCGAGGAGGAGCGGCTGCGGTTCGGCTACATGCCGGAGGAGCGCGGCCTCTATCCGCGCATGCGGGTCGCCGAGCAGCTTGCCTACTTCGGCCGGCTGCATGGACTGGAGGCGGACACGGCGCGCGCCGCGGCGTTCGACTGGTTGCAACGGCTCGGGCTCGCCGACCGCGCCGATGCAAAGGTCGAGGAGCTCTCGCACGGCAACCAGCAGCGTGCGCAGCTCGCCGCGGCGCTCGTGCACACCCCGGACCTGCTCGTCCTCGACGAGCCCTTCGCCGGCCTCGACCCCGTCGCCGTGCGAACGCTTGCCGACGTGCTCCGCGACGAGGCGGCACGCGGCGCCGCCGTTCTCTTCTCGAGCCACCAGCTCGACCTCGTCGAGGAGATCTGCGAGGAGGTCGTGATCATCGACCACGGCTCGATCGTGGCCGAGGGTGAGCTCGATGCCCTGAGACGCGCCTCGGCCCGGCGCCGGATCGCGCTGCAGCTGGAAGGCGCGCCGTCGGACTGGCTTCCCGACGTCGCCGGGGTGGAGCTCCTCGCGCGCCGGAACGGCACCCTCCGGCTGGCGGTCGGGCGAGACGTCGATCCGAAGCACGTCCTCGCGGCGGCCGAGCGCGTGGCGTCGGTCGTCGAGTTCCGCTACGGGCCGCCCACCCTCGACGAGCTCTTTCTCGAGCTGGTAGCGCGATGAACGGACGGCGCGCCACCACGCTCGTCGCGTCGCGCGAGATCCGCGAACGGCTTCGCAGCAAGGCGTTCATCGCCTCGACCGTCCTGATCCTCGCCCTCCTCGGCGTATCGGCCCTCCTCGTGCGGCTCGTCGATCCGCAAGAGACGTACCGCGTCGCCGTCACGGCGCCGGCGCCGACCGGCCTCGCTGGTGCCCTCGAGCGAGCTGCCCAGCCGTTCGACGACGCGAAGGTCCGTCTCCGGACGGTCGAGTCGGCCGCCGCAGGGCGCCGGCTCCTCGAAGAAAGGGGGGTGGACGCACTGCTCCTGCTTTCCGCCGACAAGCTCGTCTTTCGCCAGAACGTCGACGTGAAGGCGGCCGCCGTCGCCGACGCGGCGGTCCGGGCGCTGCGCAACGAGCTGCCGCCGACGCCCGCGCTGACGACGGCGACGCTGCATCCGCCCGAGCACGAGCCCGGCGACGCGGCGGTTCTCGTCGCGTATGCCGGTTCGCTCCTCCTGTTCATGTCGCTCGCCTTCTACGGCCAGTGGGTGATCAGCGGTGTCGTGGAGGAGAAGAACAACCGCGTCGTCGAGGTGATTCTCTCTGCGGTCCGGCCGCGCGACCTGCTCGCCGGCAAGGTGATCGGGATCGGCTTGCTCGGCTTCGCGCAGCTGGCGCTCATCGCCGGGCTCGCGGCCGGGATGCTGGTTGCGGGAGTCTTCGATGCGCCGGCCGGGCTCGGCGTCGACATCGCGCTCGTGATCCCGTGGTTCGTCCTCGGGTTCGCGCTCTACGCCGTCGCGTACGCGGTCGCGGGCGCGCTCGCCTCGAGCCAGCAGAATTCCGAGACCGCCGGGCAACCGGTGACGTACGCGCTGCTCGCCGTCTACTTCGCAGGCTACGTCGCGCTCGCGAGCGACCCGGAAGGCCTTCTCGCGAGCCTGCTGACCGTCTTCCCGCTGACGGCGCCGCTCGTCCTTCCCGCTCGCGGCGCGCTGGTCGGGGTCCCGCTCTGGCAGCACCTCCTCGCCGCCGTGCTCGTCCTAGCCGCGATCTACGCGCTCGTGCGCTTCGCCGGCCGCGTGTACGCGCTCGGGCTCCTGCACGGCGGGTCCGGGCTCGGACTCCGCGCTGCCTGGCGGATCGCCCGCGCGGACTGACCGAACGTTCGGGATATGGCACCACGGCGGGCCGTCCCGGCGTGTCGCGCGGGCGAGCCATTGGCGTTAGGCTCGCCGTGAGCAGCGCGGGAATGGACGAGACCGACTTCCTGGACCGGGTGCGGCTGGTCGCCGAGGCCTTCCGCCCCGCGGCGCCGATCGATCGGCGAGAGCTCTTCGCCGGGCGCGCCGAGCAGATCGCCGAGCTCTTCTCGATCGTCTCCCAGCCAGGTCAGCACGCGATCGTCTACGGCGAGCGCGGCGTCGGGAAGACGTCGCTCGGACTGGTCGCCGCGGAGCTGCTGGGGGCGGCGGACGTCCTGTGCGCCTGGGCGACCTGCGACGCGAGCGACGACTTCTCGAGCGTGTGGCGGAAGGCGCTCGGCGAGATCGGTCTCACGACCGCGAAACAGGCGCTCGGCTTCGGTGAGCACGTCGACCAGACGACGGAGCCTCTCTCGAAGCTTCTGGCGTCGGAGGTCACGCCGCACGCGGTCCAGGGCGCCCTCAAGCAGGCCAGCCGCCAGCGCCCGGTCGCGATCGTCTTCGACGAGTTCGACCGCTTCCAGGACGCGGACGGGCGCGTGCTCTTCGCCGACACGATCAAGGCGCTCTCGGACCGGGTCGTGTCGTCGACGCTCGTCCTGGTCGGCGTCGCGGACAGCGTCGGGGAGCTGATCCGCGAGCACCGCTCTGTCGAGCGAGCGCTCGTCCAGATCCAAATGCCGCGTATGTCGGCCTCCGAGCTGGCCGAGATCGCGACGAACGGCGTCACGGCGGCGCGGATGACGATCACCCGCGCAGCGGTCGCCAGAATCACCGCCCTCTCGCAGGGATTGCCGCACTACACGCACCTCCTCACGCAACTGGCCGCGCAGGCCGCTCTCGCCGAGCGACGCGCCGACATCGGGGTTCGTGACGTCGACGCAGCGGTGACGCGTGCGATCGACCGCGCGCAGCAGAGCATCGTCGAGGCATATCGCGAAGCCGTCACCGGCAGGCCGGGCACCATCTATCCGCAGGTGCTGCTCGCGTGCGCCCTCGCGGAGGAAGACGAGTTCGGCTTCTTCGTCTCCTCGGACGTGCGAGAGCCGCTGAGCAAGATCCTCCACAAGCCGTCCAGGACGAGCGCGTTCGCTCGGCACCTCGAGGAGCTGTCGAGCGAGTCGCGGGGCGCCGTGCTCCAGAGGTCGAGCGGAGGAGGAGGAGGAGCGGCGCGCTACCGGTTCGTCAACCCGCTCCTCCAGCCGTACGTCGCCATGCGCGGGATCTCGGAGGGCGTCGTCCGCGTGAGCGAGCTGCAGCCCGGAAGGTAGGCGAGTCGCCGTGAGGCTCGAGGAGCTCTGCCGGGTCTCGATGCGCTACGTCACTGGAAGCTGGCGTGAACGAGGTCGCGCACGGGCCGCCCGCGATCGGCGAGGAGCCGCCCGAGAGATTCCGTCAGCGCTCCGCGTGAGCTCGGTGGAGCCGCCTCGCGCCGGGCGCTTCGCCTCGCATCGCCGGTAGAGGTTTCACGGAGCGGCGCGGACGGGCAGGATGCCCACGTGGAAGCGGCGGCGGGCGAGATCCGGCCCTCGACGACGACGGGCATCCCCGGCTCGTCCTCGGCGCCGTGAGCTCCGCCGTCCTCCTGCCGGCGAGCTTCGCCATCCTGCTCGCCGGCGCGCTGCTGTTCACGAACGCGATCGAGTGGTTCGGCAGCATGGTCGGGCTCGGGCAGGGGGCTGTCGGCAGCCTCCTCGCCGCCGTGGCGACGGCGCTGCCGGAGTCGCTGATCCCGATCGTCGCCATCATCGAGGGCGGCGAGGGATCCGAGGACGTCGCGGTCGGGGCGATCATCGGCGCGCCGCTGCTCCTGGCGACGATTGCAATGGCACTCGTGGGGCTCGGGGCGGTGCTCTACCGCCGTCGTCGCGAGACGGGGCTGCACCTGGACGTGCACTTCCCGACGCTCGAGCGCGACCTCGCCTTCTTCATGGGCTGCTTCCTCGTCGGTCTCCTGCTCGGGCTCGGCGCGCCTCCCGCGGTCCAGATTCCTGCGGCGGTCCTGCTCGTCGTGGCGTACGCCGTCTACGCGCGCTGGACACTCCGGCACAGCGGCGACGTCGAGGAGGCGGAGGAGCTGCGGCCGCTCGTCCTCGACGCGACCCGTGGCGACCCGCCGACCATGGGTCTCGTCGTCCTTCAGCTCCTCGTCGCGCTCGGAGCGATCGTCGGCGGTGCGCACATCTTCGTCGAGCAGGTGCTGCACGTCGCCGACAGCGTCGGCCTCGAGCCGCTCGTGCTGTCACTCGTGCTCGCACCGTTCGCGACCGAGCTGCCCGAGAAGGCGAACAGCTTCTTCTGGGTTCGGGAGGGCAAGGACTCGCTTGCGCTCGGCAACATCACCGGCGCGCTGGTGTTCCAGTCGACCCTGCCGATGGCGGTCGGCCTGGCGTTCACCTCGTGGGAGCTCGACACCTACTCGATCCTCGCCGGCTGCCTGGCGCTCGCCGGTGGGCTCGTCGCGATCGTGACGCTGCAGGTGCGGCGCCGCTTCAGCGCTCCTGCGATCGCGCTGTGGGCGGCGCTCTATGCGGCGTTCGTCGTCTACGTAATCTCCACCGCGTGAGTCGCGGACGCGCCGACGTGCTCGCCTGGTCGGCGGTGGCGAGCGCGGCGGCGGCGTTCGTGGCGTGCCTGGCGGGGTGGCTGGCGGGAGGCGGTTCGGTCGAGCTCGCCTGGGCCCCCACGCTCGGGCTCCGCATCGACCTCGCGTTCGACGGGCTCGCCGCGCTCTACTCGCTCCTCGCCACCGGCATCGGCGCGCTCGTGTTCGCCTACGGCGCCGGCTACCTGCCGTGGCACCTCGAGCACGTCGGGCGTCCGGCGCACGACGCCTGGCGGTTCTGGCCCTGGATGGTCGTCTTCATGGGCTCGATGGTCGGCCTCGCGTGCGCCCGCGACCTCGTGCTGCTCTTCGTGTTCTTCGACCTGACCGCCGTGGCGTCGTACTTCCTGATCGGCTTCGACCGGGACCGGGACGCGCGCGGTGCCGCCCTGATGGCCCTGCTCGTCACCGGTGTCAGTGCGGTGGCGTTGCTCATCGCCGCGGTCCTCCTCTACGACGCCTACGGCACCTTCTCCCTTCCCGAGCTCTTCGAGCGCGCCGGGACCGGGACGACGACCACCGTCGCCGGCGTACTGATCGCCGTCGCCGCGCTCGCGAAGAGCGCCCAGGTGCCCCTGCACTTCTGGCTTCCGCGCGCGATGGCCGCGCCGACGCCCGTCTCCGCGTACCTGCATTCGGCGGCGATGGTCGCCGCCGGCGTCCTCGTGCTCGGCCGTGTCCATCCGCTGCTCGTGAAGAGCGACCTCGTGCTCGACGGGCTGCTCGTCGTCGGGCTCGTGTCGATCGCGGTCGGCGGCGTGCTCGCGCTCGCGCAGGACGAGCTGAAGCAGATCCTCGCCCACTCGACGATCTCCCAGTACGGCTACGTCGTGACGCTCTACGGAATCGGCGGCGCGACGGCCGCCGGCGCGGCCACGCTCTACGTCCTCGCGCACGCGATCGCGAAGAGCGCCTTGTTCATGACCGCAGGGGCGGTGACCGTGACGACCGGCGAGTCGCAGCTCTCCCGGCTCGGCGGGCTCGGGCGACGCCTTCCCGCGCTCGCTGTCGCGAGCGGCGTCGCGGCAGCGACGCTGGCCGCGCTCCCGCTGACGCTCGGCTTCTTCAAGGACGAGCTGTTCTTCCAGGCCGCCGGCGAGCACGGACGCCTCGTGCAGTTGCTCGCCGTGGGAGCGGCGGCGCTCACCGTCGCTTACATCGGGCGCTTCTGGCTCGGCCTCTTCACCGGCCCTCTCCGGGCGAGACCGAGCGGTGGGGTCTCTCCGCTCTTGCTCGGGCCGATCGCGGTCCTCGGCGCACTGGCGCTGATCGGCGGCTTCGTCGTCGAGCCGTTCGCCCGGCTGGCCGAGGACGCGGCCGAGGTCACGCACGTGGGCGGGCTCGACGTCGCTCCGGCGTACCACCTCGACGCAGGCACAGAGAACGCGATGGCCCTCGCCGCGTGGGGGCTCGGGGCACTCGTGCTGCTGGCGTCTCGGTTCCGCGAGCCGCTCGTGCGCGCCTTCGCGCGAGCGGGGGAGCGCGTGGGGCCCCGCCGCTGGTACGCCCTGTCGCTCCTCGGTCTGAACCGGCTCTCCGACTGGGCGCACGACACCGAGGTGCGCGACCTGCGCAACAGCATCGCCGCGGTGCTCGTGCCGGCGGCCGCGCTGATCGCTCTCGCGTTCGTCGTGACCCCGACCCGCGGCTCGTACGCGGCCGGCTCCCTCGGGGCGGACGACCTGCCGATCGTCGTCCTCCTCGCGCTCGGGGTGGCGGCGGCGGTGACCGCCGCGCGCGACCGCGGCCGTCTGCGCCCGGTCCTGGCGCTCTCGGTGCTCGGCTTCGCGCTCGCGGGCGTGTACGCGATGGCGGGCGCGCCGGACGTTGCGCTCGTCGCGGTCCTCGTCGAGACCGTTCTCACGCTCGTTTTCGTCGGCGTCTTCGCACGGCTTCCGTCCGCCTCCGTCCGCCGTCCCCGCCTGCGGGCGCGCAACGCGATCATCGGTGCGGCCGCAGGGGCATCCGTGTTCGCGGGGCTCTGGGGCGCTCTCTCGCGCCGGACGCCGGCAGAGGGGGTGGCGGCCGAGCACATCGAGAGGGCGCCCGGGGCACACGGAGGCGACGTCGTGACGGTGATCCTCGCCGACTTCCGCGGGCTCGACACGATGGTCGAGATCACCGTCCTCGCGGTCGCGGTCGTCGGTATCGCGAGCCTGCTCAGTCGCGGGAGACCGTGGTGAGCCTGATCCTGGAAGTCGTCGCTCCACGTCTGCTCGGGCCGGCGGTGATGGTCGCGGCCGCGATCATCGTCAAGGGCTACGCCGACGTCGGCGACGGGTTCAGCGCGGGAGTCGTGGTCGCCCTCGCCGTTGCGCTGCGCTATGTCACGCTCGGTGCCGAGCGCGCGGAGAGCGGCCTTCCCGTGCTCAGGCACGCCCCCGCCCTCGCGGCCGCGGGGCTCCTGCTCGCGCTGGCGATCGGCTTCTTCCCCGTCGCCTTTGGCGATCCGCCGTTCACCCACTTCCCACGGCCAGGCGAGCACGTCGTCGAGATCGGGGCCCTGGAGCTGACGACTGCGGTGGCGTTCGACGTCGGCGTCTTCCTCCTCGTCGCGGGCTCGCTCGTCGAGGTGATCCACCAGCTCACACGGCTCGTCGAGGGCCCGCGACGGTGAACCTCGTCTTCGCACTGGCCGCCTCCGCGCTGTTCGGCACGGGCGCCTACCTGATGCTCGACCGCGACCTCGTCCGCGTCGTCTTCGGCGTGGTCCTCGTCTCGCAGGCAGCCGTGCTGACGCTCGTGGCCTCAGGGCTCGCGCGTGGGTCGGCGCCGATCTACCCCCTCCCCAAGGGCTCGGTGAGCGACCCGCTCAGCCAGGCGATGGCGCTGACGGCGATCGTCATCGGGCTGGCCGTCACCGCGCTGCTCCTCGTCCTGGTCCTTCGCGTCGTCCAGGCCTACCGGTCGCCCGAGCTCGCGGAGCTCGCCGGACGCGAGGCGGAGCGAGACGCGCGTCTCGCGCGCCTCCACGAGCGAGAGCACGCCGAGGAGGAGGCGGCAGCCCGATGACCGCCCTCTCGCTGGCGCTCCTCGTCCCCTGGGCCGCGGGCATCGTCCTCGCGCTGTTGGACGGGCGGCGGCCGCTGGTCGGGTGGCTCGCCGTCGGCGTCCTCGCGACGAACCTCGGCGCGCTCGTGGCACTGGCCGTGCCGGTGCTGCCCGACAGTTCCGTCGTCGTGACGACAGGCGACTGGCCGGCCGGGATCGGAATCACGCTACGGGCCGACGCGCTCGGCGTGCTGTTCGCGCTGTTGTCGTCGCTTGCGCTGCTCGCCGCGATGCTGCACGAGGTCCTCGACGGCGTGCGCGAGCGGGTGTTCCCCGGCCTCGTCACGTTGCTCGCCGCCGGACTCACCGGCGTGTTCCTGACGGGCGACCTCTTCAACTTCTACGTCTTCTTCGAGCTGGCGATGACGGCCGGGTACGTGCTCGCCACCTACGGGGGCGGCAGGCGAGAGCTCGGCGCCGCGCTCGTCTTCACGACGGTCAACCTGCTCGGGACGTTCATCTTTCTCCTCTCGGTCGCGGGCGTGTACCACGTCACGGGAACCCTCGAGATGTCGGGCATCGCTGCCCGGATGGACGACGTCGATCCGAACGCCGCTGTGCTGCTCGCCGTCGGCTTCTTCGTCGCCTTCGCCGTCAAGCTCGGGCTGTTCCCGTTCCATTTCTGGCTGCCGACCGTCTACAGCGGCGCGCGCCCCGCGGTGGCTGCGATCCTGAGCGGCGGCCTCGCGAACATCGGCGCCTACGGCCTCTTGCGGTTCGGCGGGGAGCTGCTACCGGACGAGCTCGACCTCGCGGCGGGCGCGCTGATCGTCGTCGGGGGCGCCTCGATCGTGTACGGCGGGATCCTCGCCGTCTCGCGCCGCAGCGCGAGCGAGATGCTCGCCTACTCGGCGATCGGCCAGGTCGGCTACGTCCTCGTTGCAATCGGCGTCGGCGGTCCCGTCGGCTTCGCCGCCGCGATCCTCTACACGGTCGTGAACGCGCTCAACAAGACCCTCCTCTTCCTGACGGCGCAGATGCGCGGAGCGGTCGTGGGTGCGGCATTCGCGCTCGGTGCGCTGAGCGTCGCGGGGGTGCCTCCCGCGGGTGGGTTCGTCGGCAAGCTCGAGCTCTTCCGGGCGGTCGCGGACGATCCTGCACTGATCGTGCTGTTCTTCCTCGGCAGCGCACTGTCGTTCGTCTACGCGTTCCAGACGTACCAGTACGACTTCTGGCGCGGCGAGCGACGGGGCCGGCGGAGCACGATCCCGCAACAGGCGGTCGTCGCGGCGCTCGCCCTGCTCGTTCTCGCGCTCGGCGTCTGGCCCGAGCCGCTGCTCGCGCTCAGCCACGATGCCGCGGAGCTCCTCGCCGGGGGCGGCGGATGAGGGGCACACTCGTGCGCGCGGCGGGCCTCGCCGTCGTCTACCTCCTCGTCCTCACGAGCGTGGCGCCCGGCGACGTGCTGGTGGCGGTCGCGCTGGGCCTCGGAGTCGCGCTGGGGCTCCGTCCTCGTCGCCCGACCCACTCCGCCGTTCCGTGGCCCGAGCGTGTCGTCGCAGCCGCGGTCGTCGCGGCGCAGACCGCGCTCGAGATGGTGCGCGGCAGCTGGCGCGTCGCCCGCTTCTGCCTCGGCGACCGCACCGGCCCGGGATTCGTCGAGATCCCCCGCGATGCCCGCTCGCGCCACGAGACAGCTCTCTGGGGAGTGCTGACCGGGGAGGCGCCCGACGAGGTCGTCGTCGAGGCCGGGCGCGACGTCCTGGTCACCCACCTCGTCGATGCGCGCGACCCGGACGCCGTCAGGGCGAGGCACGCCGCCACCCACGAGCAGTGGCAGCGCAAGGTGGTGCGGTAGCGGCGTGCCCGACGCGGTCGCCGCTGTCGCGCTCGCGTGGGCGACGCTGCTCGTGCTCGGCGGCGGCGTCGTGCTCCTGCGCTCGCACGACACGCTCCACCGCGTGCTGGCGCTGGACGTGCTCGTGTCGATCGTCGTCGCGCTGCTGACGATCCTCTCCTACCTGCGCGACGTCTCGTACTACCTCGACGCGGCGCTCGCGCTCGCACTGCTCTCGTTCGTCGCGACGCTCGTCGCGGTCAGGCACCTGACCCGGGGAATCCCCTCGTGATCGAGTCGGCGCTCGACGTGCTCGGGGCGGGCGTGCTCGGGCTCGGGCTGCTCCTCGCGACGATCGGTCTGTACGGGCTCCTGCGGATGCCCGACATCTTCGACCAGCTCCACGCGGCGGGGCTCGTCACCGGCCCGGCGGTCCTCGTGATCCTCCTCGCCTCGGTCTCCACGGGAAGCGCCGACATCGTCACGAGCGCCGCCCTGGTCTTCGTCTTCGTGCTGGTCACCGCCCCGCTTGCAGGCCACACGATCGCCCGAGCGGCCTGGTTGCTGGCGGGTGCGGACGACGACGATGCGTCGCCGGGGGCTCCGCCGCGCGCCGATAGCCTGTCGGGAGACGGCATGCGGACGCTTGTTGCCTACGACGGGTCGGACGCGGCGAAGCGGGCGCTCGGGGTCGCTGCGCAGCTCGCGGCGTCGGGTGCGGACATCGCCGTCGCGAACGTGGCGCCTCCGCTCGGCGAGCCGGACTTCGCGGGCTCGCCCGAAGTCGAGGACCCGGAACAGGAGATGCTGCTCGCCGAGGCGCGCTCCGAGGTCGCCCGCAGCGGGACGGCCGCGGTGACCGTCCGTCGGCGGGGAGACGCCGTCACGGAGCTCCTCGCGGCCGCCGAGGAGCTCGAGCCGGAACTGATCGTGGTCGGCTCGCGGGGACGCGGCCCCCTCACAGCGGCACTTCTCGGCAGCGTCTCCGCGGCCGTTGCGGGGCGCGCGAACGCGCCGGTCCTCGTCGTCGGTCCTACGGCCGTGTTGGGCGAGGGGCCGATCGTCGTCGGCGTCGACGGGTCGGAAGCCTCCCTGGACGCCGCTCGCGCCGCCGCGAGGCTCGACCGAAGCCTCGGCCGCGGCCTCGAGGTCGTGCACTCGTACACGTTGCGTCCGATCCCCGGCGCGTCAGCGGTGCCGGAGGCGCGGGCAGAGCTCGCGCAGGTCGACGAGCAGCGAGCCGAAGAGCTGCTCGCCGGGGTCGCCGACGCGCTCGGCGTCCCCCGCGAGGCGACGCAGACCGTGCGCAACGGCAGCGAGCCGGCCGCGCTCCTCGGGCTCGCGCGCGACCTCGACGCGACGCTCCTCGTCGTGGCCTCCCGCGGCAGGGGAGCGGTTCGCGCCGCGCTGCTCGGCAGCTTCTCGATGAGCATCCTCGCCGACGCCCCGTGCCCCGTGGTCGTCGTCCCGCCCGGAGCGCGCGCGTCGTCACCCGGCTGAGGCGCTAGGGCCCGGCAGGCGGCGCGAACAGGTCGACGATCCGTCCCCGGTGCCGTGCGAGAAAGGCGGGGTCGTGCGCGTCGAGGCCGAGTGCCCCGACGAACGTGCGGCTGTGCGCGAACGGAAACCAGCAGAGCGAGAACAGCTCCAGGAGGAGGTGGTCCACGTCGGCGTCCGCGACCGCGCCGGCCAGCGCTCGTCGCGCCTCGTCGAGCGCCTTTTCGTCGAGCAGCGTCGAGAGGGACGGCCGCTCGGCGAGCGCCTCGCGCTGCATCAGCAGGACGTAGTTCGGGTCGCCGGCGAGGAAATCGATCAGGCGGCCGACGATCGCGTCGAGCGCCTCCGCCGGTGAGCCGGCGGCCGCCGCCGCGGCGAACGCGGGCTGCATGGCCACCCGACCGCGCTCGAGCACGCGCACGAGAACTGCGTCGTAGAGGTCCTGCTTCGAGTGGAAGAAGTATCCGGGCGTGCTGCGCGCGAACCCCGCCGCCTCCCCGATCCGCTGCAGGCTCGTCTCCGCAAACCCCTGACGCGCGAACATCGCCTCGGCGGTGTCGAGGATCGCGTTCCTCGTTCGCTCGGCGTCGCGTGTGGCCATTACGGAATGATAACTGGCTGGTCGGCCAGCTAGTGATAAGCTTGTGCTCGCAACCATTATTTGGGAGGAGCCAAGTTGAGTGCTATCGCTACGCCTGACGTCCCCGCCGTCGAGCCGGCGACGTCCGGGAGCGTCGTCGCTGCGCGCGACGTGACGCGCGTCTACGGTGAGGGTGAGACGGCCGTGCACGCCCTGCGCGGCGTGAGCGTCGACTTCCCGCGCGGCCAGTTCGCCGCGATCATGGGCCCGTCCGGCTCGGGCAAGTCGACGCTGATGCACATCCTTGCCGGTCTCGACCGACCGACCAGCGGCTCGGTCACGATCGACGGCAAGGAGATCGTCGGTCTCGGAGACGTCGAGCTCACGAAGCTGCGCCGGGACAAGGTCGGCTTCGTCTTCCAGTTCTTCAACCTGCTTCCCA
>Ga0111539_10003576_pt1 | contig 20488 bp, 16 predicted proteins | sample RhiMethybrSRZTD1_FD_79667 | JGI IMG/M metagenome (GOLD analysis project Ga0111539, IMG submission 79667) | Populus rhizosphere microbial communities from Tennessee, USA - Rhizosphere MetaG P. TD hybrid SRZTD1 (version 2) (version 2) | ecosystem: Host-associated > Plants > Roots > Rhizosphere >...
AGCTCGCCTCTCCGGCCTTAGAATACCTTCTACCAATCCCCGAATTGCTCGAAGATTTCCTCTTCTTGCTTCCCGGATGAACACTTTGATGGCCAAAAGAGGAGCGCCGAAAATGTAAAAGGCCATCTTTTGCCAAATATTGGCATGGCGGCGCATGAAGAGCAGCCAGTGACGCGATTTGTGCCTGGCATATTCCTCGCTATAGCCCTCACCATAGGTGTGACTCACCTGGTGATACCCGACTGCATTCGGGATATACATGGCTTCATAACCGGCCTTTTGCAAGCGTAACGAAAAATCCAGATCTTCAGGTCCGAATGGACCAAACAATGGATCAAAGCCGTTCAATCGCTGAAAAACATCCGACCGGACCATCATCGCTCCCCCACAGGAAATGCATGGACGCGGTACATCATACTGGCCTAGATCAGGCTCGCCAAACCCCACCGGCTTGACACGCCAGAACACGAAGTTAATTTGGGCGCCGCCACCATCGTTGATTAAGCCACGATCATGCATAAAGCGCAGCTTGGCTTGGGTTTGTCCAAGACAAGTGTCAGCCTCAAACGGCTCATACAATGCTTTCACAAATCCGGCTTCCACCTCGATATCATTATCGAGAAACAGGAGATGTGTAACTCCAAGTTCACGAATTGCCATTGTCCCAGCGGCATTTCGTCCCCCGGCAACACCCAAATTACTCTGACTATAATGGGTTAATACATCTGGAAATGTTTCCTTAATAGCTGTAAGCGTATCATCCCGCGAATTATTATCCCAAATGAGAACCTTAAAAGGGATATCTTCACCACCAAGCAATGTGGATAAGCATTTGAGCGTTTTCTGCTCCTGGTTAAAGGTCAGAATGATCACAATAAGGTTGATCGAATCCATTAGCGTCTGATCGTCAACGTACCTTCATGCTCATCCATCGATTCAATCTCTTCACAAACCTTTCTCCATCCACATCGGGCTGCCAGAAACGTGGCAGTTCATATGCCTTATCTCCCGGTCTGACTACATCATGCAGGCTCGTACAGGCATAGGTAAAGCCCAATTCCCGCACGAGCCGTTTGGTATCCACAGTGGCCCGACCATTCGGATATGAAAATCCCGCGATTCTCTTGCTTAATAGCGTCTCCAAATCCTTCTTGCTTGACTCAATTTCCTCCTTTTGTCTTTCACACGAAAGCTGCGGCAACATTGGATGATGGCTGGTGTGTGCGCCTAGTTCTATCAATCCGTCATCCACGAGTCGCAGCAGCTCATCCTCACTCATCGCGCGTGGTGTAGAGATTCTGGGGGATGGCACATCCGACCACCTTCGGATTAAACCCATTGCAAAGTTTTGGTCTTTTACATCCAGAGAAAGTAGGAACTGATATAAGGCGCGACAAAATTCATGCCGCAAGGCGGGTTGTTCCGCTTCCAAACTCACACTCGTCTCATGCCACTCAAACTGTTTCCCTCCCACCTGCAATTGGAGCGTGCGCAGATCCGTCTGCGAGCAAATAACCAACCGCTCCAACTCGTCCCACCAAAATTCTTTTCCCATAAATCCAGTGCAAATGAAAACCGTTGCAGGGATTTCATATTTCTCCAGCAGAGGCTTGGCTGTATACAAATTATCGGCATACCCATCGTCAAACGTTACGGCTACAGATTTTTCTGGTAAGAAACCATCTTTTAAGTGCTGCACCAGCTCAGAGAGACGAATGGGGTGTGTGCGTTTTTGTAATTCATGTAAATGCTCAGCAAAGTTCTCCGGAGACACACACAATGCATCCAAAGTTCCCGGCGATGAACTAATGCGATGATAGCCTAGTATCAGTGCGCCACCGTAAACTTGGGCTCTCAACCAGCGGAAGGAAATTTTCCCTGTTTTCATACCAGGGATTTTCATGGTGCACTTTCCAGTTTGGCCACTACCAAATGGGCAGATTTCATTTGTCAAAATCGCCGTTAGCACTCATTACATCGAATAATTTTTCGGTAAAGACCCGCCTTCCGCAATCATCTAAATGGTCACTATTGTAAAAGAGGTCAGGAGAGATCGTGATTTCCGGATCACTGGAGAAATCATAATACTCCACATGGTAGCTTTGCTGCAAGTTGTAGACGGTCCGCCTCATGTCCTCGATGATGTCAGATCCTTGTTCTTCAAAATACACGTTGTATTTTTGATAATACGTCGGCGTAAAAAGAATAACCCGAATACCTCTCGATTGGAACCGTTCAATCGTCCTGCCGAGTGCGTCAGAGGCATCTTGTACCAGGCCTGGATGGTCATTCGACATCTGTCTGGAACTTGATACATTTCGTTCGGCAATCTCTTTGGCATGAGACTCCAATTGCTCTTCTGTATAATGAGAACAATCGCCCCAAACCGAGTCGGTACGAACTCCATCGTAAGGGAAGGGATCCGCAGCTAGTGCATCGTCTGCGAGCCCGATCCAGACACCCTTCCAGCTATCCGAGCGGACAACGCTCATGATGCGTGTAGTGGCGTCCAGCTTTCCCAACAGAAAATTGGGCAGGTCCCCTTGAATAGGAAACCTGGTGGGAATCATGGAATAAAACCTAACTCTTCTTGTCCGGAATGGCTCAAATGTTGCGTTATCGCGGCTAAAAGAATAATACGAGATCGTGATAAAGGCGATTTTCAGCGCGGGTAATTTGTTATCCAAAGCGGCAGCATACTTTTCGATTTCAAAGGGATCAGCGGCAGCAAACGCCAGGGATTGCCCTTCGATCCCAAGTACAGAATAATCGATCGAATCACTATGTGAATTCCCAAGTGTAACAGACTCAATACGATCCCGCTTCGTCTGTAAATTTGCTACTCTGGCTTGATCCTCATTTCGCCAATCATCCAGCGGAGCAATTTTGTCTGCCACAGTACCTAAAAGGTTGAATATGAATACTAGTCCAATGACAAAGGAAAAGGCTTTGATGAATAATTTCTGCATAAGATTAAAAGCGGGAATAAATGAATTCGTTCGCTTCGAATTTTCCAAACATGAAGATAACAATGACCAGTGCGTAATAGGTAGACCAGCGCAACCAAGCTGGCTGGCGGCGGATCAAAGTTCGCATACCGCCATTTCTCTCCTGCATCCATTGAGCTGCTTCCATCAAGAGGAGTGCCAGCAGGGCAATCATCCACTCATACCGCCCGCCAGGTATATTTTTGAACAGGGTCGAGGGCGTCTCCGGATTTACAAACAAGTGTCCTAAGATATACCCTGCATCCGCCAGAGTATCGGCGCGGAAAAATATCCACGCAAATGAAACCAGGTTGAAGGTTACAAAGATTTTCAGCCCGGCTGTAATGCGGGGCGGTAGTGTGAACGGCGGATGTAAGCGATTTTTCCACATATTTGCCAGCACAGAAATCACCATGAACATACCGTGTAGCGCGCCCCAGACAAGAAACGTCCACTTGGTGCCGTGCCAGAGTCCACTGGCAAGCATTGTTACCATAGGCGGAAGAATGAGACCGGGAATACTTTTAGAATCCATCCCGCTCCGATGTAATGCTCTACTAAGCGGATAGAAAATGTAATCCCGCAGCCAGCTAGAAAGGCTGATGTGCCATCGTCGCCAAAAGTCGACTATCGATTGCGCGTAATATGGCTGATGAAAATTCTCCTGCAACTGGAAGCCCATGACACTGGCCGCACCAATAGCAATGTCGGCGTATGCTGAGAAGTCGCAATAGATCTGGAAGGCAAATGCGTATGTGGCAAGGATCAGCACGGTACCTGTATAAGACGATGGATCGCTATACACGGGGTCGACGAGCAGAGCGAGCCGATCGGCAATGACCAGCTTCTTGAAGAACCCCCAGGCCATTCGCTGGAAGCCGGTGACGATTCTCTCATAGTCGGCCGAATGGGTTTCATAAAACTGGGGCAGTAAATGATTAGCTCGTGCAATCGGACCCGCCGTCAGATGAGGGAAAAAAGCAATGAAAATGGCAAAAATACCGGCGCGATTCTCTGGGCGAGCGACTCCTCGATAGGTGTCAATGATGTAACTCATCACTTGTAAGGTAAAGAAGGAGATACCAAGTGGTAGTATCAGATGGATTTCAGGTAACAAATCTGACCCGGACCCCTGACTGAACACTGCCTGGAGTAGACGATTCAAATGATTCAAATACCTGAAAAAGAAAAGGATACCCAAAATCGTCGCCAGGCTGAAGATTAGTATCGTCCGACGTGTTTTCGGATCGGTTTCTCTCGCCAGCCATAGTCCGGCCACATAACCCACGGCCGTCACGACCAATAGCACGATAATATATTTCGGATTCCAGCTGATATAAAACAGGTAACTGCCTGCAAGCAGCAAGATCCACCGCCACCTATGAGGAAAAATAAAGTACAAGGTTACGACGATCGGGAAAAATACAAGGAACCCAAGAGTATTAAATTTCACGTGATGCGCCTATATTTCGCTTCTTGAGCGTGTCTGTCCGTGTCATATTATACGTTTGCCATCGCAAGTTCATCTATCGATTCTTGAAATGCAACAACTTAATTGCCGCAGTCTTGCATAATCCTTGGCTGTCCTACCAGCCAGTCGTCTTATGTGGCGCGTTCCGGTTTGACCGCACGGATAGCGATCAAGACCTCATACTTGCGATCCGTCGCATCAAGCTCCGATCGCTTTAGGTCTTCACAGGCCAGTCCCTCCAGGAACGAGATCGCTGCCAGTACATTTCCATATGAATGAACGGTGACATTTCCCACGGAGAATACTTCTTCGAAAAGCAGACGCGCGGACAAGGAAGTGAATCGCCAATACTCTCCCCACCGATCAAAATCATCAAGGCTGATCTGCGCCATGCCCGAAACGGTTGCAAGCAGAACTCCGCCAGGCTTCAGGATCCGATTCAGCGTGGCAATCACTGTGCGGATATCATAGATGACCTGCAGGGTCTGCGTAAATATGATAGCGTCATAACAATCCGACGGCAGGTGATCGGCTTTTGTCAGATCAGCCACAATCGTCGCGTCGGGATTGCCTTCCACAGGGTGCAGGATGTCACTCTCTGTGACCCGGTCCTGGCCATACTTCCTAGTGTATGTATTATGCTTGATCTCCAGCACACGGCCATGGATATCATCCGCGTATTCAGCCAGGAATTTTTCTATGTAGTAACGGTCAATCTCCAGCCCACGACTATTTCCATAATCAGAACTGACCGGACTGATGCGACGCAAATCACCAAATCGTACCCAACCGACAGGGGGCCACACAGCTAATCGGGCAAGTCTCCGACGAGTTTCACGCGTTAAATGCCGTCTTGCAAGGATGCGGATTTTATTCATTAGCAAAGTATGCTACTTATTAGAAAAATGAATATTGACTATCAGAGGATCAATGGTCGCGTTGGCGGAAAGCAAAAAATTTGAAACCAAATGTATCAGACCTTCTTATTAAGGGGTAAGGTGGAATCACCATACAAATGATCCAAACCAAATGCTTGTACAACCTGGAGGATATTGTCAATTTGTGCGCGGCTTAATTTTTTCATCCAATTTTCAATTTTATTTGTTCCGGTTACGATGGCGCTGGCACGCCTCGTGGTCTGAGATGGTTGATGAGTGCTGGCAAAAAGCAGGCCTGAATATTTATACCCTATCGCTTCAAAAACTCCTTCTAATTCAATTTCTAGTTGCGTGCAAAGGTCTTCGTAGTACACAACCTTCAATTCTCCTGAACTGAATTGTTTCAGCGGCACGAGGTTGCTTACACTCCAGATAACAGCATGTTTTTCCTCGCTATTTACGGCACTACGAATCAAATCCATATATGGGCAAAGATAATCCTCCACTAATTGAGGTTGCGAAAGGAACGGCTCAATATCACGGTCTGTTGCCCATCCCAATTCCATTCGGGACAGCACGACCGCGCAAGGATGCCGCACAATAAATATGATCGGGATTTCAGGGAAATTTTCATTCAGCCATTTTAAAGCCAGGTTTGCCCTGATCTCTTTCACGAGGCGGACCTTTGAAATTAACCTTTCATTATGGCGGTCAATCCAGCCGTTGCGAATCTCTCCCGTGAAGACCTTTTGAGCGAAAGCATAAAATTCCGGATTCTCCGTGCCAGGTCGCATGTATTGAAAATAAGGAAAGTGACGATAGTCTGAAACCAGATCGGGATTGAACGGCTCGAACAGAATCCGGCTGGGAATCTGAGAGGCGATCAAGTCACCCAGCCAGGTGGTTCCACTTCGGGCAGTACCGGCCACCAGAATACTGTTGCCCAAATCCGGTTTGGGATTCAAATAAAAATGACTGCCAATCAGTTGAATGGCTCGCCTATAATATTTTCTGGACCAGAAACTTATTTGCTGCAAACGAGTATCCAACACGGAAAGTTACCTAGATAGTTTATTTTTAAACGCTAGATATGCTAAAGGTCCAAACTTAACCGCATGGCAATCATAACGAATAATTGCATGTGCTTCAAAACAACAATTAAAAACCCTGATATACAAACGGCTGTTCAAAATTCCCAGCCGTCAGAATAAATATCCAAAACAGGACAATTGCCATACAAGTGGCCTTCGCCAAGGGAGGCCATTTCAAAAAGATAAACTCATCATCGCTCCAATACTGAATGAAATCCAGCAAGAGGGATCCCAAAAGAAGTGGGAGGACAATGAGCATTCGACGATATCGGATCACTACGTCCGACCAATTGAGCAATGCCTCCCACAGTTGTAATGCAGCAGGTAATTCCCAGCGAAAAGGAGCCCAAGCGAGGATCACGAGGATAAAAACAACGACCATCCCAAGCCCCTGCCTCCAGAGGGGCTGATGCTGCGGAGGAACAATCGGCCGCCAGAATGCCGGAATACGTTCGACAATTAGGTATAACCCTTGTAACCCTCCCCAGACGAGCAGATTAAGATAAAACCCATGCCACAATCCACTGACCAACATGGTTATTAGGGGAGGCAGAATAAGGTTTGCAAGTTTCCCATAACCGGTTTTGTAGCGACTCAAAACACGATGGAGAGGGAAGTAAATATAATCGCGGAGCCACTCGGATAAGGTGATATGCCACCGCTTCCAGAACTCGGTGAAATTACGGGAAAAGTATGGCGCCCAAAAATTACGAGATAACTCGATTCCGAAAAAACCGCTGATGCCACGAACGATGTCTGTGTACCCAGCAAAGTCATTGTATATGGCAAATGCGTAGATCACCAGCCAAACCACAAGTTCCAGTGGACTATATTTCTGGGGTATTTTAAAAACATCAGACAGGAAGGAAGCCGTTAATGTATCGGCAATAATAAGTTTCCGGACCAGTCCTACGAAGATGAGCATCACACTTTGGGCGATCACCCGGTTGTCAACCAGACGAGGTTGAGCAAGTTTCGGCAGGAAAGCACGTGCCCGTTCGATTGGACCGGCGAGCAGCTTTGGAAAGTATGACAAATACAACCCAAAATTGACGAAATCGGACTCAGCCTTCAACTGGCAGCGATACACATCTACCAAGTAAGATATGGCCTGTAATATATAGTAGGAAAGACCAAGAGGGACCAGAATTTGCAGACCACCCGCCTGGGTGGACAGTCCTAAGGAGGCTAACATAGCTTCCAGCTCCGGCAAAAAGAAACCGGCTCCGCGAAAAAAAATCAAAGTCAGAACGTTGAGGCTGATGCCGAACCACAGCAGTCCCCTCCGGCCCTGATCGTTAATTCGTAACCGTAGCGCCAGAAGGAAATTGATGGAGGTTACCAATCCTAATACAGCGGCAAACGTCCAATCCCAGGAAACGAGAAAGACATAGGAAACAAACAAGAGCCAGATATTTTGGGGACGCCGGGGCAGCAGGTAGTAAATCGCTAATGCCAAGGCAGTAAAGATAAAAAAATTGAGGGAAGTAATTGTCATTTTTGCAAAGAGTCAGTTTATGGTTGATTGGCCTTGATGTTCCCCTGATGTTCCGCCTCCCCGACCTGCTGACCCAACCATGTGCTGAATATTTCTGCTCCCGTCTTGTTGAGGTGACTATAATCCACCCAACCATTATCGGGGATGAAATCCAGAGGCTCAGTTCGCCAAAATGCAACATGATGCAGGCTTGCTAATTCACCGACTCGTGTAAGAAACCGGTCGTAATCTGATTCGCGATTGCCAAAGAAATAATACAGCCCGTCCGAGACGGGCATTTCCACCAGGATCACCGGTATTCCCGTTTCGTTATATTTCATGATGCTTTCTAGACTCTTCAGATTTTCAGGCAGCATGTGGTAAGAGGAGTAAATCCGCGTGTAGTATGTGACCTCAAATGAATTATCCCCTGGCTCCGGAGGATCGTTGATGTAGGTGCTTATTTCGCTGAGCGGAGTAAAACCATTCGGCAGATTTTCAAAGTTCAATTTTGTGTTGGACCAAAGTGTGTCCTCAAACTGGAATCGAGCGAGCCGGCCGAGATGTTGGCGATAGCGGTACAGGTAGGAATGATCCAGCAGCCATCCTTCCAAGGTAAAATTGCCCTGCCGGTAGGCGACCCACGGTGTTTTCAGAACAACAGCAGGATCCGGATCGTTTATTGGAACTGCGTAATCGCGGGGATCCGTACCAATTATTAGCAGACGCGGATGATAATCTTCGATGACAATCCTGGCCAATGCAGCCGTGCTTGCCGCGGTAGATGCGTCGATGCCAAAGTTAAAACAATGAATATCCCGTCCCGTCATTTCCTTATATCCAGTTTCGAATGCTGCCGGATCAAATCCGGTGTCTACCATTGAACTTCCCAGCATGATGCAGTCAACCTGGCCTGTTTTTCGAGCGAGCACATTGAGTAAAGCCAGTTTGTGCCCCAGTTGATAATGGCGGGAACCCATTTTGGGTGGGGTTAAAGGCACCTGAAAAGATTCGGAACGTGCAACCCATTCAGCAGCAGCTGTGAGCAAGAGAAACAAAAGTACTGTAAGCCAGACAGTTTTGCCAGGCGCTGTTCTTATTTGTAACGTGGCAGATTTCAATCGAACTCCCCGGAGGAGAAGACGAAGGCCCTGTCTCGTTAGTAAGTCAAGCCCGCTACTCATTAAATGCTAACTTTATTCTCTCAAAAATATTTCGGAAATTATCGCTTGGCCCGGTGTCATATCTTCAAAGTATATGAGTCTATTTGGGCATCCATAGCCAGTCACGCAAGATCGAGGGCAGAACCCGTTCTTCCACCCTGAGTATCCATTTTTTTATCCGGCGGATGCCATCCCGGGCTAATCTGGGAAGCTTCTGGTGAGTACTATTGTCGTAAAGCCACAATTGACGTCGAACTGCCTCCCAGACTCTTTTATCATGTATGCATTGTTCGTGACAGTATGTTTCCAACCATTCCAGGAACCGATATCGTAAAACATGTGTTTGACCTGCCTGGGCAGCATTCGAGTAGTTCGATTCCGAGTGTTGTCTGTACCAAGCCAGACAGTCATCCGTTGCCAAAACCGGTGTGGATAAACATATTTTCGCATAAAATGCCTGATCTTCATACATCCCTCGAAAAGAGTCTTCAAAGCCACCAATCTTTTCCGCGACCGTCCGGCGCACCAGAATGCTGCATGTACAGGGCACTTCGGCCTTTCCCTGTATGAACAGGAGGAGCAACTGCGGGGGATGGAATAAGGTGTAGGTACGAACGCTAAGGGATGGAACATAATCTCGGTTGCAGTCTTCTTGACGACCGGTCCAGCTATACCAGTATTTTGTACTTCCAAACAACATACCGACTTCCGGCTGCAAGTCTAAGATTCTTGTCTGAACCTCAAGCTTGTTAGGCAACCAATAGTCATCCGCGTCCAGGAGGGCAATATAGTCACCCTTTGCTTCATGAATGCCAAGATTGCGAGCTGCGCTCATTCCTAAATTTTGATGACCAGCATGTTCAAAATATTTTATCTGTGCCGGGTTTTCGGAGGCAAAACGCATGGCGATCTCGGTACTCCCATCATGGGATCCATCGTCCACCAGCAATAATTCCCAGTGGTCGTAGGATTGTGCCAATACACTTTCAATAGCTGTCTGAAGAAAATCAGACGCGTTAAAGAAAATGATGATCACGGAAATAAGGTGTTTCTGTTGTTGGTCCAAAACGTTAAAGTGTAATTTGAATAAATACAGAGTGTCTTATTCGAGTTTCGACGGGATAAGGCGAAAAAAGGAGGCAAATTGTGGAAATGCCATGGCCAAATTTTGGGCAAATCCCAGCTTATAACGTCCATCAGCCACGCAAAGCAGCAAAACCGTAGACATGCCCCCTAGAGCGGCGGCAGTGACCAATCCAACAACCCCCGGGATAAAATAAATTACCATCATTGCTACTATAAAACACAAAGCGGTTGCTGCTAGGATCGCTTTAAGAGGGTTTTGTAATCCTCGTAGCGGGTGATCGAGGATGTTCTGCAAATAGCTAGCACTTAACAACTGAGAAAATAGAATGGCGGGCAGCCAGGCCATAGCTGATCCCACGAGTCCGAAGCGTCTCGTCAGCACCCATACTAAGGATATAGTGATGGAGGATTGAATCACTTCTAAAAGAGTGATTCGATATGGTTGACCAAAGCCTTTGAAGACAGTAACAGCAACCTCTCCAAAAGTGCCAATCATGACAACTAAAGAGAGGACCCGGATTACCTGCTCGGTTCCAGCCCAGCTGGGACCTAGAACGTCGTGGACCAAGGCCGGGGCTAATACGATCATCAGCGCACAAAGAGGAAAAATCACTGCTGCCAAACCGCTGAATAGGGCGCGAAATGCCCGGGTAGCCTGTAGTATATTGCCCTGCAACCGGGCAAAAAGTGGAAAAGCCACAGCCCCAACTGCCTCATCGGCAACCTCATTTGGCAGGTATGCAAGTTGCACCGCAATGAAGTAGAGGCCCAACTCCTCGGCGCCCAATTGCCGAGATATGGCGATTCTCACACCATAGTTACCTGCCATTGCGACCAGGCTGGTGAGAAAAACCCAGCCTCCGAAATTCATGAGCGGACTGGTTGCTTTCCAGTTGAATGCAATATGTGGACGATGTGGAGCCAGGATGTAAGAAGCGATGACCATCGATAGTGTGCCACCGATATAACCAAAGACGATCGCCCAGACGCCGACGAACTTAGCAAGCGAAACCGAAATCAGCGTGTTAGAAATCGCTTCAACAATCTTTAGATATGCCGAAGGACGAAAAGACAGCTCCCTGTTCAAGGCTACCAACTTTATGCTGATCAACGACTCGATGAATGGGCGTAAGGCGAGCACCTGGATAATAGGCACAGCAAGCGGCTCTGCAAATATGTTTGCGATCGTCGGCGCAAAAACGATAGTCAGTAAGGCTACTATAAAGGACCGGGTCATATCAAGAGTCCAAGCAGCGTCATACTTCACATCGTCCATGCTTTCCGCCTGCACCACCGCCGGGATCAAACCGAAATTCGTTACGCTCAGCAGAAATCCTGTAGCGGCCATAGCAATTGCCACCAAACCAAAATCTGCTGGCGTAAGCAGGATAGCCAGAACTAGCAGCCGGATCAGGTAAATAATTTTGACTCCGCCCATCTGGACAAGCTTCCAAACCATGGCATTCCCAGCCGCGCGCATATGATGATTTTCCATCATTTCAACGATCCTGGTCGCATCTTGGAGCGCATCCCTGCCCGGATACCCGGCAGCAGATTAAGACAATATGCCTTTCCAAGCATCGCAAGCTCTGCATTTCCATTAACAGTCCCACGTACCCACCTTCGCAAAGCGCGCCCCAGATGCGTTGCTGCACGTACCAGCATGAACAAATCGCCGCGCCGCAGATACTTTCCGTAAAAACCGCCATGACTCAAGGCATAATTACGGTATTGCACGACGCGTTTCCCAGTGTCCCGCCAGCCGAAATGTGCGAGAACCACTTCAGGCTCGTAGCGAATGGAAAGGCCCTTGCGTAACGCGCGGTACGCCCATTCGGCATCCTCAGCGGTTGCCATCACCGGATCTTCCTCGAACAAGCCCACTTTCTTGAAAATATCAACCGAGGTGCCCATATTGCCGCCTGACATCGAGTCAAACTTAAGCCTCGGACGATTCTGAATTGATGGGGTATGGGACGTGACCACAACGACCATATCTTCGCCCGCGGCTTCCACCCGGCCGGTAATCACTGTTTGAGGATGTTGCTGGAGCTTGGCTGCCATGTTGCTCAACCAGCTCTCCTCAACGAAGCAATCATCATCTGTAATGGCAACAAATCGGGTTTGCGTCTGTTCAAGCCCACGATTAATTCCCGCCGAGCGCCCGCGCTGCGTCGAAAGAATGTGTTTGACAGGTATTCCAACCTGCCGCACACGCTCCAGCCAACCAGCTACATCTTTGTTCGAACCCTGTTCCACAACGATCAGGCAGGAAGGCCAGGTGCTGCCTATAAGGATCCAGTATAGGCAATGTTCTAGGATCGGTCGACCAAGTGTCGGGATAACAAGGCTAATGTCGTTCAGCAGTGGTTTGCGTTCGAATTCCATCCTGTAGACTGAACTCGAAGAATTCCACTTCTGATATTCCATCATCGTTTGAATCATTGCTCTTTAAACACATATATATAATAATTACTATTTTCAACTTGATGCCAATCACGCATACCTGTATTGTCAGGGACATATTCCGCAACAACTGCATCAACCCCGATATTCGCGAATGCCTGCAAAACGCTTTGGCGAAGTGCTTCGTCACCTTGCCAGAATTCATTTGCATCTGCCTCGAGCATCTCCGCAACGATTCTTACATGTGCCAGCCGCGCCCAAAACGAATCGTAAGCATAACCAATCACGCCCACTTTAGCGCCCGGCCTTACACCCAACTCCTGGAGAGTTCGCGCCACTACAAGCGGACTGGCGGCCGGGGCAGTCGCTGCGCTGAGACTGGACTGCCATGAAGGAGCGAGACGGGTAAAACCATCCAGATTATACAGAATAATATTTGCCAGCAAGCCAAACGCAGCAATCGAACATAACACCTCTAACCACAGTCCGTTGGCAGGCACATTCGGTATACGAACGTTACCGAGAATATCTGCCCAGAATAACAGGATAAAGGCACCAACATATCTACCTTCCACGAGTACCGCGCCGTACAAACCAAATGCAATCAAAGCTGGAATGACCAGTGCCCACCTCTCCAGAGACTCCTGAAGCGTATATTTTCGTTTTTGCCTCATCGTATACAGTGCGAAAATACACGCCACAAGGATTCCCTGCTGGTGTAAAAACAATTCTGCATAGACCAAGCTGCTTGCAAACAGCCGCGCGAGCAGGCTGGCAATATCGAAGCGAGGGTCCACCCCTTCGTACCAATAAGAGGGATCGGTTGAGATAGGGTATGTCCCTCCAATCGGACCATCAAATTCATAGACAGCAGGAGATTGATGAACGATCTGCGACGGATGTGTGAGGATGATGCCCCTCTGAGGATCGCCCTGCCAATGGGGAAACGGCATACCATTTACATAGCGTAAGTAGGTGACCGTTCCCGACTCCCCTATGGTGAATTTGCCTTTTTTCACAGAAATCAACAATATAAATGGCAAACTGAGCAAAAGGAAAACGCTACCAGCCAAAAGGATTTTTCGACCTGACCTCCTCTGCACAATCCATGCCATAGCTAGAAATAGAATCGAAATGGAAACCATGAACGATTTGGATAAGTAGCCAAATCCCAGAATTAGGCCGAGGCTAATAAAGCTCCAGAGACTCCCCTCTCCCGCACGCATCTGGGCGATCGAACCTGCTGCCAGAAAAACAATTGCCGCCATCAACATGTCCGGTGTCACAGACCAAATTTTGATCAAGCTAAGAGAAATCCAGATGAAAAGCAGATATCCCAAAGTCCACCACCACGAGTCGGTCAGGGTATAAGACCCGTTTGATGCTTCAAATGTCCGGACTCTCTTCCACATAAACTCAAAACTAATGAGCGCCAGCAAATAAATGATAAAGTTGACGAGATGCACGACTGGGAATTCCCATTGGATCGAGGGCTGAATGACAAAGTTCACAAATCCAAGAATCCAAGAATATAAGGGGCTCCAGACCGGATTGATCGCATTCACCCAATCCGCGCGAAAGTAGGCGTCGCCAATGTCCAAATAACTAATGCCATCGGCATTCATGGACTGGCTGGTAATGGCGGCAAAAACATGTATCACACCAAGACCAACTGCCAGCGTACGAAGAAGCACCTGAACTTTCCTCAGGTTCTCATTGGCTGTAGTATGTTTTTTGAGAAAGAGGTGGGCTGTTTTGTACACTGATGACATCTAATATTTCGGGAATGCCTTTGAGGCGCGCAACAGGATATCAGAGCCGGCTGTCATAGTTGCGCTAGCTATCGAGATGACGTAGATGATCCATTCTGGGGAGATCACGCAATCGTTCCATGCGAATCGCGGATAATTGACTGGCTATCAAGCCTAACACAAAGAAGAGGAGGCCGGTCACAACAGCTAGCATTGCACCGACGCTGACCCCACGACCTAATAGGACAAACGGGATACCCCACCCGAAGCCGGCGAGTATACATAACGCGGATATAGGTAAGAATAGTTTTAAGGGATTGAACATTACGGCAATATTGAGGACTTGAATTAGAGTCTCAAAAGCAGTATAGGTGTTAATCATGCTCTGACCGCCCCGGCGTGGTGATACCTGGATTGGATATTCGAGGACCAGATTATGTTCGCTCAAAAATACCAGTGTAATCACATCACTGAATGCCATCGAATCGGGGCATACCGTCATATATCGTTTGGCAAGGTCGGTTCGATAGAATTTGAAGCCAGAGTTAAGGTCTGTGATGGGCAAAGGCATCAAGATTCTTGTAAAAGAACGGATGAGAAATTTTCCCAAGTTTCGATACATGCTTGACATACCATGCTCATTGCGCTTGCCTACGACCAGATCCGCATCGCTTTCGATTGCGCATTGGAAGATTCGTTCAACATCTTCGGGACTGTGCTGGCCATCACCATCCATGGTCACGAGAAAAGGCGTTGTTACGTGGCTGATACCTGTCTTCAGGGCGCCGCCATATCCTCGATTGACTTTATGATGAATAACTCGCACCTCAGGAGAATCTGACAAATGATCGAGTATCTGCCCTGAATGATCGCACGATCCGTCATTCACAAAAACTGTCATCCAACCTTTTGAACGGCAGAGTTCAATCATGCATAGAGCGAACGAAGGCAGGGCTTGCTCTTCGTTATATACAGGTACCACGACGGTCAGAAGTGGATTCTCAGATATGGAGTCCATTTACAATAATCCTTGTGCGGATAATAAGTGTGGCACATTATGCCACCTCTGTGGACAATAATTTCTTTGTGATTAAATACAAGAAAATGCCCCCAGCCAACCAGAACGCACCTGTCAGATACCGTGCGTAATAGATTTTCTCCTGTCCAAAGACCCTAGAGCTTAATAAGGCTAGATACTTAACTAGTAGAGGCTATCAAATGTGTGCTACTCGAATATACGTGTCAGTGGCCATGATATCCCCATTGGACGTGGTCGAATCTCTTCTAAGCTAATATTGCCAGTCAAATATCCAGTATTTGCCAAATCCATCCACCGATGCAATCCATGAATTGGAATCTACCTGCTCTGGGTCAAGTTGATGCATCGCCTGGCCATTCCAACCGGAACCACTCGGCATGACTACCGGAGCCTCTTGGGCGAGCTTCTCGGAATAGCTTTCAGGCGTAATGTCAGTAATTTCATAAGCCATTACCCGATGTGTGCCAACTGGCGGATTCACATCCATCGTAAAACGATAAAGCTTATTCTCATATACGAGGAGTCTGCCGCTTGGTCTGGCTTTGTGAACATCTCGACTAACAATAGGGCTTAGCGGATGTTCTCTCCACGGTCCTGACAATGCGTCGGCGTAATGGAGGTAGAGCATATCATTGCTGGTGACCGAGGAAAACAGCCACCATTTGCCATGGTAGTAAACTATCGAATTGTCTACGTAGTCCCGTCCCTCGACCAGCGTTTTAACGTATGACCATTTGGTGGGAAATTCATCGGCCTCATACAGACGAATTGAATTGGCTTCGAAACTCTCTGGAATTAGATAATATTCCCCATTTGATTTAAAAACATAGGGATAAGATAAATGGAATGGTTCGTCAATGATGACCTTCTCATAGTTCCAGATCCATGTATTTTTGCTGGTAGCGACTGCAAGATCACCCTGTTGCGTGTCGCTGTTATAGACTTCAAAGAAAAGATTCCAGGTTTTACCTTCCTTGATCAAGAACGGGTCCGCGACAAAATTGGCATGCACATCTGTGACATCCTCCGCTCGAAACCGGGGATTTGTCCAGCCTTGAAGTTTATTGAAATGAAAGGGGGAATCACTGCGGTAAATGCCGATCGTCCACTGTTCTCTTTGCGAGACAAAAGGAATTCCACGCTTGATACCAACAAGAATCCCACAGGCGAAACCGAAGATCAAGCAAATGAGTGCAAGTAACCAGGTGCTATTGTGAAGTTTCCTGTTCCCATGAATCATCCCTGTTATCCTGATTTAAGGTGGTTTGAAACAACGATAGATATTGCCTGGTTATGTTTACCGCGGCATATTGATTCTGAACTGCCTGCCAGGCAGACAGTCCCAGCCGGGAAGCCAACACCTTATCAGATAACATGACGTCCAAAGCCTCAAAAAGTTGCTTGAAATTCCGAGGTTGCACAAGTAGCCCAGTATCCCGATGAGTCACGATTGTCTTGATCGCTCCCACAGGAGTGGTAACAATCGGTAATGCACACGCCATCGCCTCCACAATCGAAGACGGGAAGGCATCGTTTTCCGTTGGGAAGACGAAAAGGTCAGATGCCTGCAAGTATTCCGGCACGTTCTGCACCGCGCCCAAGAAAATGACTTCTTTTTCCAAACCGACAGATTTCACATATGCACGTAACTCAGCTTCACAGTTATGAATGTCGAGTCCGCCGGTGCCAGCCAGCAGCAACAGGACATTTTCATGCTTACACCGAATTTCCTTCCAGACCTTCAACAAAAGTGGCAAGCCCTTGTAGGACACCAAGCGTCCGGTAAAAATGGCAATTGTTGCGTTTTGAGGAAGGTTGAGTTTCTCGCGCAGGAAAGATTTCTGTTCAGCGTTCGCTGGAGCAAAAAGGACCGTATCCACACCGTTTGGGATTAGGTGAAACTTATTGAGTGGCACCCTGTTTGAGGTCCATTCGGAGGCGATTTCAAGTGAAATGGCTGAGAACGCATCCGCTTTTTTTAAGATGGCGTTGCGAAATACCAAAAATAATCGAAATGGTACTGATGAGCGCGATGCACGAAATTTCTTGAGCCCACTATCAAAAAATTCGCCGGACATCTCTCCCTGACTGTCTGCTTTGAGAACGACTGGCTTGCCAAACAACTTCCCAACCACTACGGCTGTCAGGCCGATAATCCGATAGCCAGAAACAAAAATCAGATCATATTGACCGTGCAGTCGAACAAGTGCTGGAAGGCTGGAAAGAAGCAAGCCCCACTTCTTCAATTGTCCACTTCCAACGGGAGCCAGACGATACACACTCACACCGTCATAGTTTTCATGCTGTCTCAGCGCGGCGTCGGATCTGCGGGTGAGGACAATAACCGAATGTCCATTGGTGATCAATCCCTCTGCCAACAAGCGAGCCTGTGTTTCCCCACCGCCCACTACAGGATAATATGTTTCAGTAAAAATGCATATCTTCACTTGGCGGTGCCTGCTCGTCTTCTAATTTGCCTGCTCCAGAACTTAAGAAAGTCGGCTGGCTTTGGGTTGCGATACAGTTTTCCTTTGACTCCACTTTGAGATTTGTATTCAGCAGTTCCGTGTTTTACTTCGAGAATCGCCTGCATGTACAAATCGAGGCCGAGTGTCTCTAGTTCATGAACCACAGCCTGATAGGTTAGACCTTGCGTACTGACCTCACCTGTTTTGACGATGCTCCCTGCATCCAATCCCTTATTTACCTTCTGAACGGTGACACCCGCGACGCGCTCACCATTGTACATAGCCCAGAATGTCGTTTTGTTGCCTCGGTATTCAGGGAACTTACCGTGGTGGATACCCAGTGTGCCCAAGCTTGGAATTTCGAAGAGTTCTGGTTTCAAAATAGGACTGCCATAAATTAGACCTAAGTCGGGCTTGAGAGCACATACTTGTTCCAATACTTTCTGAGCATGAATGTCGGGAACAAAATTGATGCGGTCTGAGATATTTTCCACGCGTATTTTTAGTGCGATTTCTTCACGAGGATGCAGGAGAAAACGCATTGCTTTGTTGGTTATCCACACGACAAAGAGCGGAATAGCGAGCCAGCTTCGACGCTTCCACAAGTCGGCGAACACGGCTCCCACTGACTGGGACTGCGCCTGGCAGAATGCGCCAAGAAATTCGATCTCTGGATGTTCTTCCAGTCTGCAGAGAAACTGCTTAGCATCTTGGTTTAGTTGAGGCCCACTGCCGAACATCACGACCCGGATCGGCCGGTTCACTTCAATTTGATTCGCGGACATCATTTTGCAGCAACCTTTTCAGGGCTGCACCGGTCCGATATTTCCATTTCTGCAGAAATGGTTCGAGACGATGGGCCAGTTGAATCCAAAGCACCGAGTTGGAAAAAACGGCTGCTCCCATCGGAGAATCATTTGAAAGAAGGAAGAATTCCGGATTTTGGCACTCTTCATCCAGCAATATAGAAGTCAAAATAGGACGAGTCTGCCAGGGATAATAAATCGTTGTCTGACTCAGGAAGCAATCCAGTGCCTGCCTCTTCTGTTGTGCTACGTCTCCAATTTCCAGTTTGAAAAGGAATTGCGGCCGGATATATTTACGGATATCACGTTTTGACAGCAGCCGCCAGCGGTAATAAACAAAATATTCTATAACTTGAGGCTGTGTATCACTCTTCTGGTAATCAGAGACGACGACATGATTGACAGCCAGATGATCAGGGTGTCGATCGTATCGAAATGGGATAAATATCTGTTCAGGTGCGATGGTTCTAATCTTGTTCCTGAGCAAATTCCTTAATGAAGATAGGTGTTCTCTGAGTTGGGCTTCAGGCAAGCACAGGAAGTGCAGATTGTACTCTGGGATACCCAATAATTTCATTGCTTCAACAGATTCCTGCATCCGGGTTTTTCCCAGATCAGGCGATGTTTTGTCTCGTCCAGGGATAATGGGCGCAGGGGATTTCATCCCGTCTGTCGCATAAATAATGTGAACGTCATCCTTGCACGGCAGATTGGCGATCAGACCGCCACAGGCGAGAGCTTCATCATCCATATGGGGTGCGACAATCACGATCTTGCCCGTCAGACGTCGTAGATCAAGGTCTGGCATAAGCGTTAATACACGGCGACACTTTCAAGAAGAGCCAGGGTGCTTTTCGCGCAAAGATCCCAACTGAAAAGCGATGAGCGTTCCAAACCTTTACTAGAGAAAATTTCACGCAGCTCAGCCTCAGAAAGGATTCGAGCCATCCCGTTTGCGATCCGTTTCGTATCGCTCGGATCGACTAAGAGAGCAGCGTCTCCTGCAATTTCCTTTAGTCCATTTACATTGGAGGTCAAGATCGGAGTGCCGCATGCCATGGCTTCGGTAAGTGGTATTGGAAATGCCTCCAGATTGGATGGATAAAGGAAAAGATCCGCCATACTGAACACGGCAGGCAAATCCACCTGATCTATCCAACCGGGGAAAAGAATGTCCTTTCCGTAGCCGTCTTGGGGTATTGCATATTCATCCTTGAACAAATGGCAATCCTTTCCTCCAATGACTAACTTATGAGGTGTCTGCATCCTTTCATGATAGTAGGCATAAGCTTTGAAAACCTGCCCCAGATTCTTGCGCTCATCCCCCTTGCGTTTGGTCAATGTTAGGATGAATTTATCGGGAAGCTGGTAACGCGCTTGGACTTGCTGCAAAACCGCGGGGTCAATGATCCGTTTGAAATGTCTCGCAGGTGCAAAATAGATCGTCTGTATTTTGCCGGCCGGCAGTTTCAGAATCCGGTTGAAGTTATCGGTTGTCTCCTGGGAAACGGAGATCACGGCAGATGACTTTTTAAAGTAGAGCGGTAACATCATCCGCATATATTTCACATCCCACCAAGGGTAGAACTGTGCCTGTTTTGGAATCAGCCAGTCTGCACCATGTACCACCATAACCGCCCTGCAGGAAGCGAAGAGCGGCACCGTGAATTTTGGATGGAAAATCACATCAACCTGTTCCAAGCGGCATGCACGCGGGATGAAAATTTGATCCCAAGCGGCTTTGTTCCTTCCCTTCACCCAGACTTCTCGAACCCTGGCGTGATCCGAAAATAGACCAAGATTGGCTGGGTTAGCATAGAACAAAATGTACTCGTTATTTTTGTCGAGTTGCAGAAGTTCCTTGA